>Ga0098037_1000008_pt1 | contig 306015 bp, 231 predicted proteins | sample 5_EtaG_FD_75050 | JGI IMG/M metagenome (GOLD analysis project Ga0098037, IMG submission 75050) | Marine viral communities from the Subarctic Pacific Ocean - 5_ETSP_OMZ_AT15132 metaG | ecosystem: Environmental > Aquatic > Marine > Oceanic | place: Pacific Ocean | collected 2015-01-08 | reverse complement strand
ATGCAGGGCCGGTTGGCGCGTGTGCTGGTGAACCGTGCGATGGAGCCGGGGAATCACCGCGTGTTGGTCTCGATGGATGGACTGGCCAGCGGCGTGTACGTGTACCGGCTGGTGGCTGGTGGGACGGCGCTGACCCGGACATTGCAGTTGGTGAAGTAGCGATTCGGGGCGGCCCCGTTAAGCGGCCCAGTGGGGTTTGACCCGTTTGGCGCGATTGAGCGCCGGATGGGCCCTGAGGACCTCTCAAGGCCTTTTTTGCCCCGATCGCGCCAGAAAGATGGCGCGATCGGGGCTTTTTTGGCGCTATTGGGGGTGGAAATGGCGCGATTGACCGGAAAAGTGGCGAGAATGCCGTGGTTTTTGGCGCGATCCAAATCTGCGAACGGCCGGCAGATTCAGCTGCCATCGTTCCACCCTCGTCCCGCCATTGATCCACCATCGTTCCACCATCGTGCGGGTCGGACGACAGATCACGCTCGGGCGGCTTTGGATCGCGCCAGAAATCCCCCGGATCGCGCCGGAAAAGATGCGGATCGTGCCAAAAAGACGGCTGATCGCGCCAAAAACGGCCCGATTGCGCCACTTTTCCGTCGGGTCAATGGTGAAAGCTGCGCGTGCGTGCGTTCAGGGCCTGTTTTCTTCGTGATCGCGCCAAACGGCTTCAGACGCACATGCCCACGTCGAGAGGTTCGCAATTGACGCTCTGCGGGAGGTCTTTGTATGTTGAAGCGGGTTTCGTCTGGTCAGATCATAGCGTATGCATCGAACATGCTCACTCCTTTACAGCTCGCCAAGCAGGTACATTATTTCCGTCTTGTGGACGTGGACAAGGACGGGTATGTCACGGCGTCGGACTGGGCCGAAATAGGGCGTAACCTGGCTTCGATGCGCAACTTGAAGCGCGGGACGCCCGAACATGATGCGGTCATGGCGACCATGGGGACGATTTGGGCCAATCTGGGGCCCTACGCATCGGATCCTGAGGGCCGTGTGGTTTCGGAGGCCGATTGGTTACGTTTCGAGGAGGAACGGGTCGTGTATTGTGACGACGAGTGGTATGAGATCTACGTCAACACGATCGTTCGGGGGGTGTTTTCGCTCCTGGACACAGACAAGGATAATGCTATTGACCAGGGTGATTACCTGGACCTTGCCATGAGTTTCTGGGTCAAGCCGCGGCACGCCATTGAAGCCTTCGCGAAGATGGATGAGGATGGAGACGGACGCATTTTTCTGGACGACTTCTTGAATCATGTACTGACGTTCCACCGAAGCGATGATCCGGATGCGCCCGGGAATTGGCTGTTCGGACCGTGGGACGTTCACGCCGACAGGTGAAGGGCGCGGACGGCCTGGCGCAGGTCGCTGACCGATTCGAAGCGGCAGTCGGGATCGACATGGGAGGCGCAGGAACACACGGGGTCGAGCGCGCAGGTACCCGTTCCGCCGCAGAACGGATATGGCTGGGCGGGTTTGTCGGTGACGAGCAGGCAAAGCAGAATCCCCAACGCGTATATGTCAACGGCGGTGGAGGTGGGCCGGCCGGCCAGCTGTTCGGGTGCGGCGAAGGCCGGCGTAAAGGGGGAGGTGTTCTCCTGCGTCAGATTGAACAGCGACGGGCTCTCGTCCTGTATGCCTTCCTGGTTGACCGTCGCTACGCCAAAGTCAAGGATTTTTACCGTGGGCGTACCGCCGGGCGTACCGCCGGGAGTCCCGTCGGACGTGCCGTCTGCCGTGGATACGAAGAGGTTGGATGGTTTGATGTCCCTGTGCACGATCATGTGATCGTGAACGGCCTGGACCGCCGAGCACGCCTCGTCGAATAGATTCAGGCGGTCCTGCAATGACAGATCCCGCCGACGTACATATTCCGAGATGGGTTCGCCGTCAACGCGTTCCATGACAAAGTAGGGCCGGCCATCGGGAGCCGTGCCGGCATCGAGCAGTTTGGGGACGTGGGGGGAGTCGATTGCGGCCAGCAGTACGCGTTCCCGTCGGAAACGCAGGATGGCGTCCTCTTGCAGAAGATCGGGGCGAAGGATCTTGATGGCGGCGCGATCGGGCGCCGAGTTGCCGGGGCGTTGCCGCTCGCACAGGTGGACGATACCCATACCACCGTGTCCCAATTCCGACAGGATCGTGTAGGATCCGATGTGTGTCATATGGTGGTCGACAGGGCCACGATCCATATCCCGGGCTTCGAATCGTTCTGCGACAGAGGCAACGCTTTCCTGGATCCTGGTTTCATCCAACCAGTCACTGTCCGGAGAATCGGCTGTCTCAAGACCACGGATCAAGCGCGTGACAATGGACTGCAGGTCTGGCGGACAATACTCCCGCAGGAAGGCTTCGCGCGCCTCATCGGGAAAGTCCATGGCGGCGAGCAGCCATCGTTCCACTTCCGGCCATCTGTCCAGGGGTATTGTCATGTCTGCGGGTCAAATACTCCCGTCATGTGTGCCAGCAAAAAGGCCCGCGCGCGGGTCCATGAGCGCTCGACGGTCCGAAGCGCTTGGTCGAGCTCTGCGGCCGTGTCTTTCATGGTGAGACCTCCGAAATATCGCAGTTCAACGATCCTGGCCAGGTTCGGGTCATACTGTTCGAGTGCTTTCAGGGCTTCTTCCAGCGCCAGGACGTATTCGGGTGTGTCGTGGGTACCTACGATTTCGTCGTTCAGTGACACGTGGACGGCTTTTCCCCGTCGCTTCTGACGATTCCTGGAACGCGCGTAGTCCACCAGAATGCGACGGATGGCCCTACTGGCCAATGCGACGAAATGGCGCTGATCCCGCCACTCTGCCTGCGTTTGATCGAACAATTTCAAATAGGCCTCATGAACGAGACCGGTTGTCGACAGCGTCAGATCCTTTCGTTCGCGGCTTCGCTGGGCCTTGGCAATCCGATGCAGCTCCTGGTAGATGAGGGGAAGCAACTCGCGGGCTTCCGCGTCATCACCCGTGCGGGACGTTTTGAGGAGTGTAGTCGGGTCCGGGGCCATGTGGCGGGTTTGCGGAAATTCCTCGCGTAGAAGGGTGGACCAATTTAATCATTTTCCCCTCATGCCGCTTTTTGTCCTGTTGCTGATCTGTGCAGGTGGCCTTGCCCTGTGTGGTGTTGCCGGGCTTCATGCCTACCGGCTACATAAGAAAAATGCCGAGCTCCGCCACACCATCGACTGCCTGCACAACACCATCGCCACGGCATCGCACGAATTGAAAACGCCGTTGACGTTGCTTGCCGGACCGGTTCGGGATCTTCGCGATGGCCTGTTCGGCGAAGTCCCTCCTCATGTCGAGAAAGCCGTGGTTCGGGCCGAGCGTCAGGTGTCCCGCCTGGAATGCGTGATCGGGCAATTGTACGATGCATCGTGCCTCGATGCCGGTGTGTTGTCCGGCTCTGTATCGGCTGTCGATGTCGCCGAGGTGGCGGGCACTGTTGTGGATGATTTTTCCGGAATGGCCGATGCGAAAGGTATTCGGCTGCGCCACGTGCCTGTCACGGATCGGGTGGCCGGGTTGGCCGATCGGAACGGCCTGGAGCGCGTTCTTGTGAACGTGCTGTCGAACGCCGTCAAGTATACACCGACAGGAGGTACCATCACCGTGTCGGTGCGGCCCAGTGGGCATGAAGTACACGCCGATGTTTTCGATACGGGTCCGGGCATTCCGTTCGCAGACCAGGAGCGCATTTTCGAGCGCTACTACCAGGCGAGTACGCAGGATGGACTCAGGAGGCGGGGCATGGGCATCGGGTTGCATCTGTGTCGCGGCCTCATGAAGGCAATGGGGGGCAGCATTACGTTGCTGACATCTTCACAGAAAGGATCCTGCTTCCGCGTGGGTGTCCCGGCTGTACGTGATGCGGACGAGGACTCCCCGGAATCGATGAAGCCGGAAGATATCCTGTTTGATAGACTCCGGACCGAGCTGGGGCTGCCGGACTACTTGGCGTCCGACGGCGCGTAGCCAAAGTGGGCCTGGAAGGCCTGGCTGAAAGATGATGCGCTGCTGTAGCCGACGCGTGCGGCGACGTCGTTGATTGTCGCATTCCCGGAAGCCAACAATTCCGCCGCTCGCTGCATGCGGGCCTGTCGGATCATGACGCTGGGCGACATATCCGTCAATGCGGCGAGTTTGCGGGACAGTTGCCGGCGGCCCAGTGACACCTCTTCGGCCAAGGCATCGACCCCGAATTGGTTGTTTTCGAGATTCTGGCCAATGATGTCCCAGACCCGCGTTACGAACGCGCTTTCCTCGGTACGGACCTGGGTTTGAGAAGGTGTTTCCACGGCCGCTGATTGCGTCTCCGCGAGCAGGGTCCGAGACAGGTGCTCACTGATGCGTTGCCGCAACTCGAGCAGATTCGTCACCTGCGCATTGAGCTCCCGGGCCCGAAACGGCTTTTCCAGATAGGCGTCTGCGCCGGCATGCAGGCCTTCCAGGCGACTCTCCGAGTCGGCACGGGCCGTCAAGAGCATGATCGGGATGTGGCTGGTGCGGGTGTCGGCTCTCAGTTCACGGCAGAACTGCATGCCGTCCATACCCGGCATCATGACATCAGAGATGATGGCATCGGGGACATGTTCGCGTGCCAATTCGAGGCCGTCTTCGGCGTGTCGCGCCTCCAGGACGTCGTAGCCGTCAAGGGATTCCACGATGTAGTCGCGGATGTCGTCGTGGTCGTCCACCACGAGGATGAGTGCCAGACCGTCCTCCGATTCCGAGGGTTCGGAGAGGGCTTGGGAAATATCGTGGGCGTCCGTGGCGGGCGGGGGCGCTGGTGGGTCGGCAAGCGGGGGGAATGCAACATGCACGTGGGCGCCGCCCGACGGACGGTTTTCTGCGCGGATTTCCCCTCCGTGCATGGACACATATTCCTTCACGATGGCCAGTCCCAGCCCGGCTGATTCCGTCGTACCGGACGTTTCCGAGAATCGGGAGAACAGGTGCGGCAACGTTTCCTCGTCGAACCCCGGCCCGCTGTCCTTGATGTGGACCGAAACCGAGCCATCGCCGTGTTGCTGGAGTTCGAGTATGACCGTACCGCCCTCGGGCGTGCATTCCAGCGCGTTGGAAAGCACGTTCATGATGATGGTCTCGAATGCTCCGACATCAACCCGATACCGGATGTCCGCGGGATGATGCAGGAATTCGAGCGTGATATGGCGCACGCTGGCCAGGGACCGGAACATGCCGATGCGGGAGCGGACGACGGGTACCAGATTGACCCATTCGGGATCGACCATGAGGGAGCCGGCATCGAACTTGGCCAGTTTCAGCAACTGGTTGATGAGGTCCAGGAGCCGTTGTGCATTCCGTTTGACGACCGTCAGTTCACGCTTGGTATCCTCGGACATGCCGCGCCGGTCGGCATCGTCCAACATGCGCTGTAGGGGACCGATGATGAGGGTGAGGGGGCTCCGGAATTCGTGACTTGTATCGGCAAAGAAACGCGCCTTGGCCTGGTCCAGATGCCGAAGCTGGTCGGCCTGCTCCGAGATTTTCTGGAGTGCTTCCTCGAGGGCGGCGGTACGCTCTGTCACGAGCTCGTTCAATTTCTGCTCCCGTCGGGCGGCTTCGACCGTCCGACGTCGCACGAGACCGGCAACGACCACAATGACCAACAGCAGCAGGCCCACACGGAATACACTCCGCTCATACACGTGGGCCGGAACCACGATGGTTGCCGATTCCCGGACGGGTCCCCAGATGCCCTCCCGGTTGGCAGCCTGGACCTGGAAGGTATAGGAACCGGGAGGCACGTTCGTGAAGACGGCCTCCCGGCGCGAATCTGCCGGGACCCAATCTCGATCGAATTCGGCGAGACGGTAGCGATAGGTAAGGCGCTTCGGCGCAGACAGGTCAATCCCGGCGTATTGGATTTCGAAATTCCGATCTCCAAGCGGAAGGCGGATGGCCCCGCTGATGGGGATTTCCTGGTTGCTGACCGTGAGTCCGGAAAGATGCACGTCCGGAGGCTGCTGCTCGCTGAGGATGATGGCTGGATCGAGCATGGCGGCACCGGCCAAGGTCGGGTACCAGATACGTCCATCGTCGGCCATCCATGAGGAGGGCTGAAAGCCGCCATTCGTCTCTGAAATCAGTAGTCCCGCTTCCTTCTGGTATCCGATGCCGTTCACGGACGTCACCTGCCCGTCGAGGAATCCATGCAGTGAATCGAGTGCAACACGGGCAATTCCCTGGTTTCCGCTTGTCCATAACATGCCATTGGACTCGGAAATGGAGGAGATTACATTTTCGAACAAGCCATCCTTGTGGGCTACGGTCTGGATGGAGTCCGCCGTCCAGTGGGCCAGGCCGCCGCCGTACGTTCCTATCCACATGGATCCGTTGCGGTCCTCATGGAACGCGCGGACATCATTGGACGGCAGACCATCCTCGATGGTGACCGATTCCATGACCGATCCGTCCAGGATGTTGGCGCCGCCCCGGGTGGCGATCCACAGCCGGCCGCGTGAGTCCCTCAGGAAACCGCGTACGTGGGGATGCAGGAGTTCTCCCGTATAGGAGGGCGTCGTCATGCTCCCGTCTTCGAACCGTCTGAATCCCTGCTGTGTACCGACCCAGACGACGTCAGGATCGGCAGGGTCCTCGTACAGGGCAATGATGAAGTCGGACCGCAAGGCCGGATTCCCGGGCAGGCCGTGCTGCTGATCGAATGCTGCGAACGAACCGTCCCGGTAACGCACCAGGTTTCGATGGCCAATGAATACATCCCCGTTCGAGGCCCCCATGACGGCGTACACACACGCATTTGAAGGCACAAAAGGGGTTCGCAACGGAGACGCCTGTTGGTCCCGGATGCGGAACACGCCCCCGCAGTTCGTACCGATCCACACCGTACCGTCCGTGTCCTCGGTGACGGATAGCGCGACATCGGTCGTGAGGCCATCTGCGGCCCCAACAACCGTGATGAGTGCCGGCTTGATGCGGACCAGCCCCTGGCCGTTCGTCCCGACCCAAAGGGTGCCATCGTCGGCGGGCAACAGTGACATGATCATGGACGACGCACGTCCCGCAAGTGGGATGGAGTCGGTAATCCGGTCGCCGTCAAAGTGTGTAATGCGTCCTTCCGTTCCCACCCAAAGACCGTTCGAGGTGGGGTCGGGAGCGAATTGGCGTGCTTCCACGATTCCCGGAACGGTTTTCCACGGTTCGAAGGTATTGTCCGGACGCCGGGCGAAGAGCCGGCCTGCTTCCGTCCCGACCATCATGATGCCCGTCCCCGACTCGTACACTCCCTTGATGGCATCCTGTGTGCCATCCAACAGGGTCTGCGTCCGGAGTGATCGCAGCTGGGTAATGCCCGTCCGGGACGTGCTCCATGGGGTTCCGAAGGCGTCGATGAACAGGATTTCGCCTGCCGGAGACGCTCCATTGGTGTCGGTGACAGGGTGTGGCGAGCCATCCTCCATCCGTATGAGGTCCTGCTCGTTGGCACCGGCGGTGGATATCCACACGGTATTTCCTGGACCGGTCGCAATGGCGTTGACAAACGCATTCGGAAGTCCATCGTCACGGGTGAACGCCCGGAAACGATCGTCCTGGAGGATGGAAATGCCTCCCTCTGTTCCAATCCACATGGCGCCGTCCGGGGCCAGCGAGAGGGTGGTCACCCGGTCACTGGGCAGGCCGGGCGTGTCGGCAGACCGGTACACCATGAATTCCGTGCCATCGAAACGGGCCAATCCATCATAGGTGGCGATCCACAGGAATCCGTCGGCGTCGATGAGCAGGTCGTTGACAGAATTCTGTGGAAGACCGTCATCGACCGTCCATGCATCCTGGATCCACGACGTGCTCTGGGCAGACGCGGAGCCCGACGTGATGAGCACCAGAAACAGGACGCGGGGGAGGTATGGGAGGACACGGGCGAACACACCTGAAATATACAGGGATGTCCCCAAAACGACAGGGAATGTCCCAAAATCGACGCCCGATGTCCCAATTCCGATAGCGCGTGTCCCATGTCCCACAGGTGTGTACGGGTAGGTTTTGATACACCCATCAGAATTCCCTCGCTATGATGACGCTTCGCTCCGCCGTACTGCTTTTCCTTTCGGTTCTTCTGTACGGCGTTCCCATTTCGACCGCTCAGGATGTCTCCGTCATCATGGGCGTGGACCCGGTTCGCCCCGTCGTTGGCCAGCAGGTTGAGCTTCGGTTCGTCGTGCTGAACGTTGGCGCCGACGCCGCAACCGGTGTATCGGTTCAGCTGCAATCGGAGTTCGGCGGATCGCTCGCCTATGAGACGTTCGAGACGGAGACGGGAACGTTCGATTCGGACAATTTCACATGGTCCGTTGGGAGCGTCAGTGCGGGAGCCAGCAGGGAAGGTACCCTGACCGCGACGTGGACCGGAATGAATGGTGTGGACGTGTTCACGGCTGCGCTATCGGGTGTCGCAGGTACATCGGCCGTGAAGGGAATCGTACAGGCCGACCATGGAACGGACGGTGGAACCGCATTCGAATTCGATGGCGTGGATGACAATGTTCGCATTCCGGACGCCAATGCCCTTGATATGACGTCGACGTTCACCCTCATGACGTGGGTGCGGCCGGATCTCGGGGCCAACGGAACTCTGATTTCGCACGATGATGACGGTCAGGATACGTCCGGGGCGTACAACCTCGCCATGAACGGTTCCGACGTATCGTACGAGACGAACAACCAAGGCTGGGTCGGGGCTTCCGATGTCCTCGATTCGAATGAATGGAACCATGTTGCGGTTTCTTTCGATGAAAGTGCGTCGCCAACGACGCGAATCTATGTGAATGGCGCGCTTGTGGCGTCCGGGGATACTGCCGCGCCGTCGGCAACCTCCGGGCCGGTATGGCTGGGCCGGCGTGGCATTGCCGATGCCTTTTTCGAGGGGATGCTCGATGAAGTCAGTATCTGGAACGTGGCGCTGACGGCTGGGGACATCCAGTCGGGTTTGATGGCGCCGCTCGGTGGGGCGGAAGCCGGTCTCGTGGCCTACTACCGCGCTGACGGAGACGGCTCTTCGGCCGTCGACGCAACCGGCAGCGGGCACGATGGCGTGCTCAACAACGGTCTGTCGCGGGTGGGCAATGCCCCTCCCTTGAAAGGCGCTCCGGATATCGATATCGAGATCACAAGTGACGTGACCAGGGCAGCTGTCGGCGACGATATCACATTCACGGTTACGGTCACCAATGATGGTCCGGCGCTGACGGGGTTGGACCTTGAGCACTACCTGCGCCGTGGCGAGGCTACGTTCGTGAGTGCGACGCCCGATGCCGGAACGTATGATGGTGCCTCCTCACGGTGGACCCTCGATACATTGCCGAAAGGCACTTCGGAAACCTTCGAATTGGTGATGGAATCGCAGGAGGATGCGTCCCTGCTGGTGCTGGCGGTCGATGCCGCCCGTGCCCATCAAACGCGCCCCGATGGCGGGCCACTGGCTGGAAGCTTCACGGTATTCCGCACCATCCTTCCGATTCTGTCGGGTACGGGCAACGCTCTCACCCTGGACGGTAGCGACGACCGTGTGGTCGTACCGTACGGTGCGCTGCTCGATTCGCCGGAAGCCCTGACCGTCGAAGCCTGGGTATACGTGACCAAGCCGGGTAATACCGCGCTGTTCACGCGGGCAGCGGAAGGTAGCAATGCCACGGGTGACTATGGCATCAATCTGTTGTCGAATGGAAGTATCGAATGGGACGTACAGAATTTTGGATACGTGAACACGGCCCCCGGGGTTGTAGCCCGCGATACGTGGCATCATGTCGCCGTCACCTACAAGGAGACCGCCAACCCTCGGCTCATCATATATGTGGACGGAAACCCGGTTCTGACGGCCAATGATGGAACGGGAGGCGGGTCCATCCAACCGACGACGGGTTCGAACGGCCTGCTCATCGGATCGAGGGGCTCTGACCTGTTTTTTGGCGGGCTCATGGATGATTTCGCCTATTGGCGGACGGCCCGGACGGCCGAACAGATCCAGGAAAGCATGACCGGTGTGCTGATAGGCAATGAGCCGGGCCTTGCCGCCCTGCACCGCTATGAGATAAAGCGGAATCTGGCGGTCAACAATGACGGAGCCGATGATGCCCAGGATCATGCGGGCAATGGGCTGCATGGAGATCTGGAAGGCGGTGCGGACATTGCTGAAACCGTGATGCCCAAGCGCCCAAGCAGCGTGTTGGCAACCGACGATTTTTTCGAGGAACGGGTGGATGTGACGTGGGAGTTGCCTGAGGATTCCGATGCGACGCTTGTTCGTGTATTGCGGGATGGGCAGCTGTTGAACGTGGTGTCCAGCCAGAACAGCCTGTATGAGGATCCTGATGGGGATCCGAACACCATTTCCGTGTATTGTGTGGTCACAGAGACCGGCGCCGGGGACCGTTCAACCCTCGGGTGCGATGGCGGCCGGCGCCGCCTGCTGCAACCCGCTGACGTCTCCGCCTCACAGAGTCTGTTCGAGGACCGGGTGGACGTCCTGTGGTCCGACAGGTCGGTGTACAATACCGGCTATGCCGTTTTCCGCGATGGCACCCAGGTAGCCACACTGGGTGGCAATACGGAAGTGTTCTCCGACATGAATGCTGAGGTCGATACAGACCATGAGTACTGCGTCGTTCCCACCCAGGATGGCGTTGAGGGGCACGACCGGGTGTGCGTGACCGGCCGCCGAGCCGACACGCTCCCGCCGCTCCAGGTAGCCGCTACGGATGGCACCATGCAGCAAATTGTACGCATTTCCTGGCTGGACCAGGGAGAAGGTGCCACGGGCTTCGAAATCCGCCGCGATGGGGCGTTGCTGACGACCGTATCGGCCGATGTTCTCTCCTTTGATGACTTGCAGGCCGTTTCGGGTACCGTGCACTCCTACTGCGTACGTCGCGTCGTGGACGCGGATGCCTCCATCGACATCTGTGACGCCGGGTCCATCAATACATTGCCCGCCCCGAACCAGGTCGTGGCCAGTACCGATGCCTTCGATGATCGCGTTGAAGTGACGTGGAACGACCGGGCCGGCCATGAGTCGGGCTATCGCGTGTACCGCCGGGGCGGCGCGGCGCTGACGTTCGACGGCACCGACGACGTCATCGAGGTACCGGCCGAACAGGCCTTCGATCGCACGAGCATGACCTTCGAGGCCTGGGTACGCCCAACGGCCTTCGGAAGCGTCCGCTCCCTTTTTGACAAGGGAGACCCTCGCAATTTTGATGTATTGCTGCTTGCCGATGGCACGCTGCATGTTGCGACGCACAGCCAGACGTGTGTGGAACTGCAGTTGTTGAACAGCGCCGAGCCACTCCCGCTGAACGAATGGACACACATTGCGGCGACCGTCTCGCCCACGAAGGCCACCATCTACGTGGATGGACTCGTCAGTGCATCCAGCAATCTGGCAGGCGTCTGCAAGACCAGCAAGCCGGTACGGCTCGGCGGCGGGCGTTTCGATTCGTTTGCAGGCTCCATGGACGAACTCCGCCTGTGGGGTGATGTACGCACCCGTGACCAGGTTCGAACGACCATGTTCAGTCGCCTGGAGGGCAATGAAGCGGGATTGGTGGCGTACTGGCCGCTCGATGCAGGAACCGGAACGACGGCCTCCGATGCGTTCGGCATCCACGACGGCACCCTGTCCGGATTTGCCCTGTCGGACGCCGAGCCGGGTTGGACCGTGGAAACGGCACCGTTTGCGCAACACGGAACCGGGCTGGCCCTCGTGCTGGACGGCGTTGACGACCATGTCCGCATCCAGGATGCGACTGACCTGGACCTGCAGACATTTACCGTCGAGACGTGGCTGAACCCAACGGCCTCGGTCGAATCGCAGCTTATCGTGGGCAAGGCCGGGAATTTCTCGCTCGAGCGCTTGGAGAATGACCACATCCGGCTGCAAATGCGCCCCGAAATATGCACCGATCCAATGCTTCGCGCGCTGGAGAGCACGAGTCCGGTATCTACGGGACGATGGACCCACCTGGCGGTGTCCTATGACGGCTCTACGGCGAAACTGTACGTGAATGGCGCGCTGGACCGTGAAGTGGAGGCCACAGGTCCCGTTTGCGAGAACAATGACCAGCTGCTCATCGGCGGCGGATCCGTGGGCAATTTCAGTGGCGAACTGGACCGCACGCGGATCTGGAATACGGCCAGAACGGCGTCCGACATCGTGCAGGTCATGCATGAGTCAGCGCCCGACGCGGCCGAAGGGCTCGTGCTGGAACTGGAATACGATGCCCGTACCGGCAGCGGAGCCGGTGTAGACGGCTTCCAGGGGCTCATGGTCAATGGTACGCTGCCGTCCGCCAGTGTCGAATTGGTGGGGTATCCCCGATTGGATGCCGGTCGCAGCGCCTTGCTGGGACTGACCGCCGCAGACCGCGAGGACTTCGTGGACCTGAACGCCGTTCCCGGCGTGTCCTATACATATTGTATTGCCGCGTACACCAATCAGGGTGTGGAAACAGCGACGGCGTGTGACAACGGCCGCCGGAGCCCGGCCATTGGCCCCGATAATGTGCAGGCGAGCGACCTGACGTTTGAGGACCGTGTGGAAATCACATGGGCCAATGCATCGTCCAGAACATCGGTTTTCAAGGTGTATCGGGACGATGTCCTGCTTCGGACACTGCCCGTGACCACGCTTTCGATGACGGACACGGGCATTCCTTCCGATACGGACCTGAATTATTGCGTATCGGGCGTATCGGCAGAGGGCGTGGAGTCGTTCAAGGCTTGTGATGTGGGCAGCCGTTCAATGGAACGGCCCACGGAAGTGGCCGCCAGTGACGCCGAGTTCGAGGCCCGGGTCGACATTACCTGGGTTGACAATTCGGAAATCGAGCGTGGCTACCGCGTGTACCGTCGTGAGGTGCTGAATACGCAGACCGGCGAGCTGGCAGCCGATTCAGCCCTGGTCGCCGAAACGGTTGCTTCCCAAGCGGAGGCCGTGGACCGCGGTGGCATACCGCGAACGACGTATCGTTACAGTGTGGTAGCGTTCGACAACGACGGCCACTCCCTGACCGGAACGGACAGGGGTATGCGTCGCTTGCGGAAACCGGCGGCATTGATGGCACAGGACCGGATGTCGGAGACAACAATCAGGCTTACATGGGAAGACCGCAGCCAGGTGGAAAACGGGTATCGTGTGTTCCGTGATGGCGTTGAAATCGCCGAACTGGACAAGAATGTCACACGCTATGTAGATACGAATCCGCCATTCAACCAGGTGGTGACGTACGGCCTGGAAGCATTCGATGAACACGGAGCCACCGACAGGGTGGAGGACGAAGGCGCGACCACGCTCCTGACTCCGGGTACGGTAAGCGCAACAGAAGGCTACACAGACCGGGTTACGGTTACCTGGGTGGACCGATCGGAAGTGGAAACCGGGTACCGGGTGTACCGGAACGGTTCGTTCCTGGGTGATGTGGCGGCAAATGTCACGACCTATTCCGACCATGCTGCCCCTTCAGGGACCAACACGTACTGTGTCGCAACGGAGACAGGAGGAACGGAGTCGGAGCAAGTCTGTGACACGGGACTGGTTTTCATTCCGGCCGACCCTCCGGCGTTCCTTCCGCTGGATCACTCGCTGGTTGCCGACGACGGACAGGCGCCCGACGAGTTTGGTATTACCGTATCGATTGCCGGAAACCAGATGATGATCGGCGCCTGGTTCCAGGACGATTTCAAGGGAGCGGTATACGTCTACGAGCGCCAGACGTCAGGATGGGTCTTCAAGCAGAAACTGATTGCCAGCGACAGCAAGCCGGATGCCGATTTCGGTGGGGCTATAAGCATGACATCTTCCTGGGCTGTCATCGGTTCACGTCGCCACAACAATACTATTGGAAATGAACGCGAGGGTGACCCGGACAACTTGATTTCCAGTGACTACGGGCGCGCCTACTTTTTTAAACGGACGCCCGACGGCTGGGAAGAAGTGCAGGCCGTTACGCACGACTTTTTGCACCCTGGTGCGCGATTTGGAAGTTCTGTCAGTACGGACGGGAATTTTGCCTTGCTTGCCGCCCCAGGAGACAATGTCGGGGGTGTTTTCGGTATAGGAAGTGTTTACATCTACAAGAGGGATGGAGATAACTGGCAACTGGACTTCGCCATAGGGAATATCGGGGCAAAAGAAGGGGCTATCGACGGGGACCGCGCAGCATTTTCTTCTTCGTTCAACGATAACCCCGGTGCATTCAGGGTGGTCAAGCGGACCGGCAATACGTGGCAAGAGTCAAGCGGAATCGGAGGTCCGATGAGCGTTGCAGATGGCGGAAATTCCTTTGGATCGCGAGTGGATGTGAGTCGGGACCTCGTGGCTGTGTCGGCTGACAGAGCAGATTATGACGGACTCGATGAAAGTGGGGTGGTGTATATCTATCGAATGCTTTCGGAAAACAATGTCGAGCTGCTCCAGGAAATCGTACCGGAAAACCACCAGGCCGGCCTCGCATTTGGAAAATCCCTCTCACTCGACGGGGATCGGCTCCTTGTGGGAGCAAATAATCAGGTCTACCTCTTTGAAAAAGAGGGGGATGGTTCGTTTGAGCAGGTGGCCATCTACCGAGGCACGGGCGCCACGCCCGACTTCGGACGCCAGGTTACACTCAGTCCGGTCGGTGATATTTTGGTTGGTGATCCGGCTGGATTCGGGAATCCGGAAAGGGGACGCGTCTTCTTTGACGAAGTCGACCCGATCGAGCCTGCAAATGTTGCGGCTACGAATGGGAAGTTTCAGAACAGGGTTGAGATTTCGTGGGAAGACCAGTCCGACAACGAAGACGGCTTCCGGATATTCCGTGACGGGGAATTGATAGATGTCACCGGCTCAGATATTACGAGTTTCAGCGATATAAATGCTGTGCCGGGCATTGTGCACCAGTACTGTGTGCAATCCCTGCGTGCCGTCTACGAGGATGTCTCCGAGCAGATTTGCGATATCGGGTGGCGTTTTCCGGACGGTGCCATTGCCGGGAAAGTTCGAACCGGGGTTGGTGACCCTTCGCAGAATATCGAGGTCTGCATGGCGCCGACGCCCAACGGCTCACTGGTGCTTGACGGGCATGAAGGACAGGCCCGTTCCATGGATTCCACCACCTTGCCTGAATCCTTCACCATCGAGTTCTGGGTGAAGCGTTCGGACGGCGCCACCGGCAAGGACATTGCATTCAGTCATGGTACTCCGAGCCAGAATACCGGGCTCCTGGCAGGATTCCGGGACGATGATACCTTCACGTTCGGGTTCTTCCTGAACGACCTGAACGGTCCGCAGATCTCGGACGTTCGTTGGCATCATATGGCGCTTACATATGACGCGACCACCAACCGGCGGGCCATTGTGCACAATGGTGTGGAAGTGGCCAGCGATACGAGTCCGGCCGATTACAGTGGCGACGGCCCATTCTATGTCGGAAGCCAACACGGGACCGATATCTTCAATGGACAGATCGATGAAATCCGGATCTGGAATCACGTGGTACCGGTGGGCATCATCCAGTCCCGCATGGACCAGACCATTGATCCCTCGCTTCCCGATCTGGGCCTGTTTGCGCATTGGGCGCTGGATGAGCGCTCAGGTTCGTACGCCGCGAACGATGTGGACATTTCCGGAGCCTTCTACCTTCATCACGAAGGCGGAGCCGCACCGGCCCGACCGGGAGCACCCCTGCGTGCATGCGATATTTCAGACGAGGGCGGCGACTTCAGTTTCAGCGGCATCCGTTATGGCGAGAGCACCGAGTACCGGTTGAGCCCACAGGATCCCGGCGACATCGTGCGCACGTTCCTGCCCACGGTCAAACTCCTGACCCTGAACCGGCAGAATCCGGTCCAGAATGAGTTGGAATTCATTGACCTGACGAAGCATTCCATTGCCGGGGTCGTGCAGTTTGACGGCACGGAATGTCCGGTGACCGATGCCCTGTTCGACGTCCGCTCCGGGGACGCCATCCCCGGCACGTTCGAGTCGGATGAGGACGGTGACTACAACGCATCGGCCGATCCGGGACAGATCATTGTAGAGCCGTACGTAAACAACGACGACACCCGGATTTTCAGTCCGGAAATCCTCACGCGAGAACTGACTGAAGACATCTACGAACAGAATTTCACGGACTTGACCACGCGTACGCTTTCGGGTCAGGTCGTGGGTACCGGCATGTGCCGACTGCCCATTGGTGTTGCCACGTTGGAGATTCGCGCGACGAATGGATGCCTGGTGCAGGAAGTGATCACGGACGAGGACGGGAATTATTCCGTTGACTTGCCTCCCATGGAGTACACGGTCCGGTTGAAGTCGCTGGACAATGACAATGCCCAGCAACGGGTGGACATTGAGCAGTATTTCGAGGACCAGGGTGCCCAGATTGTGGACCTGGCAGAGGGAAGCCTGGAACATGACCTCGTGTACCGTGCGCCTCTGAGTGTGACCATTGCCGGTCTGGAGCCCTCCATGTGCAGCACGGGGGACATCCCGGACAACCTGCCTGTCCTGACACGGGGAGACCCCATGCACATTTCGGTCTCTGTGGCGGAGGATCTTGGGGTCCTGGGGTCCTGTCCGGTGGAATCCGGTACGGTCACCCTGTTCAGCGAAATCAGTGACGAGACGAACACGCCGATCGAACTCGTAATTGAGGAAGGCATGGTCGATACGACGCTGACCGTTGGTGCTCCGAACGTCCTTTCTGGACGCATCGTGGACGGCGTGGACCGCTCGTTCCAGAAGTTCATTACGGCATCAGCCGACGTCGACGGTCGTACGGAAGACACCACGGAGTGGGCCGTCGTGGAAGGCACGCGCCCACGTCCGGGCGGACGGTTTGCCACGACCCCCGTGACGCCGGTTCCGCTGTTGGTACTCCGGGATCCGCCAGGCGATGGTTCCGTCGCCTTCTTTGAGAAGGATTCCACGGTATGCACGGAAATATCGACCGAGGCTGCGCTGGAATTCTCGGTCGACTTCACGACCGAGGTCGTGCTCGGCATTGTAGCCGACGCCGGAGTGGCCTTCGGTGGTGAGGCGACGGTAGAGGTGGAGCAATCGGTTGAATTCGGTATCTCCCAGAAGGTCTATCTCCGACAGACGCTCGGTTACGGATTCGAACTTTGCCTGACCACGGATGAAACCATTGCAACATCCGGAGAAGCGGATTTTGCCGGGCCTGACGCCGACCTGTTCATGGGAACGGGTGTGAACTTCATTTTCGCCAAGGCCGATCGGTTGGTCGTGGATGAATGTGAGGTGGATGTGGATGACGTGATTGCCTTCGGTCCGAAGCTGGATACCGGTTTCATGTTCACACGTGAACACATCGAGAACAGGATGATTCCTGACCTTAAGGAGCTTCGCGACCATGCCGAATCGGACGACGAGCGCAATGAGTTTGAGGTCGGGCTGGAAAACTGGTCCACGATGCTGTCCAACCATGACGTCGGTATGGATATGTCGGAGTGGTCGGCATTCGACGGCGATGCCCGCAACCGCTCCTTCAGTGCAGGCGCGGAATACGAATTCGGGAAGTCCAGAAGTACGGCCCACACGTTCTCGACCGAAACTACCGTCGGAGTCGCCGTCACTGCCTTCTTCGGGCAGAAAGTCGGGGCGGCGGGTAGCGAAGGGGTCCAGCGGGTAACGTTCGATACGGACATTTCCTTGACACTCGGCACGTCCACCACGTTGGGTGAAGGAAGCCGAACCGGATATGCTTTCTCCGATGATGACCAGGGCGACAATTTCACAGTGGACGTTACGACGGACCCGGTATACGGAACACCATCTTTCGACGTGAAAGCCGGTCTGAGTTCCTGTCCGTATGAACCCTGGATGGGCGTGCCGCTGGTCCAAGCACCTGGCTCAACCGCCGACCCGGACGACTTTGCGCCACGGATGACGGCTCGCGATGCCGCGGAATTGTCCATGAACCCGATACAGCGACTGGGTCTTGATCCATCCGCTCCGGCCGTATTCACCGTCAACCTGGGCAATGCCTCACCAAGCGATGAAACCCGGAGCTATGGCCTCAGCATGTTGTCCTCGTCAAACCCGGGAGGCGCCATTCTGGAGGCTGCCGGGACGCGGCTTGGTGTGGTTGACTTCACGATACCGCCCGGCGAAGTGCATCAAACGGGCCTGTCCGTCACCCGGGGTCCGGAGAAGTATGACTACCCGAACCTGGCACTGACCATGTTCCCGGTATGCGAGGGTGCCCCCATTGGCGAGGTATCCGACCAAGGATCCTCGGTTCTGTTCAATGTGTCCTTCACGCCGCCCTGCTCCGATATTTCCATCTTCAGGCCCAAGGAAAACTGGGTCCTGAACCGGGAAACGGTCGGGTCGCCCATGGAAATCGTGCTGGTCGACTTCACGTTGGCTGAGAACGACGTGGATGCCGGTGTGCAGCGCATCGGGTTTGAATACCGGCGCGTCGGTACGTCCGACTGGCAGCCAGGCGAGATGTACAGCCGCGCCGACATCATCGCACAAAGCGGCGCCGATGCCGACTCTTACGTGGCTGAATGGACCTTCCCGGACCAGGATGGCACGTACGAGATCCGCGCGTACACCGAGTGTGACAGCGGAAGGAATTATTCGGACGTGGTGCTCGGGACGGTCGATACAATCATTCCGGAGATCCTGAAAACCCCCGAACCGGCCGACGCGGTCATGCAGTTCGGTGATGACATTGCCATCACGCTGAATGAAGACGTGCTGTGTGCATCGATCATCACTGGCGGACAGAATCCAAATACGTTCCTGCGCCGGAAGGATACCGGCGATGCCATTGCCATTGAGGCGGTGTGTGACGGAAGGGTAGCGGTCTTGTCGCCGCAGGACCCCGATGTCCTCGATGACCTGGAGGGCTTGACCCTTGAGGCCAGTCTCGAGGACTGGACCGACATGGTGGGCAACCCGGTGACCGAGTCGGTCACGTGGGAGTTCGAAGTGCGCCGGAGCGCCTTCACGTGGAGCCCGGTAGCTACGAGCACGACCATCAAATTGGGCACTACCGGCGTCTTCGAAGCTACGCTGACGAACGGAAAGCCGACGGAGTCCGTGGACTTCACGCTCGCTGCAGCCGATTCATGGCTGGTTCCGAACGTGGAGCAGGGCACGCTCCCGGCCGAGTCGCAAGCCACGATCGACTTTACTATCCAGAATTTCCCGGGTGTGGGGCAGCACGAGACCACCGTTACCGCGACCAGCGGCTCCGGCGACACCTCGGTGCTGACGGTGATGGTCAATGTATTCGATGAGTGCGAGGCACCCACGTGGAACGTGAATCCGACGTCGTTCGAACACGACATGACGCTCACGGCGCAGGTGTACTCGGAAGGCGTGGTGTCGAAGGATGCCAATGACATGGTGGCCGCATTCGTCGGGGACCAGATCCGCGGCGTCGCCCCTGTCGTTCCATTCGATGCCAACGATGATACCGTGCCCGATGGCAACCGTGTGAACATGGTGGTCTACAGCAACCAGGCCAACGGCGAACAGGTGACATTCAAGGTGTTCGACCAGAGCGACTGCACCGTGCACGAATCCACCAGCCTGACGCTCACGTTCGATGCAACGGCCGTACATGGCACTCCGCAGCAGCCCATCACGCTCCAGGCGCCGGCTCCGGCCGCCGTTCCGGGCAGTGTGGCGCTGAATTCGGGATGGACCTGGTTCTCCATCAACATGACACCCTCGGACGCCAGCGTTGCTGCGCTTCTGGCCAATGTCCCGGCCGTCGAGGCCAACATCGTGAAGAGCCAGCGCTACTTCAGCCTGTTCGATCCGACAGCCGGATGGGTCGGAACGCTTTCCAGCCTCGATCCGCGCAGCGGGTATCTCATCAAGCTGAACCAGTCGCATGCAATGGACCTGGTGGGTGTGCCCGTCGATGTCACGACGACGCCGGTGGACATTGTGCCGGGTTGGAACTGGATCGGATACCTGCCGCAGGCCGAGCTGGACGTGAATACGGCGCTGGCCAGCCTGACGCCGGCCACGAACGACATCGTCAAGAGTCAGTTCGAGTTCGCCCAGTATGTGGAGGGAAGTGGGTGGATTGGATCGCTTTCCATCATGGAGCCGGGACTCGGGTACCAGATCCGTGTGGCAGGTGCCGACGTGATTGAATATCCGGATGCCGGACCACCTCCCGCGCTGGCTGTCCAGAGTGACGACGAAGTTCCGGCGCTCCGGCTCCGGGTCGAGGGCCAGGGCAAGAATGTGGATGATTCCGCTCCGGCCGTAGCACATGCCGGGGAAGAAACCACGGACGTGGAGCCCGTCGGAATAGCGCGTCGCATGTCGTCGCAGAATCTGGCGTGCGCCGTGAACCCGGCTGACTACCAGTACAGTCTGACGATGACCGCGGTGGTTCAGGTGGACGGGGTTGAAGCCCGCTCGTCCGACATCGAGGTGGCCGGATTCGTCCGGAATGGCGAAGCGGCCGAGTGCCGCGGCGTCGGTACGCTCCAGTATGTCGAGGCCCTCGACCGGTACTTCGCATTCGTTGTTCTGTATGGCAACGTGGAAGGAGAGTCGATAGACCTGACCGTCTTCGATCCGGCCTCCGAACAGGCGCTGCCGACCGACAAGGCCTTGTCCTTCGCCTCGAACGGCGTCTTCGGAACGGTCCAGACCCCGCTCGAGGTGGGTGCTTCGCTGTCCTTTTCCACCGCGACGGAGGACATAAGCCTGCCGACGGAATTCGGGCTGTCAACGAACTATCCGAATCCATTCTCGGATGTGACAACCATCGGGTATGACGTTCCGCGCCCGGAAAATGTGCGCATTACCGTATATGACGTCCTCGGACGGCGTGTAGCGGTTCTGAAAGATAGTGAGCAGGCTGCGGGGCGGTACGAAATCCGCTTCGAAACCGGCCGACTTGCACCCGGCACATACATCTACCGGATGGAAGCCGGTACGTGGAACGAGTCCCGCATCATGGTCCTTGCCCGATAGCCTGTGAGACGCCTTCTGGTAGCGATAGCGTCCGTTCTGGTCTTCACGGCCTGGGCGCCCGGCGGCAGCCGGGCGCAAACCGGGGTGGTGTACACCTTCGCGAATGCCGCTGTACAACCCGGAGGCGGGACGTACGCATTTGATGTGCAGGCATCGGCGGTGACGGCGGGCACCACACTCGGGGATTTGCTTGTGTACGTGAATTACGACGCGGCCAGTTTCGGGACGTCCGTGGTAGCCGGGAGCCGGGTCACCGTGACGGCAGAAGGTCCGGCCAGTGACCCGGCGCGGTACGCCATCCACATGAACGACCATGCACCCGGTCGGCTGGCCATCGCCATTGAGTACTTGGATCCGGGAAATCCGGCCAACGGCGCGGCGTTGCCGCAGGCACCGGTGACGGTGGCGCGCGTGGCGTTCAATCTGGTGGCGGCGGGTACGACGCCGGCATTGACGTATGAGTCTGCCCTCATGTCGGGCCAGCAGTACCAGGCCAACCCGGCGTTGTCGTTTGCGTCCGTTGCGGTGTCCTCGTCGAATGTCCTGAACCCGGGTGGATCGACCCCGACCTGGAGTGTGAATCCGACGGCTTTCCAGTCTACGGCCACCCTGGTGGGGGCGCTGACGCTGGACGCTACGGCGTCCACGAACCCTGCCGATGTGGTTGCGGCCTTCGTGGGGTCGGAGGTGAGGGGCCTGGCCACATCCATTGCCGTGGGTGGGCAGCGCCTGTTCTTCCTGACCATCCACGGGACCGGAAACGGCGATACCGTGACGTTCAAGGCATATGATGCCGCGCAGGACCGGGTCGTCGACCTGGATGAAACCGTGACATTTGCCGCCGATGCCAACTTCGGCACGGTGGCCGCTCCCTTCGCGCTGAGTGGGCAGGCGTCGGGGCAGGTCCTGAACCTGACCTCCGGCTGGAATCTGGTTTCGCTGGCCGTCACCCCGCCGAATTCGGATCCGGCAGTGGTTTTTGCCGGCGCGGCCGGGTCCATCGAGTACGTGACGGGTTTTGCCGGCGGAGCCACGTTCTTTGATCCGAATGGCCTCGCATTCCTGAATACCCTGACCGCCCTGGAAGGGGGACGCGGATACTGGGTGAAGGCGTCGGCGCCGGTTTCCGTAACGGTTGCCGGCCCCACGCTGCCGCAGAATCAGCCGCTTTCATTGGCGGATGGATGGAATCTGATCGGATACTGGCGCACGCAGGCCAAGGCACCGGCCGACGTGTTCTCAGGGCTCATTACATCGAACAGGCTGCAGTATGTCACCAGCTTTTCCGGTGGCTCCACCTTCTACGACCCCAACGGGTTGCCCTTCCTGAACACGCTGGCCACCATGCAGCCGGGCCAAGGGTACTGGGTCAAGGTGAGCGGCGCCGAGGCCAACTTCACGTTCAAGACGAATCAGGTCCGGCCCACCAATCGCTACATGTTCATGGGTGGCACCTTGCAGGGTGACGGGGTGCGGAAAACCGTGCAGGTCGTGACGCGGGACGGCCGCGTGGTGGGCGAAGGCACCGTGTCTGCGGTCGGTCAGGTACCGGCGATTGCGGTGTACGGCGATGACCGGACGACCACTGAAACCGACGGCGCAGTGGACGGGGAGGACCTGTTCCTCCGATTCGATGGACGCACCATGCCGACAGGCCTCGTTTTCGAAGCCGACATGACCCTGCACCCGATATCTGTCGCGACAGATGTCGACGCCCCGGAGGTACCCACCCGCTTTGCGGTGGCGTCGGGCTATCCCAATCCATTCTCACGCGCCATGACCGTGCCGATCGATGTCCCGCAGGCGGGCCCGGTACGCATGCTCTTGTTCGATGCACAGGGACGCCGCGTGGCCACCGTTCTGGACGATGTCCTGGCCCCCGGACGCCACACGGTTCGTGTCCGTGCCACCGGCCTTCCGTCGGGCACCTACTTCCTGCAGACCTCCTTGGGGCAGACCTCTTTCACGCAGTCCATCCAGATCATCCGATAGATGACCTCCAATCCAGAACATATGATGCGTCGCATGTCCACAGGGCGTCACGTGCGTGGCTTCCTCGTTATGGCATGCGTGTGGGGCGCGCTCCTGTGCATGCCGGTCGCGGCCCAGACCACCGTGGGGCCGTATACGTTCCAGTCCACGTCGTCATCGGGGGTTATCCAGGGACAGGCAGAAATCAGCGGTGCGCCCGCGGCTGCAGGTGACATTGCGGTGGCGTACGATCCGCAGGGTGTCGTGGCCGGCGCGGCCGAGGTCATCATGAACGGTGGCGTGGCCTACATCAACCTCGTCGTATACGGGGACGATGCCACGACCGCAGGGGTGGACGAGGGCATGGAGCCCGGTGACTCCTTCACGCTGGCCCTGTGGGATGCGTCGGCGGGCGCAGAACTCGGCGGCACGTCGGTTTCGGGCTGGCAGAACACCAACGGATCGCCGATGCCGGGTCTGGACAACCCCAGCCAGGTCTACTCCTTCCAGGGGCTTGTGACGGCGCCGGGAGCGGTGACCCTGACGAGCCCGGCCGATGGGGCTACGGGCACAGCGGCGAACGTGACACTATCCTGGTCGGCCGTGGGTTCGGCCACCGGGTATGACGTCCAGGTATCGGACAATGCCGGGTTTACGGGATCTGTATTTTCCTCGACCGGGCAAGCCGGCACCACGGCCGGTGTGACAGGATTGAACCTGTCGACTGCCTATTTCTGGCGCGTCCGGGCCACGAACCAGGCCGGCTCCGGTCCGTGGAGCAGCCGCTCATTCACGACCCGTGACCCTGCGGTGCCGTCCGCTCCGGTGCTGAGCGCACCGGCCGATGGCGCGACGGACGTGTCGCGCAATGTGACATTCTCGTGGCAGGCGTCGACCGATGCCACATCGTACGAAATCCAGGTTGCGACGGACATCGGCTTCGGGTCTGTCGTGGAATCGGCAGCGAACCTGGGCACGACATCCCATGCAGCGTCCGTGGATGCGTACGCGACCACGTATTTCTGGCGCGTCCGGGCTTCGGGCGTTGCGGGCACGGGTGCGTGGTCTGCCGGACGCTCATTCACCACGGAAGATGCTCCGCCGCCGCCCGCCCCGGACGCGCCACTCCTGGGTGCTCCGGACAATGGCGCAACCGGCGTGGCCCTGGCACCGACCCTGACGTGGGGTGCGGTGAGTGGTGCGGTGAGTGGTGCGGCGGTCTACGATGTAGAGGTGGCTTCCGATGACGCGTTTTCTTCGATCGTGGCGAATGCCGCAGGCCTGACGGCGACCACATACCAGGCAACGGGGCTCGACATCCTGACCACGTATTGGTGGCGGGTCCGTGCCCGGAACGCGGGTGGTACCGGCGATTGGTCGGCCCCGCGTTCGTTCGAGACCGTTCCACCCAATGCACCGGATGTGATTGGCCTGGAATCACCGGCCGATGGCGCCATGGGCACGGTCCGGACGCCGGTCCTGAGCTGGGCCTCCGATCCATTGGCATCCTCCTATGATCTCGAAGTCTCGACTTCCGCCGGGTTCCTGGCCGATGTCGAGGCCTTCGAACCCGGAGCCGGGACCTCTTTCATGGTGACGGGACGGGACTGGTCCACGACGTACTTCTGGCGCGTTCGCGGCCGGAATGCGGGTGGCGCCGGCCCCTGGTCGGCCGTCCGGTCGTTCACCACCATCGTGGAAGCACCGGGTGTGCCGGACGTGGCCGAACCAGTGGACGGCGCCACGGGGCAAGCGTGGACCGTGACGCTTTCGTGGGTGGCAGCAGCCCGCGCCGTGACGCACGATTTCCAATTGGCGACCGACCAGGACTTCCAGACGCTGGTTGCGCAACAGGCTGGCCTGACGTCGCCCGAGCATACGGTAACCGACCTGCAGGCGGCTACGACCTATTTCTGGCGGGTCCGTGGCGTGAACGAGGGAGGAACGGGCGCGTGGATGCCGGCTGTGTCCTTTACGACCATTGTGGCGGCGCCGGGCGCCACGACATTGCAACTTCCGGGTGATGCGGCGACCGATGTATCGCTTCCGGTGGTTGTACAGTGGGATCCTGCGCCCGGCGCCGCGTCATACGACGTGGAGGTGGCCACCGATGCGGGTTTCCAGCAGGTCGTTCTGGCCACCTCGACCACCGGCAATGAATCCCAGGCGGGCGTAACCGGCCTGGACAACGATGTGACTTACTTCTGGCGCGTGCGCGCCGTGAACACGGGCGGTGACGGACCGTGGTCCAATGCCCGCTCGTTCACCACGATCGTGGGCCTGCCCGGAATTGCCACCGCCGACAGTCCGGCGGACGATGCCACAGGTGTACCGGTGGATGCGGCCTTGACGTGGGGGGCGGCCGCGCGTGCCGCCACCTACCGTATTCAAGTTGCGACCGGTCCGGCCTTCGCGGCCGCATCGCTGGTGTTCGATTCGGATGATGTGGCCGGGACCTCGTTCAGCGTATCGGGTCTGGATTGGCTGACCCCGTATTACTGGCGCGTACAGGCCCGGAACGTGGCCGGAAATGGGCCATGGAGCACAGTACAGACGTTCACAACCGGGCCTCCGCCGCCGCCGGAGACTCCGGCGTTTGTGGCTCCCGCCCACCTGGCGGAAGGGACCCCGGTCGTCGTCGTCCTTGACTGGACGGCCCCGGCATCGGCTGTTTCGTTCGACGTGCAGGTTGCGGCATCGACCGCATTCACGGATGTGGTATTCAGCCGGATGGGTGTGACATCCAACGGCGTGGAAACCGACAGCCTGGCGTTCTCGACCACCTATTTCTGGCGCGTCCGCGCACACAATGCGGGCGGCGCGAGTGCGTGGTCCGCCGCGCGTTCCTTCACCACCATGGCGCTTCCCGCGCCGCCCCCGGCCGACCTGGCGTCCCCGGGCGACAAGGAATCGGGCGTGGCCGGTCGCATCGTGCTGGACTGGAATCCGGTATCGATTGCGGAGACCTACGATGTTCAGTTGTCGGGATTCGGTGTCTTGCTTGTGGATACGACCGGCGTCACCACGACATCGCTCGAAGTCGATGGTCTGGACGGCAATACCGAATATTTCTGGCGTGTCCGCGCGCGGAATTCCGTGGGTGTCGGCAGCTGGTCGCCCTCGTTCAGTTTCCGGACGTCCATTTCCGTGGCCGCGGAATCGGCGGACGAACTTCCAACAGACCTGCGCCTGCATGCGCCGTATCCGAATCCTTTCCGGACCGAGGTCACCATTCCGCTCGATGTGGATGTAGCCGGCCCGGTGCGTGTGGCCGTTTACGACATGACGGGGCGCCTGCGCGCCGTTCCCCATGACGGTGCCCTGGCCGCCGGTCAGCACACGTTCCGGCTCCATGCCCTGGACGGGCAGCTATCGTCCGGATTGTATGTGGTCCGGGCCAGCACGGCCGACGGCAGGACAACCACCATTTCCCTGACCCTCGTCCGATGAACCGACCATGCCGCACCATAGCGTTGCTCCTGTTCGGTCTCGCACTGGCGGGATCGGCCCGGGCCCAGTCTGATTGGAGCGTGAACGCATCGTCGTTCGAGTTTTCCATGTCCATGGTGGTCCAGGTGCCGGGGTCCTCGTCTTCCGGAGACCGCGTGGCGGCCTTTGTGGGCAACACCATCCGTGGTGTGGCGGCGCCAACGACAGTGGGCGGCGAGCATCTGTTTTTCCTGACGGTGTATGCGAACACGACCGGGGAGGAGGTCACGTTCCGGTACGCCGACGCCATTGCCGGCACGGTGACAACGCCACCCAACACGGCATCGTTTGTCTCGAATGCCGTCATCGGGACGGTCTCCGATCCGTTCCAGCTCTCCGCGCGGGATGCCGCAGGTGACACGACTCCGCCGCCCGCCGAATGGCAGGTGAACGCGGCCGACTACAGCGCGACGATGAGTGTGGTGGCATCGGTCGTGCTGCCGGATGGCCTGGACGTGGCACCGGAGGACCGGCTGGCCGCACTGGCGGGATCGACCGTTCGGGGCGTGTCGGAACCGACCACGGTAAGCGGGCAGGACCGCTTCTTCCTGACCGTCCACGGGAATACGGCCGGTACGGCGATCGCCTATCGCTACTTCGATGCATCGACCGAAACGGTCCATGACATCCCTGAAACGGACGTTTTCACGATGAATGCGGTGCTGGGCAGCATTGCGGCCCCGCGGACGCTGACGACGCCTGACGGCGCGGGTGCTGGCGGGGGTTCCGGCTCGGGCGCGCCGGACTGGACGGTGAACCCCGCCGCGTTCCAGCACAGCATGAGTATCGTGGCCCGCACGCCGGGCTCCACGGGCGCCGGTGACCTGTTGGCCGTCTTCGACGGGTCGGACATCCGCGGGGTGGTCGGGCCGACGACGGTGGGCAGCGAGCAGCTGTTTTTCCTGACGGCCTATGGCAACACGCCATCGGCGACGCTCAGCGCGAAGTGGTACCGGGCCGGTTCAGACGAGACCCAGGACCTGACCCCGACGCTCGACTTCCAGCCCGATGATGTCCTGGGCACGGTGTCGGCCCCGGTCGTATTCGACGGCGAAAACACGATTCCGGACGATGCCGGGGCCTGGCAGGTCACGCCATCGGCCTTTGAGCGCACCATGAGCGTGGTCGCAGCCTTCCGGGTTGACGGCACGCCCGTCAGCGACGCGGGAGACCGCTTGGCGGCCTTCGTGGATGGCGAACTTCGCGGTGTAGCGGATGCCACGGCGGCGGGGGGCGCAGGCAGTCACCTCTTTTTCCTGACGGTCTATGCCAACACCGACGGCGAGCAGCTCACATTCCGTGGGTACGATGCCGCAGCGGACGAAATCCGGTTGTTGGATGGCTCCCTGGCGTTTGCATCCAACGGGGTGGAGGGCACGGTATCGTCCCCGCTCACATTGGATGCCCGGTGGCCGGAAACCTGTGTGCCCGACGTGTCCATCGCGGGCGCCGACGTGCAGACGGTGGCAAGCGGATCGCCAGTTCTGCTGAGCGTTGCTGCCGGGTTGCCGGCATGCGCGACGGCCAGTCCGGCGCTCACGTTGTTGTGGGAGCAGGTATCGGGACCTTCGTTGACGCTCTCGGGCGCGGATCGGGCGTCCATCGAGGTGCCAGCTGGCGACCTGGAGCCAGGCAGTACATACGTTTTCCGCGCAACGGCCACCACGGCCGAGGCGCCGATCCGCGCCGCATCGGACCTGGTGACGGTGACAGTGCAACGCGCACCGCTTCAGGTTCTCATAGACGGTGGTGACCGGACGGTGGGCGACGCCGCTGCTTTTACGCTCGATGCCAGTGCATCGAACGATCCGGACGATGGCAGTGCACTGACCGGTTTTTCCTGGACCTGCGAGGCGGTTCCGTCGGGTACGGCCTGTTTGCAGGGCCAATTGGCGACCACAGCCACCATTTCGGTGCCGGCCGGCGCCCTGGACGAGGGCACGTACCGGTTCGAAGTGACCGGAACCAAGGATGCACGGGCGGGCACGGCGTCCGTCGACATCACGGTGGAAGGGGGCTCCGTGCCCCAGGTATCCATTTCACGCGCCCAACCGGGCGTCCCCGTGGTGGTGTCCAACCGCCTGGAATTGGCGGGCAGCGTGACCACGGATGTGCCGGGAACGCCGTCCTGGTCGTGGTCGGTGACAGGATTGGACCTGACGGACCCGTCCATCTCATCGTCCGGCCCATCGGCAAGCACACTCGTCCTGGAGCCCGGCGTCTTGACCGGGGGGCAGACCTATTCGGTCACGTTGACGGTACAGGATGGGCAGGGCGGCACCGGCTCGGCACAGCTTGAACTGGAGACCGATGGCCGTCCCTCCGGAGGCACCCTTTCGGTATCGCCGGTCGAGGGCACCGCCCTGACCACACCGTTCGTGTTGAACGCTCAGGGATGGACCGACAGCGAGGGGGCGGTGTCCTACCAGTTTTTCATTCGCCGCCCGGACGACAGTCTGATTCCGCTGACCAACCTCATGGCGGGTTCATCGGCCCAGGTGGTGCTGCCGGCTGGTTCCGCGGCCGGAGATGTCCTGACCGTGGTCCTGCGCGTAGTGGATGGTCAGGGGCAGGCGGCCGAAACAACGGTTCCGGTGACGGTGCACCCCATTGGATCGGTCCAGGATCTGGTGTTGACATCCAATGCGCCGGGAGGCGGGGGCTCCGACCAGGGATCGCCCCGCATTCCGCTGGAAGGGGACCTACCCGTCTCAGGCACGCTTGAGCTGGACGGCCTGGATCTGGACTTGAACGGCTACACGTTGGAGCTGGGGCCCAACGGGACCCTGAATGAATCGGGCGGAAATGTAACGGGCGACGGAACGGTCCGGACCGAACGGACCCTCAACGGTCCTGCCGATCAGAACATTGGCGGTATAGGGCTCGGCCTCACATCAGGCTCGGACCTGGGCACCACGCGCATTGAGCGGCGCCATGGCCCGGTCGTCCTGCCGGATGGCAGCCTGAGCATCCGCCGCCAATTCGACATTGAGCCCGCGACGCAGCCGTCCGACGGCATCACGATTACCATCCATTTCACGGCGGCCGACCTGTCCGGACACGATCCGACGACGCTGACCTGTTTCGTGTTCGACACCGACGCCGGACAGTGGACGTCGGACGGTGTGACGGTGGTGGCGCGGACGGCTTCATCGGTTACCTGCCAGGCCCCGCACCTGTCGGAATGGACACTCGGTGCACCGGGTGCCAACGCGGCGTTGACGCTCAACGCGCGGGTGTTCCTGGAAGGCCCCTTGAATGCGGGTGGTACGGCCATGTCGACCAGCCTGGGCGCCGCCATTCCGGCGACCCAGCCGTATGGCGGCGCCCATTTCGCCGGGACAGCACTGGCCTATTCCGGATCGGAAACAGCCGGCTCCATCCCTGCCAATGTGGTGGACTGGATTCTGGTGGAGCTGCGGCAAGGGGGCTCGGCGGTGGCGACACAGGCGGCGTTTGTGCTCAACGACGGGCGTGTCGTGCACACCGACGGAAGCAGCCGGCTCACGTTCAACGGGCTTTCGTCCGGCGACTACGTCGTGGTCATGCGTCACCGGAATCACCTGTCGGCCGCGAGCGGGTCGGCGGTGTCCCTCACCGCTTCGCCGGGCGCGACGGGTGCGCCCTATGACGTGTCGTTTGCCACCCCGCTGCGAGCGGCCGATGCGAATGCGGACGGCGAGGTCCGCAACGACGACAAGAATGTCTGGTGGTACCCCATGCTCGGCCAGTCCGGATATCTCCCGGGCGATTTCAATCTAGACGGTCAGGTCAACGCGGCCGACCGGGATGTGCTCTGGCGCCGGAATGTCGGCCTTGGAACCTCATCGGAACTCAATTAGACCCACCCTTCCCATGTTCGCACTCCGATTTTTGATCCTTTCCGCCAGTGTGCTCCTGCTCGCTGCGTTCCGACCGGAAGCTGTCGCGGCGCAGTGCCTGGCCGAATACACGGCATCGGCCGATGTCGGGTCGGAGATCCGCGAAGGGAATCCCATGACGTTTACGTTCACCCCCACGGCTTCGGCCGGGTTCGATGGATGCGCCGGCAACACCGTGTTCATCAACTTCTCCCTGCGCATTGCGGACGGAAGCGTGCTGACCGAAAATGACCTCAGTTCCACAGGCAGCGCTCTCATTTGGAACGATGGCGACGGCGCGCCGCAGCCGTTTGACGTGGTGACGACACCGTTGTCCGACGACCTCCTGGAAGTTTCCGAACAGGCAGACCTGACGGTGCGCGTGTCAGCCACGACCGGGACAGGCCAGACCGTGGCATCGACCATTTCGGGCAACAATGCCTTTTCCTTCGCCGTGCTGGACCCGAACAAGCCTCCGGTCCTGTCGGCCTTTTCAGCCCCGGACGTGACAGAGGATGACGGCCCGGTTGCGCTGGGCACCGATGCGTCGGTGAGCGACGAGAATGAGGATAACCAGACCCTGACGGTGACGGTCACGGGTGGAACGGTGACGGCGGGCACGTCCGACATCACGTTCGGTGGGGGCGGCAATGGCACGGCATCGTTCACGATGGCGGGTACGCTGGCCGCCTTGAATGCCGCGTTGGATGCAGCAACCTTCACGCCGACGCCCGATTTGTCGGGACCGAATACGGCAACGGTGACGCTGGCATCGAACGATGGTCTGGTGGATGCAACGACGCCGGCGGTAACGACCATCTCCATTGCCCATGTGGCCGATACGCCCTCCATCTCAGATACCAGCACCCTGGAGGACACACAGAATACGGATGGCCTCGTGGTATCCCGCGCGGCCGTCGATGGCGCGGAGGTGACCCATTTCCAGGTGACGGACATCGTGGGCGGTACGCTCTTCCTGAATGATGGCACGACGCCCGTCGCGAGCGGTTCGTTCGTGACAGCCGCCGATGGGACGGCTGGCCTGAAATTCCTGCCATCGACCGACAGCCCCGATGACGGCAGCGTCTCCGTACGGGCATCCCTTTCGGCCGATGCATCGGGCGTTGCCGGCAGTACGGCGACAGCCGCGGTTGCGGTGACGGCGGTGAACGACGTGCCATCGTTCTCGACGGGAGCCGATGTGACGGTGGCCGAGGACTCAGGCACACACACCTCGTCCGATTGGGCGACCAACCGCTCGCCGGGTCCGGCAGACGAAGCGGGGCAGGCGCTGACGTTCAATGTATCGAACAACAACACCGGTCTGTTTGCCACGCAGCCGGCGGTCGATGGCGCGACGGGCGACCTGACATTCACGCCGGCGCAGGATGCGAATGGCTCGGCGGTGGTCACACTATCGGTGTCCGATGACGGCGGCGTGGCCAATGGCGGCGACGACACCAGCGACGACCAGACCTTCACCATTACCATTACACCGGTCAATGACGCCCCGGTGCTGACCGTGCCTTCGGCGCAGACCATGCTGGAAGATGGCTCGCTGACGTTCTCGACGGGCCAAGGCAATGCCATTTCGGTGGCCGATCTGGACGCCGACGAAGCAGCGGGCACGGTCGAAGTGACATTGACGGCTACATCCACGGTGACGTTGTCCGGCACCACGGGTCTCACGTTCAGCGACGGTGACGGCGCGGCCGATGCGTCGATGACCTTTACGGGCAGCCTGTCCGATGTCAATGCGGCCTTGGAGGGTTTGGTGTATGTGCCATCGACAGATGCGGTTACGGGCGCGTCGTTGACGGTATCGGTCAGCGACGTCGGAAACACCGGAGCCCCCGGTCCACTCACGGACTCCGGCAGCATTGACATTGCGTTGACACCGGTCAACGACGCGCCCTCATTCACGGCCGGGGCCGATGTGACGGTAGCCGAGGATTCGGGCGCGCACACGACGTCCGGCTGGGCGACCAACCGCTCGCCGGGTCCGGCAGACGAAGCGGGGCAGGCGCTGACGTTCGATGTGTCGAACAACAATACAGGCCTGTTTGCGACGCAGCCGGCGGTGGATGGCGCGACGGGCGACCTGACGTTCACGCCGGCGCAGGATGCGAATGGCTCGGCGGTGGTCACGATATCGGTGTCCGATGACGGCGGCGTGGCCAATGGCGGCGACGACACCAGCGACGATCAGACATTCACCATTACCATTACACCGGTCAATGACGCCCCTGTGCTGACCGTACCTTCGGCGCAGACCATGCTGGAAGATGGCTCGCTGACGTTCTCGACGGGGAATGGCAATGCCATTTCGGTGGCCGATCTGGATGCCGACGAAGCAGCGGGAACGGTCCAGGTGACGCTGACGGCCACGTCCACACTGACCCTCAGCGGCACGACCGGACTTGCGTTCTCGGAGGGGGATGGCACGGCCGACGTGTCGATGATCTTTTCGGGCAGCATATCGGATGTGAATGCGGCGCTGGATGGGATGGAGTATGTGCCATCGACGAGTGCCGTCGCGGGCGCGTCGGTGACGGTGACGGTCAGCGACGTGGGCAACACCGGAGCGCCCGGTCCGCTCACGGACTCCGGCAGCATTGATATCGGGTTGACACCGGTCAACGACGCGCCCTCATTCACGGTCGGGCCCGATGTGACGGTGGCCGAGGATTCGGGCGCCCACACGACGTCCAGCTGGGCGACCAACCGCTCGCCGGGTCCGGCAGACGAGGCCGGGCAAGAGCTGACGTTCAGCCTGTCGAATGACAACACCACGCTGTTTTCCACACAACCGACGGTGGATGGCGCTACCGGCGATTTGACGTTCACGCCGGCGCAGGATGCGAATGGCTCGGCGGTGGTCACCATATCGGTGTCCGATGATGGTGGCGTTGCCAACGGAGGCGACGACACGAGCGGCGACCAGACGTTCACGATCACGCTTACGCCGGTCAACGACGCTCCGGTGCTGACGGTGCCTCCCGCTCAAACCATTGACGAGGACGACGTATTGACGTTTTCACCCGGAACCGGCAATGCCATCTCGGTCATGGATGTAGATGCCGGCGCGCAGGACCTCGAAGTCATGCTGGCGACGATCGGCACGCTGATTCCCGCAAGTACCACCGGACTCACGTTCACGGAGGGTGATCCTGCAGGGGACGATACCTTGACGTTCCGGGGCAGCCAGGCCGATATCAACGCCGCCCTGAACGGACTCCGGAACACTCCGCTGTCAAACCAGGTGTCGGACGCGCTGATTGTCATTTCCGTTTCTGATCTGGGACATTCCGGCGCAGGTACCGCGCTCACGGATGCGGGTGAGATTGATGTTGCCATCCGCAACGTGAACGACGCTCCGTCATTCGAGATGGGCCCCGAAATCGAAGTGGCAGAAGATGCCGGGCCGCAGACCATTCCTTCGTGGGTGAAAAACATCAAACCTGGGCCTGCGGATGAGGCTGACCAAAATGTAACTTTCAATGTTACAATTGGGAATGCGTCATTATTCTCCGTCCAGCCATCCATAGACGCGGCAACGGGCGACCTTACGTTTGAAACGGCCAAGGACGCTAACGGTCTGACGCAGATTTGGGTGAACCTGCAGGACGATGGCGGGCGAGCGCGGGGTGGAACGGATATAAGCCCGGAAGCAACGGTCCTGTTCAGGATTACGCCCGTCAACGACGCACCCACCGTGCAGACGCCCGGACTGCAGACCATTGCCGAAGATTCGCCGCTGGTGTTTTCCGCAGCGGCCGGCAACGCCATTGAAGTCGTGGACGTGGACGCGGGAGACGATGTCCTGACCATGTCCTTGTCCGTGGAGCCGCAGGGCACGCTGTCCCTTGAGCAGTCCCAGGGAACGCTCGACGCACTCAATGCCGCGCTCGATGGATTGACCTATACGCCTGATCCTGATGTGAGCGGGTCGGCGACCCTCACCATCCAGGTCTCGGATGGCGCTCTGTCGACCACGGAATCCATTGCCATTGACATCAGCCCGGTGAACAATGCACCGACAGCTGTCGATGACGGGTACACGATCCTGTCCGGCGCCATGCAGACGCTGCGCCCTCTGGACAACGACACGGATGTCGAGGCCGGAGTGCTGACAATCGCATCGGTCTCAACGCCGACGAGCGGCACGGCCGAACTGGGCAGTCCGGATGCCGATGGGCGGATTACAACCATCCAATACACGGCACCGGATGGGTTTTCCGGTCAAGACACGTTCTCGTACGAGATCCATGATGCACAGGGTGGCTCCGCAACGGGCACCATCACGATCGATGTGACCGGCCCGGGCGCCGACGGCGACGGTGTCGATGACACCGTCGAAGACGGCGCCCCCAACAACGGTGATGGAAACGGCGACGGCGTTCCGGATTCCGAACAGACCAATGTGACGTCGCTGACGGCCCGGAATTCCTCCGATTATGTGACGGTGGCGGCTCCGGCCGGCCAGCGCCTGGCACGCGTGTCATCGCCCGAAAACCCGTCACCGGAATCATTCCCGGCCGGGCGAACGGCTCCTGCAGGTTTCATTGCCTACACGGTCGAAGAACTGACGGCTGGCGAATCGACGGTTATCAGCATCTTCCTTCCGGCCGGAACGGTCGTTGACAGTTACATGAAGTACGGCCCCACGCCCGACAACGAGGATCCGCACTGGTACGATTTTGCCTGGGACGGAACGACGGGCGCCCAGATAGACGGCAACCGGATTGACCTGCACCTGACGGATGGGCTGCGGGGCGATGATGACCTGACCGCAAACGGCACCATTGTGGACCCCGGGGCGCCGGTGTTGAGCCAGAACACGCTGCCGGTGGTTCCAGCTGGTACGTTTGAGATGGATGAGGACAGCGCGCTCATGGTGAACCTGCTGGCGGGCGCCACGGACGCGGACGGCGATACGTTATCGGTGGTGAATGCATCCACTGACGCGACGGGCGCTCAACTCGAACTGTTGAGCGATGGAAACGCGCGACTCACACCACCGGCAGACTATTTCGGGGTCATTGTCATCGCGTATTCGGTCTCGGACGGCATCGGCGCACCGGTACAGGCTACTGCCTCGATCACCGTCCGGCCCGTTCAGGACGCTCCGGTCGCCGTGGCCGATACCGCCGCGACGGTCATGAACGAGTCGGTGACGCTGAACATCATCCAGAATGATTCGGATCCTGATGGCGATGCCCTGTTTGTGGCGCAGTTGGATCCGGCTCCTTCAGGCACGGCAACGCTTCAGCCCGGCGGTGTGGTCACGTACCGGCCGGCGACTGACTTTTTTGGCTCGGTGACGTTCGGGTACACGATATCGGACGGCCCCACCCATTCCGGAGCGTTCGTCCGGGGGACCATCACGATTCACGTAGCCAGTGTCCCGGGTGCTCCGGTGACCGTGGACGACGCCCGGGAAACAACGGAGGATGCAGCGGTGACCATCGATGTCCTGGCAAACGATACCGATGTGAACCTGGACCCGCTGGAAATACTGGCCTTCACGCAGCCATCGAACGGGACGGTGACGCTGTCCGACGGCGGTACGCTGGTGTATACGCCAGAGGCGGATTTCAACGGAACGGATGCGTTCACCTACACGGCAACCGACGGTACACTGGACGGAAACGAGGCTACGGTCACGGTGACCGTCGTTCCGGTGAACGATCCGCCAGCCTTCGGTGTCGATTCGGCACCCATTCTTCCGGCACCCGGTCCCGTTCTCCTGTTGACGGACGGTCTTGTTGCGTTCGGCTTCATGGAGGCGGTCGATGTTGAAGGCGATTCGCTGACGTATCGCTGGCAATTGGCCGATTCGCCGGCATTCTCCAACGTTCTGTATGAGGAGTCCGGTATATCTGCCGGTTCCTCGTTCGACGTACACGCGAACAACATCCTGGATGCTCTCAATGCGGTCGGCGTACTCGTTCAGGCGGGTGAGCGTATTGACGTCTGGCACCGCATGGTCGCACAGGATCCGGATGGCGCAGAAGCGACGGGTCAAGCGGGTGAAATCAGTCTGGAACGGGCATCGTCCGTGGCGCGGGATTCTGCGTCCGAGCTTCCGGAGGAGGTCTACCTGCGAGGCAACTACCCGAACCCATTCAATCCGTCTACCACGATTGAATTCGGCGTTCCGGCTCCCGGTCTGGTCCGCGTGGACCTGTTCGATGTCCAGGGTCGCCTCGTTCGTTCCCTGGTGAATGCGACGCTGCCGGCGGGCCATCACTCCGCCCACGTGGATATGTCCTCGATGCCCAGCGGTATGTACGTATACCGCATGTCCTCTGGAGATCGGGTGGTGACGCGGACCATGCATCTGTTGAAGTAGCGATGGGCGGCAAGAAAGATACCGACCGTCAGGAGCCCGCGAAGCGCACGCCTGAACCCTCGGATGCCGCGCGGCGCGAAGCCGACGTCCTGGCTCAGTCCCGCAAAAAGGAATGATGCTGCCCTGGACAGGTATGGCCGTGCTGGGTCTTGCGGCCGGGATTGTGTCGTGGCGCCTCATTGTGACGGTTCGTGAGCGGGATCAACTCGCCGAGACGCTGGCATCATTGCAGGCGGCCCGAGGACGCTTCTACACCACGCTGTCCCACGAACTGCGGAGTCCGCTGACGGTGTCACTGGGCGCGATCGAAAGCGCGCTGGACGGGCGGCTCGGTGAACTCAACGACCATGCCCGTGCCATTTTCGATCGCGCCCACAGGAACAACCTTCGCATGATCCGCCGTGTGGATCAATTGCTGGACCTGGCCCGGCTTGAAAGCCGCTCGCTGGTGCATCAGCCGGTCCATGCGGACCTGGCCGAATTCCTGCAGAAGCTGTTCGGGCTGTTCCAATCGGTCGGAGAAGTGCAGGGACTGACCATGGAGACGGACGGCCTGGATGCCCCGGTACCGTTCTGGTTCGAGCCCGAGCTGGTGGAAAAAATGGTCATGAACCTGCTGTCGAACGCGGTTGCCTTCACCGCCGCCGGCGGTCATGTCCGTTTGTCCCTGGATCCCGACGAACCGCGGGACGGCACGGTGCGCATCGGAGTCCACGATTCGGGGGAGGGGATGGATGCATCGCAATTGAACCGGTTGTTCGAGCCCGAGTCCGGATCAGGCATCGGTCTTGTGCTGGTCAAGAAACTCGCTCTAGCCCATGGGGGAACGGTGGATGTCCGTTCTGCTCCCGGAATGGGATCGACGTTTACGTTGACGTTGTCTCCGATGTCGTGAGCGTGCGGTGGTGGTGGTGGTGGTGGTGAAGGAAGGCATGGTTGGGGTTTTTGCTCGTTTGGCGCGATCGAGCGCGGGATGGCCTCAAATGGCCTCCAATGGCCGTTTTTGTTGCGATCGCGCCAGAATGTTGGCGCGATCGGGGCGTTTTTGGCGCAATTGGGGCCTGAAGTGGCGCGATTGACCTGAATTCTGGCGCGATCGACCCTGTTTTTGGCGCAATCCAAATCGGCGAACCGCCGGCATATCGGGCAGCCATCGTTCCGCCATCGTGCAGCCATCGTGCAGCCATCGTGCAGCCATCGTGCCGCTATCGTTCCGTCATCGTGCAGGTCGGACGTCGGGTCACGTGTGGGCGGCTTTGGATCGCGCCAGAAACCCCTTGGATCGCGCCGGAAAGGATGCGTATCGTGCCAAAAAGACGGCTGATCGCGCCAAAAACGGCCCGATTGCGCCACTTTTCAGTCGGGATGAGTGGCGAAAAGTGCACGTGCGCGGGTTCAGGGCCTGTTTACGTCGAAATCGCGCCAAAGGGCTTCAACCCCACATGCCATCGTCCGGGATCGTCGAACGCCGGTTATATCGACCAGACATCGGGGTCAATCGTCCATGAAGCGATCCCACGTACGTTGGTTCATCATCATCCAATGCCTGGCGAGTATGGCCAGGCGGGGCATGGCGGCGAACCGAAAAGGCCTGTGTTTCGACGTGGCACTCGAACTGGATACCGGATATTCGCCCGGAAGGAGGCAGCTCATTATTCCTGGAAGGACGATGCAGCGGGACCTGAAGGCGTTGATTGATCTGCGTGTTGTCAGGAGCGTCGGACGGGCGAAAGCCACGCGGTACCTACTGTCGGAGCCGGCGCTCGTGAGCATTCAGCGAGCTGAGAAGGCGTCTGAACCGGACCGGAAGCAATGGGCCCGCTGGGACACGAACAAGTGCGGACCGGGTCACTCGCATCCGTTGATAGAAGAGGCCATCATCAGGTTGATACAGGGGGAATTGAGAGGAGCATCGGAAATCCGGACACACAATAGAATGGGGGCGGGGCCGTAAGGCCCCGCCCCCAAGGAAGCGTCGTCCGAATGGGACACGGTCAGGTTACATCAGCCTTGGGAGCCTGGGCGTCCGCCAGGGCCACCAGGACCGCCTTGGCCATTGGGACCGCCTTGGCCATTAGGACCGCCGGGGCCGCCCGGGCCGCCTTGCTGCGCCCGCTGGGACAGGAAGCGGTGGATGGCGGAGATTTCAAGCTGGGTTTCGGTGAGGAGGGCTTCGATGGCAGCTTGCTGTTCGGCGTGGAAGGCTTCGCCTGCGGCCTGGAGTTCTTCGCGGGTTGCACCGGCTTCACGGGCTGCCTGCTGGGTAGCGCGGAAGTCCTGGGCGGCGGTGTGGAGGGCTTCGAGGCTGGCGATCTGTTCGGCGGTGAGGCCGAGCACTTCGTTGCGGGCTTCTTCGGCGGCGGCGCGGCGGGCTTCCATGTCAGCTTCGTGCTCGGCACGGCGGGCTTCCATTTCGGCTTCGCGTTCGGCGCGCTGGGCTTCGAGCTGGGCGAGTTGATCGGCGGTGAGGATGGCTTCTACGTCGGCGCGGACCTGTTCGCGGAGGGCGTCGGCGGCGGCGCGCATGGCGTCACGGTCGAGGTCCTGGGCGCGGAGGGCCTCCATTTCAGCGCGTGCTGCTTCGTGGATGGCATCGATCGCGCTCTGCTGCTCGGCGGTGAGGTTGAGCGAGGCGAAGGCATCGGGCCGCTCCTGTCCGTCAGGGCGCTGTCCGCCTATGCCGGGCCGCTGGCCGTTGTTGGGGCGGTCCATGTTGGGACGCTGGCCGTTGTGGCCGTTCATGCCGGGGCCCATCTGCTCGAGGCGTTCGAGGATGCGGGCGAGTTGGTCGGCGCTCAGGGTGGCGTGGAGTTCGGCGGCGAGGCGCCAGAGGTCGCCGGGGTCGCCGGTAAAGTTGCCGTTAGCATCGGTGCCGGAGCCGGCGATGCTGCTGGCGCTGTAGGAGATGTTGGCGAGGTCGGAGGCGGTGAGGCCGAGGTCAGAGGCGAGGAGGGCGATGGCGTCGGAGTCCGAGGTGGAGGAGAGGGCGTCGACGTTCGATGAGGAGTCGCAGGCGGAGAGGCCGACGGTGAGGACGAGTGCCAAGGCGGCGGCTCGGGCCGGGCGGAGGAAGGTTTGTGTACGCATGGGGAATTCAGAGTTTTGGGCGCCGTCCGGAGTGTGGGGTGGCGGCGCGGGGTTATGCGGGTGTTTCTGATCCCATATTCGGGTGGAGGCGATCGGCAGTTGTCACAGAGTTGTTACAAGTGTGTCCGTATCTTGGGAAACGCTGAACATTTCGGGAGCTTTATGCATCGTCCATTGAATTTCGGTCTTATTGGCGCGGCGGGCTTTGTTGCGCCGCGGCACATGCAGGCAATCCGGGACACCGGAAACCGGTTGGTGGCGGCGCTGGATCCGCACGACAGTGTCGGTATCCTGGATTCGTTCGGGTACGATATTTCGTTTTTTACGGAGTTCGAGCGGTTCGACCGGCACGCGGAGAAGCTTCGGCGGGCGGGCGAGGCGGAGAGGATGCATTACGTGGCCATTGCATCGCCCAATTACCTGCATGATGCGCATATCCGGTTTGCGCTGCGGGTGGGGGCCGATGCGATTTGCGAGAAGCCGTTGGTGCTGAATCCGTGGAATGTGGACGCGCTGGAGGAGATTGAGCGGGAGACGGGGCAGCGGATCTACAATGTGTTGCAGCTGAGGCTGCATCCGGCGATCATGGCGTTGCGCGAGAAGGTTCGGGGTGAGGGCAGTGGGAGTGGGAGTGGCAGTGGGAGTGGTAGTGGAAAGCGGCACCGGGTGAAGCTGGAGTATATCACGTCGCGGGGAAATTGGTATTTCCATTCGTGGAAGGGCGATCCGGCGAAGGCGGGAGGGGTGGCGACGAACATTGGCATCCACTTTTTCGACATGCTGCTGTGGATTTTCGGGCCGGCGGAGCAGTGGGAGGTGACGGTGCGCGGGGACCGGAAGATGGGCGGAACGCTGACGCTGCGGGATGCGGATGTGGAGTGGTTCATGTCGGTGGATGCGGCCGATTTGCCGGAGGAGGCGACGCGGGCGATGCTGCCGACGTGGCGGCGGCTGGAGTTTGACGGGGAGGCGTTTGAGTTCTCAGGCGGGTTCAAGGATCTGCATACCCGGGTCTACGAAGCCATTCTCGACGGCCGCGGGGCGGGGCTCGCTGACGCTCGCCCCGCCATAGAGCTCGTCCACGCCCTCCGTTGAGTCGTGTCGGCGAGGGTGCCGGCCAGAGTGTGGGTGTAGGGGATTCCCTATGGGATGGATGCGTTCTATCCTGTCACGAGGGGGCGCTTTCGGATTGTACTGTGGGTCTGTAAACCGGAATGCCCTGTGAAAGCGCCCCACAGCGACCCGCATCGAAAGCATAAGAACCCGGAGGCCGCGCAGCGTCTCAGTGCGTCGCAGCTCGTGGGAATCGTGGACAGGATGCCGATTGGCATTTTCCACCTGAATACGTCCTGGGAGTTCACGTATGTGAACGAACGGGCACTCATCATGTTGGAAAAGACCCCGCAGGAACTGCTGGGGCACACCATGACGGAGGTGTACCCTGAGCTTGCCGGTTCCCTGACCGACCGCGTGTATCGCCAGGCGATGCGGACCGGGAATCCGGTGGAGTTCGTGAACCACTATGAAACGTGGGACAAGTGGTTGGAGATGAACGTCTTCCCCTCCCACCAAGGGCTTGTCGTGGTGTTCAAGGACATTTCGCTTCAGCAGCTCCAGGAACACCAACGACGCATGCAGGAGGCGGCGCTGAAGGTGGTGGCGAACGCGGTTGTCATCACGGATCGTGACGGCATCATCCAGTGGTACAATCAGTCGTTTGCCAATTCGTACGGGCTGGAAGAGGGTGAAGCCCTCGGCAAAAACCCCCGTGATCTCATAAAGAGCGGCGTCCACGACGAAGCGTTCTTTGCCGATTTGTGGAACACCATCCTTGGCGGGGAGATCTGGATGGGCGAAATCGTGAATCGCAGGAAGGACGGCCGGCTGATTACGGAAGAGATGACCATTACGCCGGTCTTCAATGAAGAAGGGGACATCTGGATTTTCATTGCGGTCAAGCAGGACATCAGTCAACGGAAGGAAACCGAACGCATGATCCGACGTCAGGCCGACCTGATTGAGCTGGCGTCAGATGCCATCGTCGTGTGCGACCATGAAGGGACGGTCCGATTCTGGAATCAACGCGCACAGACGGGTTTCGGATGGGATGTTCGCGATGCCATCGGTGCATCGGTCCAAACGATCATGTCCTGGGATGCATCCGACTATGAACAGGCACGGGCCGTATGTGCACGTGAAGGGGAATGGGCCGGAGAAGTGGAACTGGCCAACCGGCTCGGTGACCGCATCCGCTGCTTGGTGCGGTGGACATTGGTGGCAGGCGTGGATGGGCGCCCCGACTCCATCCTGGGTCTGTATACAGACATTACGGCACTCCATGACCTTACGCGCCGGTTCGAGCGGATTCAGCGACTGGAGAGCATTGGCACGTTGGCGGGAGGCATTGCCCACGACCTGAACAACATGCTGTCGCCCGTCCTCATGGGTACGGAAATCCTGTCGGTCAGGGAGACGGATGAAAAGAGGCTCGCCATCATTGCAAGCATGCAGAAAAGCGTACAGCGAAGCGCTGATCTGGTCCAGAATCTCCTCACGGTGGCGAGTGGGGTCGAGGGAAAACGCGCATCCATCGACATGCATCATTTCATGGACGACCTGGAGCGGTTCACCCGCACGTTGCTGCCACCGGACGTCGCGCTCGGCGTTCGCGTGCCTGCAGACCCATGGCCCGTAATGGGAGATGCCTCGCAACTCCGAAACGCCATAACGAACCTGGTCAGGAATGCGATCGATGCATTGCCAGGTGGTGGGAGTATCGACATCGATGCATCGAACATTCAGGTCGATTCGCAATTCGCAGCCGCCATGCATGGATCCGAAACAGGTATGTTTGTGTGCTTGCGGGTCTCGGACAACGGCTCCGGCATGTCCAAGGAGCAGATAGAGCGCGTATTCGATCCGTTTTTTACGACGAAGGAGTTTGGCGAGGGGGCGGGTCTTGGCTTGAGCGCGACCCTGGGCATCATCCGCGGTCACGGTGGATTCATGGATATCCAATCGGAGCCGGGGCATGGCACGTCGGTCAGTCTGTTTGTGCCGGCGCAGGCCGAGCCGGACGATGCGGAATTGCCGAACGGCAACGGTGAACTCATCATGGTGGTGGACGATGAGGAGGGCATCCGCACGGTCACGGCAGCCACGTTGACGTCCGCCGGCTACGACGTGCTGGTGGCGGAAGACGGGACGGAGGCCATCGGCCTGTTTGCCAAGCACCGGAAGGAGGTTGCACTTGTCATTACGGACCTGCATATGCCGAACATGGACGGCACCGCCCTCATCCGTGCGCTGGCGCGCATGCAGCCGGATGTTCGCGTCGCTGTGTGGACGGGCAGTGGCGTTCCCATTAAAGAGCAGGCTATTGCCGGTCTGAGGATTGCATGTCACATTGAAAAGCCAGTGCCTGTCCGCAAACTGTTGACGACCATCCGGACGGTATTGGAGACAACCTCTTGAGAAAGGATCGGGGTCGATAATATCGACTTTGAGTACTTCCGATTGTACAATGTGGTATGAGCGCCCCAAAAAACATTCTGACAGGCATGGGCCTGGCTGGTTGGGAAGGCGACCCCCAGCAAGACCGCTTGCACCGCGCCGCACTGGAGGCGGCCGCCAATTCCGTGGTCATTGCCGATCGTCATGGAATTGTCCAATGGGTGAATCCGGCATTCGCGGAAACGTACGGATATGCAGCCGATGAATTCGAAGGTCGATCCCAGGGAGAGCTCATTGGCAGCGGTGTGCAGTCAAAGGAGTTCTATGCAGAAATGTGGGCCACCATCACGTCCGGACGCGTGTGGAGCGGCGAGGTCGTAAACCGCAGGCGGGACGGTTCGCTGGTTACTGAGGACATGACCATCACGCCCGTCACCGATTCCAACGGCGAGATCACCCATTTCATAGGCATCAAACAGAATGTTTCCGAGCGCAAGCGGCTTGAGGAACGAGCGGCCCGCGCACAGCATCTGGACAGCATTCGAACGCTGGCTGGCGGTATTGCCCACGATTTGAACAATATGCTGGCTCCGTTGCAGATGGGCCTGGACCTGCTCTTGTCGAAAGACACGGACGAGCCGTCGCTGGCGTTACTGCAAAGCATGCGGCGAAGCGTGGACGAGGGTGCCAACCTCGTAAAGAAGGTGTTGTCGTTTGCCCGCGGCGAACAGGGTGTGCGCATGACGCTGTTTCCGGATCAGCTGCTACACGAAGTACACGCCATGGTTGTGTCCGGTGCCCGCCAGCATATCGAGGTCGAATCGAGCGCTGAAGCCGATTTGTGGCCGGTTGCAGGAGACCCGGTTCAATTGCACGAGGTATTGTTGAGTCTCGCGGTCAATGGCATCGAGTCCATGCCCGATGGCGGGACGCTTCGGTTGACAGCCCGCAATGTGGACGTGGATGCCCAGTTCGCTGCCATGCATACGCATCTGGCGCCTGGTCCGTACGTGTGTTTCGAAACAACGGATGAAGGAACCGGCATTCCGAAGGACGTTCAGGCACGCATGTTCGAGCCGTTTTTCACGACGAAGAAGGCTGGCAAAGGAAGTGGACTCGGATTGAGTACGAGTCTGAGAAATGTGCGCAACCACGGGGGTATCATCGATGTGATCTCCGACGTGGATCGGGGCAGCAGCTTCAGAGTGTACCTTCCTGCGGTCGTGCATCGTGACATGGGTGAACTGGGGATCGTCTCGGACCAGGAGCTGCCTGGCGGTGATGGAGAGCTCATTCTCCTTGTAGATAGTGTGGCATCGGTGCGGTCCGTGACGTGCAAGACACTCGAAGTGCACGGCTATCGGGTTCTCGTGGCCGAAGACGGCACCGAGGCCATTGGTGTATTTGCGCGGAATCGGCACGAAATACGGGTTGTCATGACCGATATCGTGCTACCAGCGATGGATGGGCCCGCTCTTGTGAACGCCATCCGTCGCATGGCTCCCGACATTCCGGTGGTCATGTGGACCGGACATACCGCTTCGGATATCGTTGATCCTCTCGTTCGACTGGGCGCCATACGGTTTCTTGAGAAGCCGTTCAGCGCCCGTGCGCTGCTGGACATGTTGGAGGAACTCCTGAAATGATCCAATACCTGCGTGACATCGCTTTTGAAAAAAGAGCCTGGCGGATTGCCGGCATCTACTTCGTCGTCTCCGTGGCGTGGATTGTGTTCTCGGACCGTCTGTTGTACCTGTTTTTCGATGATGAGGCACGCCTGTTGGAAGTGAGCGTGTTCAAGGGCCTCCTCTTCGTGCTGGTGACCGCCGTGATGTTGTTGTTTCTGGTGGGACAGGCCCTGAACCAGCTTCGCCGGAGTGAGTCGGAGTATGCGGCCGTGCTGGAGTCGTCCAAACGCTTCACCGATGCCATCATCGAGAGCTTGCCCGGCGTGCTGTATTTCTACGATGACGAGCGCCGGTTCATCCGGTGGAATCGCAATCTGGAACGCGTCACAGGCTACTCCGAAGAGGAAATGCACGACGCGGACCCCCTGGATTTTTTCGAAGGGGCGGACCGAACACGTGTCGGGAAACGCATTGACCGCGTTTATGAAGAGGGTGAGGCGTCCGTTGAGGCGGAATTCGTGAGCCGGGACGGCACGCGCACGCCCTACTTCTTCACCGGCAGACGGGTGGACCTCTATGGCAAGCCGTGTCTCATGGGTGTGGGTATCGATATATCGGACCGTGTCGAGGCCGAACAGGAACTGCGGCGCCTGAACGCCCGACTGGAAGCCATTGTCGCGGAACGAACGCAAGAGCTGCAAGTGGCCTTGTCACGCGCTGAGACGGCTGATCGCATGAAATCGACCTTCCTGGCCACCATGTCGCATGAGTTGCGAACACCGCTCAATTCCATCATCGGGTTCACAGGCATTCTGTTGCAGGGCCTGGCCGGCGATTTGAACCCGGAGCAGCGCAAGCAACTGGGCATGGTTCAGATCAGTGCGCGCCACCTGTTGGAACTGATCAACGATGTGCTGGACATTTCGAAGATAGAGGTGGGACAGGTCGAGGTGGAGCTGGAGCCGTTTTCCGTCCCGGAAATGCTCTCACGCGTAGTGGAGAGTGTTTCACCGATGGTAGCAGACAAGAACCTCTCGCTGGATCTGTTCATCGCGGACGGTTTGGGTTCCTTGAACTCCGACGAACGCCGCGTGCGCCAGATTGTATTGAACCTCCTGAACAATGCCGTCAAGTTCACTGAAACGGGAGGCGTCGTGGTCCGCGCACGCATGCGTGACGGTGGGCTGGAGGTGGCGGTGGAGGATACCGGCATCGGCATTGATCCTGATGAGTTGACACAGCTGTTCACGCCCTTCCACCAGGTTGATACAGGCATCAGCCGCAGGCACGACGGGACCGGGTTGGGGCTGGCGATCAGTCAGCGGCTGGCCACCATCCTTGGCGGGCGCATTTCCGTTCGTTCAGAGCCCGGTTCGGGCAGTACCTTCACCCTTCATTTGGGCACATGAAAATGACCGTTCTTCTCATTGAAGACAATGCGCACAACCGGTATTTGACGACGTTTTTGTTGGAAAAGGACGGGTTCGATGTAATCTGCGCCGACAATGGTCCGGCCGGCCTGGAATTGGCGCGGACGCATCGTCCGGATGTCATCCTGCTGGACATCCAACTTCCCCGCATGAATGGATATGAGGTGGCCCAGCGCGTGCGGGACATCGACTTTCTGGCCACGACGCCTGTGGTGGCCGTAACCTCCCATGCCATGGGAGGAGACCGCGAACGGGCCCTTGAAGCCGGTTGCACGGGATATATCGAGAAACCCATAGATCCGGAGACGTTTGTGTCATCCATCCGAACCTACGTTGCGTCATGAAAACCATTTTGCTCGTCGATGACAAGGAGGATAATCTGTACCTGCTGGAGACGGTGTTGACGAACAACGGCTACAACGTTGTCACGGCCGCCCACGGCGCCGAGGCGCTCATCAAGGCGCGTAAATCGCCTCCTGACATCATCGTGTCCGACCTGCTCATGCCTGTCATGGACGGCTACACGCTGCTGCGGCGCTGGCGACACGATCCGGAGCTGTGCAACATCCCGTTCGTGGTGTATACAGCTACGTACACAGATGCCAACGACCGGAAGCTGGCCATTGAGCTGGGCGCTGACGAGTTCATCCTGAAACCCACTGAGACCGAAGACCTGCTCATGCGGCTTCGGGACGTGGAGCGCTCCTTTGATCGCACCATGGATCGCAAGGCGGCACCGAGTGTGGATGATGATGTCGCGTCGGCCGGTGATTCCACCCATCTGAAGCTGTACAATGAATCGCTGGTTCGCAAACTGGAAGCGAAGAGCCTGGAACTGCAGCAGGCGAACGAGGCCCTGAGGCAGGACCTTGAAACGCGCAAGGAGATGGAGGCGTCGCTCGTGGACAGCGAGCAGCGCTTCCGGCAACTGGCCGAGAACATTGAAGAGGTCTTCTGGATCACCGATCCGGAGAAGAAGACGATGCAGTACGTGAGTCCCGCCTATGAGACCATTTGGGGACGATCGAGCAGCAGTCTGTACGAGGACCCATCCACGTGGATGGCCGCCATTCATCCGGACGACAGGGAGCGAATACGTCAGGCAGCCGTCGATGACCAGATTACCGGCGCCTACGATGCGGTATACCGCATTATCCGGCCCGATGGCGAAGAACGATGGATTCACGACCGCGGCTTTCCGGTCACGGATGATGCCGGAAACGTATGCCGGATTGTCGGGACCGCCAGTGACATTACCCGTCAGAAAATCGCGGATAACCGCATTGCCGAACAGGCCGCCTTGCTGGACAAGGCCCATGACGCCATCGTGGTCCGGGATCTGGAGCATCGCGTCCAGTACTGGAACCGGAGCGCCGAGGCACTCTACGGTTGGACGGCCGAGGAGGCGATGGGTCGCAAGGTCACCGAACTGGCGTATGATGATCTCGATCGGTATTGGGAGGCAATGGACGCCACGCTGGATGACGGCGAGTGGATGGGCGAGTTGGAACAGCGCTGCCAGGATGGACGACTCATCATTGCCGCCACGCGATGGACACTCGTGCGCAACGCGTCCGGTGAACCGACCTCCATTCTGGTCATCAATACCGACGTCACGGAGAAGAAGCGCCTTGAAAAGCAGCTCCTGCAGGCCCAGCGCATGGAAAGCATTGGCACGCTGGCCGGGGGAATTGCCCACGACCTGAACAACCTGTTGGCGCCCATTGTCATGGGCGTGGATTTGTTGAAGCATGGAGGCCTGGACCAACAGTTCCACGCGATCCTCGAAAGCATGTCCAAGAGCGCCCACCGCGGAACGAACCTGGTGAAACAGGTGCTGTCGTTCGCGCGGGGTATGGATGGCGAACGCAGCGTGCTGTCCCTGAAACACATCGTGCAGGAAGTGGAAGCGCTCGTGAAAACCAGCTTTCCGAAAAACATCCAGTTCAAGCGGGAAACCGATGGGGACTTGTGGCCCATCAAGGGCGATCCCACACAGCTGCATCAGGTCATCCTGAACCTGTGCGTGAATGCCCGTGATGCCATGCCCGGCGGGGGCGAACTGATTGTGCGGACCCGGAATATGCACATCGATGCCCAGTATGCCTCCATGAATCCGACCATGAAGGAGGGGCGCTACGCGGTTCTGGAGGTAGCCGACACGGGGTCGGGCATGTCTGCCGAGGTCCGCGGACGCGTATTCGAACCCTTCTTCACCACCAAAGACTCCGGGGAAGGCACCGGACTGGGGCTGCCCACCGTGCGGAGCATTGTACAGGGCCACGGAGGAGAGGTGACGGTGTACAGCGAAGAAGGCAGGGGCAGCGTGTTCAAAATCTACATTCCGGCCGTCGAGGACGTCGAGACCTATGAAGATGCGCTGTCAATCCCGACCGATGCCCTTCTGCGCGGCAGCGGCGAGTGCATCCTGGTGGTCGATGATGAATCGGCCATCCTCGAAATAACCCGCCAGACCCTGGAAACGTTCGGCTACACCGTCCTGGTGGCCGAGGACGGCGCCCAGGCCATCGGTATGTTCGCCGACCACCAGGACGACGTCCGGCTGGTCCTCACGGACATGATGATGCCGGTCATGGACGGGGCGGCGCTGATCGCGGCCCTCCGGCGCATGGCGCCGTCACTTCCGATCATCGCCGCCAGCGGCATCCACACCAACGGCGACACCGACATCGGCGCAAACAAGTTCCTCGAAAAGCCATACTCGGCCGCAGCGCTGCTGGAGGCGGTGGCGGAATTGGTGGGGTAGGTTAAGAAGGCTGTTGAAAAACCCGAGCACACCTCGGTGCGGCGGCGAAACGCCATCTGCAGCGTTGTCCCTCCTTCGAATAGCGCTGCTATTCGGCGTCGGGACGCCTTGCATCTGGCATTCCGGCGCTCGCACCCTGGCACACTCTGATTCTTCAACAGCCTTCTAGGGGCGGTTTTGTCGCGAGAAGTGTCGCGAGCGGGGTGGTTTGTCGTGAATAGTGTCGCGAGAAGTGTCGCGAGGTTGTGGTATTGTCGCGAGAACGGGTTATAATGTCGCGAGAAGTGTCGCGCGACAGGAAACTCAATGAAGAAGATCGAAGCCCAACTCAGTGCCATTGAAGTGGTCCTCACGGAAGCAGGTGCGCCGCTTGGTCGCCAAGAAATCCTTGAGCGACTGGACTTGGAACTGGACGACCGGACCCTGCAGCGGAGACTGAAACGACTATTGGAAGATGGTCGCATTGACCGGTCCGGAAAGTCTGTCGCCGTTGTGTATTCGGCTCCCATGCCGACCCAGCCACATGTTGAGCCCCCAGAAGAATCCGGGACCAATCCCGATCTGGTCATCAACTTCTCTGGGGAAGCACAGCAGGTGCTCGCACACGTGCTGCAGCCCATTCAGAAACGTGCGCCTGTTTCGCACGACGCAAACCTGCTCAAGGTGACCAATCACCTGTCCCAGAGCGAGCGCAAGCACCTCATGGATGTTGGGCAGGTTTCAGACGAGCAGGCTCCCGCAGGAACCTATGCCCGGGCCATCATGGACCGGTTGCTCATTGACCTGTCGTGGGCATCGAGCCACCTGGAAGGGAATACGTACACCCGGCTGGACACACGGAACCTCATCGAATTCGGCCACGAAGCCCAGGGGCGTGATGCCACCGAATCCCAGATGATCTTGAACCACAAACGCGCCATTGAAATGCTCATAGAGGGCGCGGGCGAAATCGGGTTCAACCGGTACACCATTTTCAATCTGCACGCCGCGCTATCCGACAACCTGTTGACCAACCGGCAAGATGAGGGGCGCCTGCGAACGCAGCCGTTTGGGATTGGAGAGCAGTTCAATCGGCTGCTCGCCACATGCGGGAAGATTGAGGATCCGTTCGAGCAGGCTCTGTATGTCATGACGCACATTCCGTACCTGCAGCCCTTCATGGACTGCAACAAGCGGGTTTCGCGACTGGCTGCCAACATTCCTTTCATCCAGAGCAACCTGTGCCCACTTTCCTTCGTGGATGTCCCGAAAGATGACTACATCAGTGCCACGCTGTGCGTGTACGAATTGGCCGATGTCCGCCCCTTGAAGGAAGTGTTCATATGGGCCTACGAGCGCTCCACGCAATTGTACGCAGCGGTCAAAGACTCCATGGCCGAGCCGGACAGGTTCAGGCTGCGATACCGGGAAGAACTCCACAACGTGGTGCGCAGCATGGTCGCCGCGGGGCATTCGCCACAGATGACGGCCATTCGCGGGTTTACGACCGGTCGCGTAAACGAGGACGATCAGCAGGGTTTCGACCTGATGGTACAGGAAGAGCTCATGAACCTGCACGAAGGCAACTTCGCGCGCTACGGCATCCGCCCGGCAGAATTCAAGGATTGATGGGTCGCCACCCGCCGGTCGTGACCTATGGTCGCCCGATCGACGTATACTCGAAGCCCAAGTCGCGCATGCGATCGGGCTTGTAGAGGTTGCGACCATCGAACACAATCGGCGCCGACAGCAGGCGCTTGACCTCTTCGAAGTCCGGGCGGCGGAATTCGTGCCACTCAGTCGCGATGGCGAGGGCGTCGGCGCCCTTGAGCACTTCGTACGGCTCGGCGCCGTAGTGGATCGCATCACCGAATACGGCGCGCGTGGTGTCCATGGCTTCCGGATCGAACGCTTGTACCCGCGCGCCCGCATCCAACAAGTCCCGGATGATGTAATGCGCCGGTGACTCCCGCACGTCGTCCGTACGGGCCTTGAAGGCCAGGCCCCACACCGCTATGGTCTTTCCCTCCAGCGAGCCGCCAAAGCGCTCTTTGATGGTCTTGGAGAGACGATGCCGTTGCCGGTCGTTCACTTCCAGGACGGCATCCAGAATGCGGAAGTCATAGTTGTGCTGCTTCGAGGTCCGATGCAGCGCCTGTACGTCTTTCGGGAAGCAGCTGCCGCCGAAACCGACACCCGGATACAGGAACAGGTTGCCAATCCGCGAATCCGTGCCGATGCCCTGCCGCACGTGGTCCACATTCGCGCCGACCTTCTCGCACAGGTTGGCGACTTCGTTGATAAACGAAATTTTGGTCGCCAGGAAGGAGTTGGCGGCGTACTTGGTCATTTCCGATGACCGCTCATCCATGATGAGGATGGGGTTGCCCTGGCGCACAAACGGCTCGTAGAGGGAGCGCATCACATCTTCCGCTGGTTTGGACGATGTGCCCACCACAATGCGCTCGGGCTTCATGAAGTCGCTGATCGCGACGCCCTCGCGCAGGAATTCAGGGTTCGACACCACATCGAACAGTTCGCCGGCTTTGTGGCCTTCGGCTTCAATGAGCTCCCGTACGCGGTCGGCGGTGCCGACGGGCACGGTGGATTTGTTCACAACGACGCAGTAGTCGGTGCGATTCGTTTCACGCCAGATCCGGGCCAGGTCCTTTGCAGCACCCTCAACGTAGGAAAGATCCGCCTCGCCGTCGCCGCCCGGAGGCGTCGGAAGCGCAAAGAACAGGACCCGGCACGTGGTCGCTGCATCCTTCAGATTTGTCGTGAACGTGAGCCGCTTTTCCTTGATGTTGCGCTTCAGGAGAAGCTCGAGGCCGGTTTCGAAGATGGTTGGCGTTCCCGCAGACAGCTTTTCGACCTTTTTCGGGTCGATGTCCACGCACAGCACGTCAAAGCCCATTTCGGCGAAGCACGTTCCGGTGACCAGTCCTACATACCCCGTTCCGACGATTCCGATTTTCATTTTCTGGCTTCGTTGAGGTCCGATGCGACCATTTCCTGGATCATGGCATCGAGCGTGTACTCGGGCGTCCAGCCCAGCTCGGTGTTGGCCTTGGTGGCATCCCCAATGAGGAGTTCCACCTCGGCTGGCCGGAAATATCGGGGATCGACCGCCACACGTTTAATGCCGGTGGCGGAATCCACAGCGACTTCGTCAACACCTGAGCCGCTCCACGTCAGGTCGATGCCTGCTGCCTTGAACGCGCTGGTACAGAAATCGCGCACCGTGTGCATTTCGCCGGTCGCCAGCACGTAGTCCTGCGGGGTGTCCTGCTGCAGCATGAGCCACATGCCGCGGACGTAATCCTTGGCATGCCCCCAGTCGCGTTTGGCATCCATGTTGCCCAGGTACAGCATTTCCTGCTTTCCGAGGCTGATGTTCGCCGCCGCCCGCGTGATTTTGCGCGTCACGAATGTTTCGCCGCGAACGGGGCTCTCGTGGTTGAAGAGGATGCCGTTGCACGCATACATGCCGTACGCCTCGCGGTAGTTCACCGTAATCCAGTAGCCGTAGAGCTTGGCGACACCATAGGGGCTGCGCGGGTAGAAGGGAGTAGTCTCCTTTTGCGGCACTTCCTGCACCAGGCCGAACAGTTCCGACGTGGAGGCCTGGTAGAATTTGGTTTTCTTCTCCAGCTTCAGGATCCGGATGGCCTCGAGGAGTCTGAGTACCCCAAGAGCATCAGAGTTGGCGGTGTACTCTGGCGTATCGAAACTCACCTGGACGTGACTCTGCGCCCCCAGGTTGTAGGTTTCGTCCGGCTGCACCTCCTGGATGATCCGGATGAGGTTCGTGGAGTCCGTCAGGTCGCCGTAATGCAGGATGAACCGCTGGTCCTCGACATGCGGATCCTGATACAAATGGTCAATCCGGCCCGTATTGAACGAACTGGACCGGCGCTTGACGCCGTGGACTTCGTAACCTTTTTCGAGCAGCAGCTCGGCGAGGTACGCGCCATCCTGGCCGGTGACGCCGGTGATGAGGGCTTTTTTCATTGGTGCCGTTCTTGTTTAGCCCCCAAACTTACGAAGATCATACGCAATAAAACGGCAATTGCAAGACCGGAGGCGGGTGCTTGGACCGGTTTCCATTTTTGGTTTTAAAGCATGAACACCCTCAGAGTGGCCGCTTATGCGTCCTGCGGGACAGTGCAATCCTGAAAACGCTCCGTGAAGCCGATGGATTCGCATTCGTGCGGCCCGAGGAAGTCGATGCGCTCCAGCGCTCACAGTCGGAACTCGAACGGTTGGCTTTTGTGGATTTCCCACTTCCGCCAGTCGGCACTCCCGTTGAGGTCACGTACGGCGTCATGGAGGGAGTGAAGGGTGAGGTAATCGTTCACGGGAACCAAGAGTACATCATTGTCCGCGTGGACTCGATTGATCACGCCGTCAAAATCAACATTCCAGCCGACTGGGTGCGCCAAGCCTGACCCAAGGTTTTCTGAATCACATTGCAAAAGTGTAGATTACATGCTTACCCCGTGGTCTCAATAAATGTGAGTGACAGGGCGAAGTTGTATATTCGGCAGATATGATGCAACCAATTCAAACGCATAACGAGTATCGGGATGGCGAAATCTCGATTGCTGAGCTGTTCCAGAAGCTCATGTCACATAAGTGGTACGTGCTGGTAGGGTATGCCGTCTTGCTCGCCGGCGTGACTTTCTACACTTACGTGGATGCCCCCCAGTACGAAGCGTCGAGTCTCCTCCTCATCAACAACGACAGTTCCACGCCGCAGCTGGGAGAGCTTATGGGGCTGCCAATGGGCAACCGGAACGTCGCCAATGAAATCGAGATCATCAAGAGCCGCACCATTGCGCTTCGAGTGGCCGATTACATTATGCAGACACAAACCATTCCGGGAACGACCGATTCTTTTACACTACTGCGCGTGGCCGATGGTGATGCAGCTCCTACGCAGCTGGATGTGGCGAATGCGCTGATCGGCGGCTACGTGTCCGTCAGCCCGGTATCGCGTGATACAGACTTGATAACGATCCAGGTGTCGAGCACTAGCCCTCGGGAAGCGGCGTTCATCGCCAATATGTTCGCGGACGAGTATGTGAACTACAATCTCATGCAAAGTCGGCGTAGAATTTCGGCCAGTCGCGAATTTTTGGAGGATCAGGCGAACGTAGCCGATAGTGTGGTGGCCAGTGCCGAATCCAACATCCTCACGTACTCCCGTGAGCAGGGGGTCGTGGATCCCCAGTTGGAGGCTAACACGCTATTTGCTCAGATGATGGAGCTGGAATCAGAACTCTATCGGACCGATTTCCAACTGCAGGCCAGTCAGTCTGAATTGCTGACGCTGGAAAGTGAATTAAATCAGATTACTCCTGGTCTGGCGCGCACACTGAACTCGAACAACGATGAGGCCATTCGGGCCATTCGCGAGACGATTACGAGGCTGCAAGTTGAAAATGCTGTTAAACTCTCGGCCAACCCCGATTTGCAGCAAAATCCGACGGTCGACTCAGGATATGCCCAGAATACACAGACGATCCAAGACTTAACGCTGGACTTGAATGCAAGAACGGCGCGCTTGGTTGAGGAAATGTTCTCGGAGGGTTCCATAATCCTCGGGCAGAATTCAGAAGCAGCTATGCAACAAATTGCAGACCTGCAGCTGCGTCTCATTGAGAAGCGTCTTGAGATCAGTGGTGCACAGGCCCGCAAGGACGTGCTGGAGCAGCAGAAAGGGCTGTATCAATCCCAAATCGACCAAATACCAAACAAGGCGGTGCTCTTAGCCCGGTTTGAGCGAGCTATGAACACGTCTGCGCAGCTCTACACGACCATCTTTGAGAGCCTGCAGGAGGCCCGTATTGCTGAACGGTCAGAGCTCGGGTACGTAGACGTTATAGACCAGTCGACTGTGCCGCGAGATCCGGTAAGTCCGAAGATTCCCTTGAATCTGATGCTGGGTGCTGTGCTTGGGTTGATGCTTGGTGTGGTGTTGGCATTCACCCGTTCCGCCTTGGACAACCGGGTGAATCGACCGGAGGACCTGCGCCAGAAGGGCTATGCCCTCCTCGGGTTAATTCCAAGCATGAAGAGTGCCATCCAGTCGGATTTTGAGGGTCGGGAGTACGTTGATATTGACGGGCACCGAGTGGGCACTGCGCTCTACACCCTGTTGAATCCGTTGTCACCAATTTCTGAAGCCTACCGACGTCTCAGAACAAATGTTGACTATTCGGCACCGGATTCATCCCGCAAGGTCGTTCTCGTCACGAGCGCCGAGCCTGGGGAGGGCAAGACGGCCACGTCTATGAACCTGGCAATCGCGAATGCTCAACTCGGTCGCAAGACCCTCTTCATTGACGCCGACATGCGCCGCCCCCGCAGCCATAGACTTTTGAGTGTAGCGCGTGAGCCAGGACTCGTGGATTGGTTGTTCGATAAGACTGTCCGGGATGTGCGCCATCTCGCTACCCATATTCAGGATTTGAGTCTTCTGTCGGTTGGTAAAGCCGCACCTAATCCGTCTGAACTCTTGGGGTCGACGCGTATGCAGGATTTGATTGAGAGTCTGAAAGCTGATTTTGACACCATCATCATCGATTCGCCACCACTTCTATCTGTATCGGATGCCCTTATCCTGGCGCCCATGTGTGACATGGTACTACAGGTCATTTCAAGCGGGGAGACCCACTGGGCAGCCCTTGATCGTGCTCGAGAGATGCTCAGCGATCTTGGCATTCGGTTGGCTGGTGTTGTGTTGAACCGTTTCGACTCTCACAAAGCCTACGGCGGCGGCGGTTATGGATACGGTTATGGATACGGTTATGGATACGGCTACGGCTACGGAAACGGGGAGGATGTGTCCATCTACGCCGACCGTGAACTCCAAGAGATTGCACAATCCACACGTCGGAGGTAAGATATCTTGAAATACGTTTTATTTGGATTGACCCTGCTACTAGCCGCGGCTAGTACGCATGCGCAAAATACTGACTTGGACCGTTCGCGCCTGAATACAGCCGCCTATTATAACTACTCCGATCCCGGTGACGTTACTATTCAGGTCCACGTGTGGGGTGCCATGCGTTTCCCCGGACTATACGAGGTCCCACGTGAGACCCGTCTGAGCGAATTGATTTCGCTCGCTGGTGGTCCTCAGGTGCCGGAACGAGCCCGTCGGTCCGTTAGGCGTGTACAACTTCAACTACATCGAGTCACTGACGCCTCCCGGGAGGTCATCATGGACGTCCAGATGGAAAACCAAATTGTTGTCTCCGATGCTGACCCTGTACTTCAAACCGGTGACGTCCTCAGTGCAGAATCGGTCGTCCGGCAGACGTTCAGCTTTCGCGACCTGTTTCCTATCGTATCTGCTGCTGCGACGTTGGCCTTGCTGATAGACCGTGTTTCCAGTAATTAATGCCAGCTTTGTTCGAAGAAATAGTACCTGATTATAAATGATGTTATCTGGAAAGAAGGTCATTGTCACTGGAGCGGACGGTTTCATCGGTTCTCACTTGACAGAAGAGCTGCTGCGTCGAGGTTGTGACGTGCGTGCCTTCGTGCAATACAACTCATTCGGATCCTGGGGATGGTTGGATACATTGCCCGCGGATGTGCAGGCAGGTCTGGATGTTTTTTCTGGCGACATTCGTGACCCGCACGGTGTCAAAATGGCGATACAAGGATGTGAAGTTGTTTTTCATTTGGCGGCATTGATAGCAATTCCGTATTCGTATCATTCGCCGGGTACGTACATCGATACAAATGTAAAAGGTACTCTCAACGTTGTTCAAGCGTCTCGCGAAGCAAATATTGAGAAAGTGGTCCATACGTCAACGAGCGAGGTTTATGGTACCGCTCAATTCGTACCAATTACAGAAGAGCACCCGCTTCAAGGGCAATCCCCTTACTCTGCCTCGAAAATCGGAGCGGACCAGATCGCGTACTCGTTTTTCACGTCCTTTGACACTCCATTGTCCATAGTTAGGCCATTCAATACTTACGGCCCACGCCAATCGGCACGGGCCGTTATTCCTACAATAATTACGCAAATTGCGTCAGGTAGTAGACAGATAAAGCTCGGATCTTTGAGTCCGACACGTGATTTTAACTATGTTTCTGATACAGTCCGTGGTTTTATCGCGGCGGCGGAGTCCGACGCTTCCACTGGTCAAGTTATTAATATCGGCAGCGGATTTGAGATAAGCATTGGAGAGCTTACTCATGTAATCGCTGAGGCTATGGGAGCTACAATTGAAATTGTGGCGGACAGTAGTCGGATGCGGCCAGAGAAGAGTGAGGTCGACCGCCTCCTGGCTTCTAACGCCAAAGCTGCAGAACTAATCGGGTGGCAGCCCGAATACGGTTCCCGAGAAGGACTTTTGCGCGGCCTCCGCGCCACAGCTAACTGGTTTTCCGACGAAGCAAATCTTCGCCGCTATAAAGCAAACAGATACAATATTTGAGCGCCTTCATTGACAAAATCGTAACTGCACTCGGAGATGTACTTGACCAGTCCGATGACCACTTCATTCCGCTCCATGAACCGATGTTCGAGGGCAATGAGTGGGCCTATGTGAAGGAATGCATCGACACACGGTGGGTATCGTCGGCGGGATCGTATGTGGACCGTTTCGAGCTAGATCTCGCGGCGTACACTGGGGTGCGCAGGGCAGTGGTCGTGGTTAATGGTACGGCTGCTCTTCACATTGCGCTTCATCTTGCCGGTGTCGAGCGTAGCGATGAGGTTCTAATGCCGGCGCTTACGTTTGTAGCTACAGCTAACGCAGTCTCATACTGTGGAGCTGTTCCACACTTCGTCGATAGTGAGGAACGAACACTCGGCCTTGATCCGCTCAAACTTGCCAGGTATCTCGAAGAGATCGCAACAGTTGATGGGGGCGTGTGCAGAAATAGAACCACAGGGCGAGTAATACGTGCCATCGTCCCGATGCACGCGTTCGGCCATCCAGTAGACCTCGATCCATTAGTAGCCGTTGCCGAGCGATTTAATATTGTTGTGATTGAAGATGCAGCCGAGTCCTTGGGTTCGTTCTACAAAGGCCGTCACACCGGACGCTGGGGTCGGATGGCCACGCTGAGCTTCAATGGTAATAAAATCATTACCACAGGAGGGGGGGGGGCCATACTTACCGACGACGACGTGCTGGCCGATCGGGCGAAACACCTCACGACGACGGCCAAAAAGGCCCATCGTTGGTCATATGATCACGATGCTGTTGCGTATAATTACCGGATGCCCAATCTGAATGCTGCGCTTGGGTGTGCTCAGCTCGAGCAGATCGATGGATTTTTAATTCGAAAGCGAAGGCTAGCGGAACGCTACGCCGGTGCATTCAATGCAATAGAAGGTGTTCGCTTTGTTACTGAGTCGTCATTCACCCGTTGCAATTACTGGCTGAATGTTTTACTCCTTGACGAAGTCCATGCCGTAGAACGAGATCGGGTCCTTGAGGCCTCCAACAACAAGGGCATTATGACTAGGCCAGCTTGGGCTCTCATGAACACGCTTCCGATGTACGATGCATGTCCTCGAATGGATCTGTCTGTTGCGGAGAGTATTGAGCGTCGTCTGTTAAACATTCCAAGTAGTGCTTCACTAGAAGGAAATGATGCCGAAGCGTAAGATTTGTGTAGTTACTGGCACTAGAGCAGAATATGGACTGCTCTACTGGCTCCTTCGCGAGATCGAAGCCGATAATGCGCTCGAGCTTCAGCTCGCAGTGACGGGCATGCATCTTTCTCCAGAGTTCGGGATGACCGTCCGTGAGATAGAAGCGGATGGATTCCCAATTGCTGAGCGAGTTGAGATGTTGCTGTCGAGTGACACACCTGTAGGGATAGCAAAGTCTATCGGGCTCGGCGTTATTGGGTTCGCAGAAGCTTATGCCCGCATGAAGCCTGACGTCTTGGTCGTTCTCGGAGATCGTTTTGAGATACTTGCCGCAGCTCAGGCAGCGCTCGTGGCCAAGATTCCTATCGTCCATATACACGGTGGAGAGACAACGGAAGGGGCGTTTGACGAGGCAGTCCGACATAGCGTTACAAAAATGGCTCATCTCCACTTCGTGGCGGCAGAGCCTTACAGGAGGCGCGTCATTCAGCTTGGAGAGGAACCCGGACGCGTTTTTAACGTCGGAGCGCCTGGGCTCGAACACGTCTTCCGGACAACGTTCCTTGATCGTTCTGAATTTGAGCGGTCTACTGGCTTCGTCCTTGGTCAGCCGACTTTTCTGATCACGTATCATCCGGCAACTCTTTCGGAGCGCTCTGCGGCTGACAGTGCGAGTGAACTTTTGAAGGCGCTCGACCGATTCCCTTCAGCTCATGTCGTCTTCACCATGACGAACGCCGACACGGGTGGGCGTGCGATCAACGAGGTTGTTGATGCGTACGCCGTTCGGCACGCGGACCGCATGCGGACCTTTCTTTCTCTGGGTCAGCAACGATACCTTAGTGCTCTCCGGCTGGTAGATGTCGTAATTGGAAACTCATCCAGCGGCGTTATTGAGGCGCCAGCCCTAGGGGTACCGACGGTAAATATTGGGCCGAGACAGCAGGGGCGCCTAAAAGCTGAGTCTGTAATCGACTGTGCTGATGATGCAAGATCCATCGGCCTCGCGATCGAAAATGCATTATCGTCCACCTTTAAAGCATCAATTGAAGGCAGTCCTTCTCCCTACGGTCAGGGCGATACAGCATGTCAGATCGTGGGAATTCTTCGGGATATTGAGCTTGGGGAAAAACTATTGATGAAGCGTTTTTATGATGTGCCGAGGGGTGTTAAATCGTCCAACACAGACTTGACCCACCATTCAGAGAGATAATTGTGAGCACGTATGTAATAGCAGAAGCAGGTGTCAATCACAACGGCTCGCTCGAAATGGCCCGGGACCTGATAGACGCGGCGGCGGACGCCGGAGTCGATGCGGTCAAGTTTCAGACGTTTCGGGTGGACGCGCTCGTAACGCGCTCGGCACCCAAAGCGGCTTATCAGCGCGCGAATACGAACGCTGAGGAGTCACAGCATGCGATGTTGAAGGATCTGGAACTGAGCTGGGACGATCATCTGGAACTCGTGGAGCACTGTAAGTGTCGCGATATTCAGTTCCTCTCTACTGCCTTTGATACAGAAAGCTTGCAGATGTTGACCGAGAAAATCGGAATGCCGCGAATAAAAATTCCCTCCGGTGAGGTTACAAACGGTCCGCTGTTGTTGGCTGCTGCGCGGACGGGGCGACCGGTTATTCTCTCTACAGGTATGTGTACGCTAGGCGAAGTAGAGCAGGCCTTGTGTGTACTTGCATATGGCTATACGGAAAGCGAGGTTGAACCAAGTCTTGAAGCATTCGGGGCTGCGTACGCTTCTGCCGTCGGACAGGATGCGCTGCGTGACTTAGTAACGGTATTGCACTGCACTTCAGAATACCCGACGCCGCCGGCGGACGTCCATCTTCGAGCGATGGACACACTTCACGCCGCCTTTGGACTGTATGTGGGCTATTCTGATCACACCCAAGGTATCGTTGTCCCAATTGCGGCTGTCGCTCGGGGAGCTGTTCTCGTCGAGAAACATTTCACGCTGGACCGTGCACTCCCTGGCCCCGATCACCGTGCTTCGATAGAGCCTACAGAACTGACGGAGATGGTGCAGGCAATTAGAGAGGTCGAAGCCGCTTTGGGCCGGAGTGTGAAAGCCCCAACCACGGGAGAGCTCGAAACGCAAATGGTGGCCAGGAAGAGCCTTGCGACTGCCATGGGAATCCAGGAAGGAGAACTCTTTTCAGAGGCGAACCTCACTGCTCTCCGGCCTGGTGTAGGTGTTTCCCCTATGGAGTATTGGCGTTACCTTGGTAGTTCCGCGTCTCGATCCTACGAGCCAGGTGAGGTACTCTAGTGACGAGGGAGTGGATCGTGTTGGGCGACGGTGGTCATGCCGGGGTCGTTATTGATGCGCTACTCCTTCTTGGGCAGTCGGTGGCGGGCTATACCAGCTTGGCCGGGACTGGCCGCCCGATCTTAGGGGTGGAGTGTTTGGGCGATGACGATGAGGTCAAGAATTATGGCGTCGAAGATGTATACTTGGCTAATGGTCTAGGCTCGACGGGTAGCTCTGATAACCGTGCTTCTCTCTATCAGCGTTTCGCCGCGAGAGGGTTCGTTTTCCCGCATGTAGTGCACCCTACAGCTATTGTTGCACAGTCAGTTCGGATCGGTGCAGGTACGCAGGTAATGGCCGGTGCTATCTTGCAACCTAAGTGCCAGATAGGGGAAAACGTCATTATCAACACGCGTGCCTCTGTGGACCACGATTGCGTGATTGAGACCGACGTACACATTGCGCCGGGTGCCACCGTGTCGGGCGGGGTCGTCATTGAAAGAGGAGCCCACGTAGGAGTTGGCTCCAGTATTTTGCAGTGTTGTCGCATCGGCTCTAACAGTATTGTAGGAGCTGGAGCGGTGGTCGTCAGGGATGTTTTGTCTGGAATCACGGTAGTAGGCGTACCGGCGAAACGAATTGGCTCTACCAAGAAGGTGAACAGATGAAAGATTGGAAAGACACATTGATCAGTTCTTCGAGTTCCGTTCGGGCTGCAGTTGAGGTAATCGACGCTACGGGGTTGCAAATAGCGCTTGTGGTGGATGAGGAACGGCGACTACTTGGCACGGTGACGGATGGAGATGTTCGAAGGGCGATTCTTAGGGGCATCTCCCTCGAGGAATCGGTGGAGCGGGTGATGAACGAAAATGCCAGGACGGCGCGGGTGGAGGATGATAAAGAGACAATACTTGCACTAATGCGTCAGCAGAGGATTCACCAGATTCCGATTCTCGACTCAGCATGGTGCGTTGTTGGGCTGGAGGTGCTCGACGAACTTCTCAAGCCGCATCCGAAGACGAACCCGGTCGTGCTTATGGCCGGCGGGCTCGGAAGCAGGCTCGGCCCACTCACCGATGAGTGTCCAAAGCCACTATTACGTGTTGGACAAAAGCCGATTCTTGAGACAATCCTGGAAGCGTTCATTGAGCACGGGTTTACGAACTTCTACGTTTCGGTCAACTACAAGGCCAAAATGATCGAAGACTACTTCGGTGACGGTAGCCGGTGGGGTGCCACTGTTCGGTACATCCGGGAAGATGAGAGGCTGGGGACGGCGGGAGCACTTTCACTCCTGCCAGAGTTACCATCTGAGCCGATATTCGTGATGAACGGTGATCTGCTTACACGACTGAACTTCGCGCATCTTCTCGACTTTCACATTAAGCAAGGCTCGATGGCGACAATGTGTGTAAGAGAGTATGAGATGCAGGTGCCGTACGGCGTAATTGAGACGAGGAGTCACCATATCGTTGAAATCCACGAGAAGCCAACCGAGCGATACCTGGTGAATGCAGGTATATATGTGCTTCATCCAGATGCGCTTTCACTCATTCCTCATGGCCAGTTCTTTGACATGCCAAATTTGTTTAAACGCATGATCGAAAAAGGTGCTGGGACCGCTGTGTTTCCCATTAGGGAATACTGGTTGGATATAGGACAGCCAGACGATTATCATTTAGCCAACGGACAGTTCGCGGAGGCATTTCAGGTCGAATCGACTAGAGAATCGCAATGAGACGGGATGATATCAGTGTACTGGGACTAATTCCTGCGCGTGGAGGGTCAAAAGGTATCCCGCGGAAAAATGTCATTGACTTGGCAGGTTTACCTCTTATTGGTTGGACTATTCACGCTGCGAGACGCTCGCGTATTTTGGACAAGGTGATCGTCAGCACAGATGACAAGGAAATCGCCTCCTACGCTCGGAAACACGGAGTGGAGGTTCCATTTATCCGTCCAGCAGAATTGTCAGGTGATACTGCGACTAGTCTAGATGTAGTACTGTTCGCCGTTGAATGGCTACAGAACGAATGGGACTACCGACCAGACTTTGTGGCCTTGCTCCAGCCGACGAGTCCGTTTCGTACTTCAGAGACTATCGACGAGGGGGTGATGCAGTTAGTCGATTCGAGAGCAGAATCTCTTGTGGCCGTAACGCGATCAGTCAAACATCCTCATTGGATGTACAATCTACATGAAGGCGTTCTGGGAAGGTATGGAACTTCAGGCGACGATAACCTGACACGTCGCCAGGAACTTCCGCCCGTCTACGCGATCAATGGAGCACTATACGTTACTCGCACGGAGTACTTGCTCCGCGAGAGACGAATAGTATCAGATCAACCGCTGGGACTAGTAATGAAGCAATGCGAATCGATAGATATCGACGATCCGTGGGATTTAGACGTAGCAAGGGCAATTGTCTCCTCTGGACTGGTGCCGGGATTGAAAGGTGCTCACCAGTTGTAATCAGTTCGCGAAGTTGGTAGCAGACGTTTTGCTGGACAAAGGAGGCCTTGGAAGGTAATCGAAGAAATCGGTAAGGCGAGCAAAGCGCCGTTTACTGGCTCGGTACTTAATTGACACGTACGGGTTTTGCCTCAGTTTGGTGACCACGTTTAAAACGATTGATCTTGATCTCGGCAATGAAACATGGGTAGCGAAAGGAAATATTCAATAGAGTTTAAGCCGAATGTGTTACAGCTATTGTCGAGTCTGTATTTGATATTCGGTATATCGCAAAGTGGCTAGTCCTTATAGTCTGTTTTCATTATTTGTATCTTGCAGCTATACCAAGTGGGTAGGCACAAATATTATCTTTGCAACAATCGTACACCTGCGTAAAACGACCATGACCATAACATGTCATATGGCAAAATCATGAAGCATATACTACTTGTTGGCGCTGGTAATCTGGGAATTCGCTATCTGCAGGGAATGTCAGATATTAGTGTACCCGTAGCAATTACTGTTGTGGACCCGTCACGCGAGTCTCTGAATGCAGCAAAGCAAATGTGGGCAAGAAGTTCCGGTACGCTTGCGAGGCGTAAGTTGCAGTTGAGTAAAGATCTTCGCGCAATTGAAACTGTAATTGATCTGGTGGTAGTAACTACGACAGCAGATGTGCGGGCAGACGTTGTCAGGCGTATAGCCGAGAAAAGTACCGTGCATTACTGGATACTAGAGAAAGTATTGGCTCAATCTGTTGAGCAGATATCGCAGATATCTGCGTGTGTTGTTGGCTCTGAGAAATGCTGGGTAAATATGCCAAGACGTATTATGCCATGGCATAACGAGATTAGATCCCACTTGCGAGGACGTGGGCCGCTTCACGTCACACGGGTCGGAAGCAACTGGGGCTTAGCTTGTAACGGTGTGCATTTTATCGATCTTGTATCATGGTGGACGAGCGAGTCCCCTACTAGTATTGGAACATCTAATTTGGAAAAAGAGTGGTTTCCGAGTAAAAGGCCTGGGTTCTACGAAGTTAATGGAAGTATTGAGGTGGATTACTCCCTTGGGACACGTTTGACCCTAACGTCGGATACTGGTTTAAATGACAGTGAATTGCGAGTGTCGCTGTCGAGTGGTGAGGAGTGGACTATTGATGAAGCCAAAGGTGTAGCAAGGTCGAGTAATAACATCGAGATAAGAGGCGAAATGGTCTATCAAAGTAATATGACCCGGAGCCTCGTGGAAGGTATTCTAATAAGTAATAAATGCGGATTAACGGGTTTGGGGGACGCGGTAGTCATGCATGACATACTGTTGAAAGAACTAGGACGACATTATAATCAGTACTCAGGATCGTACATGGGGGTATTACCAATTACATGACTAAGAATAGTGGGACATTATGGGTCGTGGGCGCAGGGCCAATGGCTCAGGCTTATGCGGCTGTTATAGATGAGCTCGGATTGCCATTTGATGTGGTAGGGCGAGGCTTGCGATCTGCTAAATCGTTTGCAAAAGTCACCGGTAAAAAAGTAATACATGGCGGTGTTGCACAAGCACTAGCAAGCGGGAAGGCGCCCAATTATGCGATTGTCTCCACCGGAATAGGTTCTATTGTGGAGGTGTCAATCCAACTTATCAAGAGTGGTACCAAGCATCTCCTTATAGAGAAGCCGGGCTCAGTCTACAGGGAGGACCTGGTTAGTCTAAAATACGAAGCAGATGTGGCTGGAGCTAAAGTATTTGTTGCCTACAATAGGCGCTTCTATTCATCTGTTCAAAAGGCAGAAGAGATTATAAATGAGGATGGTGGTCTTAGATCCATTCATTATGAATTTACTGAATGGTCTCATGTAATTCGTCCTTTAATAAAAGAAGAAGGAGTCAAAGAGCGTTGGTTAATTAGTAATTCCTCCCACGTTATTGATCTGGCATTATTTTTAGGAGGAGTTCCGGCAGATTGGAGGGCTTGGTCCCTGGGAAGCTCTGACTGGCATCCGTCGTCAGATAGATTTGCTGGAGCGGGAGTGACTGGTAGTGGGGTGTTGTTTTCCTACAAAGCTGACTGGGGCGCACCAGGTCGTTGGAGTGTCGAGATGTTCACGTGTAAAAGAAGAATTATTATGATGCCTCTTGAGCAATTACAAGTTGTGTTATTAGGTTCAACAGAGAAAGATAATATCAAGTTAGATGATGAATTGGATAGAATGTTCAAGCCAGGTTTATATCGCCAAGTAGAATCATTCCTGATGGGAGACAAGAAGCGGTTGTGTGCGCTGGATGAACAAATTGAAAACATGAATACCTACATCCAAATGGCTGGGTACTGACGGGTTCAAACCCAGTTTGGTGGACACTTTTAAAAAGACCGATCTTGGTCTCGGAGGTGATTCATGCGAAGCAGAGGGAAATATTCAACAGAGTTCAAGCAGAAAGCGGTGCAGTTGGCATCTAGTCCGGGCGTGAACCGATCACAAGTGGCCAGGGACCTCGGCATCAATCCGGGCATGCTGGCACGATGGTATCGAGAATTTGATAATGATGGAAAGGCGGCGTTTAAAGGTCATGGGAAGGCTCGAGACGAATTAATAGCCGCTCTCAAACGTGAACTGGCGCGTGTCAAAAAGGAGCGTGATTTCTTAAAAGACGCGGCGGCCTTCTTCGCGAAAGAGCTGAAGTAAGGTTTAAGGCCGTTGATGAGCTCAAGGGGGTGTACCAGGTTCGCTTAATGTAAGGTGTCGCCGAATGGATTCTACGCTTGGACGAAGCGCCCGGAGAGCACCAGGGCACGTGAGAACCGAAGGCTTCTGAGTCGTATCCGAGAGCTTCATGAGGAGAGTGACGGCACATTTGGCAGTCCCAGGGTTTTTGATGAGCTGCGGTTTGAAGGAGAAATGTGCTCATTGAACCGTGTTGCTCGTTTAATGCTGAACGCTGGCGTCCGAGGTATTGCTCAGAAGTGTAAATGGCAAATGAAAGGCCCAGGAACGCGTCCCCATGGCCTTGAGAACCATCTTCAGCGTCAGTTTAACGCTAGGAGACCAAATGCAAAGTGGGTGACCGGCATCACGTACATAAGAACCACTGAAGGTTGGTTGTACTTGGTCGTGGCTATTGACTTGCACTCTCGAGCCGTTATGGGCGGGTCAATGAACCATAAGCAGGACAAGCAGATGGTGCTGCAGGCTGTCCTGGTGGTTCTGTGGCAGCGTCAGGGTGATGGGACAGTGATTCTGCACTCGGATCGTGGCACGCAGTTTACCAGCGACGAGTACCAGCGATTCGTTCGGGAGCATGGTATCATCAGCAGTATGAGTGCCGTCGGATCATGTGCAGACAATGCAGCTGCCGAGAGCTTCTTTGGCGTGCTCAAACGCGAGCGGGTCAATCGGCGTCACTACACAACTCGGGCTGAAACCAGGTCCGACATCTTTGATTACATCGAACGGTTCCACAATCCAATGCGTCGTCGTAAGATGAACGTGTCTAGATCGAAGGAATTGTACTTAACTCAACCGTCTACCGAATCGGGGTAGAACCCTTGCAGCGTCACAAGAGTGAAATAGTTACCTTTTACTCGGATAGCACGAGGCAATATGAAAACGCTGGATACCCGCCATTCCTTCGGAAACAAGACATCTTCAACAGTAAGAACGCTGCAACGCCGCCTGCGGACGGTGTTGGCATGGTAAGGATTAAGCAATTAAATATGCGTCGCAACACAACTCGGGCAAAGCTAGGTACGAAATATATAGCTAAACGGAAGGGCGTTGCAACCCAGTGCGTCAAAGTAATGTTGTGGTGTCGTTATTACTGGTTTGTTTTAAAGTCAACCGCACATAGATTATGGTTACAACTTAACATATCAAATGACGTCTAAAGTAAATATATTCGTGCTTGAATCTCCGCTGCAAGCAATTCACTGTATGGAGGCTCGCAGCAGACTAAACAACAGTAACGCGAAGTCCATAGTGATTCACAAAGTATCGCACAACAAAAAGCATTCCGTCCAGGCGGAAAAGGTGCTGCGAATGGGGGCATGGACAAAAACTTATGCATTCACTCAGAACAAATGGTATGCACAGCTTCTGATTGTGTATTACATACTAGTTATAAAGTTGTCCGGGTTCGAGGTCGAGAATATATTCATTGGCGACATGCGCTCTAAATGGATGCTTCTGGTTGCCGGTAGTATTAAATGTGAAAAAGTGTTCATGGTCGACGATGGCGCGGGAACGCCCATTAGGCAGGAGGCGGATATAGCTCCGGCGATTCAAAAAGCTAAAATGGGAGACGCTGCATACGACAGTGGTATAGTTGAAGGTATCTTGCTATCCTTGCTCTTCCTTTCCTATCTGCCTATAACTCAATTGAATTTATTTACAATACATTCTATTGATGCACTGCCTGGACAGGTTGTTATTAGGCACCGATATGAGGCATTAAAAAGTCTTATTACCGAAGCACACATCGTGATTCGCGGAAGTTGTATTATTGGCTCTAATCTTGTCAATGCAGGAATAATATCGCGCTGTGAATATCGAGATATGATTCGATATTGTGCTCAGGAACTCGCAGCAAAAGATAAAGAAGTAGTGTATTATGCCCACCGCTGGGAAAGTGACGATGAGATATCTAACTATAAATCATATAACCTCACGGTTATCACACCGGACGTTCCTCTAGAAGTATATTTTCTAATGCGAAAACAAATACCGTCTAAGATAATGTCGCTTCCATCCTTTGCAGTTATGTCATTGGGGATAATATATGAAGGTATGGGTGTAGAAATAGAAGTAATATCCGTGTAGTGGCTGTTGCTTTCTGTTCAATAGTATGGTGTACAGACGTTGTTAAAATCATCTATTATATATACGTCGGCGACGATGGTAAATTCGGCTATACCGTTTTTGTTGTTGCCAGTATTGACTAGATATCTATCGCCCGCCGATTATGGTACTTTATCTCTTCTTCAGACAATGTATGCCGTTGTGCTGCCGCTAGTAACGTTTGGAATTACAAGCGGTGTCGTTGTGTTCTACCACAAAATGGAGCTTATAGAGTATAGACTGTTTTTAGGAAACGCTCTACTAGTCAGTTCAGGGATTGCAATTCTTATTACTACTAGCTTAGGAATCTATATCAACGTTCTGGGCCTAAGGGTGTATCATCTAGATACTTTATCCATATTAGTTATTCCAGTATGGTCGCTTGGTCAGTGCATCATTGGAATGGTGGCTTCACTTTACCGGGCTAGAGAACAGCAATATCGCTACTCAGCAGTATTGATAGGGAATAGTCTAGTGAACATGGCTATTACATTGTTACTAGTTGTTGTCTATGACATGGGGTGGCAAGGACGGTACTACGGAGTTATTGTATCTGTAGCATTTGTATCCGCAATATCAATCATCATATTATTCGTAGACGCCAAAATCATATTTGAGATACGCCGTTCGACTCTAAAGCGGATATTCAGGTTTGGTGGGCCACTTATGCCTCATGCACTAGGAGGGGTTGCAATGGCTATGGCAAGCAGGCTAATCGTGCAGCACTATCTAGGGTCTGCAGATTTGGGAACGTACACTGTGGCCTTTCAATTAGCTTCATTGGCGATTATGATCGGGTCTGCTCTTGCAGCAGCATGGAATCCTTTTCTGTTCTCGCGCCTATCAAAGGATACTCATGAAGCCAATCGAGAGATAGTGCTCTATACATACTACTTGCTTGGAGTCATTCTAATAGTATGCACAGGGTTGTATCTAGCAATGCCCCTAGTATTTACAATAGCTGTTGACCCAGTCTACTGGGATGGTATTCCCCTGGCTAGAGGCTTGATATTGGGATCTGGCTTTAATGCGGTGTATTATGTATACTCCGGCTATTTCTTTTACTATGAGAATACAAGGAGCTTGTCGGTAATTACTGTCACGGCTGGGTTGTTGTCAGTGTTTGTAAATATTATCATGATACGCCAATATGGACTAAATGGCGTAGTGGCAGCGTATGTTCTTACTTGGATAGTATTTGCAGTGGCGGTTATTATGGTGGTGAGGAAAACAGTGCAATTACCATGGTTGGATACAGCATTGTCATTTATAAAGAAATACTAATATGATTAACAGGGCAAAGTCGTTAATTAGAAAATATGTTCGTCACTATAGGGCGTGGAAGATCAAAAGAATCGTAGCGGAATGCGGTCCAGGCTTGTTCGTTGGTGGCAGATGTCGCATGACTGTAACTACGTATCTTGGTGAAAACGTAAATATGAATGGACTCGAAGTCTTGGGAGGTGGTAAGTGCACTATTGGAGACAACTTACACTCAGGAAGGGGATGTCTCATTATCACTCAGAATCACAAATATAGAGACGGAAATGCTGTTCCATACGACACGAAAGAGTATGACATTAGAGATGTGAGAATCGGACATAATGTGTGGCTCGGAGAGAGAGTGATTGTGCTTCCCGGAGTAAACATAGCAGATGGTGCGATCATACAGGCTGGCAGCGTTGTTGTGTCTAATATTCCTAGTTGCGCAATTGCAGGTGGTGCGCCTGCGAGAGTATTTTCCTCACGTGATGAAGAACACTACAATCGATGCGTAAGGGAACAGCGATACTGTTAGGATACTACCTGCAATTCTTTGCATATTGTTGGTATAGCGTATACGAAACAGATATAAATATACTCACGCTGGGAGTAGTGGTATTATTCTGTGTCAATGTCGTACAGGTGTTAGCATTTAGAGGCAGGGCAAGGGTGGAAACAGTGTTTCCAGTCGCATTATTTGTGATGGTGGCTTTATTACCACTGTATGTCACAGGTAGGCTCTTGAATGCCGTATACATTTACCTATTGTTGCTAGTCGCTATTACTCTGCATATGCCTCTTTTGAAGCGATATGTTAAGATTGGCGACTTCACGAGGTATTTGAATGTGTGTTATGGGGTATTCCTGGCTATGAGTATCCTGTACTATGTAGGAGTAATACCGAATAGTTTTAGACAAGATACTTTTGCGGACTCTTTCGTGTATATAGGTACAATATGGTCATTCTATGGCCTTGGTGGAAGTACGGCGCACATCGACACGTACAGTGCATTCATGCTGGTATATTCGCTGAAGGTGTCTAATACGAGGTGGGTAACGTTCGTTGCCCCTTTGGTCATGTTGGCCACACTAAGGTGGACTCCGATCATTGTTCTAATCTTAATTCTTGTATTGTACTATCTGCTAAACAGGCGGTGGGTGTTTAATGCTATTATGGTACTCTCATTTACTAGTTTTATGATAGTTAGGGTTATGTCTGTTGACAACGGGGTATATGGGCAATACTTGATTGCTGCCACACACGGTAGAGCTATAATATGGGATATGCAGCTTGAGCTAATGGCCGAAGCAAATAGGCCTTTACATTTATTATCAATGTCGGACATTAATTACTCAGTAGCGCCAGGTTGGTGGAATCTAGATGGTAAGTACATAACTGACAATAGCCACAATAGCTATCTTACGTGGCTTAGAAGGTCTCCTCTTGTGTATCTACTTCTCTTCATAAGTATGCTCTGGCTTACTAATAAGAGATACAGTCGGCGCCATGCCGCAGTAGTTCTTGTGCCAGTAGTTGCAGCTATTACAAATGCTGAAATATTCTACGTACATAACATTGTATACATTACGTTTGTGTTCATTAGCTATTCCTGGAGGCTCAAGAACACCGAAAGTAAACCAGAATTGCCGAATGGTAGAAATGCGGGATAATTGGGGCGCTGGGCATCGTCAACTCCTCATGTATATAGTGAACCAAGACAATAGAATACAGACGAAGATATGGGTTTATGGTATACGCACACCTGGAAATGCTAGGGCAAGTATGAAACTGTATAATGGGTGCTTGTGTAACGCATGAGGTGATACATCGCCAACACACACACCTCTTTTATGAATAGATCATTGTGGATATTGCAAGTATGAAAATACTCTTTGTTACAAATATGTATCCTACATCAGGACAGCCGGCTTTCGGTGTATTTATCCATCGCATAGTCGAAGCCCTGAAGCATGCAGGTGTAGAAGTAGATGTAATATCAGTGAATGGGCGCGGCAAGAATGCCTTGTCTAAGATGGTTAAGTATACCTGGTTCTATATTAGGCTGCTGCGAGCATCGATCGTGTCTTATGATGTATTGCACATCTCATATCCATCCCACAGTTACTTTCCGTTTATATATCGGCGCATTAGGGCCTATCTCGTTGTTCGAGTACATGGGTATGACGTCATTACTAGAGGGCCACTGAGGATGTGGGCACAGTTCATGACGACACTTGCTCTCAAGCGGGCTAACATGATCGTGTCACCAAGCAAATATTTTCTTGATGTGCTAAATGCTAGATACTCCCATTCCGCTGTCACTACGACGTACACGTCGGGGGGGGTAAATACAGCGAAATATTACCCAAAGCCTAGGGCGTGTTTTGTCAAGTACACAATCGGATACGTAGGCTGGATGCTTTCTGGTAAGGGGCCGCAGGTCTTGATTCGGAGCTTGGAGCATTTACCGAATATTCAGGACATCGAAGTATTGATGATCGGTGATGGGCCCCAAAGGATGGAAATGGAAGAATTGGTTGGCAAGTTGGGATTAGGAGAGATCGTATCATTTTGCGGACAGTTAGAGAATGATCTTTTGGTTGACTACTATAATAGAATGGACATATTTGTATTTCCGACGTTGGAGTACGAAAGTTTTGGAAATGTATCAATGGAAGCGATGGCATGTTCTGTACCAGTAATCGGGTCCGACAGGGGAGCTATTCCTGAGTACATATCTTCTGATGTTAATGGATATTTGTTTGAGGCAGGTAACGAAAGGATGTTGGCAAGGTGTTTGACTAGGCATCAAAACCTTGATGCAGAAAAGACGCGAGTAATGAAGGACAATGCTCTTGCTACGGCGATGAAATACGAAACAGAAACCCATACGCGAGCGTTCGTACGTGAATTGGAGCGCGAGCTTACGATATACAAGAACGTGAATGCTGGGCACAGCAATAAGTAAACGGATATAGATATGTACACAATTGGTATACACGATGGGCACAATGCTTCTGTAGCGGTCTTAAGGGGATGTGATCTCGTAGGTGTCTTCCAAGAGGAAAGGTTCGTCAAAGAGAAGAACTATGACGGATTTCCGGAGAAGGCTCTGAGTTATGTTCTGGACGATATAGTTTTAGATCGCAACGAAGTAGAGCACGTTGTTCTAAATGGAAAATATCAGCCAAAACCACTGCAACGACTGGACAGGCTCAAGTCTTATGACGCAATGTTTAGTAAGGGTTATTATTTCAGAGAAAGACTTAAAAGGTTAGGGTTAGTTCGAGGCTTGTTATATTCCTCCAACCAAAATGTACGCAGCGCAGAATTAGATAGGTATGGTCTTCAGCAAAGTGTAACGAGCTTTTGTGATCATCACATGGCACATGCGTATTCCGCGATCTATGGGGCGGGAGAATTGGAGAAAGATAAGTTGGTTTTTACAAATGATGGTTCTGGAGATGGGGAGTGTGCTACAATATCTGTCTACCGAGCGGGGAGAATAGAAAAAATGTGTTCCGTGTCGGACCGAAACTCTGTTGGCCTGCTGTATGCGATATTTACGTATCTACTAGGAATGGTCCCTTTGGAGCACGAGTACAAAATAATGGGAATGGCTCCGTATGCTGATAGTCGGGGGGCTCGAAAAGTTGCTGACCAGTTACATTCCTTGTTTGAGTTTAGTAGTTCAGGTTTAACGTGGAAATATACTGGTGGGTTTTCAGTTACTTCTAGTATTGGGATGCTCACGGATAGATTCCGGCTAACGAGATTCGACCATATGATGGGGGGGCTTCAGGTGTTTATTGAGGAACACATGAGGAAATGGATTCTGTCGGCAGTAGAGTCCACGGGTATAGGAGATATCGTCTGCAGTGGAGGTACATTTATGAATGTGAAAGCAAACAAGGTGGTAATGGAAATCGATTCTGTCGAGAGTATGTTTGTATTTCCATCTTGTGGGGATGAATCAAATAGTATTGGAGCTGCGTATTCCGCGGTTCATGGTCGTGAAATCGAGTGTGTTCCAAAGGCGTTACTAAGTGTTTACTTCGGCCGTGAGTATAGTAACGCGGAGGTGGAGGACCGATACCGTAATTATCCTTTCAAAAATAATTACACTATTACTAAGTATGCCGATGTGGAAAGAGAAGTGGCGGCTCTACTCAGCGAGGGACACGTGGTTGCTCGATTTCAGGGTAGAGAGGAGTTTGGGGCTCGCTCATTAGGTAATCGAGCTATTTTGGCGAATCCCAAGTCCCGCGATGTGGTTAAGGAAATTAATGCGATGATAAAGCAGAGAGATTTCTGGATGCCTTTCGCCTGCTCGATCCTTGACGAGGATTACGACAAATACATTGTAGGAAATGACAAGGGAGTACCGTATTTCATGATTATGACATATGAAACCACGGATATGCGAGAGGAGATAGCGGCTGGTATTCATCCATATGATCATACGGTTAGACCCCAATATGTGAGTAAAGACACTAATGATCGTTATCACTGCCTGTTGTCATACCTTAAGTCTGAGATCGGTGTTGGTGCTGTCCTAAATACTTCTCTAAATCTGCATGGTCTTCCGCTGGTTCACGAGCCAGAAGATGCATTTCACGTTATGGAAATGAGTAGCCTTCGCTACCTAGCAATAGAGGACTATATTGTTGAAAAGAAGAGGTAAAGCAACATGATGGATAGGCTACACGAGCTTGCAAAAGGGCAGGGTTATGTTGCGAGAACGCTATATGCCCTCGGTTATTTATATCTATCACTATGGAACCACCTGTTCTACAACATACCGATCTCATGGATTCGAACTGGAATTGTTCGCAGAGTGTATCGCATGCAACTGTGCAAGTCATCCACGGTGCACATGGGGGTTGTATTGTTCTCTCCATGGAAAATTGACATAGGTTCGAATACAATTATCCACTTCGATTGCTTTTTGGATGGACGCGGTGGCCTGAGAATTGGGGATAACTGTGATGTGTCATTCGGTGTCCGTGTATTTACGGAAGAACATGACATGGGCTCAAGTGACTATTCTACTGTCGCAGAGCCGGTACAAATAGAGAACAACTGTGTACTAGGGGCTTATTCAATCGTGCTACCTGGCATTGTAATTGGAGAGGGAGCAGTAGTTGCTGCAGGAAGTGTTGTCACAAAGAATGTTGAACCATACTCTATTGTCGGTGGTGTTCCTGCAAGAATAATTGGCGAGAGAAATCGATCTCTTAAATATGAATTAAATTACCGCCGTCCATTTCATTGATTATGAAAGTTATGGTTGAATGCTGGGGACTACAATTCAAGGGGCTAGCCATTGAAACGGCTTTGGAAGTACCAGGTAACTTTAGGCAAATTGTTACAGTAAATGCCGAAATGGTTGTAACGGCCCATAAGGATGATCGTTTAAGAGAAATCGTGAATCATACGGATACCCTCTCTACTATTGATGGCCAACATACCCTTGTTCTGGCACGTTCGGCTACTGGCGGCCAGTCGATAGAAAAAGTTAGTGGGTCGGATATCATATATAAATTTGCAAAAAGGTGTTTCGAGAAAGACTACAGACTATTTCTTCTTGGTGCAATCCAGGAGGTGAATGACACTGCCGTCAAAAACTTAAGGAAAGAGTTCGGAGTTGACGTGCGCGGTTACTCGCCACCATACGAGCAGTACCCTTTCTCTCGCAACACAAACGATGATATATTACGGAGGCTACAAGAGTTTAAACCTCACGTTCTTTTCGTTGCTTTCGGTGCTCTTAAACAGGAACTCTGGATATATTCTAACAAGGCCAGGCTTTCTGAGATGGGAGTCAAGGTAGCTGTTGGATGTGGGGGCAGCCTCGATTTTGTGTCTGGAAGAGTAAGGCGGGCTCCGAAATCGATTCAGAACTTTGGATTAGAGGGCGTATGGCGACTAGTGCAGGAGCCGAAGCTCTTTAGGTTACGGCGGGTACTTTATAGTACAAGGCTGTATTGGATCCACCTTAAATATGTCGTTACGCGCTCTCGTCGGAGATGATAAAGACAATATGGGAGTATTAGATATCTTTAAAAGCGTAGTAAATATGTGAGCTCCTCCCGTTAATTCACCAAGTCAGAGGTAGAGAATCGGGAGGATGTCAGTGGAGACCACCTCTTACTTTCGAGTGGGTTATGATCGCGAAACCGTGCACCTTCAAGTCATCCAAGGAGATACGTTACTCAATCATGGAGAGACGCAGCCGGTTGATGCATTTGAAAGCCATCACCACTTGAAACGCTACTGTCAAATTCGAACGTCATACGGGTACACGGTACGCCGAGCGCCTGGCATGCAATCAGTACCGCCGTGGCCTGTTCACTGGTCATTTTGGATGAGCAAATGACCACCTGTTCGGCACGGGTCTTTCGCACGGCGGTTGACAAGTCCTGAAGGTCTCCAAAGACCGTTAGGCCGTACGTCTTCGCATTCTTCTTCGCGGGGTCATCATCCAGAAAGCCAACGGCATTCATGCCCCGGTCCGGATTCAAGCGCATTTCCCTGACAGCAAATGCTCCTCCCTGTCCTGCCCCGTAAAGAAGTACACGGGTGCCGCTTCGTTGTTGAATACCCAAGACTGAACGAAATGCGCGGTACCCAATGCGGAGGCCGATCAGGCCCAACGTCGCTGCCATGAAGTCAACGACAATGAAACGGGCTCCAACTCCCAATGCGGGCTCCACGATCGCAACCACGGCCAAAATGGCGGAGCTGGTTACGATGCTGGCCAAAGCACGCAATAGGTCAGGTGTGCCCGCACTGGTCAGCCAACGGTGCCGGTACAGCCCGAAAACCCACATGACGCATACTTTGACAGCCGCAAACAGCACCGATACGAGTACGATACCCCAAGCCGTCAGAGGGCCCGTTCCAGTCAGGACGCCCGCGACAGCTGCAGATGTCGCCACTACCACGGTATCTGCCACAACCTTTGGCGCAGGAGACAGACGTTTAAACAATCGTCCCGCTCGTAGGAGATGCCGACGCTCGGCCGTTTCTCCATCCTTGGACGGCAGAAATCCGGTGTGATGTACGAGAAGGGCCTCCAGCAAGATCAGCGCCGTGGCTCCAAACGCAAGAAGAAGGCCGAAAAGCGTAGGGTGTGCAACGGCCAACAAAATGGAAGACGTCGCGATGGCAGCGAGCATGGCAAGCAATGTAGCGGTCTGCGGCGCGCTGAAACCTGAAAGGCGAAGTCTATGGTGAATGTGGTGCGTGCCGCCTTTCGCTGGGTTCTGGCCAACAAGAATGCGCACCATCGCGACAAAGGAGGCGTCGACGAAAGGAACAGCTACGAAGGCGAAGGCCACTCCATACTGTACCAATATGCTGCCGGACCCGGCGATGTCCCCGGCTTCAAGCGCGACAATGGCCAACAGGTAACCCAGTACCAGGCTTCCTCCATCGCCCATGAATATGGAGGCCGGAGGCCAGTTATAAACCAGGAAGCCCACACACACGGCCGCTATGCTGAAAGAGAGGATAGCGAGGTCCGTATTGCCGTTGAAAAGCAGGAAAAGGCCTCCCAAAAGCGTTGTCGTTCCTACGACCGAGGCCGCGACGCCATCGGCTCCGTCAATAAGGTTGACGGCGTTGCTGACCAAAACAACCCACAGCATAGCCACATAAAAGCCCGGTGTCCATAATTCGACACCGCCCATTCCGGAACTCAATACAAGAAACGCGGCTCCAATCTCAACAATAACCCGGATGATGGCGCTCAGTTGAAACGCATCGTCCATGATGCCCAAGAGGAATATGGCCGCGACTCCCAGAATAACATATCCATGAACGCCTGCCAGCAAGGCTGCACACAGCAACCCCATTGAGATGGCTACACCTCCATAAAGAGGTGTCGGCGAATCGTGCCAACGGTCCCCCACGGGATTCGCAACAAGCCCACTTCGGAGCGCCACGAATCGTATAATCGGCGTCAGGCCCGCTGTAACCAGCAGGGCGACCAGGGGGGGTAAATACGTGGGTGCGTCCATGAGAATACGATACGTACCGCGTAGGATCGGCAAGTAGCGGGAAATATAGGCAAGAATTCAACAGCAAATACGTCCTTGCATTGAACAGTACCCGCGGATCACATACAACTGGAGAGTGATCTGGGTTGGTAATGTTTCACGGCTTTCTCTCTGTTAGATGGTGAAATCGTCTGTACTTTTCGGGGTTTGCAATGAACGCTAGGCATGACGACTAACAAACCGCATACAACATTGACCTCTGTAAAGGATGTGTCGGGTTTGCTCGACTCAAAAACTGCCCAAATCGGCGTAATCGGCCTCGGCTACGTAGGCCTGCCGTTGGCCGTCGAATATGCCCGCCAGGGATTCAATACTGTTGGTTTTGACGTCAGCACGGCCCGCGTTCAGAAGCTGAACGAGGGTACGAACTACATATCGGACGTTCCCGAAGAGCACTTCCAAGAGGTGATCAAGAGTGGTCTCTTTACGGCGCAAGATAACTACGAAGGCGCTGCGGACATCGACGTCTGGTACATCGCCGTGCCGACGCCCGTTACCGAGTATAAAGACCCCGACACGTCCTACATTCGCTCGGCGGCCGAGTCTATCGCGCCGCATATTCGGGCCGGGCAGCTCATTATCCTGAAGAGTACGACGTATCCGGACACGACGGAGGGCATCGTACAGCCCATCATTGAAGCCGAGGCCAAGAAAAAGGGCTTGGTTCTGGGCAAGGACTGGTTTCTGGCGTTCAGCCCGGAGCGTATTGATCCGGGTAACACCCAATTCACGACCGCCAATACGCCGGTCGTGGTTGGGGGCGTGACGCCGGCCTGTACTGAAATGGCCGCGCTGGCCATGCAGCAGGTGGTGGCGCACGTTCACAGGGTGTCGAGTCCGAAAGTGGCGGAGATGGAGAAGCTGTTAGAGAACATCTTCCGTTCGGTGAACATCGCATTGGTGAATGAACTGGCCCGTTTGTGCGACCGCATGGGCGGCATTTCCATGTGGGAAGTGGTGCAGGCTGCGGCCACGAAGCCGTTTGGCTTCATGCCGTTCTATCCGGGGCCGGGGCTCGGCGGTCACTGCATTCCCATTGACCCGTATTATCTGTCCTGGCTTGCTCGGCGGTACGACTTCGAGACGAGCTTCATTACGCTGTCGGCGCGCACGAACGAGGATATGCCCTTCTATGTGGTCGATGCCGTGGTGCGCGCCGTGGCCGAGCGAGGCGTAAAGGTGGCCGGCGCAAAGGTGCTGGTGCTGGGCGTTGCCTTCAAGCGCGATGTGGACGACACGCGACATTCCCCGGCGGAGAAGATACTGGGGCTCCTCATGGATGGTGGCTTCGAGCAGGTATCGTACGCTGACCCGCACGTGGCATCGTTCCCGTTTGATACACGGAAGGGCGAGATGACGCTCGAGGGCGTGGACCTGACCGCCTCGGTCGTGGAGGAGGCAGATGTCGTGTTGCTTCTGACCGATCACTCGGCGTTCCCATATGCGATGATCGCCGACAAGGCGAATGTCATCATCGACACGCGCAACGCGTTTGGCAATATTCCGCACGACCGGGAAAAGATCATGTTGCTCGGCGGTGGGGATTTCTAGATATTCCGGGACACCCCACCCGAGGACTCCATGACTCTCCGTACCCGCATCGCTGGCGCTGCGCTGTTGCTCGCCGGCCTGGCCATCGTTATTTGGCCCACGTCGCCGAACTCGGTTCGCGACAACACCGAACTGACCCCCACCCAGCAGAAATTCCTGGGCAAGTCGAAGACGGCGACGCAGCGGGCGGCGTTCGAGCGCATGCGCACAGGCGGTTTTCCGGCGAACATTCGCAGCCGGGAGTTGGCATTTGCAGCCCAGCTGCCGAAGCAGGGCGCGTACACGGCGAAGGCCGGAGACGTGACCTACGCCCAGCCCTGGGAGGCTGTGGGGCCGTTTAATGCGGGGGGGAGGACGAGGGCGCTGGCCTTTGACCTTGGGTACAACGGAACGTCCAACCAGCGCCTGCTCGCAGGTGGTGTGTCGGGCGGCATGTTCGTGTCCGAGGATGGGGGCACCTCCTGGACGCTCACGACCGGCCTGGCCGATATCGCGAGCGTGACCACCGTGGCCCAGGATCCGTCCAACCACGACGTGTGGTATTACGGCACCGGAGAGTACTTCGGGAGCTCGGCGGCCGGCGGGGGCAATTCTGCCCAGTACGGCACGGGCGTATTCAAATCGACCAACGGCGGCCTGTCGTGGACCCAGCTCCCGGGCGGCTTCGAGGGCACCAGCGAATTCGTGTTCGATGACTACCTGGATTTCGTCTGGCGCATTGCCGTGACATCGAACGGAACGGTCCTCGCCGCGACCTACGGGGGCATCATGCGGTCCACGGATGGGGGCGATTCCTGGGCGCAGGTGCTGACCAGCTTTGACGATAACGGCGAAACGCAGATATCCGACGTGTACGTGGCCTTCGACGGGACGGTGTACGCCGCCATCAGCCGAAACGGCGGCACGCATGTGCACGGGGTGTTTTCGTCGACGGACGATGGCGCGACATGGGAGTATATCCAGGTACCCATGCTGGCCGATGACTCATACCGCATGCTGCTCGCGGGGACCGGCAACGCACTGTACCTGATGTCGCAGATGAACGAGACCGGCGAAGTTTCGACCGATGTCCAGCTCCTGCGCATGAACACGGACACCGGCGTCTGGACCGATACCGGCTTCGAGCAGAATGTCCCGGAAACCCAGGATGAGGGTGGCATTAACCTGCAGGGCGGCTACAACATGGTGCTCGCCGTGCTTCCGGGCGATGCAGAGACCATCTGGGTGGGGGGCACGAACCTCATCCGTACGCGCGATGGCGGCCAGACCTGGGAGCAGGTGGGCGGCTACGACCCCACCGGGCAGACGGAGGATGGCACGTGGGACAACCATTTCTCCGATCAGCATATCCTCGCGTTCTCGCCCATTGACCCGGCTGCGATGCTGAGCGGGCACGACGGCGGGATTTCGTATACCACCAACAACCTGGAGTCGCCGCAGACCTGGACGAGCCTGAACAACGGGTACGTGGTGAGCCAATTCTATTCGATGGCCATCGTCCCGGATGTGGACGGCGACGAGCGCATGCTGGGTGGCTTGCAGGACCAGGATTCGTACTACCGGCCCGATGGCACGGGTCCGACGGGTGACTGGAGATACGTGACGCTCGGCGCCGACGGCGCCGATGCGGCCATCGCGAGCGGGGGCATGCCGCTGTATATATCGGCGCAGAACGGCAATGTAGTGCGGATCGATAACCTGGACCCGATGGAGGGGACGCTGGTCAAGCCGGCCGGGTTCGATGACGGCGACTTCCTGTTTGTGACCCCCTACGTGCTGGACCCCAACAATACCGAGATCATGTACATGGCGGTGGGTGCGGGCGTGGCCCGCAACAGCGGCCTGTTGTCCATTCCATCGGGCGGACAGGAGCCGACGGATGTGAACTGGACGTTCCTCGATGCATCGGCCATGGATCCGGGCGGGACCGTCACGGCGGTTGCGGTTTCGACGGAGCCGGCGGGGCGTCTGTTCTTCGCGGGCACCGATTTCGACAATTTTGATCTGAGGATCATGCGCCTCGACGATCCGGCATCGAACGAAGCAGGCGTCGACATTACGCCACCGCTCATGCACCGCGATGCGTATGTGTCCTACATCGGCGTGAATCCGGCCGATGCCGACGAGCTCATTGTGACGGCATCGAACTACGAAACGCCGAGCATCTGGTACACGTCCGATGGCGGGCAGAACTGGACCGATATCGAGGGCAACCTGGGCGGCGACGCCGGGCCATCGGTGCGCTCGGCGGTGATCATACCCGGAGGTGGCTACATGGTATCCACCAGCGTGGGTGTATTCGGCACCACGACGCTGGATGGCGCATCGACGGTGTGGGAGCAGCAGGGTGCCGATGTGATTGGCAATGCTGTGGTCGATGAACTGGCATTCCGCGCATCCGACGGCTTCCTGGCCGCCGGTTCCCACGGCCGCGGCGCCTTTGCCGCGTATGTGTCGATGGGCAGCGGCGTGGCTTTAGAGGGCGAGGGCACGTTGCCTTCTGGTGTGGTGTTGGAGCCCAACTACCCGAACCCGTTCAATCCTACGACGACGCTGGCGTTTGAATTGGCGGCGCCTTCTTCGGTCCGCCTCGATGTATTCGATACCTCCGGCCGCATGGTCCGCTCGCTGGATGCCGGAACGCGCCCGGCGGGACGGCATGAGGTGCTCTTTGACGCGGGCGGCCTGGCCAGTGGCACCTACATGGCGCGCTTGACCGTGCTCGACGACCGCGGCGTGCCTGTGCGCTCGTTCGTGCAGTCGATGGTGCTGCTCAAGTGAGGGCCCTCATTGCCGTGAGCGTACTATGCGGCGTGCTGGCTGTGGCCGGCTGCGCGTCGTCTGACACGCGGAACGACTACGCCCCCGAGACCATGTCCGTCATCATGGGCCGGACCGGCCTCGTCGGTGGGCAACAGGAAGGCATCTTGATCGCGGCCGATGGCCGCGTCACCGAATGGTCGGGCCGCTCCGTGGGCCAGAATCCCCAGGACCGCGGATTCATTTCCGAAAGCCAAGGCGACTCAATCTGGGTGTGGATCCAGGAGCTGGACTTCTGGAACCGCGCCACGCAACCGCGAATGGGAGCTGGGGCTGGCGCTGGCGCTGGCGCCGGATCCGCCTCCCGCTTCATTTCCGTGACCGTCGCAGACTCCACCCGCAGGGCTTCGTGGGCCGCTCCCAAGCCGGATGGTCCAGAGCTGGAAGGAGCGGGCCCGGAGCTGTATGCGCGCATTTCCGCAATGCTGGACGGGATGAAGTAAGCCGAACGGTTGTTGATACGAGGTTGGGAAACGAGCTTTCATGGGTCGATAGAGGAGAATCTTGATTCCCTCACTCCTCAGACGCACGAGCATGCCCCGCATCTCAGAGTTTTTCGGCATCTCAATCTATCTCTACTTTGATGACACGAGCCACCACTCATTGCCACACATCCATGCGAAATACGGCGGAAGTGAAGCCGTATATGGAGTCCAACAGGGTGACTGTCTGGCAGGGGCGCTCCCACTGCGCCAGGACCGGCTTGTGAGGAAGTGGATCCAGCTTCGAAACCATGAATTGGAACATGCGTGGCAATGTGCTGTGAAAATGGAAGATCCCGGCCAAACTGAACCTCTGGTATGATGTCCAAGCTACAGCCATTCGCTCTGAGTCCTCGCATTGTTCGGCTTCATGCTGACCCGCAGAATTATGTTCTTTCGGCAGTCTTTGATACAGGTGAGATTCGGCATTTTGACGTCAAGCCCCTTCTGAATCGAGGCGTTTTTCGTCGGATACAGAATAGAACAGCATTTGCGTCTGTTCATATTGATGAGTTAGGCGGAGTGGTTTGGGACTCTGGTCCTGATTTGTGTCGCGACACGATTTACTTGAAGGGAATGGCCGATTAGGTCCATGAAAACCACATTATCTTTCCTTTACATGCACTTTCTCGGCGCCGACACGAACACCACTGGCCAGGACATTGTGTCGCCGAGGGAGGGCTCGTGACCGGGGATCGCGCCAGATAATTGGGGGGTGGTGCGGGGAAACCGTCGAATTCGGGCTGGAAACAAAGTAAATGAGCTCTGGGCGGACTGGATCGCGCCATATCGCTCGAAATACATGCAGGACCCGCGCTTCGCATGCTCGCGCGCCACGGTGCAGAACACCGAATGAAACACGTGCAAAACACCGAACGTTAACGGTGCAAAACACCGAATAGCATGTCATCACCCGCAGAATACATTCCCAGACTGGTCGATCGCGAGCTGCGGGACCTGCTCAAAACGATGGGCGGAGTCGTTATTGAGGGTCCACGAGCATGCGGGAAGAAGGTTACGGGCAGGCATCACGCACGGTCCGAGGTTCTGCTGGATGTGGACGCGAATGCGAGGAGGTTGATTGCCCTGGATCCACGTCTCGTGCTGCAGGGCCTCGTGCCGAGGCTCATTGACGAATGGCAGCTGGAACCCGAAATATGGAATCACATTCGCCGGGCGATCGATGAGCGACGGGATGCCGGACAATTCATCCTTACCGGATCTGCGAGGCCTGCGGACGATATCACGCGCCATTCGGGAGCGGGCAGGATTGGACGGCTCCGGATGCGTCCGTTGTCCCTGTACGAGGCCGGTATTGGCACAGGCGAGGTCTCCATTGGCGCATTGCTCGACTGTGAAGGCGTCTCTGCAGGAGAACTGAAGTGGTCGCTACAGGATCTGACGCAGGCGCTGACGCGGGGCGGCTGGCCCGCATTTCGAAATCTGGGAAGCACGGAGGCCGCTGCCGCCGTCCGGAGCTACCTCGACGAAATCAAACGGGCGGACATTTCGCGTCTCGGGGGGCGGGAGCATGATCCTGTCTTTCTGGACAGAGCCATGCGCTCACTGGCCCGGAATACGGCTACGACAGCATCGATTGCAACCATCACGACCGACATTGCCGGTGAGGACGGGCCCAAGGATCCGGATACCATTCGTTCCTATATGGATACGCTTGAGCGCATAATGATCGTGGAGGACCAACCCGCGTTCGCTCCGAAATTGCGATCCAGGTCCCGCCTGCGCCGGGCGCCGAAGCGTCATTTTGTCGATCCATCGCTTGCAGTCGCCGCGCTCGGTGCCACGCCCGAACGTCTGATTGGGGACCTGGAACACCTGGGCACCCTGTTCGAGTCCCTCGTGGTACGGGACCTGCGAATCCATGCGCAGGTGAACGAGGCTAAGGTCTATCACTATCGGGACAGCACAGATCTAGAGGTCGACGCTGTGATCGAGACGCTGGATGGAAGATGGGCGGCGTTTGAAATCAAGCTGGGCGACAGGCGGATTGATCAGGCGGCGAAGAGCCTCCTGACCTTCCGGGACCGGATTGATTCGCCGCATACCGGTTTTCTGGGCGTCATCGTGAGTGCCGGCTACAGCTACATGAGGCCGGACGGTGTTGCCGTCATTGCTGTCCGCGCGCTGGGTCCGTAACATAGAGCCGTCAGTTTCCAACAAACCCGTGGTGACATGAACTGCGCACGAGCTGTCTTTTCGCTGATCCTTGTCGGCCTGTTTTTTACGCCATCAGATGGCGCCCAGGCCCAAGATCTCCAATCGGGATTCACGTCTGCGATTGATATCGCCGAGTGGACGGTGCCGTGGGAGCGCACGCGGCCGCGCGATCCGTATGTGGCGCCGGACGGGACGGTGTGGTTCTGTGGGCAGACGGGCGGATACATCGGTTCGCTGGACCCGTCGACGGGCGAAATGAAGCAGTGGGATATCGGCGAGAATGCCGGGCCGCATAACCTGATTGTCGGGGACGATGGCATGGTCTGGTATGCCGGCAACCGCCGCGCGCACATTGGCCGTCTCGATCCTGCGACGGGTGAGGTCACGAAATTCCCGATGCCCGACCCGGCCGCGCGCGATCCGCATACGTTGGTATGGCTGCCCGATGGCAACATTGCGTTCAGCGTACAGGGCGGCAACATGGTCGGGCACCTGGATGTGACTACTGGAAACGTGCGGTTGGCGAAGGCCGAAAAGTCAGGATCGCGTCCGTATGGCATCAAGGTCGCGCCCGACGGGGAGGTCTGGGTGGTGCTGTTCGGCACGAATCGGCTGGCCCATTTGGCGATTCCCGACGGTGACGGCCCGCTGGCTTTGCACGAGTTCGAGCTGCCGCGGGAAGAGGCCCGTCCGCGGCGCATGGAGATCACATCCGATGGACGCATTTGGTACGGCGATTACGCCGCCGGATATCTGGGCGTGTTCGACCCGGGAACGGCCGAATTCGAGGAGTGGGAGCTGCCATCGGCCGGTGATGCGCGTGTGTACGGCATGGCCAAGGACGATACCGATACCATCTGGATGGTGGAAACGGGCGTAGAGCCGAATCGCTTCGTCGGATTCGACACGCGGCGCGAAGCGTTCACCCGTCAGGCCGATGTGCCCTCCGGAGGCGGGACCATCCGCCACATGTATTTCGATGCATCGACCGGAATGATCTGGTTCGGCGCCGACACGAACACGATTGGCCGGGCGATTGTGTCGCCTCGGGAGGGATCGTGACAGGGAATCGCGCCATCCTGTACGTCGATGCGTGGAACCTGTTTTATGGCGCTTTGAGCCGGACGCGGTTCAAGTGGCTGAATTTGAGGGCGCTCGGGGAGCTCATGCTGCCCGACCACGAAGTCGTCAGCATCAAGTACTACTCGGCCTTGTTGCAGGAGCGCCCGGGAGAGGAGCACCGGGTGCTACGCCAGCGCACATACCTGCGGGCGCTCCGGACGGTGCCGGGTCTCCAGATCCAGTTCGGGCAGTTCCGCTCACACGTCACGCGGCTTCCGCTGGCCGATACGGCCGATTCAGAGACTCCGGAGTTGGTCGACGTCCTGAAAACCGAGGAAAAGCGGACCGACGTGAACCTCGCCACACACATGGTACACGATGCCCATTGTGGCGCGTTCGACCTGGCCGTGCTGGTATCGAACGATTCCGACCTGGCCGAGCCGCTGAAAATCGTCCGGGACAAGGTCGGTCTCGATACTGCGGTCCTGAATCCGCACGCGCATCCTGTTCGTGAGATTGAACGGAACGCCTCGCTCATCAAACCAATCACGCACCGCCACTTGGCGCGATGCCAGTTTCCGGATAGGATGACGGACGATGACGGGCCTTTCGGGCGGCCGGACGGGTGGTAGGATGGCTGGGTATCTGTTTCGGGTCAAATGGCGCGATTGACTCGGGAATACGTGAATAGGGCCTGTCAGGGCCGATAATTGACCCAGGGAGCGCTTGGGAGTGGCGCGATCGGGCTGTTTTTGGCGCGATTGGGGGGTGAAATGGCGCGCAAGCATGGTTTTTTGGCGCGATCGGCCCCGTTTTTGGCGCGATCCCCGTGGCCGTGTCGGGACTTCGGCGGCCTAGGGGCGCAGGGATCGCGCCAAAAAGAGGGGTTATCGCGCCAGTTTCAGGGTGAATCGCGCCGAAACAGGGGTGAATCCCGCCAAAAACAGCCCGATCGCGCCAGTTTTCGGGGCGGGGGACGGACGCGAACGGCCAAATTGGAGCGGAAACGCCCATTATGGACCCAGGAACGACCGGATCGCGCCAAACGGGTCGAAACAGGGGGCATGGATCGTTGGGGCAGCCATCGCCGCCACACGCCCCAATTGACGCGTTTGCGTCAGGCGGCCCCGCCACACGCCGGATAAGTTGACGCGCGAACCATCCAACAGAGACCCATGCGCGTCCTCGCTGGCCTTCTTTTTGCCCTGCTCCTCATCCCATCCGCGGCACTGGCACAGGCCGATTTGACGCTCTCCGTGAGCGGCGTACCAGCCGACGAAATCAGGGGAGGCAATTTCACGGCGCAATACAGCGTGCACAACCAGGGACCGCAGGATACCGATGGCAACGTCGTGGTCACCATTGCACTGGACAATGCATCCATCCAGTCACTGGCCGGAGGCACCGGCGGGACGGTGAATCAGACGGATGACCAGAATGCCACGGTCACGTATCCGTCGTTTCCGTTCGGGCTGACCATCACGAATGATGTCACGATCGTCACGAACGGCAGCGGAGGGGACGCTACGGTGACGATATCGGTGGCGACGGGGAACGATTCCAACCCGACCAACAACACGTTCACGGCGACGGTGGTGGTGCCCACGCGGCCGGAGGGGGATCTGAACGGGACGGTCTACAAGGACGTCAACAAGAACGGCGAGGTGGATGCCGAGGATACGCGGGTAGAAGGTGTCCAGATATCACTCAATACGGGTACGTCGCGCACCACGGATGCTGAAGGGTATTTCGAGTGGATTGATCTGTTTCGCCGTCCCTACGATGTGACGGTCGGGCTTCCGGAGGGGTTTACGCAGGTCATCCCATCTACCAATCCCTTCACAGTGAATGTGGAGGACGGCGGCGTTACGACTGTGGTCATCTTGCTGAACGACGAAAATGAGGTGCTGCCGGGCGGGATTGCAGGACGGTTGACCATCGAAACGACGGCTTTCGGGACCATGGAGCCCCTGGAGGACATCCGGGTGTACGACGACGCGAACGACAGCGGCGAATACGAGGCCCCGGAACTCTCGACCATGACCGATGCCCAAGGGGACTATCTGTTTGAGAACCTGGTCCCCGGCACGGTTTTCAGGGTGCGCGCAGAAGTGCCCGCCTACGCGGCGGCGGTGGATCCATCGCCTGCGAACACGGATGTCACGATATCACCGGGCGCGAATGCGCTGGTGGACTATACGTACCGGTTCAGTGGGGTTGTGGCCGGGCTCATCTATGTGGATAACGATGCTGACGGCATGTACACGGACGGTGTGGATGAAGGGTACATCTACGAAGAGGACCATGTGATCCTGTATGCGGAATTTTCAGTTGATATCGGTGCCGAGAACACGGGAGATCGCCTGGTGGGAGAAGTCCTCTACAGCAGCTTGTATCCGCGCGAGTACCGACTATTGGTATTTTCCCCCGACGGATGGGAGCAAAGTCCGTACCCTTCGAACGTAACCGTCAGCAAGGAAACCCCGTTTCCGGATGAAATCCGGATCGGGATGTACGAACGGGTCAACATCCGCGCCGATGCCTTCTACGATCTCGACGAGGATGGCGTGAAGGATGCCGGAGAGCCGCCGGCGCCGGGCATCGTCACGACCTGTACGAGCAGCGGCGATTGCCAGGGCATGACATCGACCTCCGATGCCAACGGCGTGATATCATTCTTCCAGGTACAGCCGGGCACGTTCACATTGGACATGACGGCGCCCGAAGGGCCGGGGCAGTTCGTTGCGCCTGCCAATGCGCAGTTCCAGTTCGTGCTCAATTCGGGCCAGGACAATGTGGAGATGCAGGTGGCTGTACGGGAGCCCGTCAACGGGCTGCCGTACCCGGATCTGGAGGTGTTCAAGACCGTGTCACCGGCGTATCCGGCGCCGGGCGATGAAGTGACGTTCCAGATAACGGTGACGAACAGGGGACAGTTCGAGGCGCTTGAAGTGAGCACGATCGACACGCTGTCTACGGTCGATTTTGTGAGCGCGACCACGACCCAGGGATCGTGCGATTATAGCGAATCGGCGGAGAGGCTGACGTGTTTCCACGGGGTGATGGCGGCCGGGGATACGGTTCGTGTTGACATCGTGGCCGTGGCCCCGGCCGCGGGCTTGGTCGTAAACAGCGTCACGGCAACGACCACGTCGGAGGAGCCCAACAATGAGAACAACGTGGGTCGTGTGGAAGTCGATGTTACACCGCCGGAGATCACCGTAGAACTACAGAAGGCGGATCATCAGACCTGTACCCCCGATTGGGAGGACCTCCCGGTGGAGGCGGGGACCAATGGCGTCCGAACGACATCGGACGGAAACCTGACCCGGTTTGACCTGCGATTGTTCAATGCACATCCTGACCGCGAAGAGGTGCTGGTTGTTGAAATGAAGGTGGATGGCGCGACGGTGGGTGAGCCCGTGACCATTACCCTGCCTCCCGTCGAAGCCGCGACACTGTCATTCACCCTGGACACCATGGACAGGTCATGGAATCAAGACGGTTCGGCGCGTACGGGCCCGCTGTCCGTCACATTCGTCACGCGTCGCGGGGAGGCTGAGTTGGACGTGCGGCAGTTGGCTCTCACTGTGCAGCCACAGCCGCTGATACTGGTGCACGGCTTGTGGGCCGATGCATCGACATGGGCTGATTGGCGCGGGTTCGCGTCGGCGGCACATCCAGGTTGGCTGGACCGTGTCTTCGCCGTCAATACCATGGATACCGGAGTAAGCCCGAGTGTGCTGGCTCCGGTCACAAACGCGAACTTCACGAAGCAGACCATCGCCCAGAATGCCGATGCACTGGATGCGTTCATCGCCGATGTACGTGAGCAGACGGGCTCGTGCCATGTCAGGTTGGTGGCACATTCCATGGGGGGGCTCATTTCTCGTCGGTTCATCCACGAGCTCATGCCCGATACGGAAGCCGATGAGCGCCCGCTGACCGATAGGCTCATCATGCTGGGAACGCCCAATGAGGGAAGTCCCTGCACGGACCAGGTGCTGTCGGCCTGGTCTGCGCTGCGTACACTTCAGGAGCAGGAGCCCTCGATCGATCCGGAAGACTGGGCTCCGTTTCCGAACAACGTCATTGAACTGTCCCAGAGGTCGACCGCACGCTTCAACGAAATTATCACCGATAAGAAGGGACTCCGATTCCATTTGTTGGCCGGAAATGCGCTGCCCCAGACCTGCCTTTCCCCTGTTGCAGGTGACCTGGTCGTGGAAGTTGGCAGCGCCTTGGCCTTGGGGGTCCCCGGGCTCATCGACTTCAGTTCGGCTGCCAATGTGTTCCATACCAGCATGACGGCTGACGCGTCTGTTTTTCAGGACTTCGTGCTTCCACGCTTGAAACGTGCCGATGCGTCGGTGCCGGCATTGGACGTAGGAGAGGGAGATCCGGCCGGGCCTATTGCGGCGGTGTCGGGGGTGGATGCGGCGGCGACGGGGACAGCCGAGATCCATGCGGCGTCCCATGTGATGTCCTCAGGCGATGCCGAGTTTACAGTGGGCACATCGGACGCCATTTCCGTGATGCTATTCGCACCCAGAACTGTTACCACGCGCCTTCTGGACCCGTCCGGCACGGTTGTGTGGGAAGTCGAGGCCGGTTCGGATGAAGCATTGGGATATTTCCGGACGGGCACAGTAGAGGCTCCCGAGGCCGGGTCGTGGCGCATCGAGTTCGCTTCGACAAGCTCGCTGGCTGACCAGGAGGCCAACATAGTCGTGTATGCTCAGAATCCGGCGTTCAATGTGGAGGCGGAGTTCGGTGCCCCGGTGGCCGATATCGTGCCGGTCGTGGCGACGGTAACGGGGGATGGCTCGGCGGTGGTGACAGCAGAGGCGATTTCGGAGACCGTGGTGACAGCGCCATTGTTCGATGATGGCGCGCACGGCGACGGGCTCGCAGGTGATGGCGTGTACGGAGGTGACATTGCGGTCGGCGCGGCTGGCACCGTGATCGTCGCCGTGCGCGCCACACGGGATGGCGAATCCCGCCGCGTCCAATCGACCGTGGAGGTCGTGACGGTCACCGATGTGGAGGCGCCTGCTGCGGAAATTCCGGACGCATTCCGGCTGGCGGGTGTCTACCCGAACCCCATGCGGCAGAACGGTATGCTGGAGCTGGACGTACCGGAGCCTGCGTTGGTACGGGTCCGCCTGGTCGATGCACTCGGCCGCGAGGCTGCATTGTTGGCGACGAGGCACCTGGAAGCGGGGCGGTCGCGTGTGCCGCTTGCGCTGGACGTCACGCCCGGCGTGTATCTGATTGTCATCGAAACGGCCTCGTGGCGTGCCGAAAGGAAGCTCGTGGTGGTGCGATGACGGCCGCAAAGGCGGTGTCCTGTTTCGAGTCGTTTGGCGCGATTGAGGCCGGAATGCGTGAATGAGGGCAATAGGGGGCGATAAATCACTGTCCGGGCCGTAAAAAGTGGCGCGATCGGGCGTTTTCTGGCGCGATTCAGCTCTTGGTTGGCGCGATTGGGCTGTAAAGTGGCGCGAATGGGTGGCTTTTTGGCGCGATTGGGATCGAGCCACTCGGAGGAGGGCACGGGCTGATCTGAGAAGACCGCGCCAGAAATAGGAGGAATCGCGCCAAAAACCGGGGGGATCGCGCCAGAAGAGGGGGCAATTGCGCCAAATACGGTTGGATCGCGCCAGTTTTTGGGCGGCGAGTAAGGGGGGAACGTCGATTTCGGGCCAGAAACAAAGGAAATGGGCTCTGAGCGGACCGGATCGCGCCAAACAGGACAAAACAGAAGGCGCCCGGTCGCGGTGCGGCGCGGCGCAGCGCGGCGGGACGGAGGGGGCTACCCCATCCACTCCACGAGGTGGTTTGCGATGCGCTCGGCGGCGTGGCCGTCCCAGCCGTCTATCTTGACGCCGGTTTTCCAGTCGCCGCGGGCGGCGGCCTTCATGTGGTCCACGACGCGGGCGGCGAGGTCCGGCGTATCGGGTGGAAGCAGCTCGTTGGTGCCGTGCGAAATGGTGACGGGGCGCTCGGTGTTCGGGCGCAGGGTCAGGCAGGGTACTTCCATGACGGTGCTCTCTTCCTGGATGCCGCCGGAATCGGTGACGATGAACGCCGCTGCGGCCTGGAGTGCCAGGAAGTCGAGGTAACCCACGGGCTCGTGAAGCTGCAAGGTCTTGATGGCGGCGAACCGGTCTTCGAGGCCGAATCGCGCCATGTTGCCCTTGGTGCGCGGGTGGATCGGAAACACCAGCGGGCGGTCCGGGAACGCGGCCGCCATCGCTTCGAAGACGCCGGCCATGCGGGCGAGGCCTTCCGGAGAGTCGACGGTTGCCGGACGGTGCAGGGTGAGCAGGGTGTAGTTGTCGCGCTCGAGGTTCCAGTCGTCAAGAATGGTTTTCTCCATGGCCAGGGGCAGATAGCGCACCAGTGAATCGATCATCACGTTGCCGACGAAGACGACTTTTTCGCTCGGTACGCCTTCATCGCGCAGGAACGTCATGCCAGAGGGGTCGCTGACGTAGAGCATGTCGGCGATGGCATCGGTCACGATGCGGTTGATTTCCTCAGGCATCCCCCGGTCTCCGGAACGCAATCCGGCTTCGACGTGGATGACGGGCACGTGGAGTTTTGAGGCCACCAGGGAGCAGGCCATGGTGGAGTTCACATCACCCACGACGAGGACGGCATCGGGCTTGAGGTCCAGGAGCACATCCTCGAAGGCCGTCATGATGGCGGCCGTCTGCTTGGCGTGCGAACCGCCGCCTACACCCATGAACACGTCGGGTTCGGGCAGCTCCATTTCGCGGAAGAAGATGTCGCTCATCTTCTCGTCATAGTGCTGGCCTGTGTGGACAATGCTGTGGCGGATTTCGGGGCGCTCACGGAAGGCGGCATCGAGCGCTGCGACTTTCATGAAGTTGGGGCGGGCGCCGACGACGGAGAGGATGTGGGGCACAGGCTTGGCAAATCTGCTGGATGATGAAGGGCGGGTTGTGATTCGGCCCTTTCGGGGTCCTCACAATATACGGAACCGGCGGAGACGACTGCGGTTGTTGAAATATTCAACAACTGATTCCCGGGCTCGGGTGCATTCGTATGGCTACCGTCAATTTCAGCGTACCAGAAGACGTGAAGCAGGCATTCAACCAGCAATTCAAGGGACGTAACAAGAGTGCCATCATTGCCGAGCTCATGCAGGATGCGATCGAGGCGGACCGATTGGCGGAAAGGAGAACACGCCTCATGAATGATCTGATGGAGAGACGCTCCCTGCGCCCGAGGGTAAACGCGGATGATGCCGAATCTGCGCGCGCGGCAATGCGGAGTGACGCGTGATCACGCTGGATGCCAGCGTCGTGGTGGCCGCATTGCTTCCCGGAGCGGCTTCGGGGCACGTCGAAAGGGCGGCGGTTGCGTACTGGACCGCCGTGGCGGACGGGTCAGAGTCGGTGGTGCAGCCGGTCCACTGGCTGGCAGAGGTTGCCGGTGTTATGGCGCGATTGTCGCCCGGGACGGCCGAAGAGGACGCGGTCTTGCTGCACGCATTGGAGTGGCCGGTAGCGGACGCCATGGACGTATGGAGCCGTGCCGTCCGGATGTCCATCGACCTGGATCATCATCTCTTCGATACGCTCTACCACGCAACGGCAATGGAGGCAGGAGGCGTGCTGGTTACCGCGGATCGCAGGTATGTCCGGAAGGCAGAACACATTGGTCACATTCGCCTGGTAGGTTGAAACGAGACGTGTGCTGTATTCTTGGTGCATCTCTCTTCTTGAACCATCGATCCAGAAAACGCATGTCTTCCAGAATATTGCCGCTCGTCCTGTTGGTGCTTGCATCGGCCTGTGCATCTCCCGAGCCGGAACCCGAGGCTGTCTGGCTGAAGGGCAACCTGCACACGCATTCTTTTTGGAGTGACGGGGATGATTTTCCGGAGTCCATCGCACAGTGGTATGCGGATAATGGGTACGACTTCCTGGCGATATCCGACCACAATACGATTGCGGCGGACACGTCGCGGTGGATGCGGGTGACCGAGGCGCGCCAATCGGCATATGACGCCTATGTGGCGGCATTCGGGGAGGACTGGGTGGATGCGCGGACATCCGGTGATACGTTGTGGGTGCGGCTGAAGACGTACGAGGAGTACCGGGAGCGGATTGGGAAGGAATTGCTGCTCATCCGCTCGGAAGAGATATCAGATGGGTTTGACGGCAAACCGCTGCACATGAATGTGACGAACATCCAGGAATACATCCAGCCGGCCGGGCGCGCGGCAACCGAGGCCGGTGAGGGGCCGGGCCGTGAGGCATTGGGAAGCGTTACAGAGGTGCTGCAGGCCAATGTTGACCTTGTGTTGCGGCAGCGGGAACGGTTGGGTATTCCGATGATGCCGCATGTGAATCATCCAAACTTCGGGTGGGCGGTACTGGCAGAAGAGTTGGCCGTACTGGATGGCGAGCGATTCTTTGAGGTGTACAACGGCCATCCGTTGGTGCGAAATAATGGGGACTCCCTCCGGATGGGGACGGAAAGAATGTGGGATGTGGTAAATACGATCCGTATTCGGGATGGCAGGCCGCTCATGTTCGGATTGGCGGTGGATGATGCCCACAATTATCATGAATTGGCGATGAACCGGGCAAACGTTGGACGCGGATGGGTCATGGTGAATGCCGAAAAGAATGATGCCGGCGCCCTGGTTCAGGCCATGGAATCAGGGGCGTTTTATGCATCGACCGGCGTGTCGATGAAGTCGGTGACCATCACGGATGATGCCTACCGGGTGGTTGTTGAACCGGACGATGGCGTGACCTACACCATCCAGTTCATCGGTACAAGAAAGGACCACAATCGTTCATCAGAGACGATTTACGACGATTCCGGTCATGTGTTGACGACCCAATTCAGCCCCGATATCGGGATTGTCCTGGCCGAAGTATCCGGCACGGAAGCGACGTATGTTTTGGACGGATCAGAAATGTATGTTCGTGCCCGGATTGTTTCTGACAGGCCGAAGAACAATCCCTACTCGGAGAATGAGATGGAGAAGGCGTGGACACAGCCGGTAATTGCCGGTGAATGAATAGGTGGGTGAAACATTTTCTTTTTGATGCCGCATCCGGTACATTCATGCCAGTGTTTAGCAGCAAGCAACAACAAAGCACAATTTTCATGGACAATATCCAGGATCTCATTGCCGAAAAGACGCGCATTGAGAAGGAACACAAAAAGATTCAGGCCCAACTTCAGAAACTGAGGGATAAAGCACACAACGAGTTACGCAAACAGATCACGAAGATGTGTGCCGAGGCCGGCACAACAGTCGAAGAACTGTTCGGCGGTAAGGCAAAGACGGCCGCGAAGAAGACCGTCAAGAAAAAGCGCACGGCGAAGAGCTCGACCCCGGACAAGTATTTCATTGACGGAAAGGGAGTGGATGGTCGCAAGGCCCGCTCAATCGATGGTTTTGACAAGGTTCGCGTTGATGGGAAGATTGACGACAAGAAGGCCCTTGATGCGAAAATGATCAATCCGGCGTGGCTGAAGAGCAATTCGGCCGTATCGAACAAGTTCGTGAAGGATTTCAAGGTGGATGTTGCCAAGTACGCTGGCAAGTAAGCGTCCGCGTTTTCAAAAGAAGGCCGTCCTGCTCCCACCGCAGGACGGCCTTTTTTTGTCCGTCGCAATATGTATCCTCCCAGACACCCAGTAAACAGTCAGGAGGATAAAGATGTCCAGCAGAATTTTTCTCGTTTGTTTGATTGCCGTGATGACGAGCGGATGCTATCACGCATCGATAACAACCGGAGAACCCATGGGGACGCACGTCATCGAGCAGCCCTGGTCTCATGGATTCATCTATGGATTGGTACCGCCCAGTGTGCTTGATGCATCTGCCCAGTGCACCAATGGTGTCGCGAAGGTGGAAACGGAACTCAGCTTCCTGAACCAGCTGGCCAATGCCTTGACATTCGGCTTGTATTCGCCCATGAGTATCACTGTAACATGTGCTGCGGGATCGAATGCATCTGTGCCATCCGATTCAAACAGGGATGTCGTACAGCGTATTTCCGACGCAGCGGATGAGGCAGTGGCCACCGGCGAGACCGTGTACGTCAACGTGATGCCCTGACGCCTCACTTCATGACGATACGCCAAAGAACGTCTGGTGGTGGCTGGCAGGCCCTGATGTATGCCGTGCGCAAGGCGCGGGAGGCAGGAGGTATGCGTCCCCTGTGGAAGGCACTTCGTTCCCGGAATGCATGCAAGACGTGCGCGCTTGGAATGGGCGGGCAGCAGGGTGGCATGGTGAACGAGGCCGGTCACTTCCCGGAAGTGTGCAAAAAGAGCATGCAGGCGATGGTGGCCGATATGCAGCCCGGGATCGATGCGCGGTTCTGGCCGGCGCACCCCTTGGCGCGGCTGCAGAGCATGTCGCCTTACCAACTTGAGCACGCCGGCCGGCTCACGCAGCCCGTGGTGCGCCGGCGCGGGGCGGACTGTTATGTCCCCGTGGATTGGGAGACGGCTTTCGCGGAAATCGCCGGGACCTTGGTGGAAACGGATCCCGAGGCATCTTTCTTCTACCTGTCCGGCCGGTCAAGCAACGAGGCGGCCTTCCTGATGCAGCTGTTGGCGCGCCTCCACGGCACGAACCACGTCAACAACTGCAGCTACTATTGCCACCAGGCGAGTGGCGTGGGGCTCACAAGCAGCATTGGCAGCGGGACGGCAACGGTCGTCCTTGAAGACCTGGACCGGGCCGATATGGTGTTCGTCATCGGGGCCAATCCTGCCAGCAACCATCCGCGCCTCATGACATCGCTCATGAACGTTCGGCGTCGGGGTGGCCGCGTGGTGGTTGTGAATCCGATCAGGGAAGTCGGGCTGGAGCGTTTCCGCGTGCCGTCCGATGTTCGCAGCATGATAGCCGGCACGCGGATCGCGTCGTCGTTCGTCCAGCCGCGCATTGGTGGGGATTTGGCGCTCCTTACCGGGGTGGCGAAGGCTGTTGTGGCGATGGGGGCGCACGATGCGGCGTTCCTGGAGGCCCATTGCGCCGGGGTCGGGGGAGCGGGTGATGGGTATCTCGCCGCGCTTGAGGACCATGAGTGGGCCGATCTGGAGGTCGCATCGGGCGTGTCGCGGGCGGAGATGGAGGCGCTGGCGGCGGCGTACGCATCGGCCGAACGCGTCATTTTCAGCTGGGCGATGGGCATCACCCATCATGAGAACGGAACGGAGAATGTGCAGGCCATCGCCAACCTGGCGCTGCTGCGTGGCATGGTGGGGAAGCCCGGAGCGGGTCTCATGCCCATCCGCGGGCACTCGAACGTGCAGGGAATTGGATCGGTCGGCGTCACGCCGAGGCTGAAAAAGGCGATATTTGACGGCATCGAGGACGAAATGGGCATCGAGTTGCCTTCGACACCCGGGTATGACACCATGGCGTGTATGGAAGCGGCGGCCGACGGCCGTTTGCGGGTCGGCGTGTGTCTGGGTGGGAATCTGTATGGATCGAATCCGGACTCGGCGTTCGCACGCCGGTCGCTGGAGGGGTTGGATACCCTGGTGTACCTGAGCACGACGTTGAATACGGGGCATGCGCATGGGCTCGGCGGTGGCGACACCTGGATCCTGCCGGTCCTGGCACGCGATGAGGAGCCGGCACCGACCACCCAGGAGTCCATGTTCAATTATGTGCGGCTGTCGGACGGGGGCGCTCCGCGGCACGCCGACGCTCCGGGCGGCGGGCCGCGGAGTGAAATCGACGTCATCGCGCGGCTTGGACAAGGAATGGGCCTGGGTGGGCGCCAGGGTGGGCGCCAGGGTGGGCGTGTGGGTCGTCTGGATTGGGCCGGGCTCAGCACGCCGGAAGGCATCCGGCAGCTCATTGCGCGGGTGGTGCCGGGGTATGGCGCAATCGTCGAGGGCGAGTTCCAGATTGAAGGCCGGACCTTCCACACGCCGGTGTTTGCGACGAACGATGGGCGGGCACGGCTGCATGTGCACCGTATTGCGGCTCCGGAACAGGGATTGACATTGATGACGATCCGCAGCGAGGGCCAGTTCAATACGGTTGTGTATGAAGAGGAGGATCTGTACCGGGGCGTGAAGGGCCGTGATGTGGTGCTTTTGCATCCCGAAACCATGGCCGGACTGGGTGTGGTGGATGGCCAGCGCGTGCGGGTCACGGGTCCGGCCGGGACCATGCCGTTTGTGCGGGCCGTGGCGTTCGGACGCCTGCGGCAGGATTCTGCCGCCATGTATTTTCCGGAGGCCAACGTGCTCATGGACCGCCGTGTGGATCCCCTCAGCCGCACGCCTGCATTCAAGGCGGTGCCGGTGCGCATTGAACCCGCTACGGCAGGGTGAGGGGGCGGCGCACGGACCGGCGGGTGGTTGCGCTCGTTGCGCTGATTCTGCTGGGCATCGGCTTTCCGGCATCCAGTCGGGCCCAGCGTTACGATACGGCCGATGGGTTGCCGAGCGCGACGGTGCTGTCGGTCCTGCAGACAAGCGACGGCTTTCTATGGGCGGGCACGAGCCTGGGTCTGGCGCGGTTTGACGGGCAGGCGTTCCGGGTTTTTGAGGACGGGCTGGTGGATCGGAGCATCAAGTTCATGCTGGAAGAGACCGGCGGTACGTTGTTGGTCGGTACCGAGGCCGGGTTGTACCGCTTTTTCCCGGAACGGGGTCTGTTTCGTTCGCTTGGGGTCGAGGGGCCCGTTACGGCGCTGGTTCACGCCGATCGGGGCGCGTTCATGGCCGTTGTAAACGGGCAGGTGGTGAGAGGCGACATGGGCGGGGCGGCATCGGTCCTGCTGCTGGGTGATGAAACGGCGCTGAGTGCGGGGAGGGCGTGGCACGTGGCGTATGTGGCGTCGGGTAGTGGGGCAGAGGTGTGGGTGAGTAGGCCCGAGAAGGGGCTCCTCCGCGTGGATCCCGAGACGGGGACTATTCTCGATGACCAGCCGTGGCCGGACGGGCGCCCGCACGGATTTCCGAATCTGTTCGCGACGGATGCCGGTCTGGTGATTTCGTCGGAAGACGCGACGTGGCGTGTGGACGGATCCGATCTGGTGTCGGGACGGGGGTTGCAATGGTTGGCGGCGGCGGGTGGTTATGTGGGAACACGTCAGGGTCTGCGAACGCCTGATGGCGAAGCGGTGGTGCTGCCCGATCCCGAACGGACGGAAACGCTCGAAAATGTGGTGCTGGCCGTCACGGCCGATGCCGATGGTGGCCTGTGGCTCGGCACGCGGTCCGGACTGTATCGGTGGGCGCCGGATGCCGAATCGGTAGCAGAACGGTGGCTTCCTGGCGTGCCGGTAATGAGTGGCATGGCCGGGACCGATGTGGTTGGCACCTATGGGCAGGGAGTGCGCGTGGGCGGGGCGGCGGTATCGACGACGCCGTGCAGTCCCATTGTCTGGAGCGTGCTGACGGCGGATGACGGCGCGGTGTGGGCCGCGACGGACGATGGATTGTGCCGCATCGGTGCCGGTGTGAACGACAGGTTCGCGGCGAATGTGATTGTAAACGCCGTGGCCCGGACACGTGACGGAGCGGTGTGGGCCGGCACGGACCGGGGCGTTTGCCGGGTCCAGGACGGATGCGAATCGATGCTTCTCTTCGATGACGTGCGTCAGGTGCAGGCGCTGGCCGCTGCGGATTCCGGACTGTGGATCGGCTCAAGGACCGGCCGAATCTTCAAGTGGACCGGGCCGGATGGGTCCGTGCCACCGCGGCTGGTGATGGACGTGCATGCATCCGGTAGGCCCGTGGGAGAAGGGATCTGGCACATCACGGATACCGGCACGGAGGTCTGGGCGGCATCGTCGTCCGGATTGTTCAGGATGCGCAGTGATGGATCCGGCACTGTGGAGGTGGTGTCCGATGAACTGGTATATGGCACGGTCCATGATGCCTACGGTCGGACGTGGGCATCGACAGGCCGGGGCATCGCCCGTGTGCATGAAGGCCGTGGGCTGACGGTCATCGGCTGGCTGGGGCAGACGGAGTACAATCGGCGCGCTGTCTGGGCATCGACCGACTCCACGGAGCTGTTTTTCGGTGGGATGGACGGGGTAACCCGCGTCGTGTCGTCATCCTTCCGGGATGAGCCGGGTACGGTACCGATGGCTGTCACCGAGGTGAGCGTCACGGGGCGGGACTCAAGCTGGACCGTGCCGTCGTGGCCACGATCGGGGCTTGAACTGACGCACAATCATGTGTCGACGGCCGTCTCGTTTGCGGCGCTGTCCTATGCGTATACGGAAACGATCCAATACCGGTACCGCCTGTCGGGCTTCGACGATGCATGGGTCGAGGCGCCGGGCAGGACGGCGAGGTACACGAACCTCCCGCCGGGCCGCTATGTCCTGGATGTGGAGGCCCGGCTGCATGGAGGGGACGGGCCGGCGGCTTCGCTGCAGTTGCCGGTTTCCGTGCTCAAGGCGTGGTATGCAACGGTGTGGTTCCGGTTGCTGGTGCTGGCAGCGATTGTGGGTATGACGGGCCTGGCTTGGCGCGCACGTGTTGCACACGTGCGCGCCGTGGAACGTGTCCGACTCCGCATGGCCGGGGATTTGCACGATGACGTGGGCAGCCGATTGGCGGGCATCGCCTTGCTCAGTGAACTGGTGGCGTCCCAGGCATCGCTGGACGCGGAGCAACAGTCCCGCCTGGAGGCGGTCAGCGCCACCGCACGCGAACTGGTGACCAGCGTCCGGGACATCGCATGGCTGGTGAACCCGGAGCGCGACCGGTTGGAGGATTTCACGGATCGTCTTCGGGAAGTGGCCTCGCAGCTCCTGGCGGACAGGGACTGGCATGTACGGGCGCCGTCTTTCGACGGCGCCCTCCCCATGGCGCACCGCCGCCACTTGTATCTGGCGTGCCGCGAAGCCATGCACAATATTTCACGCCACGCGGGCCCGGGCGACGTCGACATCCACGTCGAGCAATCGGACGGCGGCATCCGGATCCGGATCCGGGATGAAGGGCGCGGCTTCGATGCATCGACCGTACCTTACGGACACGGCGTGCAGGGTATGCAGGAGCGCCTGGCGGGTATCGGTGGTCGTGCATCGGTCCAATCCGAACCCGGAAAAGGCACGACCGTCACCATTGAATTGTCAAGACCATGAACGTCTGGCTCATTGAAGACGATGCGTTGTTTCGCAGCACGGTCGCCGCGGTGATTGATGCGGCCGACGGCATGACGTGCTCCGGACAGTTCAGATCGTTCGAAGAGGCGCTGGAGGCCGGGGCCGCGGATGCGTCGGCGTGGCCTCAGGTTCTGCTGTTGGACATCGGATTGCCGGGCATGTCCGGGGTGGAGGGCATTGCGCACGTACGGGAGGCATCACCCGGGACGGAAATCGTGATTTTGACCGTGCACGAGGACAGTGACAAGATTTTCGAAGCCATCCGTTCCGGCGCGTCCGGGTATGTGCTGAAACCCTCGAATGCGGCGGGTCTGGAGCATGCCGTTCGGGCGGCGCATCGGGGAGAATCCCCGATCACGCCGCGTATTGCCCGTCGGGTCCTGGAGCAGTTCGCAGGCGCGAAGAAGATGCAGGCGTCCGACGCCGGTGGGTACCGGCTCTCCGCACGGGAGCAGGAGGTGCTGCAATTGATGGTGGACGGGCGGACGAAGAAGGAGATGGCGGGCGTGTTGCATTTGAGTATCCACACCATTGACCAGCACGTGCGCAACGTCTATTCAAAACTGGAGGTGCATTCCAGGGGCCGCGCCGTGGCAAAAGCTGTGGGTGAGCGACTTGTTAAAAAGACCTGAAGGAATCCGTACATTGCCGGAATGGAACCGCTCATTCTGGACGCACTCGGTCAGGCTGTCTTTGCCACGGATACGCGAGGGACCGTCACGGCCTGGAATACCCGCGCAGAATCCCTGCTCGGGTGGCATCGGAAAGATGTCCTGGGACGCCCCATTCTGGATTTCCTACCGGAATGCACCGACGATGACCTGCGCCGTGTGGTAACCGAAGGCCAACGGAATTCAGGCGTACGGCTTCTGAGCCGGGCCGATGGATCGGCGCGTCGATACCTGGTCACGTCCCGCCCACTCATGGATGCCGACGGGACAATCCTGGGGCTGGTCGCATTCATCGATGGGGACGCCCTGTACCGGGCCATCGTCAATGCGACGAACGAAGGTATTTGGCTCGTGGATGAGGCGTCGAAAACCACGTATGTGAATGCCCGCGTGTCGGAAATGCTGGGCTGGCCCGCGCATGAGCTCATGGGCAAGGAAGTCAGCGGATTCATCCACCCTGACGATCAAGACCGGAATGCAGCCAAATTTTCCGAACGCAAACAGGGCGTGACGGAAGTCTACGAGATCCGATTCGTGCACCAATCCGGGCGTACGGTCTGGGTGCGTGTGAGTGCCAGCCCATTCCTGGACGAGTCCGGTACATTCGCAGGGGCAATCGGGATGCTCACCGATATTACGGATCGTAAAGTGGCCGAAGACCGGTTTGAGGACCTGGTCAATCAACTCGAGGCCATCGTATGGGAAGGGTATTCGGAAATTGAGTCCGGAAAGGTCCACTTTTCGTTCGTTTCGGAGCCCATTCGAGACATGCTTGGGTACGAACCCGATGCATGGACGGACGATACACAGGCGTGGGTAAGCGCCATTGTCGAGGAAGATCGCGCGCGCGTTCTGGATACGTGCGCCACGGCTACGAGCCGGATGGAGAATCATGCCATGGAGTATCGCATGACACGGGCGGACGGACGTGTGATCTGGGTCCGCGATGTGGTGCGCGTTGTCGGAAAGCGGGGAGACGATGTCCTCATGACCGGCCTCATTGTGGACATTACGACCCTGAGAGAGGCCAAGGAAGCGGCCGAGAAGGCGGCTCGACTGAAATCGGCAATCCTGGCCAACATGAGCCACGAACTCCGTACGCCGCTGGCGGGCATCATTGGATTCGCTGACGTGCTTCTGGAGGAAGCCAGTGACGACCTCTTCGAAATCGCCCAGAGTATCCGTAGCGGCGGGGAGCGACTGAAAATGACACTCGATTCCGTTCTGGAGCTGGCCAAGATCGAATCGGGCTCGTTCAGGCTGGATCCACAACCGTTTGATGCCGTCACGTCAGTCGACCAGATTCTCCTGCTGTTCCAACGAAGCGCCGAAGAGAAGAACCTGGAATTAAGCCTCAGCTGCGAGGAGGGGGGCATCCTCGTTCATGCCGATGAAGGAGCCTTTTCCAGGATCGTGACGAACCTGGTCCACAATGGACTCAAGTTTACGCAGACAGGTGGCCTCGATGTGTCGCTGCACGTCGAGGAGTCGGATCTGCACGTGGTGGTCCGGGACAGCGGTATCGGCATATCGCCCGAGTTCCTGCCCCGCATATTCGACGAGTTCGAGCAGGAATCGAACGGCTCCTCGCGGTCCCACGAAGGTGTGGGACTCGGTCTGGCCATTTGTCACCGACTCGTGAAAGAAATGGGGGGCACCATCGGCGTTCGCAGCGAACCCGGGCGGGGGTCGGAGTTTACCGTTGTCCTTCCGCTTCGTTCGTAGTGGCGCGAATGGCCGTCGCGGTGGCACGCAAGGTCGATGCAATGCGCAGGATTTCGCGATCGGCTTCCTCCCAGTAGCGCTCCTCGATGGCTTCCCGTACGCCTGGCAATGTTTTTACGCCGTATCCGGTGTAGAGTCCGGGAGCATAGATCTGATGGCGGAACCAGGGGCGGCGCGGAAGTCCGGCCGTATCGGTCATGGCGCGCTCCACAAGGTACCGGGCGCGATTCAGGGCCGGCCCGGCGGTGGCCACACCGGCATCTGCTGCGGCCGCTGCTTCCTGGAGCTCCACAAGCGCATTTTTGATGGGCGCGAATGAAAAGAAGGGTACGGGGTCCTCGGCGGACGGTGCCACGTAGGTTTCCGTAGGGTCGGAGGCCACATCGAACGCCCCGGCACTCACCAGCGCGTTGTGACGGGCGGTGGAGGTACGCAAGTCATCGGCAAGTTGCTCGATTTCGTCGAGGTACTCAGCGACGCGCGTAGCGAAGGCCGCGTAGCGGAAGGGCAGCACATCGGCGTTGGCGAGCCGCAGGGTTGCGCGGCCGGCGACGAGGGGCAGTGTGGCCGTGAATACGAAACCAGGGTCGATGAACCGGGTGTAGTGCTCGAAGCTGTCGTAGGCCGAGTGGTAGGACCCGCCGCCGCTTTCACCACCAAAGCCGAGGTTCAGCGAGGCGATGCCCAGGTGCTGCAGGAACGGAGTGTAATCCGAGCCGGACCCGAGCGGGGAAATGGGCAGATCGCCGGTGAGGGGTGTGGAGGGGTTTGAGAGGCGCGCGCGGGCGCGCATCCTGTCCTGCAGCGAGAGGTCTCCCGCGCGCGGATCAGGAACGTCCGCGGCAATTTGGTTGATGAATGGCTCGAGCGTGTGGGAGCCACCGGCGCCGAGGAAGCCGCGGCCCGTGCCATCGGTGTTGATGTACGTGACCAGCTTGTCCCGGAGTTCATCGGCGTGGTACTCGACCCACTCCGTGGATCCGAGCAGGCCGGGCTCTTCGGCATCCCAGGAGGCAAACACGACGGTTCGGCGCGGCGGATAGCCGGCCTTCGCTGCGGCGGCAATGGCGCGCGCTTCTTCCATCATGGCCACCGTGCCGGAAATCGGATCCGCCGCGCCGAACACCCATGCATCGCGGTGGTTGCCGCGCATGACCCATTCATCCGGAAAGTCCGTGCCGGTCCACTTGGCAATGACGTTGTAGGCGGGCACGACGTCCCAGCTGAAGGCGAGCTTCATGCGGACACGGGCGGGCCCGGGCCCCACATGGTAGGTGATGGGCAGGGCGCCGCGGAAACGGGCCGGGGCCACGGGCCCGCCCAATGCGGACAACAGCGGCAACGCCTCGTCATAGGAAATCGGGAGCACGGGGATCTTCATGAGCGTCGGTGCTTCGTCGAGCGACAGACGCTCCGTGTCTTCCTTCGCACCCACGAACGGTGTCAGCGGATCGCCCGGGAAGACCGGCATATCGGCCACGGAACCGCGCTGGGCACCCATGCCCATCCGGTACGGGCCTTCGGGGTAGACATCGCCCTGGAAATAGCCATCGTCCCGGGGATCGGAATACAGGATGCATCCGATGGCGCCATTCTCATAGGCCACTTTCGGTTTGATGCCGCGCCAGGAGCCCCCGTACCGGGCAATGACGATCTTGCCTTCCACGGAAATACCGCGGCGCGCGAGGTCCTCATAGTCAGCCGGCAGGCCCTGATTCACATAGACCAGTTCGGCCTCCACGTCGCCATCGGCCGAATAGGCGACATAGGGCGGGAGCATGTTCTCACGCCGCGCGGACGATGCATCTTCGTCCAGGACCGGCTCATCGAGCGTGAGTGTGAAACGCGTGGGTGCGACCATCTCCACGTGCCGTTCCAGTGGCGTCGGGAAAAGGACGTTGAAGACTTCGATTTCAACGTCATAGCCCCATTCGCGGAACAGATCGGCTACGTATTCCGCATTCTCCCTGCTGCCGGGCGATCCCACATGGTGGGCCTTGCTGGTGAGGTCGCGCATCCACGTGCGCAGGTTGGCGGCATCGATCGTTCCGTCCAGGATGCTTTCAGCGGCCTGCTGACGCTCCACCGACTCGTGGGACGTGAAGCCCATGATGTCCTGCGCATTGGCTGAAAGAGGGGCTAGAAGCGACAGGATCAGTCCCAGCGGGAAAAGCAATCGAGGCATGGAATTGGCAGGCAGGTGGGTGGAAGCCTCCAATATCCCTGCTATGGAATCATCCTGCAAGCCGTGAGGCTTTTGATTCGAAATTCGGGAGGGTGCCGACCGAGCCCAGGATCTGCTCCAGTTGGCCCTGTTGGCGCGTGGACAGCTCGGCCATGGGCGGGCGGACGCGGCGCCATGCAGGATCTTCCAGATGCTGACCCATGAGGTGTTTCATGGTGGCCACAAAGGGCAGCGATTCCAGCGCCTTGCGGGTCCGGATGACGCGATCGCCGGAGCCATTGTCGCCGTCGTAAAACGTGCGTACAAGGTGGCTGGTGACGTTGGCCGTCGCCGAAATGCAGCCGACGCCGCCTTCGTTGAGGGCGTAGGGAAGCAGGGCCTCGGAGCCCGCGAACACTGCCAACCCTTCCACCTGCTTGCACAGGGACGTGAGGTTGTCCGCATCCCCGGAAGAATCCTTGATGCCGGCAACGTATTGCGGGAAGGCCGTGCGCAGGCGCTCGACCAGGGCCGGAGAGAATCCGACGCCGGCCATCCGCGGAAAGTGGTACAGGATGGTCCGGATGGCGTCACCGCCGAGCCCTTCGAATATCCGGGCCATCGCCGCGAACAGCCCGTCATCATTCACGGACTTGAAGTAGAAGGGCGGGAGGAGCAACGAACCGGCGACACCGTGGCGGGCAGCATGACGCGTCAACTCCACGGCATCCGGCAGGGCGGCGGCGCCTGTTCCGACAATGAGCTTGTCCATCGGGGTGCCCTGGTGGGCCAATGCGTCGAGTACGCCGAGACGTTCCTGGACGCTGAAGGAGGGTCCTTCACCGGTGGTTCCGAACAGCACAACGCCGTGGCATCCCTTGCTCAGGAGCCAGTCAATGTGGGTATGCAGTCGGGCTGCATCGGGCGTCAGGTCGGCGGTCAGCGGGGTGATGCTGGCGGCCCACACTCCTTCGAGAGGTATCATCATGGAAGGTACGCTGAATCGCGTTTGGGGCACGTTGTTCCGCGTGATTCTACCACGAAATTCAACACCCTGGACGGAACGGTTTAAACGCCCGACGTATGCCGTGTCATGAAGATCAAGAAGCCCCTTATCGTACTCTTTCTCGTGGTCGCAGCGTTCTTCGCCGGACCACGGATCCCGGTGGACGATACTGTTCAGCCCATCGCCATTGCGGACGGCCCCGTGGAGCGCGCCACACCCCGGCAGGCTGCTGAGTATGTGGCCGCCAAGGAAGCCCTGTTCACCGACATCCGCCCGGGCACATCCAAGGAAATCGTGTGGGCCAGCGGCCGCAGGAACACCCGGACGCCGCTGTCCATCGTATATATCCATGGTTTTTCCGCCACGAAGCAGGAAATCCGCCCGGTTCCGGACGAGGTGGCCGCTGCCGTCCGTGCAAACATTTTCTATACCCGCCTGACGGGACACGGCCGTACGAACGAGGCGATGGGCGAGGCCACGGTCAAGGCCTGGGTCAATGACGTGAGCGAGGCGGTGGCCGTTGGCGAGGCCATTGGGCAGAAGGTCGTTCTGGTTGGTACGTCAACGGGAGCCACGCTGGCCCTGTGGGCCGCCACGCAACCGGAACTGGTCCGCAATATCGCCGCGGTGGTGCTCATTTCCCCGAACTTCGGCCCGCACGACCCCCGCGCCGACATGCTGCTATGGCCATGGGGCAAGCAAATCCTGCATGCGGTCCAGGGCGATACGTTCCGCTGGGAGCCGGCCAACGAGGATCACGCCCGGTTCTGGACCCGCGCCTACCCGACCGATGCCCTGCTGCCCATGATGGCCAGCGTCCGGATGACGGCCGAGGCGGACCTGGAAGGCATCCAGGTTCCGGTATTCGTGGCATTCTCCCCGGAAGATCAGGTCGTGAACCCGTCCAAGACGCAGGACGCGCTGGCGCGCATGGACGCTGCACTCCTCGACACGATGGTGGTCCTCAACTCCATGGACCGCAATGAACACGTGATTGCCGGCGACATCCTGTCCCCGAACACATCCGAAGCCATCACGCGCCGCATCGTGACCTTCCTCCGCACCACCCAGTAAGGGGCCGGTTCGACGCCTCGTGCACGGAACGTGCAGGCAGTGTCGAACCGGCCCCCTTTTTTGATCGTCACTCCGCGTCGCGTACCGAATCGATGTCAAACGCCGCTTCCACGCGCGCCGTGAGCTCGAGCAGGTGGGCGCGGTCCATGCGGGACCCGCCGGTCGTCGACTCAAGGCGCTCCATGAGTTCGGTCAGCTCAAGGCGCGCCAGCGTACGGGCTTCATCGGGCGCATTCGGCACGAAGGGCGATGGACGCAGGTTGTTCATGATGCCGCTCAGGTGATCGGCGTAGGCCAGCTGAAGATTGCGCTGGAATCGGTCCAGTCCTGTAAGGGAGCCATACACCGCTTCGTCGATGTCCGAGAACAGCATTTCGGCTGTATAGGGGTCATCCTGACGAAGATCCGTATTGATCAGAACGCCCAACCGACCGCGGTCCGTGATGGAACCCAGCGCCATCATCTGCATCTGCAGCACGCTCTCGTAAACCGGGACATCATACCGGCTTACGCCGAATCCGGAATTCCAGTCGTCCGTGCGCTTCGGAACGGCTTTGTTCAGAAGCTCCTCCGTGAACGGCAAATCGGACGTGTCGAGCGCGCGGTCCAGGATGTAAGCCACGGCCTGACGTTGTTCGGCACCTGAAACGGGTGTGAGGGGCAAGCGTGCATTCGGGTCTCCCTTGTGATCGCGCGCAAAGTGCGATCCTCCGACCATTTTGGCGACCGTCGGGAGCTGCCGGTACTGCGTAAACAGCAATCCATTCAGGGCTGAACGAAGGCGGAAATAGGCGTCGTCATCGCCCAGCAAGCGGTCCTCAACGACCGGATAGATGGTCGTTGCCAGCTCGCGCTGATCGTCGGCATAGGCCATTGGGTCGGATGACAGGTCCCAGACACTCGTCAGCGGGTCTATGCCGCGGGAGTCGCCGTCCGTGTTGTAGGCATGCAACGGATTCGCGGCCTGACGGGCAATCTCGGCAGCCGCGGTGTCGTCCGTCGTGTATCCGTACGAAATGGCCCATACGTCGTACGAACCGACCTCCATGTTCACGTAGTCGCCCTGTTCGGAGCGGTCTGGCGTGATGTTGTTGCCGGCGTAGTCCATGACGGACAGCGTCAGGCCGTTCTGGGTCGTGAAGTCAGTGTCCTGCAGTCTGTTGTACGGGATGGCGCCCGAGCCACGGAAGTTGTGACGCAGGCCCAGCGTGTGCCCAACTTCGTGGAATACCAAGTCGCGGAGTGCGGGACCGTAATATTCAGCGGGCACCTCGCCAACCGGATCCATGATGCCATCGGCGAGCAGTACGGTCTGCATGAGGCCCATCTCGAACTGCTTTCCGGTCGATGCCATGCACAGCTGGTCCTTTGCGAACGGGCTCAACAGCGACATCTGATTTTCGATGTCCTGCATCTTCTGCATCATCCCGTTCGGTCCGACGAGCTCCTGCCACTCGTTGCCCCAACCGGCCAGGAAGATGGATGAAAGAAGCACATCGGCATTCAGGATTTCACCCGTGCGGGGATCGGTCTGGCTGGGGCCAATGGCGTATCCCATTTGGTGTGCGGCGCTCCAACGGACCGTGGAATAGCGGATGTCTTCAGCACTCCACGTGGAATCCGCGGGGGCTTCTTTCGCGACGATCGCATTCGTGAAGCCTGCGGCCTCGAACGCTTTCTGCCATCCTTCAATGCCTTCCTTCACCCATGGGCGCAATTCCATGGGCACCGTACGGTCGATGTAATACACAATTGGCTTCACGGGGTCGGACATCGCCGCAGACGGATCCTTTTTCTCAAGACGCCAGCGGTTCACGTACTGAACCATCTGGTCGACCTGCTTCGTCTTGGAGAAATCCCGCTGGGCATCTGTGAAGAAGCCGACGCGGTCATCGGCCATGCGACGGGCCATCGGCGTTTCGGGCAACGCAAAGAACGAGTACCGCACGCCCACCGGAATGGAGTTCACATCAGATACGCCGGCCGATGACGTGATGGGGCTGCCGTTCGGCTTGAAGGTCAGCATGGCATCGACTTCGACGTTCTTCGGGAAGGTCATGACGTTGTCCACGTAGGAACGACTCTTATCGAACATCACCGGACGCCCGGCGAAGTACGGTTTGATGCTTTCCGAGACTTCCATGTAATCGGACACGATGAACGATGTGAAGTCGATGAGCAGCGCTTTTGTGCTGTCGTGCTCGCTTTCGATCTTGAACGCGGCGATGATCGAATTCCCGATGTTGTCATCGAGCGACACACGGATGGGGGTATCGTCCGTGGCCGTGAACAGCATGTTCATGTGGCGCAGGTACACGGTATCGCCCACCCGGTCAAACCGGAACATGCGCGTATCGGTCAGCGCGAGACCGTCATGGATATTGAATACGCCCGTACCCTTCGAATAATGGCTGATGAATCCGATGTCCATATCCAGCTGCGCAGGCTGGATCTCCAGATACATCGTCAGGTCCCGCTTCATATGGACCGTGAACAGGCCTTTCTGGGCCTTGGTATCCTTCGTGACATCGGCCCATGGCTTGAACGGATTGTCCTTCTTGGCGGCAGCAGCAGCGGCCGCAGTCGCTGAAGCGCTGCTTGCACCGCCCGACGTTTTTGTGGCCGATGCATCGGGGTCCCCGACGTTGACGGTCGTGCAGGATGCCAGGAGCAGCATGGCTCCAACGAGAAAAATATTCAATGAGCGCATGTCGGCGGTCGGATTCTTGAGCATATTGCGGATGGCACATTATAGCACCGATTGAGCAGAAACCATGATGTACTTATTTGTCGCACTCAACATTGTTGGCGGAGTCGCCATTCTGGGCAGTTATGCGTGGGGAATAGGGCGTTTTCCGGAGCTCCGCCAGCGATTGTGGGGCGGCATTCCACCGTCTTGGCGCCCGTTGTACACCGTGAACATGTTTCTCGCGGCCGCCGGCTACTTCCCGGTCACATCGTACCTCGTACACGTGGATCCCGGCCTGTTCGGAATGGACGGGTGGATGCCGGCCATTGTCTGCTATTTCCTCATACTGATCCCGTCCGCGCTCTGGCTGCCGCTCACCATCCGTCAGCTGCAGGACCCCACTCCTGCGCGGTGGACGCAAATCCGCATCGTTCTGCTGGCCGTCGGTCTGGGCGCGCTGGGTCTCTTGGCAGGATTCCTCACACGCGGCAATCCCCTGGATACTCTCTGGGAAGTTCTGGCCGTCGTCGGACTCATTCCCTTCTGCCTCCAGACCGCCGTCCTGGACGGCACCGTGTGGACCAGAATGTGGCGATAGTCACGGGTGGGGCGCCGTCGTCGGGGGTAGGTTGGCTTTGAAATGCCTCCACCGCCTGCTGTTGCGATGCGCCTACCTAAACTGCTCTTCCTTGCGTGCTTGATGCTGAGCGCGTGTGAGGGACCCGTTGGACCTGAAGGACCCTCTGGTCCCGTCGGCCCCGCTGGCCCGCGCGGAGAACAGGGCGATCAGGGGCTGCAAGGAGACCGGGGGGAATATGGCCCGAGAGGGGAGCGCGGCCCTCAAGGACCTCCAGGTCCGGCCGACCAGCAAATTCGGATCACCTTATTCGATGGACAGGAGTCCATGATCAAAGTAAGTTGGAGCCCGACGGGCCATTTGGTCAATGACGTCTTCAAGTTCAACATCTCTCACTACCCAGGCGTGGATTCAGTGATATTCGTTGCCCAGTTGAAAACAGCGGAGGCCGGAAACGATGCATTTGTGGAACTGATCAACGTCACAGATGACCGGTCCATTTCCGAACTGCGCACAGGTCTGACTGAGGAGACTTTTGTGGAATCACGTAATCTTTTAGACCAGTTTCCGGACGAGGAGATCACGCTCCGCGTCATGATAAAGACACAATATTTTCGACCGTATTCTTCATCAATCGCCCAAATCAAACGCGCGTACCTGTTTCTGTATCGGTGACGGGAAGCGAGCATAGGGACGGTGGAGGAAGTCTGGTCATGTATAAACGGGTCAGATGGCGCGATCGAAGCCGAAAGCTGCCTTATTGTTCGATTTGGGGCGATTAGCCGCTACGAACTGCAAAAAACGTGGCGCGATTCGCCTGTTTTTGGCGCGATCGGAGGTTGTTTTGGCGCGATCGGAGGGTTTTCTGGCGCAATCGGGCGGTAAGTTGGCGCGAACGGAAATCCGCACAGGCGCTGTCGGGCCTCGGGTTGTTGGGGGGTGCATGGGCGTTGCTTGGGCGTTGTTCGCGCGTGGGTTGTCGGGGAGCCCTCTGGATCGCGCCAAAAATGGGTGGAATTGCGCCACAATTGGGTAGAATCACGCCAGAAAGGACCCCAATTGCGCCAAAAAAGGCTTGATCGCGCCAGAAAAAGGTTGTGGGGTAGCGTGAAATAGCCGTTTGGAGGCCGAATGGCCCCTTTCAGACGTGAATCGCGCCAAGTGGGTGAAAACAGGAGGGGCAGGAGTGGCTGGAGAGGCAGGGGCCCGAGGGGCTGGGTCAGAATTCGTGGGTCAGGCGCAGGGTGGCGAGGCGGCCGAGTTCGGGGACCAGGACGAATTCGCGGTGGCGGTTGTCGGTGATGTTCTGGATGGTGAGGTTGGCGCGGGTGTCGCGGCGGACGGTCCAGGTGAGGGCGGTGTCGAAGACGAGGAAGCTATCGACGAATCCTTCGTAGACATCGGAGCGGACCCTGAAGCTGCCTACGTAGCGGGCTCGGGTGTTCAACGAAAAATCGCGCCAGTCCCAGGTGAATTGCCCACCACCTTTGTGGCGGGGGGCGTTCAGGGATAGGTCGTACTGGCCGGGGAACCAGTTTTCAGAGACGCGGGAGTAGAGGAGCCCCACGCGCAGGTTGCGTGAGAGGAATACGAGCAGGTTCACATCGGCACCCCAGATGGAGACATCGCCGAAGTTTTGGCGCATGAGGAGGACGGCGGTGGGGTCGAAGGCTTCGACGGGGCTGACGGTGCCGAAGGGTATGGCGCCGGCGACGCCGGTGGAGATGAGGAAGGATGCTTCGCCGGAGGGATCACCGTCCCGGTTGCCGACGAGAGGAATGGTATCGAGCGGAAGGAGAGCGTCGCGGGCGGCGGCATTCTCGGGCCGGGACAGCGCTTCGGCGAGGGAGATGTCGAGGTAGCGCTTCAGGGAAGCTGACTCGAGGAAGACATTGGGGGTGCCGACGATGTAGGGTCCCAGGAAGTTGGTCACTTTTGTGTGATAGACATCGACCTGTGCGACAAGGGCACGAGCGAGGATGCCCTTGTAACCGACCTCGAATGTGCGGGTGCGGGTGACGTCGAGGGTCCCGAAGTCGCGCGCATCGTTGACGGGGACGAAAGCCTGGGCGTTGAGGTCCAGGAGTTGGAGCGCATTGTTCACGCCGCTCACGGATTCGGGCAGCAGGGCGGCGAGAGCGTCGTTGATTCCCGAGATGGTGGCAGCATCGGACGGAATCTGGCCGGTGGCGGCGAGGTTATCGGCCAGCCCGGCCACCGACGAAGCACGGGCCACGCTCCACATGACGTTGGTGAAGACAGGATCGTGAAGATCGATGTAGGTGGCATCGGTGGTGCCACGTGGGTCGAGCGATGCGAACGGCGAGCGATACTGTGGCAGGCCGTTGGCGGATCGGGACACGGTGAAGCCATCGACCATACCCTGCGCCCGGAGATTGGTCTCGGGGCGGAAGCCGAGCAGGGGCTCCATCTGGCCGAGGGTGAAGAGGTCCCGGCGACCGACGAGGTCGGAGAAGAGGTCGTTGGGTTTGGGGGTGGAGAAGGCCAGGTTGTAGGTCGCGCGCAGCGTGTGGGAGGCGGCGGGTTTGAAGACGAGCGCGGCCCGGGGTGAGAAGGTGGTGAGGGCGAGGTGGTTGTGGTGGTCGAGGCGGGTGGCGCCGACGAAGGTGAGCCTGGAGGTGAGGTCGGTTTCGGACTGGAGATAGGCGCCGACTTCGGTGGTGTTGTCCCGGTTCTCGTTGCGCCCGTTGACCGTACCGTCGCCTTCGGGGACGGTGTAGAAGAAGTCGGCGCCGTATGTGAAGCGCTGGCGGGAGCCGAGGTCGGCGCCATGCTGGATCTGCGCCACGTACAGACGGGAGCGATCGCGGAAGACTTCGCCGGTGCGCAGGAACCAGGAATCGCCGCTGTGGAGGATGTTGGCGTAGGCCTGGGCGAAGAGGCGGCCGCGGGTCATGCGCAGTTGGGCGTAGCCGATGCGGGCGTTGTTGACCTGGGCAGCGCCGGTGGGCGTGACCTCGATGTTGTCGCCCTGGGTGAGACCGGCGGCGAGAACGACGTTGGTGCGGGGCGCGGGCCTCCAATCGAGACGGCCACTGAGGGCTGTGTTGGACACATTGAAGTCGCGTTGCCCGATAAGCAGGGTGTCGGCCCGCGCCCCACTCTGCAGCGCTTCCGTGCGGGCACGGAGCTCCTCGGGATCAAAGAATTCGAAGTCCGTGCCGCTGTAGTATTGTGCAGAGACCTTGTAGCCGAGGCGCGGATTGATGAGGCCTGCCAGGCGGAACGAGCCCAGCAGCATGTCCCGCTGGCCTCCGGCGACGGAAATTGCCATGCCCGGGTCATCGAACGGCGTCCGGGTAATCATGTGCACCACGCCGTTGGCGGCATTCGGGCCGTAGAGGGCGGAGGCGGGGCCGGAGACGATTTCCATCTGCTCCATGTCGCCATCCATCATGGAAATGAGCTGCATGGCAGTCAGGCGAACCGATGGAGCGCGGGCAATGCGGTGGTCGACGAGCGTCAGCAGCGAGCTGGCCAGGTTGTCGTTGAACCCCCGGATGACAATGCGCGATGCATTCAGGCCTGTGTTGATGATATCCACGCCGGGGACGGAGGCCAGGTGGCCGGCGGCGGTGAGGGTGGTGCGGGTCTGGAGGTCGCGGGGTTCCAGAACGGTGATGGCGGAGGGTGCGTCGAGGACGCGCTCCGGGCGTTTGGATGCCGTGATGGTCACGACATCGACCATGAGATCCGCGGGTTCGAGGCGGATGGTGCGCCGGACATCGGTCTGGAGCTGGAACGGGTTCTCATCGAAGGTCCGGTAGCCGACGTACGTGACGGTGAGGCGGTAGGTATTGGCCGGTGCGCTGATTTCGAAGCGGCCCGTGGCGTTTGTAGCGCCGCCACGGATCATGGAATCGCCCTGGAGCAGCCGGATGTTTGCGCCGGGAAGAGGCTCGCCGGTCTCAGCGTCAAGGACCTGGCCGGTAAACGTGCTGGTCCGGGCCACCTGGGCATGGGCCGGTGCGGGCGTGCATACCAGAAGGGCGAGGGCGACGGCCGGAACAACGGCGCAGGCCGGAAATGGGACACGCGGAAAACGTCGGAAGAACATACACATGGCGTTCTGGGTGTGGTGCATGATCGGTACGGGCGAACGTTGAATCAAGATGCGGGTACGATCGCGCCATGGAAGCGCGCCAGTTTGCCCATCATCCGCACAGGACGCTCATCGGATTGTCCATTCCGGTGTTGCTGTCGTTGATTGCCGAGCCGTTGACCGGGTTGGTCGATACGGCATTTGTTGCGCGGCTCGGGGCGGTGCCCCTCGCCGCACTAGGGGTCGGAACGACCGTCCTGTCTGCCATATTCTGGGCATTCAATTTCCTCGGCATCGGGACCCAGACGGACGTCGCACAGGCGGACGGTCGTTCCGACCCCGAAACCCGCGATGCAGTCACCATGCAGGCCTTGGTAGTTGGCGCGGTTCTGGGCGCAGCGGCGGGTTTGGTGCTGTGGCCGCTGACGCCCTGGATGGTCAGCCTGTTGGGTGCGGATGCGGCCATGGCCGATGCCGCGATTGCGTACACGAGCATCCGCTGGCTGGGGGCACCGGCCATTGTGGTTACGATTGCCGGATTCGGCGTGCTCAGGGGGATGCAGAAGATGCAGATCCCGTTATGGATTGCCTTGGGCCTCAACGCCGTGAATATCGTGCTCGATGCGGCCTTGATACCGCATTATGGTATTGAGGGGGCGGCCTGGGCGACCGTGGCGGCGCAGTGGGGAGGGGCATTGGCGGTGTTGGTGCCGGTGCTGCGGACGCTGGAAACGCGTCCTTCGATGTCCCGTCACCGATTGCGGCGGCTGTTTCGGGTGGGGCGTGATATCGTGCTGCGTACGGCTTTGCTGACGGCGTTCATCGTGGTAGCAACCCGGGAGGCGACGCGGCTCGGCGCCGAGGCGGGGGCAGCGCATCAGGCCATCCGCCAGTTCTGGATGTTCACGGCCATGTTTCTGGACGCGTTCGCGATTGCGGGGCAGAGCCTGATCGGCTATTTCGTGGGTCGGGACGATGGCGTGCAGGCGCGGCGGGTGGCCGGCACGGTGCTGGTCTGGTCGCTCGGCGTTGGCGCGGTACTCGGCGCCGGCATGTGGGTGGGAGAAGAAGCCATTGCGCGCCTCCTCGTGCCCGAGTCGGCGCGCCTCGTCTTCGCCGCCGCATGGCTGCCGGCCCTGCTGTTCCAACCGCTGAACGCACTTGCCTTCGGAACGGACGGCATCCACTGGGGGACGGGCGACTTTGCGTTCCTGCGCAATGCGACGGCGACGGCTACGGTGCTGGCGGTGGCGGTATTGTATGGGCTTCCCGGAATCGGAGGCGGTTTGGCCGCGATTTGGTGGGTCACGGGGCTTTGGATTACCGTGCGCGTCGCGTTCGGGGTTCTGCGAATCTGGCCCGGCGCGGAATCGGCTCCCCTTGGATCGTATCTTCAAACAAAAAACGGATAGCATGCCCACACCCCATTACAATCGCGTCAAGGATTTCATGCAGAAGGCCGGCCAGGCCACACCCGAGGGCGCCTTCCAGCCCGATGCCGATACCCGGATCCTGCGGGCGAAGCTCATTCTGGAGGAGGCCCTGGAGACGGTCGAGGCGCTCGGCGTGAACGTTCGGGTGTCCGATGGGGGCCGTTCTGATGGCAAGGCTGGCGTCGCGCTCGTGGAGGAGGCCCTTTCCTACACCGCCGATGGCGAATGGGATCTTGAAATGGTGGTCGATGGATGTGCAGATATATCTGTCGTAACCATTGGTACATTGATTGCCATTGGTGTGGACGATGAGCCCATCCTGGAAGAGGTGGATGCCGCAAACTTGCGTAAATTCGGCGATGGTGGCTATCGGAGAGAGGACGGAAAGTGGATGAAGCCGCCCGATTGGACCGCACCAGACATCATGGGAGCCGTGGACAGGGGGTATGGTCGTGCTGAATAATTGTAACAATCATAGTTACATTTATTTGTGTCGTAAATACGCAGGTATTTGTGTTGTTATTCTTGCGCACCTGATGTCGTCGAGCCGGACGGCGCAGGCGCAGGTCGTACGGGGTGCTGTCGAATTGCCCTCGGGCGCAAAGGCCATGGCACCGCACATGACGGCCGGGCCTGATGGAACGGTGTACCTTTCCTGGGTGGAGCGGGGAGAAGGCATGGCGTCGCTGCATATGGCGCGGCGCGATGGAGCGGCATGGGTTGATGTTGAACAGATTGCATCCGGATCGGATTGGTTCGTGAACTGGGCCGATGTGCCCACCATCACAGTTGGGGCCGACGGCGCGATGCTCGCGACGTGGCTGCAGCGGCTGGGTGAGGGGCGGTACGCGTATGGCGTGCGTCAGGCGGTTCGGCAGGCCGACGGGGCGTGGACCGCTCCGGAATGGCTGCACGAAGATGTGTCGGAAACGGAGCACGGCTTCGTGAGCGCCGAGTGGACGGGCACGGATTTTCTGGTCACATGGTTGGATGGCGCGGGGTATGGCGCCGGCCGGGGCGAAATGGAAGTCCATGCCCGGACCGTGTCACCGGCCGGCGCCACAGGACCCGAACATGTTCTCGATTCCCGCGCCTGTGATTGCTGCCCGACAGCCATGACGCGGACGGCCGATGGCCGCGTGGTCTCGGCATGGAGGGATCGTTCGGAGGGCGAAATCAGGGACATTGTAGTCGCGACACGCTCTGCGGACGGATCCTGGAGCGAACCGAAGGTGCAGCACGACGATGGATGGCTCATCCAGGCGTGTCCGGTCAATGGCCCGGCGCTCGATGCTTTCGGCAATGATATTGGCCTGGTCTGGTTTACCGCGGCCGGCGACGCGCCCGCTGTGTGGGCGCGCATCAACGACGGCCCTCCGGTCCGTGTTGACGCGGGTCGCCCCAGCGGGCGCGTCGCCGCACGCATGCTTTCTCCCACCGAGCTGGCAGTTGTATGGTTGGAGGACGGTTTGTGGATGCGCATCATCGGCACCGGTGGGCCTTCTGGTGGATCGGCTTCGGAGCCGGTCCGCCTGGCCGATGCCAGCTCCGCCCGCTCAACCGGCTATCCGGTCATGGAGAGGCTGGGGGATGATCGGTTGCTGGTGGTATGGACCGGGAATGGATTGTCGGCGGTGGAGGTAGACGTGCCATGAGGGTTGAGAAGGCTACCGAGTCCGATATGCCGGCCGTTCTCGCGCTGCTCACTGGCGCGAACTTGCCACTGCAGGGCGCGGCCGAGCTGGCCGATCGGTTCCATGTAGTTCGGGGCGTGGAAGGGCGCATCCAGGCTGCGGGCGTTGTGGAACGTCATGGCGCCCATGGACTTCTTCGGAGTGTCGTTGTGAATCCGGAGTTGCGGGGTCTGGGAGTGGGCCGCCTCATGGTTGAGGTACTGATTGAGGAAAGCCGCCGCGAGGGGCTCAAGAGCATGTATCTTCTGACAGAAACAGCGCCTGATTTCTTTACCCGGCTGGGCTTTGTCGATGCGGACAGGACCGAAGCACCGGCAGAAATCCGGGCATCGGACGAGTTCCGGTCCATCTGCCCTGAATCCGCGCGCCTCATGGCGCGTTGGCTGACGCCGTAGACCCACCATCAATCCTGAATCATTCTGTTATGGCCGATAAGAAAACCCGGCGGAAGGCACGTGCCAACCAGCCCGACCTGAACCAGAAAGCGCTGTGGGCAGCGCTCGTATTTGCGCTTCTGGGCGCCGCTTTGGCGCTGTACGCGACCAACATGACGTTCAAGATTTCCACTCAGGGTTTGGTGGAGGCGTCGGGGTGCTCGCTGAACGATCTCGTGAATTGCGACGTGGCCAGCGCGTCCAGTTACGCGACCATGTTGGGCATTCCGGTGGCGTGGTGGGGATTCCTTTTCTACGCATTCTCGGCCCTTTCTGCCCTTTTCGGGGCGACGGGTAGCGACCGGGCTGGCGCCGCGCCATTCGTGGCCGCCGCCCTCGTGTTGTCGTTCGGCGCGGTGCTCTTCACCTTCCTGAAAGCATTCCACCTGTACGAACTGGGCGTGATTTGCCTGGTCTGCATTGGCATGTATATCGCAAACTTTGGAACAGCCATCTCCCTGGGACTCGGACTGGGGTACGCGCCGCAGCGTTGGGGAGCCTTCGTGGGTGATTACGTGGCCGCCATCCGGGGCGAAGTCGCGAAGCTCGGATTCGATCCGGCCATTGCGAAGTCCGGCATTGCCGTGCTGGTGGTGTTCGGAATCGGTTTTGCCGGGGCCATGAATCATAAGCGCGACATCACGGGCACCAACAACTTTGATATGGGAGCCGCCCTGGAGGCCCACTTCAGGCAGCCCCAGGTGGATATCACCGTTCCGGACGAGGCGGCCCTGTGGGGCAACCCGGAAGGCGGCATCGAAATCGTGGAGTTTGCCGACTTCCAGTGCCCGGCCTGCCGTGTTTCGGCGTTCCATCTGCGTCCGGCGCTGTTCGAATTCAAGGATGACGTGAGTTTCAGGTTCATGAATTACCCGCTGAACATCCACGTGCACGCCGAGACGGCGGCCCGCGCCGGTGTCTGCGCCGAGCGCTTCGGTGATTTCTGGGACTACCATGACCGCGTTTTCCGCGATCAGGCCCAGATGAATCCGCGCCTGTTCACGGATGTAGCCGAGGACATGGGGTGGGATGCCCGGGAGTTCGCCGAATGTGTTGTGAGCGAAGAAGTAGGTGAGCGCGTCCAGGCGGACCGCGCCGCCGGACAGGCCACGGGCCTGAACGCTACGCCGACGCTGTTCATCAACGGCCGGAAAGTCGCGTTCTGGAGCAACACAGAGTTCATTCAGGCTGTTTTGAAGCGCGAAATCGGATGATGGGTCCGGACTGATATGTCGGACGGCAAACGCACGCTCGTTGAGATCAAGGCGCGCTGCGCGGACCCGCACAGGGTCCGCGCAGCGCTGCAGGCCCTCGATCACCGCTTCGTGGGCGAGGACCATCAGATCGATACGTATTACGCCGGTGTCGACGGCCGCTTGAAGCTGCGCGAGGGGTCCATTGAGCACACCCTCATCCACTACAACCGCCCCAACCAGTCGGGTCCGAAGCGGTCCGATGTGCAGTTGTACAAGCCGGGGGGCGAAGGTGATCTGAAAGCCGTACTGTCCCACGCCCTGGAGGTGTTGGTCGTGGTGGACAAGCGCCGCGAGATCTATTTCGTTGACAACGTCAAATTCCACATTGACCGCGTCGAGGGTCTGGGGTCATTCCTGGAGATCGAGGCCATCGACAAGGGGGGCGTCCGGACCGAAGAGGATCTGCTGGCGCAGTGCACGCACTTCATGCAGGTGCTGGGCGTCCGGGATGAGGACCTGGTGGAAGCATCCTATTCAGATCTTCTATTGCGGCAAGGGAGCGACACGGCCAGGCCGGTAGGGGCACCCGCCAGGCCGGAGGGTGCGGTGCTGCCCGATGAAGCGGAGGATGCACACGCGCTGGAAGAGTCTGTTGTAACGGTTTGGCGCATCAAAATGGGCATTTTCGTGGCCGTGGCGTCCATTGGTGTGCTCATCTGGGACGTGCTGCACTTCTTCGATGATGACCGGGCACTGATGTTCGGGACGGTCCCGGCGGCTGTGCTCGTGGGGCTTGGGTGCCTCGTCTGGTTTGGAACGCGGTGGCGCTACCGGTACTGGCGGTTTGCGCTCCGTCCGGATGAGCTGTTCCTGGAACGAGGGGTGTTCAACCGCGTGCGGACGATTGTACCGCTCAAGCGGATCCAGCATATCGATGTGTCCCAGGATGTGCTGGAGCGCGAATTCGATCTCGGCAAGTTGATGGTGCATACGGCCGGCACGCGCAGCAGCGACGTGGTGTTGCCCGGCTTGCACATTGACGAGGCGGAACGGCTGCGGGACCGGATGAAATCGTTCATCATGGATGAGGCCCTGTGACATGGGCATCCAACTGGACGAAGCCCGGAGGCTCCATCCGCTGACGCTGGTGCAGCGGCTCATCGTGTCGTTGCCGGCCGTATTCTTCATCCTTTTGTCCATGTTTCGGGGCTCGCAGGACACGTCGATGTGGTTCAACCTGTCGCTGGCGGTGCTCTACGGCCTGGTTCTCGTGCCATGGATTGCCGTGTATTACATCCGGTTCCGGTACTGGATCACGGAGGAAGAGGTCATCATCCACTCGGGCGTGCTCACGCGTCGTCGTCGCAACATTCCCGTGGACCGCATCCAGAACATCGATGTGGAGCAGGGGCCGCTGCAGCGCGTGCTGGGCACGGCAAAAGTTGTCATTTATACGGCGGGCAGCGCGCATGCAGAAGGCGTGCTGGAGTATGTATCGCTGAAGGAAGCGCATGACATTCGCTCGATTGTCCGGGAAATTCAGAAGGGCGCCGTGCCGGACACGGCAAGCGAGCTCACGCCGGAGTCGGAACCGGTATCGGTGCCGCCTCTCTTCGCGATGGACGTTCGCCGGGTCCTGCTGGCCGGTGCGTTCCGGTTCTCACTGCTGTACATCGCGGCCATGTTTTCCTTGCTCCAGTTCGTGGATCCGGATCCGACGGTGGTGTTTGAAACGCTGCTCCGGGGACCGCTCCAGCCTGTTGCCGACGACATCCAGGCATCGCCGTGGGTGGCGGGAATCTCGGCTGTGCTGGGCGCTGTGCTGTTGGGCTGGCTTACCGGCATTGCGTTGACATTCAACCGGTTCCACAGGTTCAGGCTGGAACGGGAAGGGAGCAAACTGAACCGGCGTCACGGTCTACTCACGATATCGCACGGGACGGTGCCGTTGCACCGGGTCCAGAGTTACATCCTGCGCTCGAATCCTCTCATGCAACGATTCGGCTGGTACCGGCTGGAGCTGCAAACCATCGGTTCGGATACGCAGGAGCGCGGATTCCAGGTGGCGGCGCCGTTTGCCCGAGCCCATGAGGTGGAGCACATCCTGGATGAGGTGTCAGACCCCGGGACGGAAGCGGTCGGTCGGAGTTGGGCCGCGTTGGAGTGGCAGCAGGTTTCGCCGCTTACCACGCGCCGGTTCATGATCAGGTGGACCGTCGTCCTCGGCGTGCTGGTGGGCGGCGTAGCGTGGTGGTGGACGCCGGCGCTGTGGGCATTGCTTGGCTGGCCGCTCATTCCTTTGCTGGCTGTTCGGCGCTATGCCAATATGGGCTGGGCGGTGACGGAGTCGATGGTGGCGATCCGTCGAGGCATCGTCCGGAAACACACGTGGCTCATCCCGATCAGCAAACTGCAGACCATTTCCCTGAAGGCAAACTGGTTTCAGCGCCGGCTGGGACTGGAGTCGTTGTACATCGATACGGCCGGTGCATCGGAGGCGATTCCGGCCGATCTGGTGGATGTCACGAAGGATGCAGCGGAGCGCCTTTTCAGGCAGGCATATCGTCGTTATGCCGCTCTCTGAGTGAGCAGAGGCCGAGGTACAGGACAACCGGTACGGTCTTCCGGCGGGCCGGTCCCTGCAGGTCAATCGTGGTCCAGCCGATGGACAGGGTCCAAGCGGCGGGGCCAATCCAGGTGACCCACCATGGCAGACGGCCCACCAGGAACGAGAACAGTTTCCCGGCCAGCTGACGACCCAGGATTTTGGCAATGGTGCCGAATATGATGGTCTTGATGAGGCCCTGTACGATGACCAGGTTGAAGGCCTCGAGCAGCATGGGCAGGGCGAACACGCCGGCAGAACGGGCCAGGAATGCGGCTGCTTTCTCCCGGTCCACTCCCAGGTCTTCAAGCATTTGCTGCTGCTCTTCGGGCGACAGCTCGGCGAACCGGGCTGTCGCGTAGTCGGTGGCGAGTTGTTCTACCAACAAGCGATCCGTGCCGAGCGCAGGAAGGGAAACATCGAGCGTGTCGGCGGCATCCAGGATGATTTCCTTGAACGGTACGCCTCCGTCCGAGCCACTCAGGCTCCGGATGGCGAACATGAGGTCGGAACTGCCCAGGTAGCGGATTTCCTTGTCGAATTGGGCTTCCAGGGCGGAGCGATGTTCCGGCGTGTCTTCGGCCTCGACGGCCGATACGAGGGTTTCCAGCAGTGTGTCGTCGGTCAGGTTGAACGGGCTTTCGATGATGCCCGCCAGGAACCGGTAGTCGGCTGGTTTGAGAATGCTTAGAATTTCGTGCATGTGCACGAGTACGCGTGTACTTACACGTTAGTTACATGGGTACGGGCTCGCATGCGTGCAGTACATTGGCGTCGCAATTGTTTACACGTTCCGGTCCCATGTCCCACGCTCGAGCCAGCGGACTGCTGCTGCACATTACCTCACTACCCGGTCGCTACGGTATTGGCGACCTTGGCCCGAATGCTTACGCCTTCGCCGACTTCATGGGCCGTTCCGGCCAAACGCTGTGGCAGGTGTTGCCCGTGGTGCCTGTTGGATATGGGTACTCGCCCTACGCGGCTCCGTCGACGTTTGCCGGCAACCCGATGTTCATTTCGCCGGATGTATTGGTGCAGGAAGGCCTGCTGGCGGAATCGGATGTGACCGATGTGCCGGACTTCCCGGAAGACACGGTGGATTTCGGCCCCGTCCAGGAGTACAAGTTCAGGCTGCTCGAACGTGCCTATGAGCGCTTCAAGGGGGCCCCGGGTCAGTCATTCCGGCATGATTATGAGGCATTCTGCTCGCGCCACGCTGCTTGGCTGGATGATTTCGCCCTGTACGAGGCGCTCAAACAGCAGCACGATCTGCGCGAATGGACCGCTTGGGAGCGCCCCTACGTCATGCGTGAAAGCGCGGCGATGGACGAGGCCCGAACGACGCATGCAGAGCGGATGGACATGATCCGGTTCTGGCAATACCTGTTCGACCGGCAGTGGCATCATCTGAAGTCGTACTGCAACGAGCGCGGCGTCCAGATTTTCGGGGACCTTCCCATTTACGTGGCGCAGGACAGCGCAGATGTGTGGGCCAACCGAGATCTGTTCCACCTGGATGCCGATGGTCTGGCGACGGTGGTATCGGGCGTGCCGCCGGACTATTTTTCAGCGATCGGGCAGCGGTGGGGCAATCCCATCTACCGGTGGGATGTCATGAAGCAGACGGATTATGCGTGGTGGAAGGCGCGTATGGCCCGGATCCTGGAACTCGTGGACCTGGTCCGACTGGACCATTTCCGGGGATTCGAGGCGTTCTGGCAAGTGCCTGCCTCTGAAGCAACGGCCGTCAAGGGCGAGTGGATGCAGGGACCGGGTGCCGATCTGTTCCACGCACTGGAGCGGGACCTGGGACAGCTGCCGCTGATTGCCGAAAACCTGGGGGTCATCACGCAAGGTGTGACCGACCTCATGGCGGAATTCGGATTTCCGGGCATGGCCATCCTGCAGTTCGCGTTCGATTCAGGTGCAAGCAACGAGTTTTTGCCCCACAACTACCGGGAGCCACTGGTGGCCTACACCGGTACCCATGACAACGATACGTTCATGGGATGGTGGACGTTGACGCAAAGCACGCAGGATGCGGCGGTGGTGGAAGAAGCCAAGGCCTACTGCCGGGAGTACCTCGATTTGGCGTGTGACCCGGATGGGGCCATCCACTGGCGGGGTATCCGCGCGCTCATGGGCTCTGTTGCCCGCTTTGTTGTGACGCCCATGCAGGATGTGCTCGGGCTCGGCGCCGAGGCCCGCATGAATACGCCGGGGCTGAGCTCCGGCAACTGGGGATGGCGCATGGCGCCCGATGCCCTGACCGATGAAACGGCGGCTCGTTTACGCGGGCTCTCCGAGATGTTCGGCCGCGCGTAGCAGGACAACGCACGGACCGGAGAGCGTGATGGATGCTCCTTCGGCGTAGACCACGCCATCGGTGAGACATCGGCAGCCATGCTGCACGGTCCAGTCGCGGCCGAACGCGGGCAGTACGTACTCCTGGAGCACTGGTGGCTCGTGGAAGAAAACGAGCAGCGTGTGGTCCGATATCGTGGTCCCGTCGGACGCACGGTCGGTTATACGGTCACCATGCAGCACCAGTCCGATCGTGTGCTGGCTGGCGTCATTCCAATCCTGGTTCAGCATGGGCCGGCCTTCTTGGTGCCACCACGTGGCTTGTCCGTCGCCGGCGAGGAATGATGACCGGCGCAGCGACGGGTGGGCGCTCCGCAAGGCAATGATGCGCCGAACGAACTCCAGGAATTCCATGTCGCGGGGTGACAGGGACCAGTCGAACCAGGTTGTGGGGTTGTCCTGGCAATAGGCGTTGTTGTTGCCCAGTTGGGTACGACCGAGTTCATCGCCCCCGAGCAGCATGGGTACGCCCTGCGAAAAGAAGAGCGTCGCGAGCAGGCTGCGTTTCAGTCGGTCGCGGCGCTCGAGAATGCTCTCACGATCGGTCTGCCCTTCGTATCCGCAGTTTGTGCTGTAATTCGGTTCATGGCCGTCGCGGTTGTTTTCCAGGTTCGGAAGGTTGTGCTTATGCGAATAGCTGACCAGGTCTGTGAGGGTAAAGCCGTCATGGGCGGTCACGAAATTGATGGATGCGTACGGCCGGCGACCCGAATCGGCGTACAGATCGCTGCTGCCGGCCACCCGGGTTGCAAAATCAGCAACCTGGTACCGGTCGCCCCGCCAGAACTGACGCACACTGTCCCGGTATTTCCCGTTCCATTCGGTCCACAGCCAGGGGAAGGACCCGACCTGGTACCCACCCGGGCCTACATCCCATGGCTCGGCGATGAGTTTGACCTGGCTGAGCACCGGGTCCTGCTGGATGACCTTGAAGAACGATCCGAGCATGTCTATTTCGAAGAGGTCCCGCGCCAACGCGGCCGCCAAATCGAACCGGAATCCATCTACGTGCATGACCTCCACCCAATAGCGAAGGCTGTCCGTAATGAGTTGCAGCACATAGGGGTTACCGGCATCGAGCGTATTTCCGGTACCGGTGAAGTCGACCAGGAAGCGGGCGTCGTCCGGCTGCTCCTTGTAGTAGTGACGATTGTCTATGCCGCGGAACGAGAGGTGGGGACCGAGACGGTTGCCTTCTCCGGTATGGTTGTAGACCACGTCAACTATGACTTCGAACCCGTGCTGATGCAGGGTCCGGACCATGGTCTTGAATTCGTGGTCTGCGTTGGCCGGCTCCTTGGCGTACGACGGGTCGGGCGCAAAGAATGCCAGCGGGTTGTAGCCCCAGTAGTTCGTCATGCCGGCGTCGTGCAGCCGGCGCTCGGAAATCTTTGCATGCACCGGCTGCAACTGGATGGTCGTGACACCGAGGGTGGTCAGGTGCTCCAGGATGGGCGTTGTGCACAGTCCGAGATAGGTACCCCGCAGCTCTTCAGGTACATCGGGATGCAGTTTGGTCATCCCCCGGACATGCGTTTCGTAGATGATGGTATCGTTCCATGGCACATTCGGACAGGCATCGCCCATCCAATCGAACTGCTCGTCGGTAACCTGACCGAGCGCGGCGAACGCGGCACTGTCATCGCCCGAAAACGTCAGGTCGTCACCGGTCTCGACATGATATCCGAACAGCGCATCGTCCCAGTACGGGCTGCGACCGACCAGGCGGGCATAGGGGTCCAGCAGGACCTTGTTTGGATTGAACCGATGGCCTTCGTTTGGGGCGTAGGGGCCGTGCACGCGGTAGGCATACAACTGGCCTGGCCCCACATCCGGGACATACACGTGCCATATGGGTCCGCTACGGTCTGCCAGCGGGATGGTCCGAGAGGGGGAATCGTCCGAATCTGCGTCAAACAGCACCAGCTCCACAGACGATGCCGATCGGGAATACAGCGAAAAATTGGTCCCTTCCCCGTGCCATGTGGCACCCAGGGGGAATGGTCGACCGGGAGGAAACATGAAGAGACGTCTTGTGGATGGGGAAGCGAAGATAACGCCTTTTCCGTAGTTTGTTGGTCCCCAAACCCCATCGATTGTGCCACGATCATCTGACTTTGAACTTTATCTGTGGGGCATAGGCCGTCTACTGGCTGCCCACAAGACTTTTGGCGCGCATCCCAACGCGAGTGGCACCTGGTTCAGGGTGTGGGCTCCGCGGGCGGATCACGTGTCTATCATAGGTGATTTCAACGATTGGGATCCGGACGCTCACCCCATGAAACCGGTCGGCGAAGGCATGGCTCGGTGCTGGGAAGTGTACGTCCGCAGCGCGCGTCCCGGTGCGAAATACAAGTACCGCGTGCATCGATTCGGACACTTCGTGGACAAGTCCGATCCGTTCGCATTCGAGATGGAGCCGCCTTCCGACGGCGGCAGTTCCGTCACCGGGCTCTCGGCGGTGGTCCCCTACATGGGGTTCGAATGGGGCGATGACGAGTGGATGCAGTCGCGAAACGGCCCCGCCGACCTCGGCCGCGCTGTTTCCATGTACGAGGTCCATCCGGGGTCTTGGCGGCGGCACGAAGACGGTCGCCCATTCTCGTACCGGGAGCTGGCCGAGCCACTGGCCGATTATGTCGTCGAAATGGGGTTCACGCACGTGGAGCTCATGCCCGTGGCCGAGCATCCGTACTACGGTTCATGGGGCTACCAAGTGGTCGGCTACTTCGCGCCAACCTGTCGCTACGGTACCCCGACCGACTTCAAATATCTGGTCGATTACCTGCACCAGCGGGGCATCGGGGTCATTCTGGACTGGGTGCCGGCGCATTTTGCGACCGACCCACAGTGCCTGGTTGCCTTCGACGGCGAACCGCTGTACGAGTACACCGAGCCTGTCATGCGGCATCACCCCGATTGGGGGACGTACGTATTCGACTACAACCGCCCGCAGGTGCGCAATTTCCTGATTTCGAACGCATTGTTTTGGCTCGATGAATACCACATCGATGGCCTGCGCTTCGACGCCGTCGCATCCATGCTGTACCGTGACTACTCGCGCGATGCGTGGACGCCCAACATGTTCGGCGGCCGCGAGAATCTGGAGGCTGTGGACTTCCTGAAAACGGTGAATGAAACCGTGTTTTCGAGCTTTCCGACGGCCATGATGATTGCCGAGGAATCGACCGCCTGGACGGGCGTCTCACACCCGACCTACAAGGGCGGGCTGGGCTTCCTGTACAAGTGGAACATGGGGTGGATGCACGATACGCTGCAGTTCTTCTCCAAGGATCCGGTCCACCGCAAGCACCACTACCACGACTTCACGTTTCCGCTGGTGTACGCCTGGGCCGAGAACTACATCCTGTCGCTCTCCCACGATGAAGTCGTCCACGGCAAGGGATCGATGTTCGGAAAGATGCCGGGCGATGACTGGCAAAAGGCGGCCAACCTGCGCCTGTTGTACGCCCACATGTATGGCCATCCGGGCAAGAAACTGCTGTTCATGGGCTCGGAGTTCGGGCAGGGCCGCGAGTGGAGCCACGACCGGGGTCTGGACTGGTGGCTGTTGGACGCGCCGGATGCGGATGCGGTGGGGCTTCACTCCGGATTGCAGGCTTGGGTCCGGACGTTGAACCACGTCTACCGAGATGCCGTGGCGTTGCAGGACGACTCCGGCCAAAGCTTCGAGTGGATCGATTATGCCGACACCGTCAACACCGTGGCATGCTACATGCGCCAAAGTGCGGGGGAGCGGTTGGTTTTCATTTACAACTTCACGCCGGTGCCCCGGAATGGATACCGCGTCGGACTGCCCGAAGGACGTTCGTGGTCCGTACTGCTGAATTCGGATCATGGATCGTTCGGCGGATCCGGCACCGGGCCCGAAATGGGGGCGGCTGTGTCGTTGGACAAGAAACCTGCCCACGGCCATCCACTTTCCGTAGCGCTGGACTTACCCCCATTGGGTGTGGTGGTGTTGCGCGCTGGGGCCATTGATTGATCGCGTGCGTCGGAGACCTGGTGTGTGCTTTTTCACCCGTTTGGCGCGATCGCCGCTGAAATCGTCTCAATTGACCTAGATGGGGCGATTGAAGCTGTTTTTCTCGTAAAAACTGGCGCGATTCCCCCTCTTTTTGGCGCGATTGAGGGTAGTTGTGGCGCGATTCAGCTGATTTCTGGCGTGATCGCGTACGATTGTGGCGCGATTCTATGGTGTGGGCGTGGGTCTGGGCCTGGGGGCACGCCGCGGAATGCACGCATTTGATCGCGCCAAAATGGGGTTCAATCGCGCCGGAAATGAGTACGATCGCGCCAGTTTGGGGGCTGATCGCGCCAGAAAGAGGGTTGATCGCGCCGGTTTTGTGGAGTCGCGGGCGTTGGAATAGGCTCAACTATTCAAATTTGAGCGAATACAATTCGAATCGCGCCAAATGGGAGGAAAGGGAAGGGTATGAGTTGTGAGGTGGCGTAATTTGCGGATTCAACCTGACTAGACGCACCCCGACCATGGTCAATCGCCTTTCCTTTCTCGACCGCTGGCTGACTCTCTGGATATTTGCGGCCATGGCGCTGGGCGTGGCGGTGGCGTTCGTACCGGGTATTGAGACGTTCTGGGAGGGTTTCCAGGTAGGGACGACGAATGTACCCATCGCCATAGGGCTCATTGTGATGATGTATCCGCCGCTCGCAAAGGTGCGCTACGAGGAGCTGGGCCGGGTCTTCCGGAACGTGCGCATCCTGGCCGTGTCGCTGGTCCAGAACTGGGTGATCGGGCCGATCCTCATGTTCATCCTGGCTATCGTATTCCTGCAGGGTTATCCGGAGTACATGGTCGGGCTCATCATGATCGGCTTGGCGCGATGCATTGCCATGGTGATTGTCTGGAATGAACTGGCTGATGGCGACACGGAATATGCAGCTGGACTGGTGGCGTTCAACAGCGTTTTCCAGGTCCTGTTTTACAGCGCCTACGCGTGGGTATTCATCACGGTGCTGCCGGAGTGGTTCGGGTTGGAGGGCAGTCTGGTGGCGGTGACCATGGGGCAGATTGCGAAGAGCGTCGCCATCTACCTGGGAATTCCGTTCGTGGCGGGCATGGCCACGCGGTATGTGATGCTCCGGACGAAGGGACGTGATTGGTATGAGGAGGTGTTCATTCCGCGCATCAGCCCGTTGACGCTCGTGGCGCTGCTGTTCACGATTGTGGCGATGTTCAGCCTGCAGGGACGGGCCATCCTGGACCGGCCCCAGGATGTGGTGCTGATTGCGGTACCGCTGCTCATCTATTTCGTGGTCATGTTCCTGGTGAGCTTCTGGATGGGCCACCGCATTGGTGCGGACTATTCGAAGACAGCCACCTTGTCGTTCACGGCGGCATCGAACAATTTCGAGTTGGCCATCGCGGTGGCGATTGCCGTGTTCGGGATTGACAGCGGTGTAGCGTTCGCGGCGGTTATCGGGCCGTTGGTGGAAGTGCCGGTGCTGATCGGGCTGGTGCACGTGTCGCTGTACTTCCAGCGGCGCATCTTTGGTGGTGCGGTGGAGCAAGGCACGGTTACAGGGCCGGGCGATATCTGTCCTTAGGGAATCCCGAGCACCTTGTGGGTCTGGATGCTCATCTTCCATTGGGGGTGTGCGGCGCACCAGGCGCGGGCATCGGCCGTGAACCGGTCCACATCCGGGCCGTCCATGGGCTGCAGGAAGAAGTGGTCGAAGTCCAGGTCGGCGAACATGGAGGGTGGCGCCAGGGGTTGGTGATAGACGAGTTTCAGTTCGTTCCCGGAGGTCAGGACAACCGGGGCTCCAGCTTTGGGGGACATGCAAATCCAGTCGATGCCGGGCGGAGCCGTCTGCGTGCCGTTGGTTTCCACGGCGATCTCGAAGCCGGCGGCGTGAAGGGCGTCAATGAGGTCTGGGTCGAGCTGGAGCAGCGGCTCTCCGCCCGTGCAGACGACGTAGGGGGCATTGGAGTGGGTGGGCACAGCGAATTCGGCCAAGGCGGCGCCACGATGTGCATCGTCCGGAAGAGGGAGCGCCCAGACGCGGCGGACGGCGTCGGCGAGGTGGGTGGCCGTCCGGAATTTGCCGCCGTTCGGGCCGTCGGTGCCAATGAAGTCCGTGTCGCAGAATTGGCAGATGGCGGATGAGCGGTCCTGTTCGCGCCCCGTCCACAGGTTGCAGCCGGTGAATCGGAGGAAGACCGCCGGGCGGCCGGTGTGCCAGCCTTCGCCCTGGACGGTTTTGTAGATTTCCTTGACGGTGTAGACAGACACGGTTAACGGTGTTTTCAAGGACCGGAGGGGCCGGCGCGTGTACATTGGGGTACGTCAACAAAGGGAACAGCCATGCAGATCCAGGGAAATACATTTTTGGTAACGGGAGCGAGCTCCGGACTTGGCGGCGGCACGGCCGATCGCCTGATTGAGCTGGGGGCGAATGTCGTCCTGGCCGATGTCAACGACGAGGCGGGACAGGCGAAGGCGAAGGCGCTTGGCGACAAGGCTGTTTTCGTGCGGACCGATGTCACGAGTGAGGAAAGTGTCCAGAAGGCGCTGGATACGGCGGTTTCGACGTTCGGCGGCCTGCAGGGCGTGGTGAATTGTGCCGGCATCCTGGTGGCGAAGAAGACCTGGGGAAGCCGGGGTACGCACGATCTGGAGAGCTTCCAGCGCGTCATAGCTGTGAACCTGGTGGGCACGTTCAACGTGATCCGTCTGGCGGCGGGCGTCATGGCCGAGAATGAGCCGACGTTCGAAGGCGAGCGGGGCATCGTCATCAACACGGCTTCGGTCGCTGCGTTTGATGGTCAGATTGGTCAGGCGGCGTACTCGGCATCGAAGGGCGGCGTTGTGGGGATGACCCTGCCGATTGCCCGTGACCTGTCGCGGACGGGTATCCGCGTCATGACCATTGCGCCGGGCATTTTCGAGACACCGATGGTAGCGGGCATGCCGCCGGACGTGCAGGCGTCGCTGGCCGCGCAGATTCCGTTCCCGTCACGCCTCGGAAAGCCTTCGGACTATGCGTTCCTGGCGCAGCACATCATCGAGAATGTGAAGCTGAACGGCGAAGTCATCCGCCTGGATGGCGCGATCCGGATGGGCCCGAAATAAGCGCGGGGGCACGGAGAGGGGTCAGGAGAGCTTCATCAGCCAATCCACCAGGATGGACGTTTTGCGTCCGTAGGGTGGGTGGAGTTGCTTGGTGATCGCCGACCCGAAGCGGCGGCGCATGACCAGTTGCTCGTTGCTGAAGGCCAGGAATCCGGCGTGACCGTGGCCGCGGCCCACGCCGCTGGCGCCCATGCCCCCGAAGGCTACTTCCGGGTTCACGAAGTGCAGCAGCGTTTCGTTCTGACAGACGGCGCCGGTGCGGACGAGGGATCCGAGCCGGTCGGCGAGTGCATCGTTGTCCGTGAATACGTAGGCGGAAAGCGGCGGGTCGTACGTCCGGAGGCGAGACAGGATGTCGCTTTCGGTGCGGTATGGAAGGATGGGCAGGAGGGGGCCGAATATTTCTTCCCGGAGCACCGTTGTGTCGTCGGGCACGCTGGTCAGCAGCGTGGGCTCGAAGAAGCGTTCCTCTTGGGCGTTGGTGCCTCCGAAGGCAATGTGCGCGCCGCGCGTCGTGGCGTTGTCGAGCAGGGCGCACATGCGATCGAAGTGCGTGTGGGATACCAATCGCGCATAATCAGGGGACGCGCGGCGCGCAGCAGGCATGTCGCCGTACGAGGTCGAGATTTCGTCGATGAGGGCGGCTACGAGCGCATCGTGCACGCTTTCATGGACCAGCACGTAGTCCGGCGCAATACAGGTCTGTCCCGCGTTGGCAAACTTCCCGAAAACGATCTTTGAGGCGGCGTCGGCCAGGTCGGCGGTGTCATCGACGATGGCGGGGGATTTACCGCCGAGCTCCAGCGTGACGCTGGCGAGATGCCGGGCCGCCGCCGCCATGACCTTTTGGCCCACAGCCGGGCTTCCCGTGAAGTATACATGCCGGAAAGGGAGCTCGAGGAGGCCCTGTGCTGTCTCTGCATCGCCTTGTACCACAACGACATCCTCCGGTGCGAACAGCGAGCCGAGAAGGTCGGCCACCAGCGCGGAGGCGTGCGGTGTGTGCTCACTGGGTTTGATGAACACCGGGCACCCGGCGGCCAGGGCGTGCACCAAGGGGCCCAGCGTCAGGTTGATGGGGTAGTTCCATGGAGCCAGAATGAGCGATGGTCCCCGGGGCTCCAGGCGCGTTTCCCACGAGGTGCCGGGCAGGAACCGGGGGGCTCCGTGACGCTGCGGCTTCACCCATTCGTGCAGGTGGCGGATGGCGTGGTCAATCTCGATGGCGATCGGTGCCACTTCGGTGGCATCGACTTCGTGCGCCGGCTTCCGGAAATCCCGGTACAACGCCTTGCGGATGGCGGGTCGTTGCTCCAGAAGGGCAGCCCGGAGGCGCCGGAGGCGACGGATCCGCTCATCCGACGGCACGGCCGGCCCCGATTCAAAGGCAGACCGTTGGTGGTCGAACAGCGTGCGGAATGACGTTGCCATGGGGAGAGAGCGGGGAGAAAACCGGGTTCGCGGCTCTCCGTGGTTGGGGGAATGTGGTTGCAGGAATGTGGGTTCGGGAATATACGGCGAACCATGGCAGGACCGGATCGTTTGCAGGACATGCTCGATTATACCCTCATTGAAGCCGCCTCTGAATTCCTGGCGCCGCACGTGCGGCGTACGCCGGTGGAGCGGTCACCTGCCTTGTCGACGGCCCTTGGGCGGGACGTATGGCTGAAACTCGAGAACTGGCAGCTCACGGGCAGCTTCAAGGTCCGTGGTGCGCTGTTTGCCATGTCGCGACTGCAGCTGGGAGGGGCCACTTCAGTGGCAACGTGTTCGGCGGGAAATCATGGCCGCGGCGTTGCCTATGCGGCGCGACGACTGGGCATGAAGGCCGTGGTTTTCGTGCCATCGTCCGTGGATGAGTCGAAAGTCACCGGCATGGTCCGGGATGGCGCGCAGGTGGTCAAAAGCCCATTCCCGGGGTATGACAAAACGGAAGTGTGGGCCAGGACGGAGTGTGCGAAACGCGAACTGCCGTTCCTGAGTGCGTTCGATGACGACCGCATCATGGCCGCCAATGGTGGTTCGTTGGCCCTGGAAGTACTGGATCAGGTGCCGGGTGCGCGCCATTTCGTGGTGCCCGTGGGAGGCGGCGGGCTGTCTGCCGGATTCTCGTTTGTCACGAAGCATCGGTTGCCGGAGAGCCGGTTCACAGCCGTACAGTTCGATGGATCGCCGGCGCTTCAGTTGTCGCTGGACCGCGGCGAGGCCGTCACGGAACTGGAAGGGCCGGAGACGCTGGCGTCCGGCCTTGAGGGCGGAATCGGGCGGAGTACCTTTGAAGTCCTGAAGTCACGCGTGGATCACGTGGCTCTGGTGTCGGAAGCGGACCTCAGGGATGCATTCCGGTGGATGATGGCCGAACATCAGATGGTCGTTGAAGGATCGGCGGCGGTGGCCATTGCGGCGTGCCTGGCCGGAAACATTGCCCCGGAAAGCGCGGGGGAAGGTGCAGCCGATGCGGCGCTGGCGGCGGCCCCCTTGGTCGTCGTGGTTACGGGCCGAAACGTGTCGCAGGACAAGATCCGTTCGGTCCTCTCCGGCGCGTGATGTACATTCGGGGCATGTACCTCCGATATCACGATTCCATGCCCTCCCGCTTCGTTCTTCTCGCGCTCGCTTCCGTTCTTGCAACCGTCCTGGTGGCGCCGATCGCGCCGCTCGCCCATGCGCAACAGGCCACTCCGGCTGATGTCCGCCGTGCAGGACTGGAAACCCGGAATCGGCTGTTCAATGACGGCTATCTGGCACATGTCGAAGCCGTGAACATAGGCCCAACGGTCATGAGCGGCCGGGTTGTCGATATCGACGCCAACCCGGCCGACCCTACACATTTCCTCGTGGCGTATGCTACCGGTGGGTTGTGGTACACGGCAAACAACGGCCAGTCCTTCACGCCCCTGTTCGATGAGCAATCGGTTCTCGTGCTCGGGGACATTGCTGCGGACTGGGAACGCGGTGTGATTTGGGTCGGGACGGGCGAAAACAACGCCAGCCGGTCCTCCTATGCGGGTGATGGCCTGTATGTGAGTCGCGACTGGGGTGCGTCATGGGAGCACAAGGGACTCGCCGCCACGCACCGGACTGGCAGGATTGTGCTGCATCCATCGAACCCGGATGTGCTGTGGGTGGCTGCTGCCGGTGCGCTGTACTCGAATGGTCCCGACCGCGGTGTGTACCGTTCGGATGACGGCGGCATGACGTGGGAAAAGACCCTGTTCGTGAGCGACAGAACCGGCGCCATTGACCTCGTCATGGACCCGGCACATCCGGACGTTCTGTACGCCACCATGTGGGAACGCGAGCGGTCGGCGTGGAATTTCGTGGAGAGCGGCGCAGGCTCCGGCATCCACCAATCGACCGATGCCGGCCGGACGTGGACGCTCCTGAGCACGGAGGCGTCGGGATTTCCGACGGGCGATGGTGTGGGTCGTATTGGCCTCGACATCCAGGGGGACATCCTGTACGCCAGCCTCGACAATCAGAATCGGCGGCCGGACGAGGACGATGACGACGCGGAGACCGATGGCCTGACCCGCGACGACCTGCGGACCATGACGCGCGATGCCTTCATCGCTCTGCCCGACAGCGCCATCAAGGGGTACCTCACCGCCGAGCGTTTCCCCAGGGAATACGACGCAGACACGGTGCGCCGGATGGTCCAGGACGGGGACATCGCGCCGGTTGCGCTGGTCGAATACGTGGAGGATGCCAATGCCGCGCTGTTCGACACCCCGGTAATTGGTCTGGAGGTATACCGTTCGGACGATGCCGGGCGCACGTGGAAGCGGACGCACGAGGACTACCTGGACGGTGTCTACAACTCGTACGGGTACTATTTCGGAGAAGTACGTGTGGCGCCGGACAATGCAGATCAGGTCTATGCCATGGGCGTGCCCATCATCCGTTCGGACGATGGCGGGGCCACGTGGAAGTCGATTGGCGCGGCCCACGTCCATGCCGACCACCACGCGTTGTGGCTGAACCCATCGCGACCGGGACACATCATTAACGGCAATGACGGAGGGCTGAATATCTCATACGACGCCGGCGACACCTGGATGAAGGCCAATATCCCGGCCGTAGGGCAGTTCTATGCCATCCAGGTCGACAACGCGGAATCGTATCGCGTGTACGGCGGCCTGCAGGACAACGGTACGTGGGTGGGCCCGCACGATTACCAGGCCAGCTACCGGTGGTTCGATGTCGGGGACTATCCGTATGACCGGCTCGGCGGTGGGGACGGCATGCAGGTCGAGGTCGATACGCGCACCAACGAGGTCGTGTATTCAGGCTCGCAATTCGGATTCTACAGCCGGCAGGACCGGTCCACCGGAGAGCGGGCGTCCATCCGGCCGCGTCACAAGCTGGGCGAACGGCCACTGCGCATGAACTGGCAGACGCCCATCCATCTGTCCCGCCACAACCAGGATATCCTGTACTACGGTGCGAACCGCCTGTACCGCTCCATGAACCGGGGAGAAAACCTGGAACCCATTTCACCGGACCTCACCAACGGCGGCCGCCCCGGCGACGTGCCGTTCGGCACCCTGGCTACGATCGATGAATCGCCGTTGCGGTTCGGTCTGCTCTACACGGGCTCGGACGATGGCTTGGTGCACGTAACCCGCGATGGCGGCGTGACGTGGACCCGCATTGATGCCGGATTGCCGCAGGAGCTGTGGGTGAGCCGGGTCGAGGCATCGGCCTTCGCCGAAAGCCGGGTCTACGTGACCCTGAACGGCTATCGGAATGACCATTTCGATGCGTACGTGTACCGTAGCGATGATTATGGCACGACGTGGACTCGGATAGGCACGGATCTTCCGGCCGAGCCCGTGAACGTCATTGTGGAAGACCCTGCGAACGAGGACATCCTGTACGTGGGTACGGATCACGCGGCGTACGTCAGTCTGGACAGGGGGGCGTCGTTCATGGGGCTCTCGGCCGCCATGCCGAACGCGCCCGTGCACGACGTGAAGGTGCAGGCGCGTGACAAGGACTTGCTCATCGGTACACACGGTCGGTCCATTTTCCGGGTGGACATCACGGAGCTTCAGCAGCTGGACGCCGAGATGCTGGAGCAGCCGGTGCACCTGTTCGACGTGGCCGACGTACGCGTTTCATCGTCCTGGGGCCGTCAGTTCGCGGTGTACTCAGAGCCGAACGAGCCATCGGTGGACATTCCCGTTTTCGCCCGGCAGGCAGGAGAGGCCACGCTGCAGGTCCTGGGCAAAGACGACGAGGTGGTCGCGGAGCGCGACGTCACGCTCGGCCGGGGCTTGCAGACCATCACGTATGACCTTGCATCGGATGAGCCCATCGGGGATGCCAAGGTCGCCGACAACGGACGGACGTACCTGGTGGTCGGTACCTACACGCTTCGTGTGATGCTTCCAAACGGCGCGGAAGCGTCGTCTTCTCTGGATATCACAAAGTAGCGCCGTACATCAGGGGGAGGTGGCCGGGTCCGGCGTGCGCAGCAACATGGCGTAATTCGGTTCGGGGACCGTGCCGGTCGTGGGCATGTCGAGCCGCGTGCGGTAGCGGTCACGTACCTCGGCGAATGACATCCGGTAGTCGGCAGGTACCGGGCCGACCGATGGGAAGTCTTCCCGGCGGTGATCGACCTGTTTTCCGTTCTTCCAGAACCGGTAGCACACGTGGTTTCCGGTTGCCAGTCCCGTCGAGCCGACGTATCCGATGACCTGGCCCTGACGGACCCGCACGCCTGGACGCATGCCGGAGGCAATGCGTGACATGTGGAGGTACTGGGTCGTGTAGGTGCCGTTGTGGCGGATTTTTACGTAGTTGCCATTGTACTGGCCAAAGGTGGCCTCTGTCACCACGCCATCACCCGTAGACCGGATGGGCGTGCCCCTGTCGGCCGCGTAATCGGTCCCCAGGTGCGCCTTGTAGCGTTTCTGTACCGGGTGGAAGCGACGCCCCGAGTACCCGGATGAGATCCGGGAATAGTCGACGGGGGCCATCAGGAACGCTTTCCGGAGGCTGTTGCCTTCCAGGTCGTAGTGTTCGTCAATGCCGCCTTCCTCGTTTTCGTACCGGAATGCGTAGAAGTCGGACCCGAAGTGGTTGAACCGGGCAGCCAGGATGTCACCCACGCCCACGGCATCGTCCCCGATCAGTTGCTCCTCGAAGATGATGCGGAAGGAATCGCCCTTCTGGATCCGGTAGAAGTCAATTTGCCAGGCGAATACTTCGGACATGCGCGTCGCGACGGCTGGATGCACGTCGTGCTCCATGAGCGTCACGTACAGCGAGCTGTTGATGGTGCCCTCGACCGTGCGGATGCGGGTCTGCATGGGACGGTCCACGAGGCGGACGCCTTCATTCCCGAACAGGTCGAAGAGCACGTAGCTCGTCCGGTTGGGTTCGTAGACCAGGTACCGCGCCACATCCGTTGAATCGGCGAGATACACGCGGAACGGACGTTGGGATTTGATCTTGCGCACGTCGAAGGTGGCGCGCGAATCGCTCGCGAGGTTCACGATGCGTTCGTACGGCACGCCATAGGGCGTCAAGAGGTCCGAGAACGTGGCGTTGCGGGCAATGCGGCCTTCCACGGTCCGGGACGATGACGGAAGCCCGAACTCATCGAGGGTCAGCGGTACGTCGGCCGCCGGAACGGCGTCCAGTGGTTCGTCTGCACCGGCGCGGGAATCGGCGCGGAAGATGACGAACAGGAAAAGAAAAAAGGCGAGGGCGGTCGGTAGCAGAAGCTTCAGACGCATATGACGAACGTGTTTTTTAGAAGCGCGCAAGACCGTGGGCAGTGTGAAAGTACGGTGCGGGCGCGTTCAGGTTCTACCGTGTGATCAAAAACGTCTTATTTCCAGTGATTTGGCCCCTGTCGTCGCGGAACTGGATGGCATGGAGTCCCGGAGACAGCCCGAGGTGGGCCATGTACAGCGTCCAGGATGAGTTGGGTGTGGTATTCAGTGTGGTGCGGGGATCGGGTCCGGATTCCTGCCAGACCACCCGGCCGAGGGCATCGAATACGGTCAGGAGGGTAGCCGCCGGACCGGTAATGTAGAGGGGACCGCCCGTCACGCTGGCGGGATTCGGATACACGCTGATGGGTGCCGGCCGGATGGTTGCGTCGGGAATGGCCGTCGTGCCCGTCACCATTGCGTGCGCCATGCCGAGGCGTACGGAGCCCTCGGGGGGCACCGGCACGTCGAATTGCTCCGATGTCGACCCGTCGGGCCAAAACACGGTGATGGCATCCACGGACGATCTGTTGCCAAGACCGACATGGACGGCGCGCGACTGTTGGGACATGAAGCTGTCACCGGCTTGCATCCAGCGGGTCCATTGGCGGGAGCCCGCCGAGACCTCGATGCGCGCGCCAACCGCTGTCCGGTTACCCGGAGGGCCCTGGAGGGTCAACACCAGCGCCGATCCGGCCGGGGTCGATGCATTGCGGAGCAGCTTGTGCCGTCCCTGGATACTGGAAACGATGAGGTCAGGCAGACCGTCCCAGTCCAGGTCCCCCCAGGCCAGTCCGTACGATTCACTGGCGAAGCCGAATCCGACGGACGTACCGCGCTCTGAAAAGGACACGTCGGATGTCTGCTCGTAGAAGAGGGAGGGCGTGCCATCGTAGCCCGTCGTGTTTACGATGGCCAGGTCCAGATCGCCATCCAGGTCGTAATCGGCGAATACGGAGCCCCAGGACATGCCGTTCCGGTCCACGCCGGCGGGGCTCGCATGCTCTGTGAACGTGGCATCGGCCGTGCCCGTGCTCAGGAACAGGCCAGCTGTGCCAATGCGCGAGATGTAGATGTCCGGGTAGCCATCGCCGTTGAGTTCGCCGATGCTGATGCCCATGCTGTTGCCGGGCCCCACATCGGCAATTCCGCGGTCCCGGGCGGCCTCGGTGAAGTGCCCCGTGCCGTCGTTCACGAACAACCGGGACCTGACCTGCCCGTCGTAGACGGCGAGAAGGTCCTGGTCCATGTCTTGATCCACGTCAACCCAGACGGCCTGCATGGGGATGCTTCCGGGTTCATCGACCACTCCGCGGGCGGCAGCCTCCTCCACAAACGTACCGTCGCCGGCGTTCCGGTACAGTCGGTCCTGGCCTTGGTGGACGGCCAGGAACAGATCGACCCGACCGTCACGGTCCATGTCGGCGGCGGCCACCGCTGCCACGTCCAGGTCCGGATCCAGTCCCGCCGCGGTGGTCTCGTCGGTGAATGTGCCGTCACCCCGGTTCACGAACAGGGCCGAGCGCCCATTCCGGAGGGCTCCCACGTACAGGTCGGGCCAGGGATCGCCGTTGAAATCGAACCATACCGGTGCCGATTGCAGACCTCCACCCCGGAGTCCGCCCGCCTGTGTGGCGTCGCGGAAGGTGCCGTCCCGGTTGTTCTCCCACAGCCGGACCTGTCCGTCGGCGGCGCCGAATGTCAAATCGTCCCAGCCATCTCCCGTGAAATCAAAAAAGGAGACGCCGGAGGCCTGGCCAATCCGCTCCAGACCGGCTGCCTGTGTAACGTCCTGGAAGAGGATCTGTGCGGACGCATCGGTGGTGGCAATCACGCCGATGGAACATGCGGAGAGTACCAGTCGCGACCACGCGCAGCATCTGTTTCCCTTGTGGCGCATGGATTACCGTCAGTTTCCGGGTGCCAGTTGCTGCAATACGGCGCGGGCACGGGCGCGGTCGGGGTGCTGCTCCACGAACTGGCGCAGACCCGTCACGCCGGCCGGTCTGCGACCTGTGGCGGCCAGCAGCGCAGCGAGCCGGATGGCGGCGTCTTCGTACGAGGTGTCGAGCTGGAGCGCCCGGCGGAAGGCGGTTTCGGCCGCCGGAAGCTGGTTCAGGGAGACGTGGGTGTTGCCGATCGCAACGACCAGCTGCGGTGTCTCCTCAATGGACCGTGCCCGCTCGAAGTAATCCAGGGCGCGCTGCCCGAGCCCGGCGGCGGCGTACCGCGCGCCGAGTTCTGCATTCGGTCCCGGCAGGAAGGGGAACTGCAACTGAAGGGCCCGGGCAGCGCGCACGGCTTCCACGGCAAGGCCGGACGCCGAGTACCTTCCCATGAGGGTGCTGGTGGCGGATTGCCAACTCTGCTGCCGCCTGAATACGGAGAGTGCCAGAGAGTCGACCATGGTGCGGGCGGTAAGGGTGTCCTGGAACGCACGGACGCCGGGCTCCTGGAACGGCCAACTTCCCTGGAGTTGCATGAGCCGGAACTCGCCAAAGCGCCGGTCCAAGGGGGTGACGGCGAGTTGATTGCGCCATGCTCCGATGGCGGCGTGATCCCGGGGAATGTCGAACAGGTCGGCGCTGGACAGGGATTCCTGGAACGCCTTCGCGAGCACATAATAACCTTCCACATTCGGGTGGAGGTGCTCCAGCATGAGGGACCCACCCACGATTCCTCCGGGACTGGCCTGCCGCATGGCTGCCTCGCCGTCAACGACCGTGGCACCAGCCGTGCGTCCGGTCGACTGGACAATGTCATTGATGGCCGATGGCGCGCGGAACCGGAGCGCATCGCGGTTGCGGGCGGCAATGAAGTCGGTTCTGGCACCGGCCATATCTCCGGTTTGCCGACGCAGGACCCCGCGAGCGAACCAGGCCCGGGCGCCGAGCGGCTCGGCTGCCACCAGGGAGTCGAGCGCCGTCAAGGAGCGCTGTTGGAGCGCTTCGCGGATGGCCGTTTCATAGGCCGATGCATTGGCCACGGCGTCGATGAATGGTGGTTGCTCTCCTTCATTGGAGGCCACGGTACTGACGAAGACCGGAATACCTGCGTCCCGGTACGTGCCAATGAGCGCCGTGAGATTGTGGTCGAATTGCGCCAGTCCGGCTTCATACAGGTCCGATCCGAAAGGAATGGCTTGCTCGCCGACCATACGCTCCATGAGCGTGGACTGTCCGGCGGTTTCGGCAGTGGACGTCCGGAACAGGCCCAAGAGGCCCGACAGGCCGCGTTCGAGCAGCCGGAATGTGTTGAAGTGCTGCAGGCGCAGATAGGTGTTGACCAGCGCAGAGTGCCGACCAAGTGTCTGTGACGATCCCACGCCGAGGGCGCCATAGAATTCGTTGTGGCCGGCGTAAATGAGCACGGCATCGGGCTGAATGGCCACGATTTCGGGCGCGAAGTCGAGCAGCGTGTAGCTGTTCACCGCCGCCATGGCCGTATTGATGACCTCGATGTCCCGGTCCGGATGGATGTCCTGCAGCAGCAGGGTCAGCATGCGGGAGAACGCGGCGCCGTAGTAGTAGGGGTAGCCGGCTGCACTGGAACCGCCCTGGACCACGATCCGGATGCTGTTGTCCGTCCGCTGGGACCGGAATACGTCGCCTATTCCGGTCGGCAGGGAGTTTTCGGCCCGGAAATAGCGTTCAGCAACGCGGCTGTTCTGTGTGCGCCATCCGTCGAAGCCGTCGAGCTCGACGAAGAGGTCCGGTCGGGCGGCGACGCCTGTGATGCGCAGCGCACCTTCAAGGACCAGCAGGAACAGGACCGGCAGCAGCAGGGCCAGTGTCGTGAACAGGCGTTCGCGGCTCATGGGTTCATGGGCTCGGGGGCAGCCACTCATTGTCCGATACACCGACGGCCGCATTGGCTGCGCGCGCGGCGGTAAAGAGGTAGTCGGACAACCGGTTCAGGTACATGACCGCCCATTCATTGATGGACTCCTGATCGGACAGGGCTACCACCAACCGCTCGGCCCGGCGACATACGACCCGCGCCATGTGCATGTGGGCGGAAACGCCCGATCCACCCGGCAGGATGAACCGTTTCAGGGTGGGCAGGTCGCTGTCCAGGGCATCGATCTCTTCTTCGAGGCGCGAAACATGCCGTTCATCGACGCGGACCGTGGCTGCTCGGGCTTCCGCCGGGGTGGCCAGATCGGCTCCCAGAACGAACAACTCCTTCTGGAGACGTCCGAGGGTGGCATCGAGTACGGCCAACGTCGGCCCGTCAACGTGCTCGGTGACGCGCGAGATTTCAACGCGAACCACGCCCAGTACGGAATTCAATTCATCGACCGTGCCGTAGCTGTCAATGCGGATATGGTGCTTGGAGACACGTGGGCCCCCGAACAGTCCGGTCGTGCCGGTATCGCCGGTGCGGGTGTAAATCTTCATAGCCCGTTCCAACGCATGCACGTGCGTTCAGGTTCACCGGACGGACGGTCGGTCGAACCGGATGTAGAGTCGTTCGTCGCCAGCAGTAGTCACGTGCGACTCCATGCGGAAGACCCTTCGGAGCAGGTCTTCGGTCAGCACCTCGACCGGCGCGCCGGTCGCAACCAACCGTCCGCCGTCCAGGACCGCCATGCGATCCGAGAAATGGGCCGCCAATTCGAGGTCGTGGAACGCTCCCACGACGGTGATTCCTTCATCGACCAGCCGCCGGACATGATGCATGAATTCGTACTGGTGATGCACATCCAGGTACGTCGTCGGTTCGTCCAGCAACAGGATATCCGCCTCCTGAACCAATGCCTGCGCCAGGAAAACGCGCTGTTGCTCGCCGCCCGAAAGGGATGCAAAGGATCGTTCAGCGCATCCTTCCAGATCCACGAGGCGCAGTGCATCGTGCACACGTTCGCGATCGGTCCTGTCATACGTGGCCAGCAATCCCTTGTACGGTGACCGGCCCAACAGGACCAGTTCATCGACCTGGAAATCGAACGATACGGTCCGGGTCTGGCGGACCAGCGCCAGGTGTCGCGCCCGCTCCCTGTTGTTCCAGGTCCGGACGGGGCGGTCCAGCATGTCAAGGGACCCCGCGTATGGCAGCACACCGGACAGGGTCCGCAGGAGGGTTGTCTTGCCGCTGCCGTTCGGCCCCACGAGTCCCAGCCACTCGCCCCGCTCCACGGCAAGGTCGATGTCCGAGAGGATGACCCTTCCGGACAGCGAAACGGACAGTGCGTTGGATGCGATGATGGGCATGATGGGCGCTGGCGGGAACGGCTGCGGCATCGGAAGGTAGGCAGAAAAAACTTCTTCGAGCATGTCCAAAAACGGTCTTCGCATCCTTCTCACGGCCACCGTCCTGGTTCTCCTGCCGGCGTGTGATGCTGCGGAGCAACAATCGGCATTCGTGGACGATGCCAGCCTTCCTGCATCGGGCTATGCGCAGACGAATGCAGACGGGATTATCCTGGACGATGACAAGGATGACTGGCGGACCTCGCCCGTGTATGGCGGCAAGGTCCGGTTCGATCCGGCGTACCCGAATCCGGCTACGGCCGATTTCGTGACGGTGCCGGTTACCGTGCTGGAATTCAATGCGGTTCAGGGCGGTCTGGTGCTGCGGGCCCGGGACAGCGCCGGGCGGCTGCGCACGTTGGACGAAATCCAGTCAGCCGCCGATCCGGGTGTCTACGTATTCCTGTTCAGCCCCTCCATCCTGGCGCGCACCGGATTGGTGAGGCTGTTCGTATTCGACCGGCTGGGCGAGGTGGTGACGTACGGCGACCTGCTGGTTCAATAGTCGGCTTCCTCAGCCGACAGCATCGAAACGATGCCGGCGAAGAATTCCGTCGATGTGAACGATGACGAGGCAAGGATGTCCACGCCAATCTGTTGTCCGTGATCGGCATCGAGCGTGCCGAGGAACGTGCCCCATCGGGCCGATTCCACCGACACGAAGCCGTCATTGACCCCTTCCGAGCGGTACAACAGTGCATTCAGGGGCCGAAGAACCGGATTGATGGCGTGCGGGCAGCCCTTGCCGGCCTGGCCGGCATACGACCAGTAGCGCACATCGGGGTGATCGGGAACGTCCGGGTTGAACGTTTCCGTCACGTACTCCGGGGACATGTCATGCACCGCCCGCCGGAAATCGGCCTTTCCACCGTCGATGGCATTTTCGCCCGCCCAGTTCACGGCATCGGACACCCATTCCTGGATGCGCTCCGGGCGTTCCAGCACGATGTTGGCCAGTGCGGAGCCCCGGTGGGGAGTGGCAATGGTTGTCAACGATGCCACGTGGTCCGCGTAGCCCAGCTTGCTGATGAGCCAGCGGGCATCCAGGCCACCCATTGAATGGGCAATCAGGTGCAGTTTCTTCGCGCCCGTTTCCGCACGGATATGATCCATGCGGTCGCGCCACATGGCGGCACGGGCGGGCACCGTGTGGTACGGCGATACATTCGGAGCGTACGCGACGACACCCCGCAGTCGCAGGTACATGGCTTCATCGTGCAGGTGCCCGCCCCGCATGATGACGGTCAGCAGCCCGAACCCGTGCATGAGCACCACAGGGTGCTGCAGGCGGATGACGGGAGGTTGCGGGAAGGGGTCCAGTCCGGCGAAACGCCGGAAGGCGGCGACCGTGAGTTTGGACATGGTGTGTTACGCGATAAGGAGCAATACCTGAAGTACGACGGCCGCGCCAAGAGGTGCCGCCAGATTGTCGTTCAGCGGTACGGGCAGGGCCTCGAGTACGCAGGCGACGAGGGCCATGACGCCCAGGGCCCACAGGGGAATGGCGACAAGGCCGGTTGTGACCAGGAACAGGGCTGTCGCCAGGCCGACCACGAGGAAGGCTATGGAGCCTTCAACGGAGCATCCGGCGCGGCCCCCAGCCACATCGGTCCAGAGATGGCGTCCGAAACGGCGGCCGACCAGCGCGGCGGCGGCGTCCCCCAGCATGAATACCACGAATGCCGCCACGGCTGTTTCCACGGGGAAGAGGATGGTGAGGCTGGCCATGGACAAGAGCACCCACGTAGCGCCGTTGATGTGCGCCGGCTCGCCCGGTGCAGGCCGCTCGGCCGGCCGCATCATCCACCCGAAAACGGCGTCGATGAACCGGTTCAGTCCGGCGCTCCGGACGCGCAACAGGTCGAGCGCCAGCGCGGTCAGCGCAATGGGCACGAGCCCCCACAGGACATCGGGTTTTCCGACCACCAGCACCGCCGCCGGCAGTACCAGCGCCAGCAGGTGCAGCGCTTTCCGGCCGAGTTCGCCGCTGTACTTCAGGAATGGTTCGGTCATGGATTGGTGGGCCGGGAACTGGCGCGGCCGGGAAAGGTCGGAGGGGTATGGTTGAGACCATCTACACGCATTGTTTGGCGAAAGCCGGAGCTACGGAAGGGTTTCCTTTCGGGGATGATGTCCTTGTTATGAAAGTGGGCGGCAAGATCTTTGCCCTCATGAACCTGGAGGCCCGTCCGGTGCGTGTGAACCTGAAGTGTGACCCATTGCGCGCCATTGATTTGCGCGAACGATACGAAGGCGTCATGCCGGGATGGCACATGAACAAGAAACACTGGAATACCGTGGATGCCGAAGCCGATGTGCCGCGGCCTGATTTACTGGAGATGATTGACCACTCCTATGACCTGGTCCGGCAGTCGCTGCCGAAAGCCGTCCGGGAGGCCCTCTGATGCACGTTCTGTTCGAAGACAATCATCTGCTCGTGGTCATGAAGCCGCCCGGAGTCCTGAGTCAGGCCGACATCACCGGCGATGTGGACATGCTGACCCGGGGCAAGGCCTACATAGGGGTGACGTACAAGAAACCCGGGGGCGTTTACCTGGGGCTGGTGCATAGACTGGACCGACCTGCATCCGGGGTCATGGTGTTTGCACGTACATCGAAGGCGGCCGGGAGGTTGTCCGAGCAATTCCGGAATCGTACGGTCACGAAGGAATATGTCGCCCTGGCCGGAGGCACGTTGACCGGCTCCGGGACATGGACTGACCGCCTGGAAAAGGTGGACGGCATGGTTCGGGTCGTGGAGAAAGGGGGGAAAGAAGCCCGTCTTGACTGGACGGCGTTGGGCCGCGTGGAACTGGACGGTGTGAAACAGGCATCCATGATCCACGTCGATCTCGGAACCGGGAGGGCGCACCAAATCCGCGTCCAGGCGGCATCGCGTGGGCACGCCCTCATCGGGGATTTCAAGTACGGATCGCGGACGCCGCTCGACGGGTCGAACCTGGGTTTGCACGCCATCCGCCTGTCCTTCGATCACCCAACCCTCAAGACCCGGATGACATTCACGGCGCCTCCGCCGGAGTCGTGGCCCCGTGAGGCACGGGACATTGCCGAGTCCTGGTTGGCACTCAACCCGGTACGCTGAAGGGCTCCCATCCGGCATCGGTTCCGGCGGGCTGCGGTACGACGCACAGTTCGTTCTTCCTGAAGGGGTCTACGACCACCGGGATGTACTGGTATGTCTCGAAGTCTCCTTTTCCACGTTTCAAGGAGGCGGCCAGCACCTTCCGGAAGATATCGTAGGCCGCAGGTCCCATGATGATGAACCGGGCTTCCAGGCCTGCATCGGAAAGTTGCTGGATGGACGTATTGAGGAAGTCCAGCAGGGCTTCAGGGGGCGGGGCATACTGTGGGATGGTCATGGCGTGAATCCTTCGTGGTTCCGTGGTGAAGCTTCGGCAAAGAGCGACAACCTTCACAATCGCCTAAAGCAGCGGGGGTATCGCGGGGCCTACATTCGTTTCAAAGTACGCAAAACATGTCCCCTCGCGAGATCAGACAAGCCTATTCCACCGACAACCGCCTCTTTACAGGGCGGTTTTTTTCACCGGGTCCGCTGGACGTCGGCCCGGAGGATCATGTCGGGATTGTGCTGATTGTGCCGGGTGCTCCCGAGTCCCGGTCGGAGGTGTTTCCGTACCTGTACCGCCGCCTGCTGACGCCGGTGAAGGGACGCGGATGGCGGATTGTGTGGCGCTCCCACCTCGGGGCGTTCATCCGGGCCCGTATGTCGGCCAACAAACTCGTTTCGGAATACGATGCGATTGGCGGTGGGAAGGCCATCAACAGGTTCAACCGTGAACAAGCAGAAACCCTGACCAAGGCACTGGATGGCCGGTACGAGGCACGAACGTCCGTCTACCTGGCATCGCCTTTCGGTACGCCCGACATCCTGACGAGTGCGCGTCGCATGGAAGAGGACGGCGTGACACATGTCGTGTTGCTGCCCTTGTTTCCCCAATATGCCTCCGACAGCACGGGGCGCGCGCTGGCCGAATGGGAAGCGAATGTACAGCAAGGGAGTGTTACGGCCCGCCCGACTGTCGCCATCCGGGAATTCGCCACCCACGCCATGTATGTGCGGGCCCTCAACGAGCGGATAGACCAGGCGTTGCAGCGGTTTCCGAAGCACCTCAGGGGGCAGGTCGAGCTCATGTTCGCCGCCCACGGCCAGGCTGTTGCCGATGGCAAGGGGGATACGCCCGATCCGTACTGCTGCCTCGCCCACAACACGGTCGATGAGATCATGTCGTTGCGGAGCAATGACTTGTCATTTTCCCTATCGTTCGTCCGGCCGCAGGCGTGGGGATCACGGCTGTCGCATGAAATCCCGCAACGATTCCGGGAGTTGGCCGGAAGTGGCCGCCGGGCGGTCCTGGTAGTGCCGGTAGATCATGTCACCGAGCAATTCGATACAGCATTCCTGCTCGATGTACGCATGCGCCAGGCCGCAGAGGAATGTGGGATGTCCCACTATCAGGTCGTTTCGGGTATAAACTGCCACCCGCTCTTCATCGATGCACTGACGGACATGGTCGATGCCACACTCGGCAACCGGGCCACCGAGTTGCCGGCCATGGAGTGCCTGGATCAGTGCCCCCGACCCGAGTGGCTGGACGCCCGACGCGATCCGCGCTGTGCTGCCTGTCCGTATGCCGCTCGCAATGGCCGCGCCGCAGAGGAGCGGCCGTCCCTTCCTCGCGGCGAACACTCCGTTGTGGATCAGGTCAATTCGCCGGCATCTTCGGACGAGAAGTAGGCCTGGAGGGATTTCAGCGTTTCGGCGCTGCGGGGTTCATCTTTCAGGATTTCACCCCGCCCGATAAGCGTTATCCGGTCACAGACTTCGGTCACGTGTCCCAGGTCGTGGCTGGAAATGAGCATGGACGTGCCTTCGGAGGCCAATCGCTGCAGGTGCTCTTTCAACCGGATCTGGGACGGAGGATCCAGGTTGGCAAACGGCTCGTCGAGCACCACGAATTCCGGGCGGATGAACAGCGCGGCGGCAATGCCGATTTTCTTGGCGTTCCCTGTGGAGAGGTCCCGCAGCAATCGGGACCGATCGGCCGATGATACCGGCAGGAAGTTCGCAAAGGGGGCCAGTGCTGCTTCCTGCTCCTGACGGTCCAGTCCGTAGACCGTGCCGGTGAACTCCATGAACTCCGGGATGGTGAGGAACTCGACCAGGAACGAGCGATCCAGGAACGATCCCGTCCGGGCACGCCATGAACCATCGGTCCGGACATCCCGGCCATCCATCAGTATCCGGCCCTCGTCGGGCTCCAGTAAATCAAGAAGACACCGCAGAAAGGTCGTTTTCCCGGCTCCGTTGCTGCCCACCAATCCGACCACCTCGCCGGGCTGCATGCTCCACGACGGCACGTTCAGCGCCACCTTGGCACCGTACCGCTTTATTACGTTCTGAAAGTCGATGCGCATGATGGGGTCGTATCAGGGCGTGCCGGAGCGGAAGCCATTGAGCATGGCGTGCTTCCGTTTGTTCAGGGAGGCCGCAAAATAGCGCGTCCAGAGATCGGTCGCGAGGATGCTCACGAAACCGAGGGAGGCCAGGATCATGAGTCCGGCCTTTGGTTGCGATTGCATGACCGTCAGGAAGAGGATTGGAGGCATGGCGGTCGGAATGAACCACATCCAGTGCCGGGCCGAGAACCCTTCGTAGTTGAAGAACCCGCCTGAGCGTCCGATGTCGATGGGCTGCCGGTTGCGGGCGGCCAACTCCATGACCAATACACTCGTGATGCCGGCATTGTAGAACAGGAAGGCAAAGTGGAGGGGCACATATTCGGGTCGCATGAACACGAATATGGGCATCGATACCACGAACAGGATCACACACGACAACTGCAGGACAATCAGTTTCGCTTTGACGAGGCTCTTGAAGGGAATATTCCGCGTCACCAGGCCGCTGTAGTGCTGGCTGTCCCAGGAAAACATGAGCTGGCCGTAGTTCAGAATGAACCCACCCGATGCAAACAGGCCGACCATGGCTCCGATGGCCATGCCGGACAGGGCATTCCCCGGTCCGAGCATGATGAGGAGGTACATGGTCGAGAACAGGATTGAAATGATGAGATAGTGCCTTGGTCGCCGGTTGCGCCACATCAGGAGCAGTTCGAGCCGGACCAGTTGACCGGTAATCCCCCAGCTTTCCGGGACGTCGAGTCGACCAATGCGCGCTGCGCGGGTAGACACATTGGGGGGCTCGGGACGCAGTCCTTTCATCAATTCATGGGTCGATGCAAGGACGCTGACCATCGTGACAGCGCCCAGCAGGACCAGGCCCACCAGACTTCCGGCCAGGATGTCGGCAAACAGATACTCGGATACGGTCCGCTGCAGACCGGCGCCCATCCACTCGTCCACGAATACGGTGACGATGAACAGGATGATGAGTGCATAGAAAATGCCCGTCCGTTGCCGGAGGACGCTGCGCAGGTACAGGTTCAGGAAGTGCGAAGCCAGGATGAGCAACCCGATGGCGACGAGCCACCAGACAGCGCCGCCCCATGATTCCGCACCGGGCCGGACGAACCGCCACCAGAATGGCAGGAAGAACAGAAGAGGGTACACGTTGTGGATGGACCCCAGCGAGGACACCTGGAAGAACCGGACCAGGCTGGATCGCGAGATGGGAATGTGCAGGAACGGCACCACTTTCATGCGCGGCGTCTTCTGGAACAGGAAGCGCATGAAAAACAAGCTGACAAACGATGCCAACAGGTACTGGTTTACAACCTGTACGGGCAATGCACCCGGAAATGCCAGCTCTGAGAACTTCGGGAAAAAGGCTCCCAGGACCACCAGGACGAACGCCGAGTAGATGAGCATGACGCCGACCACGATCCACATGAACAGGTTCTGGCGTGCACGCAAGGCGCGACGCGAAACCTTCAGCTGGGTCCCGGCCAGAAGTCGGTAGGCCCTCAGGCCGGACAGGGGGGCATGCATACTAGAAGGCTGTTGAAGAATCTGAGTGTGACAGGGTGCGAGCGCCGGAATGCCAGATGCAAGGCGTCCCGACGCCGAATAGCAGCGCTATTCGAAGGAGGGACAACGAAGCAGATGGCATTTCGCCGCCGCACCATGGTATGCTAGGGTTTTTCAACAGCCTTCTAAACGAACACGAAGTCTATCTCCCGGTTCTCCATGGAGGCACCGGCAATGACAACCCTGACCTGCTGTCCCAATTTGAACGTCTTCCCGCTCCGTTGTCCCCGCATCATGTACTGCTCCTCGATGAATTCGTAGTAATCGCCTTCCATGTCTCGGACATGGACAAGGCCTTCAATGAGGAGTTTCGGCAGTTCGATGAAAATACCAAATCGGGTGACGCTGGAAATCACGCCATCGAACGGTTCGCCCAGATGCATCCGGGCATATTCCACCTGTTTCAGCTTGACCGATTCACGCTCGGCCTGGGTAGCGATCTGCTCGCGCTCACTGCAATGGTCGGCCTGGTCGTCGAGCATCTGGGGAGACGGGCGACCCTCTCCCTTGAGGTGCGCCTTCACAATGCGATGGACAATGAGGTCCGGATACCGGCGGATGGGGCTTGTGAAGTGCGTGTAATCCTCCAGTGCCAGTCCGTAGTGACCTACGTTGTCGACCGTGTAATGCGCACGGGCCATGGAGCGCAAGGCTGCCTGCTCAATAATGGGTTCCTGCGGCGTCCCCTTGGCATCCTTCAGCAGTGCGTTGAGATCCTTCGGGGAAATGCTGCCTTCTTCGTGCGGCATCCGGAATCCGAACGCCTTTACGAACTGCGCCAGACGTGCAATACGTTCCTGGTTCGGGGCATCATGGGTCCGGAAGATGAACGGGCCATACTTCGGATCGCCGAATTCAGCAGCAATGCTGCGGTTTGCGAGCAGCATGAACTCCTCAATGAGCTGGTTCGTCTCGTGGCGCTCACGGGGTACGATATCCACCGGATGTCCCTTTTCGTCCAGCAGGACACGTATTTCAGGAAGATCGAAGTTGACAGATCCCCGCTCGAAGCGGCGGGCCCGCATGATGCGGGCGAGATCGCCCAGCGTACGCACGTCGTCGGCAAGGCGGTGTGACGCGCCTTCCCACACAGCCTGGGCCTCTTCATAGGAAAAGCGCTGGCACGACCGGATGATGGTTTCGGCAGCACGGAACGCAACAACGTTGGCGTCCTTGTCCAGCTCGAATATAGCCGAAAAGGCCAGGCGGTCTTCGTCGGGCCGCAGCGAACACACGTTGTTGGACAGGTGCTCGGGGAGCATGGGGATGACGCGGTCCACCAGGTACACGGACGTGCCTTTTTCAAGCGCCTCGGCGTCGAGGGCCGTGCCTTCCTTCACATAATGGCTGACATCTGCAATATGGACGCCGACTTCGAAGTTGCCGTTTTTGAGGGGCACAACGTGCAGCGCATCGTCGAAGTCCTTGGCATCGGCCGGGTCAATGGTGAACACATTCCGGTCACGAAAGTCCTCGCGCTCGGCCAGGAGTTCCTTGGTGACGCGGACCTCACATGCATTGGCTTCGCGCTCGGCCTCCTCACTGAATCCGTCTATGACACCCACGCTCAGGGCTACCGAAAGCGTCTGGACGGCCGGGTCGTCGGCACGGCCAATGACCTGGAGCAGACGGCCTCTCGGGGCACTCTTGGTATCGAACGCGTCAATGGAGACGACGACTTTGTCGCCGTCACGGGCCTTTCCGACCGTATCCAGGTCCACGAAAATGTCATGGATGAGGCGCTTGTCGTCCGGGTCGACGACCGCAAACGACCCACTGTGCTTGAATGTCCCGACGGCACGCGTCCGGCCGCGCTTGACAATGCCGGTGACTTCCACCTCGCGGCGCTGGTCGCCTTTCTTTGCGGCTACGGTGGCCACGCTTACCGTATCGCTGTCCAGTGCGTTGCCCATGCGGCGCGCGCGTACGTACAGGTCGTCGTCATACCCGTCGACGGATACGAATCCGTACCCATCGGGGTGGACGGACAGGCGTCCCTCCATCTTGTGTTCAGGGGGGCGGTAGGAGAAGCGGTTGCTTCCTGCGGGTTGCAGATGGCCTTCGGCTACCAATTCATCGATGGCCGCGCGAGCGGCCTTGTAATCCGCGTTTTCGCGGAGGTCGAGGCGTTTGGCTACTTCCTTGGGGCGGAACGCACGTTTGCCGTGGTTCTTGAAGAATGACAGGACTCGGTCCTTCATGGACGTACAGTTTTGAATCGGCGCGAGAGGGGGCCGGGCGTTTGCGCCAGTTGGGCGGCACGGTCGGCAGCGTCGACGAGGGTGTCGCGAAATCCTTCGCCTATGGGGCGACAGGTCCAGCCGAGATCTGAATGGGCTTTTTCGGCAGATGCGATGTACGTGACACCGGCTGCCATGCGTAATGTTTCCGACGTGTAGGTGTCCGGCAGGGTCACAAAAGACTCGAGGCGGGCGGCCATGGCGGCCATGAAACCCGCCGCAGAGGCAGGAAGATGGATGCGGGGAGGTCGACGACGCGAAAGGCGCGCGGCCACGTCAAAGGCCTCGACCATGGTGTGGTCCGGCCCCGCCAGGTGGTAGCACACACCGTTCTGGCCGCGCTCAATCGCCAGGACGTGGCCGCGCGCCACATCGTCCACGTGGGCCCAGCTGAAACGGGAATCCCTCGGGATGGCCGGCAGGCGCCCCCGGAACCAGTCAATGAACATGCGGTGGATGGTGCTGTGGTCGCCGGGCCCGTAAATGAGGCCCGGTTGGACAATGGTCAACGGAAGTCCGTTTTCCATGAGCGGCAGCGCCACCTTGTAATGAGCATCCCATTTCGTGCGGTCATACGTGGACGCGAAGGGGCCGTCGTGCCGATACGATTCATCGACGAGGGAGCCGCGGGTGTCACCGTTTACGGCCACCGTACTGGTATACACGCCCCGGGGAATGGCCAGCTCGCGCATGGCCTCGAGGACAATGCGGGTGCCGTCCACGTTCACTTGCTGCATACGAACGGGGTCCACGTTTCCCACCTCGTACCAGGCAGCCACATGGAAAACAGCGTCGGCGCCCTCCATGCCCGCCCGGACAGACGCATCATCGGTGATGTCACCACGCACGAGGCGAACCCCGTCGGCATGCAGGCTCCGCGCGGCATACGGATCACGGACCAGTGCCGTAATCGAATGTCCGGCATGGAGAAGCTGATGGACCAACCGTCCTCCGAGGAACCCCGTTGCACCGGTGATGAATACGTTCATGGTGTCGTAGCCTCGGCGAAAATGTGCCGTCCCATGGCATCGGAGAGGGCAACGTCCACGTCATTGATCCGGACGGTCATGCCATCGACCGGATGTGCGGACATGACCCGGCAGGTCGTTCCGGGAAGCAATCCAAGGTCCTCGATGAGGTGCAGCATGTCTACGTCGGTATCGACGAGGCGGCGGATCTCCACGTGGTCGCCGGGACTGAATGTGGTCAGCGGGTCGGCTACCAATTCGGTCATGCGGCCGTCCCGCGTTGGAATGGGGTCCCCGTGCGGATCATGGGTCGGATAGCCCAGCAGCTCGTCGATCCGGGCTTCGAACTCCTCGGAAATATGGTGCTCCAGGTGCTCGGCCTCGTCGTGCATCTGCTGCCAGCCATAGCCCATGACCTCGCGCAGGTAGGTCTCCAGCAAACGGTGGTGACGGATGATTTCGAGCGCGATCTTTTCCCCGGCCGGTGTGAGCCGCACGCCTTTGTAGCGGGCATACGTCACCAGCTTCATCGTGGCCAGCCGGCCCATCATGTTCGTCACCGATGCCGATGACACGCTCAGGTGCCGTGCCAGCTCGGTGGTGGTCACGGCCGCGCCGTCGTGCAGCTTGTAGATCGCTTTCAGGTAGTCTTCTACGGCCTGGCTCAGCATGGAATGGACTGTCGGATGATGCACATCGGGTGTGTACTCAAAACGGGCGAAGTCGATCCGGAGCGGCATGTCCCACCAGGGCCCGAGCCAGCATGCGGGTGGCATCGACCAGGCGGGATGCAACAGGGCCGGTGGTCGGCGCAGCCAGTGGCAACTCCGTGCAGCCGAGCACCACAAGGTCGGCGCCGGCCTGCAACAATCCGTCTGCGGCCTTGGCAACGGCATCGCGGGCTTCACGTGTGACGGGACGGGAGCGTGCCTTGATGCCCCATTCGGAATGGTAGATGGCGTCGTTCAGAAGGCCATCCCGGACCGATTGCGGGGGGAGCAATGCCCTCAGCCCGGCTCGTTCGATGCGGCGATCGTAGAGCCTGAACCGGTATGTGCCCTGGGTGCCCAGGATTCCGATCGTTTTCGCATCCGGGAAGTGGCGGCGGATGGCCAGGACGGTTTCGTCTATGATGTGGAACAGCACCATATCCGTACCATCCTTTTTCAAACGGTCCCGAACGGCATTGAAAATGGGGTCGGCGTGCGCGGTGTTGCACGCAATGCCGGCCGTGGTGGCGCCGGAATGTGCCATTTCCAGCAGCGCGTTCGCCATGGGGCGTGCGGGATCGGTCGATGCCTTGCCCAGCAAAAAGGCCGTCCGGTCCGGAATCTGCGTTGCGTTGTGCAGGATGCAGGGTATGTGGTCCTGGTCCCGCGATGCAACCGTCTCGTCCAGGACGCGGCGTGCGAGATCGACACCGGCATACGGCCCCATGCCACCCAGAATGCCAATGACGGCGGATGCGGCGGATGGGGAAGGTGTCATGCTGGGCGCGGCTGTGAATGGTATGCGGAAGCACTGGCCCGGTTATATTCCGGGACCTTCCGCATGTTACCTGATGTCATGAAAAAATCTGTTGTATGCCTTGCCATCCTGTTGGCGGCAAGCCTTCCTGCACCGGCCAGCGGCCAACCTGTCAGCGGCCAGGACACCGACGGGGCGCGCATGCGGGCCCGGGAAGCGGGTGTGCGCCCCGGAATCCTGCAGCCGGGCCCCCTGAATGCCATTTCCGACGTCTCCGGCGTGCAGGTGGGGCATGTTACACTGGTCATCGGCGATTCCATCCGGACGGGCGTGACGGCCATTTTGCCACACGGCGGCAACCTGTACCGCGACAAGGTACCGGCGGCCTTCGAAGCGGCGAATGCGTTCGGGAAATTTGCCGGAAGCACCCAGATCCGGGAATTAGGAGAAATAGAGACGCCGATCGTGTTGACCAACACACTGTCGGTGCCACAGGGTATGGAAGGTATCATTGACTGGACACTTGCCCAGCCCGGAAACGAACAGGTACGCTCCGTGAACGGCATTGTCGGGGAAACCAATGACGGGTACCTGAATGACATTCGCGGCCGCCACGTGGGTGCCCACCACGTCGTGGAAGCCATTGAAAATGCGCGACCCGGGCCGGTGGCCGAAGGCGCGGTCGGAGCCGGAACGGGAACGGTGGCGTTCGGCTGGAAGGGGGGAATCGGCACCAGCTCGCGGCATCTTCCCGAAACAGTGGGTGGCTGGACGGTAGGTGTTCTGGTGCAGGCCAACTATGGCGGCATCCTGCAGGTCGATGGCGTTCGGGTTGGGGAGGCCCTCGGACAGTACTTCATGAAGAACGTCGTGGACCGAGGCGATGCCGATGGCTCCATCATCATGGTGGTTGCCACCGACGCGCCCTTGTCGGACCGGAATCTGGAGCGACTGGCGCGGCGGGCGCTCTACGGCATTCCACGGTCCGGATCGCCGGCCACGAACGGGTCGGGTGACTATGCGGTGGCGTTCTCCACGCATCCCGACGTGCGGCTGACGCCGGAGCGTCGATCCGGTGTCACAACGGTGGCTAATGTACCGAATGATGCCATGTCGCCGCTTTTCCAGGCGGCGATGGAGGCGGCTGAAGAGGCCATTTACAATGCATTGTTCATGGCCACGACCACGACCGGGCACCGCGGTACGGTGCAGGCCCTGCCCATCCGGAAGGTCCTGGAGATCATGGAAAAGCCGCCCGCGCGCCGGTGAAGATTCTGTAACGGTCGCTTCTTCGTTGCGACAACCCCCTGAAATCCCTATTTTTGACGATCTGTACCCCCTTCAGGGAAACTGCCCGGTCGTCTAATGGCAGGACAGCGGCCTTTGAAGCCGTATGTGGAGGTTCGAGTCCTCCCCGGGCAACAGTGCCGCACATGGGCTTCGGCCAGTTCGGAAGACATCAGATCCATCATTCAGAGCATGAAAGGAGACCATCCCATACAGATTTTTGCCGGCCGGTCCAATCCGGCACTGGCGCGTGCCATCGCGCTGGCTTACGGGCAGGAGTTGGGTAAGGTTGAAATCAAGAATTTCTCCGATGGTGAAATCTATGTCCACTACGAAGAATCCATTCGTGGTGGTGATGTATTCCTGATCCAGAGCACCCATCCGACAGCCGACAACTGGATGGAGCTTCTGCTGCTCATTGATGCCGCCAAGCGCGCGTCAGCGGAGCGCATTACGGCCGTCATTCCGTACTTCGGTTATGCCAGGCAGGAGCGCAAGGACCAACCGCGCGTCTCCATTGCCGCCAAGCTCATGGCGAACATGCTGACGACGGCAGGCGTGGACAGAGTGCTGACCATGGACTTGCATGCCGCACAGATTCAGGGATTCTTCGACGTTCCCGTGGATCACCTGTACGGCTCAGCCGTGTTCATCGAGTATTTCCGCTCCATGGAAATGGAGAACCTGGTGGTCGTTGCCCCGGATGTGGGTGGTATCAAGATGGCCCGGGCGTATTCGAAGCGCCTGAAGGCCGATCTGGCCCTCATTGACAAGCGACGTCCCCAGCAGAATGTGGCGGAAGTCATGCATATCATCGGCGAAGTGGAAGGCAAGAATGTCATCCTCATTGACGATATGATCGATACCGCCGGTACGCTGACCAGTGCGGCCAATGCCCTCCGAAAGGCAGGCGCGTTGCGCATCATGGCAGCAGGAACGCACCCGTTGCTTTCCGGACCAGCGTACGATCGCATAGAATCGTCCGAAATCGAGAGCTTGATCGTGACCGACACGATCCCGCTTGTTCGTGCTTCGGACCGTATCACGGTGGTGAGCGTAGCGGAGATTTTCGCTGACGCCATCCGCCGCATTTATACGGATGAGTCGGTCTCGACCCTCTTCATCCCCTAAGTTTTTCATAAACGCAGACAGGTAGAAACAGGCATGGAAGCGATCACGCTCGAGGTGACCCCTCGCGAGACGGGCAAGAAGGCATCCCGCATTGCGCGGCGCGAAGGTCATGTGCCGTGTGTCATGTACGGTCAGGGTGAATCCCCCAAGTCGTTCAGTACAACTGAGCTCGACTTGCGTGGACTTATCTACACCGATGAATTCCATCGGGTACATATCATATTCGAAGGCAAGACGTACGAGTGCGTCCTCAAGAAAGTGGATTTCCATCCGGTGACGGATGCGGCCATCCACGCGGATTTCCAGATCCTGCACCCGGGTGAGAAGATCAACCTGCGCGTGCCGGTACACTTCGAAGGTGTATCGATCGGACAGAAGAACGGTGCCATTGCGCAGACGTTCGTCAACAAGATCCGCGTGCGCTGTCTGCCGAAGGACCTCCCCGATCACGTCAAGGTGGATATTTCCCCTCTGAAAATCGGTCAGTCCCTCATGGTCCGCGACCTCGAGATTGAGGGTGTTGAATTCCTGACGCCGTCCGACCAGACGCTCGTGACCATCACGGTACCACGCGGTATTGTTTCCGCCACCGATGAAGACGAGGAAGGAGCCGAGGGCGCCGAAGGTGCTGAGGGTGTCGAAGGTGCTGAGGGTGAGGAGGCTGTTGCCGAGGAATCCCAGGACTGATCCACGTCGATCATGATTGAAGTATGAACGCGACGGGCCTTTCGGGGCCCGTCGTTGTATAACAATGGCTGCAGGACGCTACATCATCGGATTGGGAAATCCGGGTGCCGAGTATGACGGCACGCGGCACAACATCGGGTTCCGTGTGGTCGATGCCATTGCCGAACGCCTGGGAATCACATTCTCCACGAAGGCTCAGTCCCTCATTGCAGAGGGGCGTTGGCGCGGTCGGTCACTTGGTCTGGCAAAACCCCAGACGTACATGAACCGGAGTGGCCTCGCCGTGGAGGAAATCATGCGGCGGCACAAGCTGGATCCGCAGGATATCATGGTGATTGTCGATGACATCCACCTTCCACTCGGCAAGATGCGTATCCGGCAGAAGGGGGGAAGTGGCGGTCACAACGGCCTGGAAGATATTGGCGACTGGCTCGACTCCGATGAATGGCCGCGCCTTCGCTTCGGCGTAGGATCGGATTTCGAGCGGGGGCGCCAGGCCGATTATGTGCTGCAACCGTTCGCAGCGGAGGAAACGGCCGACGTGGCACGCCTCACCGAGCACGCGCGCGACGCCGCCCTGTCGTTCGTGCATGACGGAATCGTAACCTGCATGAACCGCTTCAATCTCTAATTCTTGGTTAACGGCTGTAACCGTTGGGCCAAAGGCCCTAAATTGAGCAGCTGTATTATCCGTTCTCAACCCTGAACCACCCACTCCCCATGGATCTAGCAACGATTATTTACCTGGTCCCCGTGACTGGGGTGCTTGCGCTCATTTACGCGTGGATGCGCACCAACTGGGTCACGAAGCAGGACGCGGGCAATGAGGTCATGGTTGACCTGGCCAAGTCCATCGCAGAAGGTGCCCGCGCCTTCCTGCGCGAAGAATACCGCGTGCTCGTGATTTTCGTCGTGGTCGTCGCCGCCCTGTTGGCATTTGCCAACTTCAGCCAGCCGCAGTCCTCCTGGATGATCGCCGTTTCGTTCGTCGTTGGCGCTTTATGCAGTGGCCTTGCCGGTTTCATCGGCATGAACGTGGCCACGAAGGCCAACGTACGGACCACCCAGGCTGCCCGGACCGGTCTCGCGCCGGCACTGAACGTCGCCTTTTCAGGTGGTCTTGTCATGGGTCTCAGCGTTGTCGGACTCGGTGTGCTGGGTCTTGGCCTGCTGTTCATCGGCTACCACCAGTTCACGGAATGGGACTATGTGAAAGTAATCGGCGTCATTTCCGGTTTCTCACTCGGTGCCTCATCCATCGCTCTTTTTGCGCGTGTCGGTGGGGGTATCTACACGAAGGCAGCTGACGTGGGCGCTGACCTCGCAGGCAAGGTCTACGAAGGTATTCCGGAAGACGACCCGCGCAACCCGGCAACGATTGCCGACAACGTGGGAGACAACGTGGGAGACGTGGCCGGCATGGGTGCTGACCTCTTTGAATCCTACGTGGGTTCCATCATCGGTACGATGGTGCTGGGCTCGGCTTTCATTGCACTTCCTGCGTTCTCCACGGGCGGTCTCGGCGACATCAGCGCTGTGGTCCTTCCGCTGGCGCTGGCTGGTGTCGGAATCCTGGTTTCCATTGCCGGTTCCTTCTTCGTCAAGGTCAAGGAAGGCGGTAATCCACAGCACGCCCTGAACCTGGGCGAGTTCGGTGCTGCCGGCCTCATGGCTGTGCTGTCGTACTTCATCATCGTCAACATGCTGCCTGAGTCCTGGGAGTACGCTGGCTCCACGTTCACGTCCCTCGGCGTGTTCTGGGCCGTACTCATTGGCCTGGCGGCCGGTACCATCATCGGTCTTGTGACCGAGTATTACACGGCCACCGGCAAGGGACCGGTAACGGGTATTGCCAATCAGTCTGTAACGGGTGCTGCCACGAACATCATTGCCGGCCTCGGCGTCGGCATGTATTCGACAGGGATCCCGGCCATCGTGCTGGCACTGGCCATCATCGGTGCGTTCACGTTCGCGGGCCTGTACGGTATTGCGATCGCCGCCGTTGGCATGCTGTCGGTTACGGGTATCCAGCTGGCTGTTGACGCGTACGGCCCCATCTCGGACAACGCTGGTGGTATCGCTGAAATGGCACATCTGCCGGCAGAAGTGCGCGAACGCACTGACAAGCTGGATGCTGTCGGCAATACGACGGCCGCCATCGGTAAAGGCTTCGCGATCGGATCGGCAGCCCTTACGGCACTGGGTCTGTTTGCGGCCTTCATGCAGCAGGCGGACGTTCGGACCATTGACGTGGCCAACCCGGTGATTCTTGCCGGTATGCTTCTTGGCGCCATGCTGCCGTACGTATTCTCCGCCATGGCCATGGGTGCCGTTGGACGGGCTGCCGGTGATATGATCAAGGAAGTCGGCCGTCAGTTCGCTGAAATTCCTGGTTTGCGCGAGGGAACGGCCAAGCCGGATCACGAGCGTTGCGTGGAAATCTCCACCAAGGCAGCCATCCGTGAAATGGTGGCTCCTGGTCTTCTTGCTGTGCTTGTACCGGTCGCCATTGGATTCATCGACAAGAACATGCTGGGCGGCTTGCTGGCCGGCGTTACCGTCTCCGGCGTCCTGTTCGCAATTTTCCAGTCCAACGCCGGTGGTGCATGGGACAATGCGAAGAAGATGATCGAAAGCGGCATCACGATCGATGGCAAGCAATACGGCAAGGGATCTGAGGCCCACAAGGCGGCTGTGGTCGGCGACACGGTAGGCGATCCATTGAAGGATACCTCCGGTCCGAGCCTCAACATCCTCATCAAGCTTATCGCAGTCGTCGCGCTGGTTATTGCGCCTCTGATTGCCTGACGCGTGTTGTTGAGCGACCTTTTTTTCGTTTCCGGCGTACAGACCGCCAACCGTACCAAACACAGAGCGCGCGTTTCATGGCCAAGGTTGAAGTGACGATGCCCAAGATGGGCGAGAGCATCACGGAAGGCACCGTAATTGAATGGCTGAAGCAGCCGGGTGACACCATTGAAATGGATGAACCCCTGCTGGAAATCGGTACGGACAAGGTCGATACGGAAGTCCCATCACCTTCGGCTGGAGTACTCTCGGAAATCCTTGTGCAGGAAGGGGATACGGTCGATGTAGGAACGGTCATCGCCATCCTGGATACCGACGCGGATGCGACGGCAGGAGGGGGCGGATCACAGTCTGAGCCTGCTTCCGAGCCCGAGCCCGAGCCGGAGCCAGAACCACAGGCCGAACCACAGCCCGAACCTGCGTCCAATGCGGGCTCACGGGATGAATCTGCATCGTCCGGTGGTTCCGGTGGCGGTTCGCGCGTAGAGGTGCTCATGCCCAAAATGGGCGAGAGTATCATGGAGGGCACGGTCATCGCATGGGCGAAAAAGGTCGGTGACAGCATCGACCTGGATGAGACCCTGCTCGAGATTGCAACGGACAAGGTGGACACGGAAGTCCCTTCGCCAGCGGCCGGTACGGTACAGGAGATTCTGGTGGAAGAAGGGGAAACCGTCGATGTCGGCACCCTCATCGCCGTTATTGGTTCGGGTGCGTCTGCAAAGGCTGAACCGCCCAAGGAACCAGCTGGGAGCAGCGAGTCGGCGTCTTCGCAGAAAGCAACGTCCCAGGAGTCTTCCGCACCCCGCGAGGACGTGGGCCCCATACCCCGAACCGGTCCGGACGGCGAGTTCTTTTCGCCATTGGTACGGTCCATTGCCGAGGCCGAGAAGGTTTCGGTACAGGAGCTTCGGTCCATTTCCGGTTCCGGCCGGGATGGTCGCGTGACAAAGGACGACGTGCTGACGTTCGTCGAAAAACGTGGCAGTGCTCCCGCGGCAGCGCCCGCCCAGGCAGTGTCTGCGCCACCGCGTCCTGCCATGCAAACAGTCGGTACGTCGGAAGACGGACGCGTTGAAGTCGTCAAGATGGACCGCATGCGGCAGATCATTGCCGAGCACATGGTCCGGTCAAAATCGACCAGCGCGCACGTCACGTCGTTCGCGGAAATCGATGTCACGAACCTGGTCCGCCTGCGCGAGCGCACGAAGGAAGGATTCCAGAAACGCGAAGGCATCAAGCTTACCTACACACCGTTCTTCGTCTACGCCGCTGTCGAGGCCTTGCGTGACCATCCGATGCTGAATTGCTCGGTGGAGGGCGATACCGTCCTGTTGCGCAAGGATTTCCATATCGGCATTGCGGTGGCGATCGGCAAGACCGGACTGGTTGCGCCGGTCATCCGGGATGCAGGCCAACGGAATATCGTGGGTCTGGCCCAAGCGACCGCAGATCTGGCCAGCCGTGCCCGCAACAAGCAGCTCATGCCCGATCAACTTTCGGGTGGCACCTTTACGGTGACGAACGTAGGCTCCCTGGGCTCCATCATGGGCACGCCGATCATCAACCAGCCGCAGGTAGGTATCCTGGCGACAGGCGCCATCAAGAAGCGCCCGGTGGTGATTGAGGATCCGGTCATGGGTGACGTGATCGCAGTCAGGCACATGATGTTCATTTCCCTTTCCTATGATCACCGCATTGTGGATGGCGCCATGGCCTCATCATTCCTGCGCCGGTACACGGACGTACTGGAAGGACTGGATCCGAATGCGGACGTCTGACGACGATTTTAATATCCGTTATTGACAATCTCGTCTGTGAATGGTTGATTGAATGGCCGTCAGACTGCACACGCCCCAATCATGCCAACGCCACAATCGTTTTCCAGCGACGTAGGCCTCGTACTGAGCGCCCAAGCCTACCGGGCACACGTCCAGGACTTCCTGCGTGTGTACCTGGCAGACAAAAGCCCGGAGACGGTCGGAACGTACAGGCGATCCCTGAACGAGTTCGAGCGCTGGTTCACAAGCGCGGGTGACGACTGTACGCTGCGCACCGAGGATATCGAGGCCTACAAAACGTACCTCATGGATACGAGGGGGCTTCACCAGGTGTCGGTGTCGACGTACTTGACGGCCGTTCGACGGTTGTGTCAGTACCTCGTGGATATCGGGCAGATGGCCGGCAACCCTGCCAGAGCCGTCAAAGGCAATCGTCGTCCGGATGTCCACACCCGCGAAATGTTGGCGCAGGACGACGTGGACCAGCTCTTGCGGGTACTGCAGTCCGAATCGGACATCGACAAGAGGGATCGTGCCATTGTGCACATGATGTTGTTTGCCGGTCTGAGTGAGATTGAGATCATCCGTGCCGACGTGCGGGACCTCGAGCAAACCCTCATGGGATGGTACCTTCGGATCCAGGGGAAGGGTCACACCGTTAAAGACCAGCAGGTACCCATCGATCCGCTCGTGATGGATGCCATCCGACTGTACTTGGACACGCGGGGACGAATCCGGCCAGAGGATCCCTTGTTTGTGTCGCACGGGCACCGAAGCGAGGGCCTTCGACTCAATACCCGCTCCGTCCGAAGCCGGATCAACAACCATTTGGCCGAAGCGGGTATAAAACGTGACGGTATTTCTCCGCACAGCTTGACCCATACGGCAGCGCTGTTGTGGCTGCGCGACGGTATGTCCGTGGACGATGTGCGAAGACGCATGCGACACGGCACCATCGAGACCACCATGATGTATTTCCGCCGTCAGGGCGAATCAGAAGAGTAGCATATGCCAGGACCGATCGACATTCCACACTTGTATTCACCGGAAGATGTAGTCCGGTTCGTTGGACGAGAGCTGGAGGCAGCCTCTGACGTGGACAAGGCGCAGCAGATGGCGCAGTACATGAAGACGCACATGCCATTCTATGGTGTGCAGAAACCGGGACGGGAGCATATTGCGCGAGCCGTGAAATGGCATTTCCGTCCGTCGTCCCAGGAAGAGTACGAGCACCTGGTCAAGCTCCTCTGGAACCAGGACCACCGGGAAGAGAAGTATCTGGCTGTGCAGTTCGCCAGGACGTTCCGGCTGTTCATCACGTCCGACTCCCTGCCACTCTACGAATTCCTGATCAGGGATGGCGCGTGGTGGGATTTCGTGGATGACGTAGCCATCAGGCTGGTCGGTTCGGTCCTGCGCAATGATCGTCCAACGGTTTCCTCCTTGCTGGATAAATGGATCGAGGACGAAGACATGTGGATCCGGCGGGCCGCCATCATTTCGCAGGTCATGCATCGGGGCGATACCGATCACGAGCGTCTGTTTGCCTACTGCCGGGCCTGCATGCACGAAACGAGTCCGTTCATCCGGAAAGCGATTGGTTGGGCATTGCGGGACTACGCGAAAGCCTCTCCGTCCCGCGTGGCACGTTTCGTGCACAAGCACCGGGATGAATTGTCACCTGTGAGTCTGCGTGAGGCCACCCGCGGATTGCCTTCCGAGGTGTGACCGCCCCCCTGGGGAGTGACGAATCAATGGATGGCCGTCTGTACGGTAAGGCGATGCAGACCGCCGAGCGAGGACCACGACGCGTAGCCGTAATCCACGGATACACGGCGCACCCGGATGCCCACGCCCGTGGATACCCCGGCCATGTCCAGACGCGTTTTGATCTTGAGATCATCGTGGCGTCGGTGATTGTAGCCGAATCGCATCCGGAAACTGTCGGAAAACTGGAATTCCGCAGCCAGGATCAGGTGGTGAAACAGCGTCGCGCCTTCCAGTTTGTTGAGGCGGTACGCCGTGGCCGATACCAGCAGCGGCAGGTGCTTCAGCCTCTTGGATGCGCCTACGCGCAGGTCTGTCGGGAGGTGGTCACGGCGCGTCCCGATGGAGGACAATACCACGCCTACCTGGTTCAACGTGGCTCCGAACGACAGGCGCCGCGCTTCGTCGTGCCACCGGAGTCCGAGGTCCATGGTGAATGCCGATGCTCCTTCGGAATCAATGCTGTTGTGAAGCAGGGACAGGCTGGCTCCGTAGCGAAGCCGTGACTTCCACGCCCTGGAGAGACCTGCCGTGAGCCCGATATCCGATGCGCTGAAGGTCCCCGTTGACACCCCCGATGCATCCGTTCGGTCCATGTCACCAAAGGACAGGTAGCGTAGTCCGATGGCCATGGTCCCTACGCTGTCCATTGAGCGCGCATAGGACAGCCAGCCCGCACTCAGGTCCGATACGTGATTCAGGTACGTCAGCTCGGCGGCGCCGTGCATGTCCGGCGTCAGGAGTGCAGGATTGCTGAACAGGGCACCCGTCCCCGGTTCAATGACGGCAGGGGAGGCGCCACCCAGCCCGGCCGACCGGGCCGTGGCATCCAGTTGCACGACGGGAAAGGCCGCACTTTCCAGTTGCGCCATGACCGTTCGAGCGGAGGGGAGCAGCAGAATGAGCAGCAACAGATGGCGCATGGGCAAAAAAGTAGAAGCGGCGGACCGGGAGGTTCGCCGCTTCTACCGCATGTACGCGTGGGGGTTCTGTGAGGGCACCGGAATGCCCTGCACGGATACTATTTCAGCAGAGTGAGTGTCGATGTCTGCGTCTGTCCCGCCGACTCCAGGCGCACCAGGTAGGCGCCACTCTTCAGGTGGGAGGCCTGGAAACGCTCCACATACCGGCCGGCTGGCATGGACGCATCCACCAGCGTGGCTACGTGGCGACCGGAGACGTCCCAAATGCTGAGGCGCACGTGCCCGCTGGTCGGGACATCGAATCCGATCGATGTCTGCGGGTTGAACGGATTCGGATAGGCGGCATGCAGAACCAGCGACCCCGGGATGGATGCATCGACGGCTTCGGTGGCCACACCGCTCACCGTAGTGAACGATGCCGTGGACCAGGTGCCGTTTCCAGCAGCATTCGTGGCCCGGACACGCCACCAATGTGGCGTGTTGCCTTCGAGTGGGCCGACTTCGAAGCTCGTCCCGGAGGTGGAGGTGGACGCGACGATCACGATGAATGACTCGTCGGTAGATACCTCCACGTCGTAGGCGCTGGCATCGGCCGTGGCTGTCCAGGACAAGGTGGCGGTCGCAGCAATATCCACGGCTCCGTCAATAGGCAGCGAAAGCGTGGTGGCGCCCGGTGCCTGCAGCGCAGGAGGACGGGTTGTGAACGAACCTTCTACCCAGGCACCGCTGGCATTTGTATTGTCTCCGCGGACGCGCCAGTAGTAGAGGGTTTCCTCGGCCAGACCGGATACAGTTGCCTGGGTAGTTGTCAGGCCGATGTTGTCCAGGACGGCGCCGCTGTAGTCGCTGTTCTCCGACACCTGGATGGAGTACGATGTGGCATCGGAAGCGGCGGTCCATGTCAGGGTCGTTGCGGTCTCGACCTCCGTAGCACCGGGTGCCGGTGACGTCAGTGTGACCAGACCTGGTGTGACGATGGGAGCGGATTCAGTTGTGAAGCTCGCCGATGCCCATGTACCTGCTCCGTCGGCATTGGTGCCCCGAACGCGCCAGTAGTACACGGTTGCATAGGCAAGACCGGTGGCGCCGTTTTCAGAGCCCGTCAGTCCCGATTCGTTCAGAACGAGTGCCGTAAACGCTGCATCCGTTGCGAGTTGTACGTCATAGGCCGTGGCATCGGTTGCTGTCGACCAGGTCAGTGTCGGTGCCGTGCTGACGTCGGTAGCGCCGTCAGCGGGTGCCGTCAACGTCACGCTGCCCGGCAGAACGACGGGCGCTGCTTCGGTAGTAAACGACCGCGCGGTCCACGGGCCGGCACCACCGGCATTCAGGCCGCGTACCCGCCAGTGATAGACCGTGGCGTTTGTCAGACCGGTCAGTGCGAAACTGGTGCCAGTAAGTCCGGTCTGGTCAGAGATGAGGGACGTAAATCCTGTATCGGTGGCGACTTGCACGTCATACGTGGCGGCACCCGCATCGGCGGTCCAGGAAACGTCCAGTGCGAGAGCCACATCCGTAGCTGCATCGGCCGGAGCCAGCAACATGAGCGCAGCGGGGGGCGACGGGAGCGATGTGAGTGTTGTGAATGACGACGTGGCCGACCAGTCTCCGGCACCGCCCTCGTTGGTGCCGCGAACGCGCCAGATGTAGGTGGTCGACTCGTTCAGTCCCGTCGCGTCGAAGGAGGTCGTGGTCAGGCCGGTTTCATCGATGACAATGGTCTGTCCTGACTTCGAGAATGACTCGGTGGCAACCTGCAGGTCGTATGCCGTTGCCGCGTCGACGGCGCCCCATGAGAGCGTCGGGCTCGTGGAGAGGCCCGTGGCTCCACTGACCGGACCGAGTGATGCCGGCGCAACTGCCGGTGGGTCCACCTGCTGCTGCGAGCCGTATCCGTTGTAGGAGTGCGTGGCCGAGATGATGTCGCCCTGTCCTGCATTGGTGATGGTGATACCGGCGCTGACACCCGCTTTCGTTGCAAACAGGATGATGCGCGTGGTCACGGATGATCCAAAGCCGAAGACCGTTGTCGTCAACGTTTGGGTGTATTCATACCGCAGCGCGTCATAAGAGCCCTGGGGCGTGACGAGCGTGCCCCATCCGTTGGCCGTTCCATCGCGTGTGATCGAAATGTTCGACGTGAACCCGCCCGTGTTCGTGGAATAGGTTGTCGATCCAGTCCAGGTGGATCCGAACTGAAGAGGGACGGGATGATCCAGCATGCCGGTGTCGTACAGGTTGTCGGTCGTCTGGCCATCATTGATGATCATGGTGCCGAACGTCCGGTGTCCGGTGCCATCGAGTTGGTGGTACGTCACGTAATAGTCGCCCGGCGTATCGTTGGGCTCCGTTCCCTTGATGGCGTACGTGGCCGATGCAATGCGGGCATCTCCAGCTCCTGCCAGGGACCCATCCGGCATGGCGATGTACTCCTGGATGACGGGATTGCTGACTTCGGCATCGAATGCCAGTGCTGTGAAGTCCCAGGTCTGGCTGGCTCCGGTCATTGCCACGAGTGCCTGTATGCCGGCTTCCTGTCCGGCACTGGCCGACGCCGACGCCGGTTGGTACGTCGAGCCGATCTGGCCGGATACATAGTCGAAATCAAAGCTGATCTGGGCACTGGCGGGACTTGCCATCAGGATCAACAGGAGGACTGGACACAACAAACGTTTCATGGGGCTGGATGGGTTTTTGGAGGATGCATCACGTACAGAATCTATCCTGGACACCCCCGAAGCGATGTACCCGCCGGAGGGTATTTTCCCCGCATAATCGAAGCCCGTACGAATATGGCCGCCATCGGGAACGACCAGCGATCGCATCGCGTGTTAACGGGATGCAGGGACGATTGCGCCCTGCGTTCATACAGTTCATTCCGACATGCTGAATCTGTTCAAAAAGATGTTCGGCGACTCGCAGGAGCGCGCCGTCAAGAAACTCTGGCCTCTCGTTGCCGTGATCAACGAGGAATACGACAAGCTCCAGTCACTCAGCGACGAGGAGTTGCAGGCCAAGACAGACGAGTTCCGGGGTCGTATTCGCGAGGCGCTTTCCGAAATCGAAGCCGATCGCGACGAAATAAACCGGCAACTCAAGAGTGGGCAGTCTGCCGCGGGAGAGGATCTCACGCTGAATGACCGGCTGTCACTCTACGACGAGCTGGATGAACTGGAGAAGGAGTGGTATCGCACCCTCGATGAAACGCTGGACGAGATGCTGCCCGAGGCGTTCGCCGTGGCAAAGGATGCGTGTCGTCGCATGCAGGGTCGGGAGTGGGAAGCCGGTGGGCGTACCGTCCGGTGGGATATGGTCCCGTACGATGTCCAGCTCCTCGGCGGTATCGCCATCCATCAGGGCAACATTTCGGAAATGAAGACCGGTGAGGGCAAGACCCTCGTGGCCGTGGCCCCCGTTTACCTGAATGCCCTGGCCGGACAAGGCGTCCACCTCGTGACCGTGAACCCGTATCTGGCGCAGCGTGACTCGGAATGGATGGGTCCCGTGTATGAATACCTTGGCATGTCGGTCGATGTCATTGACAAGTACGAGCCGCACACGCCCCAGCGAAAGGCCGCGTACGAAGCAGACATCACCTACGGAACGAACAATGAGTTCGGGTTCGATTATCTCCGCGACAACTCGTTCGTGAACGATCCGGAGCACTTGCAGCAACGCAAGCACCATTTTGCCGTGGTCGATGAAGTGGATTCGGTGCTGATTGACGAAGCCCGGACGCCGCTCATCATTTCCGGACCGGTTCCGGAATCGGACGAAACGCAGTTCCACGAATTCAAGCCGTGGGTCGAGCGCTTGGTGTACTCCCAACAGAAGCTGGTGGCCAGCTTTGTGGCCGATGCCGAGCGCTTGCTGAAGGAGCGTGACGCGGCGTTGGAAGCCGGAAAGAACAAGCAGGCTGGCGAGCTGGAATCGGAGGCGGGACTGGCCCTGCTGCGTGCGTACCGTGGGTATCCGCGCAACAAGCGGCTCCGGAAGGTCCTCCAGGAGCCCGGTGTGGACCAACTCCGGCAGAAAACGGAGTTCTACTACCTGCAGGACAACGCGAAGAACATGCCCTTCGTCGATCAAGAGCTGCATTTTTCGTACGACGAAAAGCAGCGATCGATTGAGATGTCAGAAAAGGGGCGCCTGTTTATCGGGTCGTCGGCAGGGCAGGACGAAAACTTGTTCGTGCTTCCTGATCTTGGCGAAGAAGTAGCGGGCCTGGAGAAGGCAGCGGAAGCAGAGCAACGGAGCGTCGAGGCCACCCTGCGTGAGGACGATAGTCTGAATGAGGAGAAGCGCGCGCACAAGCTTGAGAACGACATCCGTGTGGTCAAGAACAAGATGGCCGATGCCAAGCGGGAGCTGTATGCCCGTTATGCCGATGCCGCGTCGCGACTGCACGCCATTGAACAGCTGCTGAAAGCCTACATCCTGTTCGAGAAGGACACCGAATACATTGTCCAGGACGACAAAATCCAGATCGTCGACGAGCACACCGGTCGCGTGCTGTCCGGTCGTCGGTATTCGGACGGCCTTCATCAGGCCATCGAAGCGAAGGAAGGCGTCAAGGTCCAGGCCGCCACGCAGACCTATGCAACGGTCACGTTGCAGAACTATTTCCGCCTGTATCACAAGCTCGCCGGCATGACCGGTACGGCCGAGACAGAAGCGGAAGAGTTTTTCAAGACCTACCAGATGGAAGTGGTGGTGGTCCCCACCAACAGGCCGATTGCACGGCAGGATCTTGATGACCTGGTGTTCCGCACGAAGCGCGAGAAGCTCCACGCCGTCATCGAGAAAATCCAGGAATACAACGAGAGGGGACAGCCGGTGCTGGTCGGTACCACATCGGTCGATTCCTCGGAGATGTACAGCCGCATGCTGACCCGTGTGGGCATCAAGCACAACGTGCTGAACGCCAAGCGGGATCGCGCGAAGGCTGAAGCCTTGATTGTCGCGGAAGCGGGTCAGTTGGGTGGCGTGACCATTGCCACCAACATGGCCGGTCGTGGTACGGACATCAAGCTCGGCGATGATGTCATTGCGGTGGGTGGTCTGGCCATCATCGGCACCGAGCGCCACGAAAGCCGGCGTATTGACCTGCAGTTGCGTGGTCGTGCCGGCCGTCAGGGCGACCCGGGTGCAAGCCAGTTCTACATTTCGCTTGAGGACAACCTCATGCGCCTGTTCAGCTCGGACCGGGTGTCCAAGGTCATGGACCGACTGAACATGGAAGAAGGGGCCGTAATTACCCACCCGTGGGTCAACAAGAGCATTGAGCGCGCCCAGTCCAAGGTGGAGCAGAACAACTATGCCATCCGGAAGCGGCAGCTTGAGTACGATGACGTACTGAATGCGCAGCGGAAGGTCATATACGACCGCCGCGTCCACGCACTTCGCGGGCAGCGTCTGGCGGGCGACATATTGGACATGCTCCAGCAGATGATCGATGAAATGGTGCGCCGCCATTATGGCGAAGGCAATCTGGATGAATTGCGTGAGGAGCTCCTCCGCGTGCTGGCACTGGACTTCGAGCTGGATCGCGAGACGTTCGCGCGGCTCGGTGAGGATGGGGTTTCCGATCGTGTCTACGACGCCGCTGTCGAATACTACAACCGCAAGCGGAGTGCACTGGCCCGCCCGTTCCTGACCAGCATGCAGCAGCTGGTGGCTGGCGATGCAGAAAAGAAGCCGGAGAAGGTCTACATCGACTTTACCGACGGCCGGAAGGCCCTGCGCGCCGTGGTCTCCATCGAAGAGGCGCTGGAATCGAACGGCCAGGAAGTGAACGATGCGCTGGAGCGGGTTACCATGCTCAGCTTCATTGACGCCAATTGGACCGAACATCTCCGCAATCTAGATGAAGTGAAGGAAGGCATTGGTCTGCGTGCGTACGGGCAGCGTGATCCGCTCATCGAGTACAAGATGGAGGCGTTTGGTCTGTTCGCGACCATGATCGAAACCATCAATACGGAAGTGGTCTCGTTCATTTTCAGGTCCGGCCCGCTGGTGAACCAGCAGGCGTCGGCCGGTTCCGGGTCGGCTCCCCGCCGTCTTGACCCCCGGCGCGCACGGACCACGCACGAGGCGGCCACATCGTCATACGGCGTCGGAGCAGGCGGAGACGGACGCCGGCAGGCAGCCGATGCCGATCCTACCGCCAAATCGGCACCGGTTACGGTCGATGACAAGACGGGTCGAAACGATCCCTGCCCGTGTGGCAGCGGGAAGAAATACAAACACTGCCACGGTAGGTCGTGACCCGTGCTCCGTTCCCTGTACATCCGAGACGTTGCGCTCATCGAGTCGCTCGACATTGAGTTCGACGATGGGCTGAATATTGTCACGGGTGAAACCGGAGCAGGAAAGTCCATCCTTGTCGGAGCCCTGAAACTCATTCTGGGCGACCGGGCATCGACCGATTCGGTTCGGCCGAATGCCAGGAAAGCCGTTGTAGAGGGAGCGTTCGACCTGGCTGAAGACAGCCCGGTGGCCGAAGCCGTGAATGCCCTGCTCGAGGCAAACGACATTGACACCATGCCCCGGCTCATCCTGAGGCGGGAAGTTTCTTCGGTTCAGAGCCGGGCGTTCATCAATGACACGCCGGCAACGGTGGGTCTCCTGAAGGAGGTAGCGGCAGAACTGGTGGACCTCCACGGACAGCATGAACACCAGTCCCTGCTGCGGACCGAGAGACACCTGGGTCTGGTCGATGCATTCGGCGGGCTGCAGCAGCGCGTCGAAGCGTATACCCGGGCGCATGAAGAGGCGAAACGTATTCATGCCCGGCGACAGGAAGTCGCCTCCCGTGAACGTGCGCTACGCAAGGAGAAGGACATGCTGGCCTTCCAGTTGGAAGAAATTGACCGCGTAGCGCCGAAAGAAGGGGAAGTGCACGAGCTTGATGCGGAGCGTCGTTTGCTGGAAAACAGTGAACGCCTCCATGAATCGACACGGCAGCTGTTCGAGATCCTCTACGAATCGGAGCATGCCGTGAACGACCTCCTGGTCCGCGCACGGCAAAGCCTTCAGGAGCTCGCCCGGATAGACCCTGCGTTCGAGCCCATAAACCAGGAAATGATCACGGCCCAGATTACCGTGGCAGAGGCGGCCAATTTCCTGCAGGACTACCAGGCGGGCATTGAATTCAACCCGGACCGGCTCGAGGAAATCCGGAACAGACTCATGGATCTGGACAGGTTGAGCCGGAAATACGGGGGCACCGAGGAGGCCGTGCTGGCGCACCGGGCGGATATTGCAGAGCGGTTCGAGTTGGCCTCCGATTTCGAGGGCGCCCTGCGTCGCCTGGACGATGAATTCAACGCAGCGTGTGATACGCTGTCGAAGGCGGCGAACCGGCTGTCCCATGCGCGCAGGGACGCTGCAGACAGGATTGAAGCCCTGATTGTGGACGAACTGGCCGAGTTGGGTATGCCAGACAGCCGGTTCAAGGTGGAGATGGCCTTCGAAGAAGCCCCCGATGGCTGGATCCGTCTGCCCGATGGCCGGCAGGTTGTTGCGGCAGCGAACGGTATGGACCGGGGCGGATTCCTTATTTCGACCAATCCTGGCATGGAGGTCATGCCGCTGGCCCGTGTGGCATCGGGTGGGGAAATAAGCCGCATCATGCTGGCCCTGAAATCCATCCTGGCAAAGAGCGACCGCTTGCCCATCCTGATCTTCGACGAGATTGACACTGGCATTTCCGGCATTACTGCCCAGCGGGTAGGCGATTGCATGGCGGCGCTTTCGCGTACACACCAGATCGTGGCCATCACGCACTTGCCACAGGTAGCGGCGTGCGGCGCGACGCATTACAAAGTGCAGAAAATTGCTGACGGTGGTTCAACCACCACTACCATGCGCCGCCTGTCGGATGACGAGCGCGTGCAGGAACTGGCCGGGCTGCTGTCCGGTGCCCATATTACCGATGCGTCGCTTGCGAGCGCGCGTGAACTGCTGTCACGAACCACACACTGAAGCATGTCCGACCGTCACGAAATCCACTTTGGCACCGATGGGTGGCGCGCGCTCATCGGCGAAGGCTATACCATCGACAACCTGGAACGCGTGTCGCTGGCCACCGCCGACTGGATTCACGAGACCTATGGTTCGGACCGGCCGGTCGTGATTGGCCACGATTCACGCTTCGGTGGGCGCCGGTTTGCCGAGCATGCCGCCCGTGTTCTGGCGTCGACGGGTTTACATGTCATTGTGGGAGAAGGGATTACGGCAACACCGGCCGTCAGCTGGGCTGTCAGGGACCGGAATGCGTCGGCTGGCATCGTGATTACCGCCAGCCACAACCCACCGGAATACAACGGTTTCAAGATCAAGGGATGGTTCGGTGGATCGGCCCTGCCGGACATGATTGCCGATGTGGAAGGCCGCATCCGTCCGTTCGAGGACCGGCACTATCCCGAAAACCCGGTGCTGATTTCCCGCGAGGACCTCACGGAAGGCTACTACGGTCACGTTCGCACGCTCATCGACATCGATGCCATCCGGAAGGCCGGTATCAGGATTGTCCACGACGCCATGTATGGTGCCGGACAGGGCATGTTCACGGCGCTGCTGGGCGTGGATTCCGTGGTGGAGCATCGAAGCACCGTCAATGCATCGTTCGGAGGAGTGGCCCCGGAACCCATTGACCGGAATCTGCCCGAACTTCCACGGCTTGTGGTGGAGAAAGGGTGTGCTGCCGGCATCGCCAACGATGGCGACGCCGACCGCATTGGAATGGTCGATGAACAGGGCCGCTTCGTGGACTCACATCGCATCCTTGCCCTGCTTGTCGACTACATGTCGACCGATCGCGGAGAGACAGGAACGGTGGTGAAGACATTTTCCACGACAGACATGCTCGACAAGATGGGCGCTGCACTCGGACTGACGGTCGAAACGACCCCCATCGGGTTCAAGTACATCGGCGACAAGATTCTGCAGGGAGACGTCCTGGTCGGTGGCGAAGAGTCGGGCGGCATGGCCGTCAAGGGTCATCTTCCGGAGCGGGACGGCATCTTCATCGGCATGATGATCCTGGAAATGATGGCGCGGCGGGGCAAGTCGCTGGGCACGCTCGTTGACGAGCTGTTCGAGGCCTATGGCCCCCATGCCTATTACCGAATTGACGCGCACACGACGCCTGAGAACAAGGAACGCATCCTGAAGCTGCTCCGGGATGAGGGGGGATTGACCGAGGTCAACGGGCATGCGGTCACGTCCGTGGCAGACACCGATGGCTTCAAGCACCGTACGGATGCAGGGTGGCTGCTCATCCGGCCGTCAGGTACCGAACCGGTCCTGCGTGTCTACGCCGAAGCACCCTCCGAGCAGGCCGCCGAAGCGTTTGTCCGGGACGGGCTCCGGCAGCTCACTATTGACTGAGTTCGGGATGCAGAACGGCAGCCAGTTCTGCCAGCATCATGGCCGTAGCGCCCCACACGACATAGCCGTCGAAGTCGAAATACGGAACGTCCCGGGCACGACCGGCCAGGTTCCGGACGCGTGATGTCCGGCAGTCCTTGGCGATGAGTTTGCTCACCGGCACGCCGAACATGTCGGCGACTTCATCGGACCGGAATGTCAGGTCCACCGGTGCGTCCATGACACCGACATACGGATACACGCAGAAGTTCGACGGAATGACGTAGAGAGGCGTCAGCAGTCCACTCATGCGGATGTTGTCGGGGGCAATCCCGACTTCTTCGTGGGTTTCCCGTAACGCTGTCGTTTCCAGGGTTTCGGCATTTTCCCGGCGCCCGCCCGGCAACGCAACCTGGCCGGCATGCTGCTTCATGCCAGAAGGACGGACCGTGAGCAGAAGGTGGGCATGTCCGTCGTCGCCGGGGTAGAACAGCGCCAGGACAGCTGCTTCACGACAGGGTTTGTCGCGCACTGACGCCTGTTCATGGACCTGCCGGTCGAGTGGTGCCATCTGGAACTGGGCGTTCTGTCCCGGCAACTCCCCCGAGAGACAGTCGCGGGCGTAGGTCTCGAAGGCCGGCAATGTTGTGGGGAAAGGCAGGTTCATGTCCGCGTGAATGCGGAGGGGCCGACTGCGTTTCCGGTGTCAGCGGTCATTGAACCGGAATTCGTAATCGGAGATGGTCAGGTCCTGGGCAATCCCGACCGTGACCGTACGGAGTCGGCGCGGACTGGGCACGTCGCCCTCGATGTGGCGCGACTGTGGTACATCCAGCCCGTTCACACGCGTCAGTTCCGTCCGGATGCCCAGTCCGCGCCCACCGGGCATGTCTATTCGTTGTTCAATTACCGTCAGAGCGCCCGTATCGGCACGGAACCACGCCTTGATTTCCTGGCGGATGGGCCCCGGGGCTGGAGGAATACCCCCACCCAGCGACCGGCCACCTGGCATCGGAGGCCGTCTGCCTCCGGGGCGCACACCGGCACGACCGCCCGGTGGCAACCCACGAGGTGGACCCTGTGGGCGGACCCCTCGATCATCAAATCCAGGGCCGTCCATGGACAGGCGTCCTTCCACGACGAAGTACATGACACCGTCCCGGGTTTCCTCGCGGACCCGGCGCCCGAACGAAGCTTCGCGCATGAGGCGATGGGGGAGGAAGTGTCCGGCTGTCAGATTGAACAGCTCCGGGCCTATCATGGACTCAATACGGCGGTCCACCTGGCGCTCCTGATCGAGAGCCAGTTCCTCGCCATCCACCCGCAACCACTCGGTGTGTCGTTCGCCGCGTTCGTTGCGGTCGAACGATGTGCGTTGTCCCGATTCGATGCGACGCTCGGTCGGTCCCGAGGTCAACGTCATGTCCGATGCCACGAGGGCCGTGGCCGACTCCACGCGCTCGAGTTGTGTACTCTGTGCCTGGAGCCAGTCATTGACCCTATCCTTGGCGTTCTGACCATGCGACGCATCCGGATGGAGGGCCATCAGGAGTGTCAGTGTCAGCAGGATGGGGAAAAACAGTATATGTCGATCCATACGCATACAATTTCGGAAGGAAGCGTGGATGAGTATACTTTCCCGGCCCGGGTGGAGTTGTCACGAAAGTAACACATTTCGCCCGCGCCCTTTCCACTGGTCACGGGCCGCGTATTTTAGGCACGGACATTTCCTGACTGCCATGGCATCGATCCTGCTTGTCGAAGACGACCCTGAACTGCGCACCCTTGTGGAACGTCGGCTGGTGGACACCGGGTATGACGTTCGGACTGCCGCAACCGGACCGGATGCCCTGGAACGGGTTGGTGAGCACGTGCCCGACCTGGTACTGCTCGACATCATGCTACCCGGCCTGGATGGCCTGGAGGTATGCCGGCGACTGCGTGCGGCGCATCCGCTGCTGTATATCATCATGCTCACCGCACGGTCCGATGAAATGGATCGGGTGGTAGGACTGGAGGTCGGCGCCGACGATTACGTGACGAAACCCTTCAGTCTGTCGGAGTTGGTGGCGCGCGTACGTGCGGCCCTGCGCCGTCTGCAATTGACGCGCGAGACGGTATCGGATGACGAACCACTGGTGTTCGGCGACCTCAGCATTGACCCGGTAAAGCGGCGTGTGCATGTGCGGGGCAATGACGTTCAGCTGACTGTGCTGGAATTCGACCTGCTGGTGCACATGGCGAAGCAGCCTGACCGGCCATTCACGCGGCTGCAGTTGCTGGATGCCGTGTGGAACATCCAGTATGAAGGCTACGACCGGACGGTCGATTCGCACATCCAGCGGTTGCGAACAAAAATCGAGAAGACCCCGGGAGAGCCCGAATATATCCGTACTGTGTGGGGCGTCGGGTACAAGTTCCTGGCGCCATGAGGCTGCTTCCTCCTGGGAAATCCGTCTTCTGGCGGGTCGTGGCCGTGATGGTAGCAGCCGAGCTGGTGGTCGCTGCGGCGACCATCGGACTCACATCCCGGTTTGCGGCCGAGCGGACGCTGGACCTGGTGGCCGTCTCCATCGAAGCCCGGCTCGATGCCGTGGCCGAAGAGGTGGAGCGACGAGGCGCGCCGTTGGGCATGGACATGGACCTTCCCGAGGAGCTGCTCGCAGACCTTTCCCTCCGGTTTCCGGATCCCGTGGCGGTCGTTGCATTCGACGGAACGGTACGCCACGTAGTCCATCCCGACGCGCAGGCATTCGGGTCCATCCGGGTGGATACATCGAGCTCGCCGCAGGTGCCGGCGTGGATATTCGAAGTGGAGGCGTTCGATGGCCTGGTGGTTGACGTGACCGATGCGTCGGTGCCCGGTGGCGTAGCCTTCGCACCGCTCTACGACGCCACGGGTTTGCCGGTGGGGGGCCTGCTGGTGCAGCCGCTGTCGGCATCGGTGGCGCGGGAAATGGAAGGTCCACGGCAGGCCGCCCGTGAGTCGCTCCGGGTCGTGATGGTACTGGCCCTGTTCATGGCCTTGGTGCTGGGAGGCTTGGTCACATGGTGGTTCGTTGCGCCGTTGCGCAGGATTGCCGACCGGGTCTCCGAGATCGGAGCCGGGTCGTACAGCGCTCGCGTGGGCATGACGGGGCGCGATGAAATTGGTCAGTTGGCCGAGGCCGTTGACCGCATGGCCGGGGATGTGGAGCACAGCGTCACGACGCTGCAGGCCGCGGACCGACTGCGGCGGGAACTGCTTGCGAACGTGGGCCATGATCTCAGAACGCCGCTGGCGGCCGTGCAGGCCTACATTGACGAAGCCGGCCGGTTCGAGTCCGAAGGGCGATTGGACGACGCTGCGGAGGCCGTTTCCGGCGCATCCAGGCAGCTGGCACGTGTGCGGCGGATGGTTGATGACTTGTTTGAGCTGTCCATACTCGAAGGGGAGCGGCCGGCACTACGACTGGAGCCGGTCCCCGTGGGCGAACTCCTGGCCGATGCCATGGCTGCCATGAGACCGGCCACTCCTGAAGGAATTTCACTGCACCGGGAGTCAGCTGGCGAGTTGCCGACGCTGGAAGCCGATGGATCGCGGATTCTGCGGCTGGTCATGAACCTGCTGACGAACGCCGTGCGGCATGCCAGGACGTCCGTGACGCTGGCATCGGGCGTGTCTCCTGATTCTGTTTGGTTCCGGGTGGATGACGACGGGTTGGGTATGGCAGCCGACGATGTGGACCGGGTGTTCGACAGATATTACCGGGGCACCGATGCGCGGACATCCGACACGGAAGCTGGCACGGGACTCGGGCTGGCCATTGCGCGGGCGGTAGCGGAGGTCCACGGAGGGCGCATCCAAATGACCTCCCGGATCGGGGAAGGCACGTCCGTGCAGGTAGACCTTCCGCTGCGGCCGCATCCTGATTCGTAGTCGTACCCGACAAAAGAAAGGGGGGCGCCGCTGCGCGGCGCCCCCCTTGTCCCGTTCAGAGACAGCATTCTTGCTGGGAGTCTGGCTCTATCACGAAATGCTGATCTTCCGGGGCTTGCTCTCTTCCACCTTCGGAAGCGAAATGGTCAACACCCCGTTTTCATGACGGGCTCCGATCTTCTGCTCGTTGACCTGCTTCGGTACCGAGAATGAACGGTAGAAGCGGCCGGTGGAACGCTCGACGCGGACGACGCTGTCGTTTTCCTCGACCTCACGCGCGGAACGTTCGCCCGAAATGGACAGCACGCCGTCGTGGAGGTTGATCTGGATGTCGTCACGGTTCACACCGGGCACATCCATTTCCAGGATGTACGCATCATTGGTTTCCGTTACATCCAGGTGGGGCGTCCAGGATACCGGCATTTCGTCAGCATCGTTGGACGGGAAGTAGCTGCCGAAGAAGCGATCGAAATCGTTCTGCAGGCGGCGAAGGTCGTGGCGGGGGGAGAAGCGTACAATCTGTGTCATGTCAGTATTCGGTTTGGTTCACGTACGCCCCGAATCGTACAAGGCACATGCCAAAACGCATTCCCTGACAGGATTTCCGTCCGTTCCTGACAGGAATTCGGACGGTCCCGACAAGCTGTCCACATGCCCTGACGCAGTTGTCAGACGGTCTTCCGCATTGTGTCAGGGCCGGGCCTGGATTGTCAGCCTGACGAAGGAGTGGCCAGTACCGTGCCTTCCGCTTTTCCGAACCCGATGCGGTAGCCATCGCCCTGGGCCCATCCGCGCATGACGACGGAGTCGCCGTCCTGGATGAACTTCCGCTCCGTTCCATCAGATAGCGTAAGCGGCTTGGTCCCACGCCACGATAGTTCAAGCATGGATCCGTAGCTGTCGGGTGTGGGCCCCGAAATGGTACCCGACGCCATAAGGTCGCCGGGACGGGCGTTGCAGCCGTTCACGGTATGGTGGGCCAATTGCTGGCATACGTTCCAGTAGAGGTGCTTGAAATTGGAGCGGCACACGATGTCAGGAGCTTCTGCCCGGGGCGTCCGGATACCCACTTCCAGCGCGATATCGTATGACCAGGGGCCTTTCGTCTGTAGATAATCCAGCGGCTCCGGATCCTGCGATGGGCCCTGTGTCCGGAACGGCTCCAGAGCGGCCATGGGGACGACCCACGGTGAAACCGTCGTCGCAAAGTTCTTACCGAGGAACGGGCCGAGCGGAACGTATTCCCACTTCTGGATGTCCCGTGCACTCCAATCGTTGACCAGCACGAAACCGAAAATATGGTCTGCTGCTTCGTCTATCGGAATGGGCGACCCGATGTCGTTACCAGGGCCTACGAAGAAGCCCATTTCCAACTCGAAGTCCAGCAGGCGCGAAGGCCCATGGATGGGCGCGGTATCGTCAGGATTCAACTGGCCCGAGGGACGGCGCACGGGGCGGCCTGAAACCTGGATGGAACTGGAGCGGCCGTGGTAGCCAACCGGAAGATGCAGCCAGTTCGGCATGAGGGCATTCTCCGGGCCTCGAAACATGGTGCCGACGTTGGTGGCGTGTTCGCGTGAGGAGTAGAAGTCGGTATAGTCGCCGATGTTGGCCGGCAGCTCCATGGTGACGGCACCCTGGTCGAAGAACACGCGACGTCGCATGGCTTCGTTATCCCGTAGGCGTGGCTCATCGGCCGACAAAAGGGTCTGTAACTGTTTCCGGATATGCTGCCATTCCGCCTTTCCTGCGGCCATGAAAGCGTTCAGGGAACCGTGCCGGAAGAACCGCTCGCCACCCAGGGACGCTATCCATGCTGCCTCTTCCAGTGTCGTCAAATCCAGGATGAAGTCGCCAATGGCCACGCCCACGCGGGCGGGCTCGGCCGGCGTGGCACGGAAAACACCGTAGGGGAGATTCTGGATGGGGAAATCGTGGGTGGCCGGTACCGGGATGAACGACGTCATGTAGGATTGGGGAAATTCAGTATGTGGAAATGAGCCAGATCATCCAGGGGCTCCTGGATGCTGCACGAGCCAATGCCTATCGCCAGCTCGCGACGGGTCCCGGCAATCACCTCTGTGGAAATGTGCCACGAACGCCAGGTAATACCCTTCTCACGCATGACGAAGGCTTCCGGGTCCCGTTCATCGATCAATTCAACAAGATCGGACAGGGGCAGTCCGTGCTGGCGGTGCAGGGCAGCGCCGACAAACACATTCACGAAGCCGTGCATGACCACGCCTGTCGCATCCGAGGCGTGCCTGAATGGATGATGCAGTCCGGCAGTGGCTTTGAACGGGTGTTGGTGGCGGCAGGCGGCATCGATGAACAAGGCTACCTCGGTCGGAGAGGGGTAGGCCTGGGGCGTTCCGCCACCGAAGCGCAGCTTTCCCCTGACGGGGACACCGCCGCTCCGGGACTGGTGCAGTGCACTGAAATACGGATCGAGACGATCTGCATAATCGGGTGTCCGGACGAGTTCCAGGTATACCGATTCAATGGGAAGGCTGCTCGCGTCCACGGACGTCCGGATCCCGTCCATCCATTCCGCTGCCAACGTGGGGTCAATGAGCGCCTCATCCGGAAACGGAAGTTCCAAGGCACGTGTCATCAGTTTGCCCGATGTGCGCGCGGACAGCTGCTCGCAGGCCTCGAGATCATCGCGCAACGTCGTAAGCACCTTGGAAACCTGCGACCCTGGTCGGGGCAATACGGTCAGAGAGGCCGCGTTGCCCGAAAAGGCCTGTTCTGCCTCGTCCAGTCTTCCCACCGGAACGACAAACGGCCCCACGAGACGGGCCTCGGGGCCTTGCAGGTGCCGGCTGTATTCGGCTACGGCTGCAGACATGGGAAGTGCGGCGGGCGGAAACAGGCCTGCGTAGTCGAATAGGCCGTCCAGGAGGGCGAACGGCAACATCCGGTGGGTGTGAAGTGTCTTTGACATGGGCAGAGAGTAAGAACTCTCCATTAACTGTTGTATGAACTCGGTCCGAATAGTACCTTGAAATCCGCTTTTTCGGCGATTCCGCCCATTTTTTCCTGCCACACATCCGAATCATGAAGCGTACTTCGATCCTGCTTAGCCTGCTTGTAGCCATCTTCGTGCTGACCGCAGCCGATGGTTGCTCCAGCGACCCGAACGTCGAGGGTGCAAAACTCGATCTTCGCAACAAAGATTACGATCGTGCTCTCTCGAACCTTGAGACCGCACTCGATACCAATCCCGCCAACGCCGAAGCCCTCGAGCTGAAGGGTCGCGTCCTGTCGGAAATGGCATTCGCCACCGAAGACCCAGCCGAGCATACGCGTCTCATCGGGGAAATGGTAGCCGCCTTTGAAAAGGCTGGCGAAGCCGATCCGGCGCTGGAGCCCGAGATTACCCGCTCCATGCGGTTTGCCTACGCGAATGAATTCCAGCGTGGTGTGCAGGCCTTCAACCGTGGTCGCAATGATGACAGCGAGTTTGCTGTCGCAGCGCAGTACTTCGGCAATGCGAGTGTCATCCAGCCCGACTCGTCAGGTGCGTACGTGAATCAGGCATACGCCTACATGAATGCCAGCCAGCCGAACATGGCCATGGAGCCGTTTGAAAAGGCGTTGGAGACCGGTGATACGGAGCCGGAGACCTTCCGCTTCCTGGCCACTCTGTATGCATCAAATGATCGCAGTGCCGACGCAATTGCCCTTCTGGAGCGAGGCGCGTCCCTCTATCCCGAGAATGTGGACCTTCAGACGGAGCTTCTGGTCGCATACCAGACAGCAGGTCAGATTGATAAGGCCATGGAGCGCTATGCCAGTGCTGTCCAACGCGATCCCGAGAATGAATTGTATCGCTACAACTATGGCACGCTGCTCACGCAAATGGAGCGCTATGACGAGGCCATTGAGCAGCTGAACGCCGCTCTTGCCGTGAATCCGGAGTATGCGAACGCCTACTACAACCTGGGTGCGGTTTACATCAACCAGGCCGTTGATGTGAACGAAGAGCTGGGTCGTCTCGATGACGAACTCCGTGCCAATCAGGACGACTACTCGGACGCAGAAGTCGAACGGCGCCAGAACCAGCTGAACGACATGGTCGAGCAGCGTCGAGCGTTGTTTGGAAATGCCGTTGCTCCGCTTGAAAAAGCCAAGGAACTCTTTGAAGCTCAAGGTGAGGATGCTTCTGCCGTCTGTCGCGCCCTATTCCAGGCCTATGTACAGATCAACGAGACCGACAAAGCCCAGGCGATTTCTGCGTGCGCTGGCTATGACGATGCCGGCAATTGACCGGTATCCGTGACCTGATCTGACCTTTTTTTGCGGGCCCGGTCCTCCTGAGGACCGGGCCCGCGATGTTTCATCCGCGAACCCAATCCAATCCATCCATGTCCAGAGAGCATCCCCTTACGCCCGAAGAAGCTGCAAAACTCGGAATTGGAACGCGGGCCATCCATGGTGGCCAGGCGCCGGATCCGACGACGGGTGCGGTCATGCCGCCCATCTACCAGACCTCCACGTTCGCTCAGGCGGCCCCAGGTGACCACAAGGGCTTCGAGTATGCCCGTGTATCCAATCCGACGCGGACGGCCCTAGAAGGCAACCTGGCGGCTCTTGAGGGTGCCCAGCACGGTATTTGCTTTTCATCGGGCGTCGCGGCGACCGATGCCATCATGAAATGGATGCGCCCGGGCGACCACGTGTTGGCTTCAAACGACCTGTATGGCGGGACCTATAGACTCATGCGCCAGGTATTCGGCCCATTCGGTGTCGAGTCATCGTTCGTGGACATGACCGATTTGTCGATCGTGGAGCAGGCCATACGCCCTGAAACGCGTCTGTTGTGGATTGAAACCCCCACGAACCCGCTGCTGCGCGTTGTGGACATCCAGGCGCTGACAGCACTGGCGCGCAGTCGCGGTATCGCCACGGTCGTGGACAACACCTTCGCCACGCCGGTCCTGCAGGTGCCATTGGCGCTTGGTGCCGACATGGTGCTGCATTCGACCACCAAGTACCTCGGTGGTCACAGCGATGTCATCGGCGGCGCTGTCTGTACGAATGACGATGAATGGGAGGACAAACTCCGGTTCATCGTGAAAAGCACCGGTGCGGCTCCGGGCCCGATGGACTGCTTCTTGACCCTCCGGGGAACGAAGACACTGCATGTTCGCATGGAGCGCCACTGCCGGAATGCCGAAGCGATAGCCGACTTCCTGCAGGGGCATGACAAGGTGGGTACGGTGTACTACCCGGGCCTGAAGGATCATCCCGGACACGAACTGGCGGCCCGTCAGATGTGCGGATTCGGCGGTATGGTCTCCTTCGTACTCAAGGATGAGAGCATGGAAGCGGCCGTCAAGGTCATGTCAGGCACGCGCATCTTCACGCTGGCAGAAAGTCTGGGAGGGGTTGAGAGCCTCATGAACCATCCGGCTACCATGACACACGCGTCCATCCCGGTGGATGAACGACTCGCCGCCGGAATGAGCGATACGCTCATTCGCCTGTCGGTAGGAATCGAGGATGTCCAGGACCTGATCGACGACTTGGCTGCTGCGTTGGACGCGTCCTAATAGGCCGCCAGTTCGCGCGCCGCGACCAGGATGTCTTCGTCATCCGGAAGCACGGCCCGCTCCAGCGGGTCGGCAAACGGGATCATGGTGAAGGCACCTGCCACGCGACGGATGGGTGCATCGAGGTGCCCGAACGCCTTGTCTGCAATCTGCGCCGAGATTTCTGCGCCGAACCCACCGAATTCGTGGTCTTCATATACGACCAGGGCCCGGTTCGTCTTCCGGACCGATGCCAGGATGGTTTCCGAGTCGAGCGGCAAGATGGTGCGCAGGTCAATGATTTCGACCGATACTCCTTCCTTTTCCAGCTGACGGGCGGCATTCACGGACTTGTGGACCATCATGCCATAGGTGACAATGGTCAGGTCCGTGCCTTCGCGCACAATGCGTGCCTTGCCGAACTCCAACAGGTAGTCGGCATCGGGCTCCGGACTGCGCGCGGCCGCCGAGCGGTACAGCGCCTTGTGCTCCATGAACAGGACCGGATCTTCCATGCGGATGGCCGCCTTCAGCAGGCCCTTGGCGTCGGCTGCATTGGATGGCAGGGCAATCTTGAACCCGGGCATGTGCCCGAAGAACGCCTCGATGTTCTGCGAGTGGCACAATCCACCGTGGATATAACCACCAACAGGTACCCGAATGACCATGGGGCAGCCCCATTCTCCGTTGGAACGATACCTGTACGAGGACACCTGGTTGCGCAACTGCTGCATGGCGGGCCAGATGTAGTCGCCGAACTGGATTTCCACGACGGGCTTGTATCCAGCCGATGAGAAGCCAACTGCGGTTCCGATGATGGATGCCTCGGCCAGCGGGGAGTTGAAGCACCGGTCCTCTCCGAACCGGCTCGTAAGATCTTTCGTGGCGGTGAATACACCACCTTTGCCGCCGCCTACATCTTCTCCATAGACAATCACGCGATCGTTGCGCTCCATCTCCTCATGCAGCGCATGGTTGATGGCATCGACCAGGACAATGGGTTCACCGGCAGGCTCGGACGATTCGTACTCCAGCCCCAGGTCGCCTTCGAAATAGACGTGCTTCAAGGCCGTTGACGGGTCCGGATCGGGCTCTTCATTCGCCCAAGCGGCCGCCTTGTCAACTTCCTTGGATACTTCCCGGCGCATCTGCTCCACGCCTTCGTCATCCACCAACCCTGCTTCCTTCAACCGGGCCTCCATCTGGAGAATCGGGTCTTCGCGGCGTTCGGCTTCCAGCTCTTCGGGCGTCCGGTACTTCGCATGATTGTCGGACGATGAGTGGGGAAGGAGACGCACAAGATCGGCCACCAGGCAGACCGGACCATTGCCGGACCGGATGTGGTCGATGGCAGCCTTTGCTGCCGCATATGTCTCAAAAAAGTCCGTTCCGTCAACGTGGATGCGTTTCAGTCCTTCGTACCCTGCGGCCAGGCTGTAGGCCGAGCCACCCGCTGTCTGATCCTTGACGGGTACCGAAATGGCATATCCGTTGTCCTGCACGACGAACAGGACGGGAGCGTTGGATCGCGCGGCCCAGTTCAGGGCTTCGTGGAAGTCACCCTGGGATGTGGCACCATCGCCACACGAGCTGTACACGTAGGCATCGTGGATTCCGTCACGTTGCAGGGCCAGGCCAGCACCGACGGCAGGAAGAAACTGGGCGCCAACGGATGAGGAAATGGGCAGGATGTTGCGCTCACGACTCGAAAAGTGTTCCGACATCTGACGGCCACCCGAGTTCGGGTCGGTGGCCTTGGCCATATGGTGCAGCAGGACTTCTTCGGCCGTACCTCCCAACATGAGGTACATCATGAGGTCGCGATAATAGAAGCTGAACCAGTCATAGCCCGGGCGGGACAACATGCCAATCGCAGCCTGTGCAGCTTCATGGCCTGCACAGCCGATATGGAAGAAGCCCTTACCCTGTTTCAGCAGGGTAAGCATCTTCTCATCGAGTCGCCGCGACAGCAACATGGTCCGGTACACGTCCAGGAGTTCCTGTGCATCGAAATCCGAGGGGCCAACGGTGTCATGTGTGAAATCACTTTCAAACACCATGGGGACCGTGGTTTCCACATCCGCGACTGAACCGTTTCCGTTGGTCGATACCGTATTCTGCTTCTTCGTTTTCGCCATGTTACCCAGGTAGTATTCTCGATTCCTAACAACTATGAGTGCTGTAAGCGCTTCCAGCGCATGGGGTTACAGCAGCGGTTCGCAGCGTCTGTTCCAGATGCCAAGCAGGCCCGGTGAGCGCTCAAGGATGGTACGTCGAAGGATACAAAAATGTTTGTATATCCGGTTGAGGCTCCGCGAAATCAGGCCTCGGCGACGGCGTCCGGATCGGAGGCGTAGGGTAACTCGAACCAGAACCTGGTACCACGTCCGAAGGTGCTTTCCACGTGGATGCTTTCCCCGTGCGCCGCCAGGATCTGTTTTACGATGGACAGCCCCAGTCCGGTCCCGCCTGATTTCCGGCTTCTGTCCGGATCCACGCGATGGAACCGCTCGAATATTTTTTCGAGGTGTTCTTCCGGAATGCCGCGGCCGGTGTCGACGATCTCGATCCGGACCTTGTCCAGGTGGCGTCGAAGGCGGCATCGTACCGAACCCTCGTCCGAGTAGGAGATGGCATTTTCGATGAGGTTGACCAGCACCTGGCGCAGGCGCGCACGATCGGCTCGGACAAACCATTCCGGATTGTCCACATGCAGCTCGAGGCCTTTGTCTGCTGCTTTGTGTTGCACCACTTCCGACACGTCGGCCAGCAAGTCCTGCAGGTTGAAAATGGAAGGCTTAATGAGGTCTTCCCTGTATTCCAGCCGGGCAATTTCGATCAGGTCGGCGAACAGGTTGTTCAGGCGATCCAGATTGTTCAATCCCTTTTCCGCGTAAAACCTCCGTTGGTCATCGGAAAGGGCGCTGGACCCGAGTGCTTCCAGGTAGCCTCCCACCGCAAAGATCGGATTCCGCACCTCGTGGGAAACATTGCCAATGAATTCGTTTTGCAGCGCGGCCAGTTTTTCCAATTCCCCGATCTTTTCCTTGAACGTGTCGGACATCCGGTTCAGGCTCTTGGCCAGATCCTGGAATTCCGCGGCCCTGGAATCGACGTATATCTGCTCGTCAAGATGGCCTTCGCTGATGGAACGGGCGCTGTTTCGAATGGTGACCAGTGGTTCGGTAATCCGTTGCGCAGCTATCCAGGAGCCGAAAATGGCCAGCATGAGCGCCATGACAATGGCTACAATCAGGGTGAGCTGGATACGCTGAATGAGGCGGAACAGGGGAGGACGAGGTTGCCCGACGATGACCAGCAATCCGGAGTCCGCCCGGAAAACTCCGGCATAGAAGAGCGATGCTCCGCCCACCTCCATTTCGGCGTAACGGACGTCATCCGGCAACATGTTCGCAAACTCAGGAAAATCCCGGGGAGAGCCGGAGAACGGTCTGCCGTTATGGACGTCCACGGACGTCTCGGTTCCGGAAAGGACCCTTATATGGAGATCACCGAAGCGGGACATATCCCGGGCAACGGTCGCGCGTTGCTCCGGCGTCGGTGCATCCTCCACCAGCGCAACCACCCGCATGGTCTGCTGCACAAGGGACTGCCTGTACGCAATCTGGACCTCACTGCGGAGAACAAACGCTATGTAGAGGCCCACCGCGACGACGGCAATGCCGACGAAAAACACGAACGTCAGGATCATCCACGTCTGGGTGGATGCCCGCGTCGGGAAAGCCCGCTCCAGCAGGTTGTTCAGCAACGATTACTCCTCGCTTCCACCTTCCTGGACAAACCGGTAACCGACACCACGAACAGTCTGGATGTGCTGGGCAAAGGTCCCGAGCTTTTCACGAAGGTTCTTGATGTGGGCGTCGACCGTGCGCTCCGTCACCATCATGGCATCCTTCCAGATGGTCTCCAGCAGCTGCTGACGCGTGAATGCCTTCCGCGGGTGCCGGACCAGGTAGCGGACCAGTTCAAATTCCGTCAACGTCAGCCCAAGGTCTTTGCCTTCGAGCGATGCGCGGTATTCGTCTTCGTAAATGGTCAGGTTGTTGACCTGCAACGTCCGGCTTTCCTCGATGCCTGAGCGCCGGAGAACCGCCTTCACGTGCGCTACAATCACCTGCGGTGACACGGGCTTTGTCAGATAGGCATCGGCCCCGAGCATGAGGCCCTGGATCTGGTCATCTTCCTCGTCCTTGGCGGAAAGGAATATGATCGGAATGGTTTCGGTCTCGACGCGACCCCTGAGCCGCCGGCAAATTTCATAGCCGTCCATTTCGGGCAGCATGATGTCGAGGACAATGAGGTCTATTTCCGGGGTAGCCTTTTCCAGCGCGTCATGGCCTGAATAGGCCTTGTGTACGTTGAAACCTTCCTGTTCCAGGAAGTGGGAAACCACTTCGACAACGTCTTCTTCGTCGTCGACCAGCAGGATGTGAAGCTGGGAAGGATCGAATGTACTGGCCATATCTCGATACGTATTGCTTAGCGGGTGGGCCGTGAATATACAAACAGGACGGACTGTGACCGCCTACTCGGGTAAATGATACGGAATTCGGGGAACCCGCTGCGAAATCCGGCAGGAAACCTCATAGGTAATGGTCCCTGAACGGTCTGCTACATCAAAGGCCGTGGGGCCATCGCCGAAAAGAGTCACGGTGTCTCCACGCCGGATGTCCCGGGGATTTCCCGGGCCGAGGTCTACCATGAACGCGTCCATGCAGATCCGACCGACCAGCGGAAACGGATGCCCCTGAATGGAGACGACCCCCTTTCCCGAGAGATTCCGGGCATACCCGTCTGCGTACCCGGCACCAATCGTGGCGATGACGGTGGGCGCTGGAGCCACCCACGTATGCCCATAGGAAATGGTGTCGCCCTCCTGAACGGGTCGCACGGCCAGGACCGTCGACGTGCATTCCATGACAGGCAGGAGTTCGGCTCTGGCCGCGGGCACATCCAGCAACCCATACAGGGCAATCCCGACGCGGGCGAAGCTGGCCAGTGACGGGTCAATACTGTCCGGGCAGGTGTACATGCCACCCGAGTTCGCAAGGTGCGTAGGGCACGGAGCCCCTCCCAGGGATTGGATCACGTCCCGGAAGCGCCGGACCTGGAGGTGCGTAAACGCAGTGTCGGGTGCATCGCCATCTGCGAAATGGGTCCACAGGCCGGCAAGTTGTACGCCCGGCGTTTGCTCTACCTGGCGTACGAAAGTCGCCGCTTCTGCCGTTGGGACTCCGTACCGACCCATTCCCGTGTCAACTTTCACGTGGACGGGGACCGAAGCTCCGTACCGCGCAATGACGTGCAGCGTCTCGTCGGAATCCACCACCGCTTCAAGGTCAAACGCGTCGTAGAGCGGCACCATGTCCGCCATCGCGGGGGCGAATACCAGCAGGCTGCCGGCCCACCCGGATTCCCGGAGCGCAATGGCTTCGGAGACGGTTGCCACGGCCGCGTGCCCAACCCCCGATGCGGTCAGCTCCGCACACACCGTCGCATGCCCGTGGCCATATGCGTTGGCTTTGACGACAGCCATGAGTCCGGTTTGCCCCAGACGATCACGGATCATACGGATGTTGTGACGGAGCCGGTCCGTGTGGATGATGGCCTTGGTAACGGAAGAATGGTTCATGCGCGTAGAGGAGTGGCCATGCAAGATACTGCGTGTCGTCGGGCAAGAACCAGTTGCAGTCCAGTGGGTTGACCCTGCTGCATCCGTTCATACCCAAGCAGCACCATGACGCACCCACACCTGCTCATCCAGGGCGCCCGCATCCTGGACGTCGAAGCCGGAACCGACATCCTCTCTGATATCCGTATCCGCGATGGAATCATCACGGAAATAGGTCCGGACCTGGCAGCCGGCGACGAACCGGTGTATGATGCCTCCGGCAAGCGCGTCTCCATCGGCTGGATGGACATGCATGTCCACTTGCGTGAGCCCGGTCAGGAGTACAAGGAGAATATCGAAACGGGATGCCGGGCTGCTGCCTATGGTGGATTTACGGCCGTGGCGTGTATGCCGAATACGGATCCTCCCATCCATACGCGTGACGTGGTCGAGTTCATCGTCGAACGTGCGCGTAAACAGCCGGTCGATGTATATCCCATTGCCTGCGTGTCCAAAAAGCGGGAAGGGAAGGAGTTGGCTGAAATGGCCGACCTGGTAGCGGGCGGTGCCGTGGCCTTTTCGGATGACGGTTCCCCTGTTCAGGACGGCGGCCTCATGCGGCACGCCCTTGAGTACGCATCGATGCTGGACCGCCCCGTCATCAACCATATGGAAGACCTTACGCTGAATGCGCACGGTCACATGAACGAAGGGGAAATTGCGACCCGGCTGGGTATTCCGGGTATTGCCGGACTGGCCGAGGAGGTCATGATTGCGCGGGATGCGCTCATTGCGGAGTTTACCGGCGGGCCCGTGCACGTGGCGCACATTTCGACAGCGCGTGCGGTTGAAATCGTTCGTGATGCCAAGAAGCGCGGTATTCCGATCACGTCCGAAGTGTGCACACACCACTTCACGCTGACCGATGCCGCGGTCGAGGAGTCCGACTTCGATACCCACACGAAAATGCATCCACCCCTGCGGACGGCGGCCGATGTGGAGGCCATGAAAGCCGGATTGGCCGATGGCACGATCGATGCCATCTGTACCGACCACGCACCGCATGCGCCCAATGAAAAGGAAGTGGAATTCGAGGCCGCACCGTTCGGAATACTCGGTCTCGAAACGGCATGGGGTCTCACCGGACGGGAAATCATTCGTCCCGGCGTCCTGACCGTGGCTGAAGCCGTCTACAAATTGACGGTTGCCCCGCGGTCCATCATGCGGATTCCCATTCCGAAGATTGCCGTCGGTGAGCTGGCGAATTTGACGGTTTTCGATGAGACCACGGAATGGACGTTTGCAGACTCGGACATCAAGTCACGATCGCGGACTACGCCTTTTGTTGGGTCGAAGATGGTGGGGAGGGCTTATGCCATCTACAACAAAGGCCGCCTCGCGGGTGGCGCTGCGTAGGGCAGTCCTGCGTTCCCGAATTCGCTTCTCCCTGCGGCGTATGGTCATACGCCTCGGTCGGCGCTCATCCGGCGCCTTGGCCTGCTCAACGCATCATCCACCCGTGGATTCATTGAGCGTCGTGCCCTGCAACAAAGGCCGCCTCGCGGGTGGCGCTGCGTAGGGCAGTCCGTTTACGCGCCTTTTTCGAGGCGGCGAGCGAGTGACCGGGGAAGCCCCGCATCCAGGATGTGCCGGGCCGCCTGCGTTACGTTGTAGGGCAGCCGAACCAGATCGTAGGCAAAGGTCTCGGTGTCGAAATAGGCCACGCTGGCGCGCGGATCGCCGTCGCGGGGCTGGCCCACACTGCCGACATTGATGAGATACCGATGTCCCTTGCGCACACGCAGGACGCCGAGCGAGTCCGAGAGAACCGCGGGCAGGTGCGTATGCCCCAGGAAACACACCTCCGTATCGAAGCACGAAAACTGCTCCTGCGCCACAATGAAGGACTCGATGCGCATCCACCGTTCCGGATACTGGGGCGATGCATGGACAAAGGTGCCATTCCCGTCCGCATGTCGCAATGGCAGGGAGCGGAGCCATTCCCGGTCGCCAACGCTCAGAAGCTCGCGGTTGTATGCCGATGCCACCTGGCCGTCCCGGGGCAGATACATTTCGCCAGCCCCGTCTGCCACCGCCAGGTCATGATTCCCGGCTACAACCACATGACATGTCTCCCGGATGCGTGCAACGCATTCAATGGGTTGGGCGCCGTACCCGACGACATCGCCGAGGCAATACACGCGATCCACGCTGCGTGATGCAATGTGGTCCAAGGCTACCTCGAGGGCAGGCAGGTTGGAATGGACGTCGGAGATGACTGCAATCAGCACGTGTTCAGCAACGGGTTTGGACAAGGCAGGCCAAGTTCGCGGTTGCGGCATCTCCATGCAAGGTGGACGTTGGGGTTGCCGGTCGTATTTTGGCCCCATGCATGCATCTTCCAGAGTCCTTCGCATCGGTGTGTTTTTCGGAGGCCGCTCGCCCGAGCACGAGGTCTCCGTGATCTCTGCCCTCCAGGCGGCAGCGGTTCTTCCGCGCGAACGTTTCGAACCCGTGCCGGTGTACATATCGAAGCAGGGGAAATGGTATACCGGGGCGTCTCTCCTCGAACTGGAGCGGTATGCGGACCTGGATGCCCTTATGAAATCGGCAACCGAGGTAGCTGTTGCGTCCGGACCGGGTCGCACCATGTACTTGATTCCGGTATCGGGACCGTTCATGGGTCGCAGCCAACCCGTCGTGCTGGATGTCGCCTTCCTGGGTTTTCACGGAGGGAGCGGCGAAAACGGAGCCTTCCAGGGTGTTTGTGAAACGATGGGCGTTCCGTTCACCGGGTGTGGTGTCCTCGCGTCTGCCCTCGGAATGGACAAGGTGCGCGCGAAGGCGACGTGCGCGGCGGCAGGCGTCCCGGTGGTGCCCGGATTGGAAATCACCGAGGCGGCGTGGCGAGGCAGCGAAACGAAAGTGGCCGAACAGTTGATTGCCGACTACGGATTGCCGTTGATCGTGAAACCCGTGAGGCTGGGCTCATCCATCGGTATTTCGCGTGCCGCGACGGCCGAAGCACTCGATGCCGCCATCGAGGAGGCGTTCCGCTACGACGCGTCGGTTCTCGTTGAGCAATGTGTACCACACCTTCGCGAGATAAATGCTTCGGTGCTGGGCAACGGCCCGGATCATCAGGTATCGGTTCTCGAAGAACCTGTAGGGAGTGACGCCGTGCTTTCGTTCCAGGACAAATACATGCGCGCCGGCTCGGCGGGGAAAAGCGGGGTAAAACACGATTCGGGCGGCATGGCGTCGCTGGACCGGCTCATACCGGCACCCATTGCAGACGCATTGGCAGAGCGCATAAGGACGCTGGCAGGCGCGGCATTCGAAGCGCTCGACGGGTCGGGCGTGGCCAGGATTGATTTCCTGCTGAACGAGGAAACGAGTGAGGTCTACTTCAACGAGATCAACACGATTCCGGGCTCATTCTCTTTCTACCTGTGGGGGCCGTCCGGAATTCCGTTCCCGGAGCTGACGGAGCGCCTGGTGGACCTGGCCATCCAGCGGTTCGAGGAGCGCAACGTCCGCGTGCAGTCCTACGACGTGAATCTGCTCGCTGAGCGGGCCGTCCGGGGTCTCAAGGGGGCGAAGTCGTAAGCGCGACGGCAATACGTGCGGCAACCACGGCGTTTTGCTCCAGCAGGTCAATATTCGCGCGCAGGGCATCATCGCCCAAACGCTCGCGCACGGCTCCCAGCAGATACGGAGTCACCTCGGCGGGGGCCAACTCCCGTGCAACATGAGTCTGCATGGCCATCCGTACGACCTCCTGTACCTCATTCCACGGCAGGGACCGTTCTTCAGGGAGAGGAACGACCACAAGGAGAGCAGACGGAAGATGTACGGCGTCGCGGGCGCGGATGACCGCGGCGACTTCCTGAGGCGTGTCACAACGGATGTCCACCCGGTGGGGAGACGACCCGCAGTAGAATGCCGGCAGGAAGTCGGTTCTGTAGCCTACCACGGGGATACCGAGCGACTCGAGTCGCTCGCGCGTCGCGGCGACATCCAGTACGGCCTTTGGACCGGCACAGACCACCGCGATCGGATACCGGGACAGGGCCAGCAGGTCGCCGGATTCGTCTGGTGGAGAGTGGGGAGACAGCTTGAGATGCACACCGCCAATCCCACCCGTGGCCATTACACGGATCCCTGCCCGATGAGCTGCCAGCATGGTCGTAGCCACGGTCGTGGCGCCCCGCTCACGCCGGGCGAGCACCCCGGGAAGCGTCGCCAGGGTCACCTTCCGGATGGACGGATCATGGACGGGCGGGCAGAATGCAGTGACCTCCTCGCGTGACAGATCGCAGCGGAGGGAACCGTTAATACATCCACTTACCTTCGCCGCAGCTCCTTGTGCTGCAACAAGATCCATCAGGCGCTCCGCCAAATCCCGGTTGGCAGGATAGGGTAGGCCATGGGACAAGACGGTGGTTTCAAGTGCGACAGAAGGAGGCATGGAGCAGGGTGTACTTGGCGCGAGGGCGTAACATACAAATCAGCCTCCCGTAGTCCGACCTGTTCACTTACATATCATTCCATAGCAATACTTGGGAGGGTCAGGCTATGAAAAAGTTTTCCTCGCTGCTCGTTGCAGCAGTCCTGTCGTTCGGTACCTTTTCGTCGGCTTTCGCCACGGATACGCCGGTAGCTCTATTCAACGCCGATGCAGCAGAAATGGTGACCGAGGAGCGGTGGGATGCGTTCTCCGACCGGCTCGTGGAGGCGCTTGCTTCTGACAATGTGTCCATCCAGCAGTCTGCGCTGCGCCTGGTCATCCAATACGGCGAAAAGCTTGACGTCCGTGACGGCGTGTTCGATGTCGTGCGCATGTATCGCGATGGCTCGGACAAGCAGCTTCGTCGCATGGCGGTGGTTGCGCTCGTGCACATGGACAGCAAATGGGCGGTCGACTTCCTGAAGCGGTCAGCCGCGTACGAGAAGAACGAGACCATTCGCCGTACCATCGTTGCCGCAGTCGCTGAAACGAATGCTTGAACGTTGGCAATGACGTGGAAGAGGGTGGGGGCGCGATAGCGCCCCCACCCTTTTTTTTGTAGTTGGCACACACCGTATCTTGTGTTCATGAGTCGATACCTGATGAATCCTGTCGCCGTACTCCTGGTCTGCCTGATCCCTGCGGGATGCGGAGCACAGACAGCCGGTGAGGGCTCCCGCGGAGCCATCATCGATACCGAGCAGATGATTGCCCACGTCCGGGAGTTGTCGGACGATGCCTACGAGGGGCGGAAAACGGGTACACCGGGTGCCGTCCGCGCACGAGCCTACATCACCCAAGTGCTGGCCGGAACCGGGGCTTCCATGTGCTCTGGAAGTACATCATGGGAGCATGCCGTCAGCACCGAACGGGCAGCGGAAGGCCCTGTCGTCAATGTCATTGCCGAGGTACCGGGCACAGTTCATTCCGACCTCCGCATGGTGGTCTCCGCACACTATGACCATTTGGGGAGGCGTCAGGGGCAAATCTACAATGGTGCTGACGATAATGCCTCCGGTACAGCTGCGGTGCTGGAATTGGCAAGGTACTTTGCCGCGAACCCGCCCGAGCACACCATCGTTTTTGCCCTGTTCGATTTCGAGGAAGGCGGTCTCAATGGTTCGCGCGCATTCGTCGACGAGCCGTGCGGGCAGGGACGCATCGCTGTCAATGTCAACCTGGACATGGTCAGTCGCAGCCTGGATTCAACGTTGTTTGCAGCGGGAACGTATCACTACGGCTTCCTTCGTCCCATTCTCGAGAGTGTACCGGTCCCTGAAGGCATGTACGTCGTGTATGGTCATGATATTCCAGGAACGGGATCCAGTGACTGGACCATGTCCAGTGATCACGGTCCGTTTCACGCCGCCGGCATTCCGTTCGTGTATTACGGTGTCGAGGACCACGGCGGATACCATCATCCTTCGGACGATTTCGCCTTCATTACGCAGGAATTCTATGCCCACGTAGGGAATTACGTGGCCGATGTCGTGTCGACGTTGAACGCGTCGCTGCCCACGTTGCAATGAATGATGGCGGTCGGATTGTCTCGCTCCACATCCATCCCGTCAAAGGAGGGCGGGCTGTCGATGTCGAATCGGTGAACGTTCAACCCCGCGGGTTCGAAGGAGACCGTCGGTGGCTGATTGTCGATGCATCGAACCGGTTCATTTCCCAACGGGAGGAGCCACTCCTGACCCAACTCATTGCAGAGCGTACGAACGCCGGTCTGCGCATGACGTGGGGGGAGCATCCATTCCTTGAGTCGTTCGGTGCTTGTGATGTATCGTACCCGACGCCGGAATCGTCTGGACGCCGACTCGTGGGCATCTGGGACGATACCGTCGCGGCGCTGGATGCCGGCGACGCCCCGGCCGATTGGCTGTCGGAGCGTCTCGACAGGACCGTTCGACTGGTGCACATGCACACTACATCGGTCCGTAAAGTGGATCCGGCCTACGCGCCCGGCAATGAAGTCAGTTTCGCCGACGGGTACCCGGTACTCGTGATCGGAACCGCGTCGCTGGAACGACTCCAGCAGGAAACGGGACCACTTCCCATGAATCGATTCCGCCCGAACATGGTCGTGGAAACGGACATTCCGTGGGTCGAGGATGGATGGGAGCGGGTGCAGGTGGGCACAAGTATCCTGCGGCTGGTCAAGCCGTGCGCGCGCTGTGTAGTAACCACCATCGATCAGGTATCGGGCGAGCAGGGCAAGGAGCCACTCCGGGCGCTCGCACGCATCCGGAAGCAGGGGACAAAGGTATTGTTCGGCATGAATGCCGTTGTGGAGGCGCCCGGGCGTGTCACTGTGGGGGATATGGTCTCCGTCGTGACGCTGTAAACACCTTGTCAACAATGTGGCGGGCCTCTTTCGGATATCCGCCGTAAGTGTTTTCTTGGGGCAAGCCAGTCGGCGTCATCTGCCGTTATTGCCCATGGAAGTACCACGAAGTGGATATTTCAGCGGTCATGTACTGGTCCTGAATCAGGATTACCGTGCCATGACCATTACCAGCGTCCAGCGCGCTGTCGTGCTCGTCATGCTCCAGAAGGCCGACCTTGTGGAAGCGGACGCCGGTCGGTTCGTGCGCTCTCCGTCCCGGCGCGTTCCCTGGCCCAGCATTGTCCGTCTGCGGCGGTATGTCCGTGTTCCATACAAGCGCATCATGCTGACACGCAGGAATGTATTTCGACGGGATCGGGACGAATGTCAGTATTGCGGATCCAAGGACAGGCTTACCATAGACCACGTACACCCCAAAAGCCGGGGCGGACGCGACACCTGGGAGAATCTGGTGGCAGCATGCGTGCCGTGCAACAACCGGAAGGGCAGCCGGACACCAGAAGAGGCAGGGCTGACGTTGGCGCGGCAGCCATTCCGGCCCAGTTACGTCATGTACATCAGGGACCATGTGGGGGCCGTGGACGATACGTGGAAACCGTATCTGTTCCTGTCATGAGCCAGGTCTTCGGATTCAGGTCAATTTCACCCACCGCGCCGAACCACGTACCCGGGCACGGGTAGGCCGCTCAGTCCCACTTCCGGCTGCCTGCCATGTCCACCTCGTCATCCTCCGTACGCGTTGCCCGTCTGGCATGGTTGCTGCCCGGCGTCCTCCTGCTGCTCACGCTCCACCAGGTCAAGACATCGATTGACCTTTCCTCCACCAGGGCGAATGGAGAAGTGGTCTGGGCCGATGTTGAACGCTATGAACGGTCAGACCGGAAGGATGTCACGATGGTTGAACTGGACCTCATGGTGCACATGCCGGACGGGAGTCTGTTCGAGCGGGACAACCTGGCACTGCCCTATTCGATTGGCCACAGGGTGGAGGCCGACTCCCTGCAGGTGTACGTCCTTCCGGGCGCAGCCCAGGAAGTGGTGATTGCGGACATTGCCCGGACGCAGGTACTGATTGCCGCATCGAACGCCGTCATGGCCTTCATTGCAACCCTCATGGCGTTCTGGGGCGTGTTCGCCTGGAACCGATGGCTTGCCCGGCAGACAGACCCTAGCGGACAACCCGCGTAAGGATGGTGGGCTCGTCCGGGTACAGGGCCCCTACCTGGGCGGCGTATCCATTGAACAATTGTGTCGGTATGCGCTCCAGCGCATTTTCGTCCTTGATGAATCGCTCCGACGCCTGCGTCCAGCGGGGATGGGGAATGTTCGGGTTTACATTTGACAAAAAGCCGTATTCCTGCGGATACAGGTCGTTCCAGAACGTCGGCGGCTCTTCGTCAACGAATTCGATGCGCGTGACGGCCTTGGCACCCTTGTAACCATACTTCCACGGCAGAACCATGCGGAGGGGAGAACCATTCTGCTTGGGCAGAGGCTCGCCATACATGCCGGTCGCCATGAAGGCCATGTCGTTGCGGGCTTCGTCCATGCGCAGCGCCTCGAAGTACGGAAAGTCCAACCACGGGGCATTCCGGATACCCGGCATCTGCTTGGGGCGGTCCAGGCTGTAGAAGCGCACGTGGGTGGCCTTGCTCGTCGGTGCACACAGGTCAATGAGCTTGCGAAGCGCGAAGCCTGTCCAGGGAATGGTCATGGACCACGCCTCGACACACCGGAACCGGTACAATCGCTCCTCCAGACCAAGCTGCCGGATGAGTGCATCCACGTCCAGCGTCAGTTTCTTTTCGACGAGGCCGCGCACTTCGATGGTGTGCGGGAAAGGCTCGTACTCGCCTGTCAGCGGCCAGACTGTTTTCAGGTCTCCTTGGCTGATGAATTCGTAGTAGTTGTTGTACGACGATGCTGCTACCCGGGATGTGACGGGGCGTTCAGGTACCGCGAAGTCGGTATTGCGCGCGGCCGGCAGCCCCTCGCGTGGCGCGTTCGCCGGAATGGTGTCGAGCGGGCCATCAGGGTCCACGGACACATGCCCCGAAGCCGGAGATACCTGACAGCCGGCAACCGCGACGCCAATGGATCCCAGACCCAGCATGCGGATGAACGAACGGCGGTCGTGGTACGCTGCCTCACTGGTGGCATCCTGTTCACGGATGTACCAATCGGGCTTCAATTGTATGTGTGCCATGATTCTCAGGGTTTTCTTCGCTTACGTCGCCATGCAGCTATGGTTCAGGGCTATATTCCGTGCATCTGTTAGGGGTGCCCGTCCGGGCTGAGAGCATACCCTCCGAACCTGTTCCGGGTCATTCCGGCGAAGGGAAACGGATCACGACTGGATGCTCTCCGGTGGCGCCCCTGACGGCGATTGTACTTGGTTCTTCACCTTCAAGCACCCGACGTCATGCGTTTTTTCAAGTGCGCTGTCCTTCTGTATGTCTTTGTATTTGGCTTGGGCGCAGGTGCGTCGAGTGCCCAATCTGTTTCCGGACGAGTTGTCGAGGAAGGGGGCAGCGCCCTGGCTGGCGCGACCGTCGCGTTGCGTGCTCCGGGTAGCGGATTGCTTCGATTCGGCGCTACCACTTCCTCGGATGGGGCGTTCGAATTGACCTCAGTTCTTCCCGGGACCTACGTGCTGGAAGTCCGCTTCGTGGGCTTCAGGGCATGGACATCGCAGGTGGTCATTGCCGATGACACGGGCCACACCGATGTCGGCACGCTCCGGCTGCGCGCCCGATCGCTGCCGTCGGAAGAAATCGTTGTCACAGGGGCGCGGGCGGATGCCGCCCGCGCCCCCATTACGGTGACCAACATTTCGGCAACCGAATTGGCGGCGCTGCCGGACATGAAGGACCTGCCCGCGCATTTGGCGCGCCAGCCATCGATCACATTCCACTCGGAGAACGGCAACGCCATCGGGTATTCCACGCTCCGCCTTCGTGGTTTCGGACAGCGGCGGCTGGCGGTGTCGATCAATGGCATCCCGCAGAACGACCCGGAGGAGTCCAATGTGTTCTGGATCAACTTCTTCGACATCCAGGGCGCTACGCAGGACATACAGATCCAGCGCGGGGCGACGAGTGCCCGCTTCGGTCCGGCCGGTATCGGTGGCGCCATCAGCATCCGGGCCATGCCTTACGAGCCCGACTTCCGGACGACCGTCCAGCTGGGCGCCGGTGCGTTCGGCACGCGCCGATTCTCGGCTGAAGTCAATTCCGGTCTGTTGGGCAGTCGATATGTCCTGTTCGGGCGGCTCAGCCGACTTGAATCTGACGGGTACCGGGATTGGTCCTGGACAGAGTTCTGGCGGTTCTTCGCGGGCGTTACGCGCTACGGAGATCACCACACGCTGACGCTGCAAGCCTATGGCGGTCCGCAACGTGACGGACTGGCATACGGAGGCATTCCCCGGGAAGCCAACACAGAGGCCATCGATGACGGTTTCGGCGGGACCATTGACCGGAAGTACAACTTCTCGGCCTTCGACCGGGACACCGAGAGTTTCCATCAACCGCATCTTGAGTTGCACCACGAATGGTCCATGGACGGACCGTGGTCGCTCACGCAACGGCTGTTCGGTGTTCGCGGGGTCGGCTACTTCGACTTCGGAGGTACCTTCCGTTCGGCCGATTACCTGCGGTTGCCGCAGGGCTTCGTGCCCGATGCAGAGCGTGGACTGCCCCTGTTCGTTTCCAGGCCCGATGCCACGGTCCTGTTCCGGGCCTACCTGGATCAGTGGCAGGCCGGGTGGCTACCGAGTCTGACGCGGCAAACCGACCTGCGTACCACAACGATTGGAGCGGAGGCGCGGCTCCACCGGAGCCTGCGGTGGGGACGCATCCAGGAAGCCTCCGGCATTCCCGACGAGCTCGTGGGCACCGACAACGACGTACGCGTGTACTCCTTCCGCGGCGAGAAGGCCATCGGATCGATCTTCATCAGCCATCGTGAGCGCTTTCATCCGCTCTGGGCGGCGCAGGTCGACGTCCAGGCGACGGTCCGGCAGTACCGGGTGTACGACGAGGCATTTTTCGGGACCGCATTCACCAAGGCGTACGCTTTCGTGAATCCATCGGTGGGTATCACGTACAGGCCCGATGAACCGGTCCGCGCCTTCGCCAGCATTGCCTTGGCCCATCGCGAGCCGCGCATGAAGAGCCTGTACGATGGCGAGGAGGCCGGTGCCGGCTTCCAACCGGCATTCCGCGCGTGGCCATCCACCGATGACGCCATTGTGTCCCCGGAGCGCGTGCTGGATGTGGAACTGGGGGGTACGTGGTCATCGGACACGTACCGGTTCACCGCGACCGCCTTCTGGATGGGGTTCCGTGACGAGATTGTCCCCAGTGGAGGGTTGGACCAGTTCGGCGTGCCACGCACCGGCAATGCCGACCGGACCCGCCACGCCGGTCTGGAGCTGGACGGCGGAGTACGCCTGGCAGCCGGCTTGGATGTGGAAGGGAATGCATCGGTCTTCTCGAACCGCCTGGTCCGGTTCACGGAATTCCTGCCGGACGGGACCGTGGCCGAACGGGACGGGAATGCCATTGCCGGATTTCCTGGCGCCACGGCAAACGTTCAGGTTTCCTGGACCCGGGGCGGGTTGCAGACGCGGGTCATGGCATCGCACGTGGGTCGCCAGTACGTGGACAACAGCGGTGGTGATGACGTGCCGGCCCTGCCCGCATTCACCATCGTGGACGCGTCCGTGTCATGGGAGTTTTCGCGGCAGTCCGCCCTTTCCGGACTCCGGGTGTCCGCGGACCTGAACAACGTGCTGGATCGCAAGGTGTTGGCCTACGGAACGGTGGGTGCATTCGGACCGCAATACTTTCCGATGGCAACGCGTCACGCGTTCATCGGCCTGCGCTACACGGTCCGCTGACGGATTACCAGAAGAGCTGCTTCATGCAATAGACCGAGCCGCCGGACTTCAGGAATTCACCTGTGTCGACTTCGACAGGCGTAAAGCCGTGGGCCCGTAGTTGGGCGCAGGTGTCGCTGCATCCTTCCTGGATAATGACGTGCTTCCCGTCGGGGCACGTGGCATTGCAGGCGAACAGACCCCGGGCTTCGTTTTCGGGCGCTTCGATAACCACTCGGAAGAAGCGATGCAACAGGGACAGGCCCTCGGCATCGAATGCGCCGGGGTATATGAGTGCATGCTCGGCATCCAGGACACAGAGGCAGGTGTCCAGGTGGTAGAAGTCGGGGTCGTCCAGGAAGAGCATCAGTATCCGGACGTCCAGCAGATGCTCAATGACATCATACGCGTGGGCGCTCGTGCGGAATCCATGCCCACCCCACAGGAGGTACCTGTCTGCGTGCCAGATGGCATCGCCCATGCCCTCGAAAGCCGTATCGGTTCCGACCAGGGCGTCGTGTACGGTGTACCCGGCGGCGTCGAAAAACCGGCGGTAGTGCTCCACCTCACCGCGGCGTTGCTCTGCGTACATGCGGCTCAATACCACCTCGCGATGACCTGTTCCGGGCCGGATGGCCGGGAGCGTCTGATTGGCACAGAAGACCATGTCCGGCAGGCCATCAACGCCATTCACATCAGCGACGTCCATGCCGCAGTCGGCAAAGGCCTGGCGAACCGATTTCCACTGGGACAACGCTCGATCCTGGTCTACGTCACCGATATTTCCCGCCATGTGCGGATTGATGACATATTCGACCTCGAAATGTCCGGGAGTGGTAACCAGCACACGGCCGGGGCGGGGAATGACGGGGACGTCGTCGAGCGTGAAGTCGACGGACGCAGATGAAGTGTACAGCATGGTACAAATCTATCTCAACCGCCGAACTTCTCCATCAACGTTTGCGCCAATTCAACATCAATCCGCATGGAAAGAAGCACCCGATCCCGGCGCTCTTCCACGGTGATGCGCTCTGAAAGGGTCAGGACGTAGTCGGGAACGTCATTTTGCATGCGCAGGAGGGCTTTGGCGGCACGTGCCACGCTGGCCAGATCCTCCGAGGTGGTGGCTTCCGATGGTTCCGCAAGCATCCGGATGTCGAACACGCCGTCCTGAAGGACGACTCCGGCCGCTGCGCGTGCGACCTGGTTCACGATGGCGCTGTATTGTCCGAGATCGGCCGGTGCATCGTGCATGAGCATATCCACGTCCGAGACCACGATCCATGCATCGGACGACGAGACTTCCGTCAGGATATCCGGAAATGCAGCGGTGGTGTTCTTCAGGTCCATGGACTCCAAGGCCCGTTCCATCCAGGCATCCGAGGTGGACAAGACGATGGCCTCGTCGTTGTACCGGGCCAGGAACATGGAACCCGCTCCCGTGGGGCCGGACTCGTACACATCATGCCCAGCGATGGTGCGCTTGGTAGCGTCTTCCAGTTCGGGCGGAAGGGGAACGTCTGCCAGGTCGATGAAGAACACAGCCGCAATGTCAGACGCCGCCAAACCGCCGGATGCAGCATCGGCAACGGCGAAGTAGACACCGTGGACGTCCTCGTATGGGTTCAAACCCATGGAGGCAGCGGATTCGGTCAGGGACGTCCGGAATGCCGTTCGGGCTTCGTCGGGAAGCAGTTCAATGAACGGACCGGATTCATTCAGAAGGGAATGCACATCGGCGTAGGCCAGCACGGATGTTTCGGATCCAAGGGCCGCGAGGGCGCGGGCTTGCTGGTCGGAAGTCGATGTGTCAAGGGTTTCGCTGTCGCACCCTGTCAGCAGGAAGAGGCTTCCGGACACGAGGACGAGCGCGGCGGCAATACGACGGACAACCGACGCGTGTCTAGAAGTCCTTACGGGAAAACCAACTGAAACTGATTGCATAGATCACGACTCCGAACAGGAGCGAAGATGCGAGGGGGTACAGGTCGGGTACGGCATCTCCGGAGGCGAGTTGCGCGACGAGCACGACCACCTCGGCAAAATTCGGCAGGATGTGATAGAGGATCAGGAAGACAGACCGTCCAAACCCCGTCAGGACGAGGAGAATCTGCTCATGCGCGGCAAAGATCACGGATACGAACACCAGTCCGTAGGCGCCGACAAGCCCCAGGCCGGTATTCCGGGTCATGATGGAGAGTGAAAGAATGACGCTGTACATGACGCCGAACATCACGACGATTACAGGAATGCTGAGAAGGAATCGGGGCTCCCAGAACCCTGTTTTGAAGGACACCGTAAGCCAGACGGAGCCAATGAGGTAGGTGGACAGAGTAATCACGGTCAGCCAGACGCCCGCTACGTGACCGGCCAATAAGCGGATGCGAGACAACGGCTTGGACAACAGCAGGTCCAGACGGCCCGGTTCCAGGAAGCCACCTATCAGCGGCATGGCGGCGAACAGTCCGAGTAACGTCCCCAGGAAATAGGCAGCGCCGAACACGAACTGGTTGATGCCCAGCACGAAGCTGTCAACACTGACAGCCGTTTGGATAAAGTCGCCTGTTGCGGGATCGCGCATGCCCTGTGTCGGAATGGACTCGATTCCAAAGATGCGCATGGCCGCCAACGACCCCTCCACAATATCGAGATTCAATGCCAGCGACAGGACCACCCAGGCCAGGGTTGCTACCACCAGCAGACCCTGCGTGATGCGCAGGGCCCACAATTCCCGGAGGGTCAACAGGAGGGATCCACCGAGTGCACGCATGATCAACCTTCCAACAAGGTGATGAACTGCGATTCAAGCGAGTGGCTTGGCCGTTCAATGGAGACGATAAGGGCATTTTCTGCACGCAGGCGATCAATTTCCACGTTCAACTCTTCGTCAGAAAGCGTGTCGAAGGAAATGGTATCATCGTCGGTTTCGTTCTGGCGACGATACCGGATGGTACAGGCACGGCTGTCAGCCACCAGGTGCGTCGTCGGGCCATCGTACAGGGTCTCGCCCTTGTTCAGAACAACAACCCGGTTGCAAATCTGCTCGACCTCCGCCAACAGGTGCGAGTTCAGCAGAATGGTGATGCCGTCGGTGTGCAATTCCCGCAGGATGTCCCGGATATCACGTCGACCGACAGGATCAACGCCGTCAGTGGGTTCATCGAGGACCAGCAACTTCGGCTGTCCGAGAAGCGCCTGTGCCAGGCCAAGCCGCTGCATCATGCCTTTGGAATACGTTCCGATCCTCCGGTCAATCCAGTCGGTGAGCCCGACCCGCTCCAGCAGTGCTGCGGTCCGTGCCTTTCGGAGGGTGCCATCGACAAGCCCCATGCGTCCGTAGATATCCAGAGCCTGCCGGGCGGTGAGATGGAGCGGAAAGCGATGGTTTTCAGGCAAGTAACCGACCTCTTTCCGGGATTCCGGATCGCCGGCCGGCCGGTCGAACAGGTGTAGTTCGCCGCGTGTCGGACGAACGATGCCCAGCGCTGCCTTCAGAAAGGTCGTTTTTCCGGCACCGTTGGGTCCGAGAATGCCCACCAGTTCACCTGCCTGCACGTCGAGGTTCACGTCCGTCAGGGCGCGAACGCCCTTTCGGTACGTTTTGCAAAGACCCTGTGCCCGAAGGACGGGGGACGTCATTGTTCGAGTACAGCGACGCCAGGCAATACCTGGCCTTCAAGCAGTTCCAGCATGGCACCGCCACCGGTCGACACATGACTGACCTGGTTCTCAAGGCCTGCACCGGTAATGGCAGCTACGGAGTCGCCGCCACCCACGACGGTGAATGCGCCCGCGTTGGTCGCATGGACCATGGCATGCGCGACGGCGTAGGTGCCTGCAGCGAAGGGCTCCATTTCGAAGACGCCCATGGGGCCGTTCCACACGACGGTTTTCGCTCCTTGCACAAGCGAGGCGTAGGCCGCGCGCGTCTCGGGACCGATGTCCAGACCCATGAGCCCGTCCGGAATGGGGCCCTTCTCGATGCGCGTGGTGGCATCGGCAGAAAACTCCCCTGCACACACGTGGTCGACGGGCAAATGAATGCGGCCGCCGGCGCCCGCAAGGAGTTCACGGGCCAGATCGAGCCGGTCATCCTCCACCAGCGACGTGCCGGTGGCAATGCCCTGTGCCTTCAGGAACGTGTACGCCATGGCACCGCCAATGAGCAGGGCATCGGCCGACTTCAGAAGCGATTCGATGACACCGATTTTGTCGGATACCTTCGCGCCACCGACAACAGCCACAAATGGCGATTCCGGGGCATCCACGATGCGCTTCAAGGTCGCCAGCTCACGGTCCATCAGATATCCGGCTGCCCGGTCCGAAAGGAGCTTGGCGACTCCTTCGGTCGATGCATGGGCACGGTGTGCCGTTCCGAAAGCGTCGTTCACGTAGACGTCCCCCAGTCGGGCGAGTTGTGCCGAAAACTCCGGATCGTTCTTCGTCTCACCCTGATTGAAACGCGTGTTTTCCAGCAGGACCACTTCGCCCGGACCGGCCGAGGACACGATTTCCTCTACGTCGCTGCCCACCGTTGCGGGGGCAAGGATCACCGGCTCGCCCAGCAGTACGGAGAGTCGTTCGGCAACCGGTGCCACGCTGAACGCCGCATCCGGGGCTCCCTTCGGTCGCCCCAGATGCGTCATGAGAACAGCGGTACCGCCGGCTTTCAGGATATGCTGGATGGTCGGCAAGGCGCCGCGGATGCGGGTGTCGTCCGTGACCTGTCCATCCTTTGACAGCGGAACGTTGAAGTCGACACGAACGAGGACCTTCCGGCCCTTCAATTCCAGATCATCCAGCGTTTTCCAGCTCATCCGGCCTTCTCCATCAAAATCTTGACCATGTCGACGGTCCGGTTGGCGTAGCCCCACTCGTTGTCGTACCAGCCGACAACCTTGACGAGCTTGCCCATGACCATCGTGGAGTCCGAGTCGAAAATGTTCGAGTGCGGGTTGTGCACGATGTCGATGGACACCAGGGGTTCGTCCGAGTACTCGAGAATTCCTTTCATGGCACCGGCAGCAGCCTGGCGGAACAGATCGTTCACCTCTTCAGCTGTCGTTTCCTTGCCGACTTCAACCGTCACGTCGGTGAGCGAGCCGTCCGGCGTCGGGACGCGGAGTGCGAACCCGTCCAGCTTGCCGTTCAGGTGCGGAAGCACCAGGCCGACGGCCTTGGCAGCTCCGGTCGACGTCGGGATGATGGACATCGCCGCAGCACGTGCCCGGCGGAGGTCCTTGTGCGGGGCATCCTGGATGTTCTGATCGGACGTGTAGGCGTGTACGGTGGTCATCATTCCCTTCACGACGCCGAAGGCATCGTCAAGGACCTTGACCATCGGCGCCAGACAGTTCGTCGTGCAGGAGGCGTTCGAAACGATTTTCTCGTCACCGGTCAGAATGTGATCGTTGACGCCCAGTACGACTGTGGCATCGACTTCACCGGCGGCAGGTGCGGAAATAACCACTTTCTTGGCGCCTGCAGTCAGGTGCATACCGGCTTTCTCACGGCTGCGGAAAATACCGGTCGACTCCACTACAACGTCCGTGTTGAGCGTGCCCCAGGGCAGGTCTTCCGGGTTGCGTTCCGAGAACACGGGAAAACGCTTACCATTGACGATGATGGCGCCATCCGCAGCTTCAACCGTGCCCGGGAAGCGTCCGTGGACCGAATCGTACTTCAGGAGGTGCGCGAGTGTGCGGGCGTCGGTGAGGTCATTGACTCCCACCACCTCGAATTCAGTTGAGTTTCGCTCAATGATGGAGCGGAATACCAGACGGCCGATGCGGCCAAAACCATTGATGCCGAGACGGATAGCCATGTCAGTACAGGGATACGTGAACAAATGCAATGTTGGAAAGTCGTGCAGGCGAGTTTGAGATGCACCAAGATGGCGTTAAAACAGTCATACGGAAGCGCTACCGACTATTTTTCATGTGTGCAGCGTGCGAAGAATCGAAAAATCGACACGGGCGTACTGTCCATCAATTGATACACCACCACAGGAACGGTATTTTGCTCGTCTTTGCGCAGAACCATTCCACTCAGCATCGCACATGTCTACTCTCAAGCCCACGCGGAAAGTATCCCGTCGTCACGAATTGCGTGAGGACACTGTTGTCACATTTTACGCCCGCGCCCTGGACGTCATTGAGAACCAGCGGAACGTGGTTTACGGAGCGCTTGGAGTCATCGCCTTCGTGGTCGCCTTCGTACTGGGAATAGGATGGTACTCGGGCGTACAGAATGAAAAGGCGCTCTCCGAGATGGCGTTTGCCGTCAGTCGCTACGAAGCCGGTGCCTACCAGGCAGCGCTCGACGGTGACATCACGTTCACCGGCCTGCTGGACATCGCCGATTCCTACGGGAGCACGCCGTCGGGCAACCTTGCGCGATTCTACGCCGCCGATGCTCTCTACCGCGTAGGTGACCTGGATCGTGCGCTCGAGTATTTCCGGGAGTATGACAAAGCCGGCGATTACCTGGGCGCATCCGCATATGCGGGCGAAGCCGCCATTCTTGAAGCCCGGGGGGAGTATTCCAAGGCTGGTGACCTCTACATGCGTGCTGCCTCGGTGTATTCGTCAGAGATTTCGTCTCCCCAGTACCTCATGGATGCCGCGCGTGCGTTCGAAGCTGCAGGGGAGAATGACCAGGCATTGCGTGCCTACCGGACCATTGAGTCCGACTACGAGGAAGTGGCCCAGGCCCGCAACGTCGCATTCCACATCGCCCAGAACACGGCCTCCAACTGATGGCTGTTCCGTCCATTCTTGTCGTTGATGACGAAGCCGCCATACGGCGCACGCTCCGTGAAATCCTCGAATATGAGGACTATGCGGTCGATGAGGCCGAGGACGGGGAAGTAGCCATAGACAAGTTGAAGACGGAGCGGTACGACGTCGTACTGCTCGATGTGAAGATGCCGAAGAAGGATGGCATCGAGGTGCTGGAGGCCATGTCCCGCATGCAACTGGACGTGCCCGTTGTGATGATATCGGGTCACGGGACCATTGAGACGGCCGTTGAGGCGACGAAGCTCGGAGCGTTCGACTTCCTGGAGAAGCCACCGGATTTGAACCGGTTGTTGCTCACGCTGCGCAATGCGATGGACCGCAGTCAGCTGCAGGAAGAGAACAAGCGCATGCGCCAGACGATCGTCGAGCGGCACAACAGCGACCTGACGCCCATCCTGGGCGACAGTGCTCCCATCCGGCAGATCAAGGAAACCATTGAGCGGGTGGCGCCCACGGAGGCGCGCGTGCTCATCACGGGTGAGCCCGGGACGGGCAAGGAGTTGGTTGCGAAGTGGGTGCATCGTCTGTCCCACCGTGCCGAAGGCCCGGTCGTGGAGGTCAATTGCGCCGCCATCCCCGGTGAACTCATTGAAAGCGAGCTGTTCGGTCATGAGAAGGGCAGCTTTACAGGCGCGACCAAGCAGCGGATAGGCAAGTTCGAGCAGGCTCACGGCGGGACGCTGTTTCTGGATGAAATAGGGGACATGAGTCTGTCTGCGCAGGCCAAGGTGCTGCGGGCCCTGCAGGAGAGTGAGATCACTCGTGTTGGCGGTGATCGTTCCATCCCGGTAGACGTGCGCGTGGTCGCGGCGACCAACAAGGATTTGCTGCAGCAGATAGAGGAGCACAAATTCCGCGAGGACCTGTATCACCGCCTGTCGGTGATTCTCATTCATGTGCCGCCCCTCCGCGAGCGTCGCCAGGATGTGCCCATCATTACCGAACATATTGCTGACCGCATTGCCCGGCGCAATGGCCTGGAGCCAAAGCCGTTTACCGAAGAGGCGCTCGAGGCTCTGAAGGGATTTGAATGGCGGGGAAACGTGCGCGAGCTGCACAACGTCGTGGAGCGCCTCATCATTCTGAGCACAGGGGACCGGATAAGCCACATCGATGTGGAACGCTATGTCGCCCCAGGCGGCGCATCCGTGAACCCCATTGTCGGGCTCATGGACCGGTTCGACCAGTTCCAGGAATTCAGGGACATGGCCGAGAAGTTGTTCCTGGAACACAAGTTGGAGTCGTTCGAATGGAACATCAGTCGTACGGCCGAATCCATCGGAATCCAGCGGTCCCACTTGTACAACAAGATGGGCAAATACGAAATTCAGCGGGACAATGAGTGAGTCCGCTCCGAATGACCCTATCGTCCGGGTAGCCGGGGTTGAAAAGGTCTACCCGACGGCCTCTGGCGGCTCGCTTCCTGTATTGCGTGGTGTCGATATGACCGTGTCGCGCGGGGAAGTCGTAGCGGTCGTGGGTGAAAGCGGATCGGGCAAGAGCACACTGTTGCATATCATCGGCGCCCTGGACCGACCGGACAGCGGGCATGTCTATTTCGAAGGAAACGACATATTCACGGCCTCCGATGAAGTGCTTTCCGAATTCCGGAACCGTCGGGTCGGGTTCGTTTTCCAGTTCCATCACCTGTTGCCGGAGTTTTCAGCGCTGGAAAATGTGTTGATGCCGGCGCTGATAGCCGGTGCGGGCGGCGCTGCCTCCCGGAAGCGTGCGGCCGACCTGTTGCATACCGTCGGGTTGACCGACCGGGCTGAGCACAGGCCGAATGAACTGTCGGGAGGGGAGAAGCAGCGGGTCGCCATTGCCCGGGCTCTCATGAACAACCCCGATCTGGTGCTGGCCGATGAACCGACCGGCAACCTGGACGAGAAGACGGCCGATGCACTGCACATTGAAATGCTGCGCCTCAGCCGGGAGCTTGGGCAGACATTCGTATTGGTAACCCACAACGCATCGTTTGCCGCCATGGCCGACCGAACGCTTCGTCTGGACCACGGCCAACTCATCCAAAGCAGCTGAGATCACCATGTCTTTCCTTTCCACGGTTCGCGCACTGTTCACTGCCGGGAAAGGCATCGTAGTCGGCATGCCCGATGCCGACGCGATGGACGATCCCATGGCGTTGTTCCATTCATGGTTCAAAGCTGCCGGTTCCTCCGGTCTGTTCATGCCGGAGGCCATGGCGCTGTCCACGTCGACACCGGACGGACGACCATCGTCCCGCATGGTGCTTCTGAAGACGGCTGACGAGCGTGGATTCGTGTTCTACACCAACCATGGCTCGCGGAAGGGTGGCGAACTGGATGCGAATCCGCATGCGGCCCTGCTCTTCCATTGGGCGGTCCTGGAGCGTCAGGTCCGGGTTGAGGGCCGGGTGGAGCGTGTCTCGGCCGAAGAGTCGAACGAGTATTTCCAATCGCGCGCTCGCGGCAGCCGTGTAGGGGCGTGGGCATCGGCCCAGAGCAGACCGCTGGACGATCGGAAAACACTGGAACGGGCGGTACGGGAAACGGAAAAGCGTTTTGAAGGCGGGGATGTACCGTTGCCGGAGCACTGGGGTGGGTATCTGGTGCGGCCGGCGCGGATGGAGTTCTGGCAGGGCCGGCCGTTCCGTTTGCACGATCGGATTGTGTTTGAGAAAAAGGAAGATGTTTGGGTGACGAGCAGGTTATATCCGTGACGAACGTGTGTCAACGGATTACCCACCGTTGTATCATGCAATTTACAAGTCAGTCAACAGGAGGAAATCATGACGTTCCGAAGTGCCAGTTTCTTGCTCATGCTTTGCTTCCTGTGTCTTCCGGCTGACGGCCGCACGGACACGCGGCACATCACATATGAGGTCTCGTTTGAACGGATTGAGCACCATGAGGCGTCGGTAACGGCGACGTTCACGGGACTGCCGGTGGATGCACCGGCAGAACTGCGCGTGAGCAGGACATCACCGGGACGCTATGCACTGCATGAGTTTGCAAAGAACGTATACGACGTCGTTGCCACAGACATGAACGGCCATGCATTGGTCATAGAACGGCCGAATCCGTACCAATGGAACGTTGTAGGACATACGGGAACCGTTCGCGTAACGTACATGCTGTATGGAGATCGCGCAGATGGTACCTATACAGGATTGGACCGGACGCATGCGCATATGAACATGCCGGCTACGTTCATGTGGCCGCGTGGCTACATGGACGCACCTGTCAGCGTTCGATTCCATCGTCCATCGGAGGACTGGAGCATTGCGACGCAGTTGTTTCCGACCGCCGATCCAGAAGAGTACACAGCGCCTGACCTGTACTACTTTCTCGATTCGCCAACCGAAATCGCACCGATAGCGTGGTATACATGGGCCGTAAACGAGCATGGCCGGGAAATCGAGTATCGGATTGCGCTGCATCACGCCGGCACCGACCAGGAGGGAGAAGCCTTTGCGCGCAGTGTGCGTGAAATCGTGGACGTGCAGCGGCACATATTCGGCGAGTCACCGGAATATGACGATGGCCGGTACACATTCATCGTGTGCTATCTGCCACATGTGAACGGCGATGGAATGGAGCATCGCAATTCAACCATTGTGACAAGTACCACGGCATTGACGGCGGACGGGCTCACGAACCTGGGAACCATGTCCCACGAGTTTTTCCACCAATGGAATGTGGAACGCATTCGTCCGGACGATCTGGAGCCCTTCGATTTCGAAGGACACAATATGACCGACCTGCTCTGGTTCGCAGAAGGATTCACGAGCTACTATACGGCCCTGTCCATTCACCGGGCCGGACTCATGTCTGTTGCCGACTACGCGTCGAGTCTCGTCGGAACTGTTCAGACCGTACTGACGGCCCCGGGAAGGAACCACCGCTCGGCGACCGAAATGAGTCAGTTTGCCACGTTTTCCGACCAGGGCAGCTTCCTGGATCCCATGAATACGGCAAATACGTTCATTTCGTATTACACATGGGGGAGCGGCATCGGACTCGGGCTGGACTTGTTGTTGCGATCCGAGCACGGGACGTCCGTGGATGCGCTCATGCGTGCCATGTGGGAAACCCACGGTCGCGATGAAGTGACCTACACGCTGGACGACGTGCAACATGCACTGGCACGGATTACCGGGAAGCCGGAATTGGCTCGTGACTTCATGGATCGGTACGTGCGTGGCCGGGAAGCCCTCCCGTACGCCGACTTGTTGGCACGTGCCGGCTTCCTCCTGCGTCCCCGGGCGCCGGGCGCATGGTCTGTCGGCGGTCGGCTTTCGGCCGATCCGGACGGTATCCGGGTGGTTTCGGGTCCTTCCGAAGATTCACCCCTGTACGTGGCCGGAGTAGCGGACGGTGATCTCATCACGCATGTGAATGGAGAATCCGCTTCCCACCCGGACTACCTGGCAGCGCTGATGGATGGCATCCAGGACCAGGCAGAGCCCATCGAACTGACCGTGACGTCACGAGGAGTCACCTTCCAGACGAAGGTGACTCCGGAGCCGAACGATACCATTGAAATCATTCCGTTCGAAGATGCGGGTCTGGACCTGACGCCGGAGGCGGCTGCGCTCCGGGCTGCCTGGTTGTGGCAGGACGGACGTCCGGAGCTTGTCCGGAAACGGTAAGAACCTTGTGGCCTCCCGGCGGTTGAATGTTGATTCGATGGAGCGAGCAAATTTGACCCCGGAGACCGCATGCCACAAGCCGAGAAGGCCCCTGTCCTGAACCTGTTGGAAAAGGCATCGACCGTGGTGATTTCCGTTCACACACGGCCCGATGGGGATGCCATTGGCTCCCAATTGGCACTCGGTCTGTTTCTGGAGTCCCAGGGGAAGCGCGTCACGTATCTCAATGCCGATCCCCACCCATACAATCTGGACTGGCTTCCGGGTCGTGAAAAGCTTGAGGTCTACACCGGCTCCCTGCAGCAGGTTGAGGCCCTGGACCGGGCGGATGTCGTTGTCGTTGCCGATACGAACGCACAACACCGGATCGGGGATCACGGAAGCCTTGTCCGGGAAGGAAAGGCCACAACGCTCCTCATTGACCATCACACCGACCCTGAATCGTGGTTTGACGTCACGTACACGCGGGAGTCAGCGTCTTCGACCGGGGAATTGGTGTATGAACTCATTGCTGCCTGGGATGTCGATGCCATAGACCACGCCATTGCGGCGAATCTGTACGTGGCCATCATGACCGATACGGGGTCGTTCCGGTTCTCATCGGTCACACCGGCCCTGCACATGATTATTGCCGACATCATGAAGCGCGGTGAACTGGACGTATCGGAATTGCACGCCGAGGTCTACGACAAGCGGACGCCGGAAGGTATGCGCCTCATGGGTCGCATCTTGGACACGCTCACCCTGACATTCAACGGCGAATTGGCGCACATGTCCGTGACGCGATCGGCGCTCATGGAAACGGGTGCCTCGGTCGAGGAAACCGAGGGTCTCGTGAACCAGGCCCTGTCTGTGGAAGGCGTCCGGGTAGCGCTCATTTTTACCGAAACCGAACGCGGAACGAAGATAAGTTTCCGGTCGAAGGGCACCGATCATGTCCACGCGTGGGCACGGTCGCTTGGTGGTGGCGGGCATCGCAACGCATCGGGCGCCTTCGTACACAAACCGCTCGATGCCACAATCCGTACGGCTGTTGAGACCGCACCGCGTTTCATTGCGTTCAACGACGCCGAATCTTCGACTTCGGACGAATTGTCCGAGGCCGATGCCGCCTATTTGTCGGCACTGCTCGACCAAAAAAGACACGTTTGAAGCACATGAAAGTATCCGTATCCACCATTTCCCTCTCCGAGCTTGACGTAGACCTTCTCCTGGTGCCATGCACGTCGGAGCAGGCCGCGGATGGGCTTGAAGAACTGGTCGAAGCATTCGGCGCATCGGTCATGCGAGCGCGTACCGACTTTTCAGGCAAGCTGGCCGAAACGCTGGTTGTGTATCCGGATGCGGGTACGGCGAAGCGCTTGCTGGTCGTAGGCGTGGGTGAAGAGCCTGATGTCAACGCTGAGCGCATGCGTCGTGCGGCAGCCGCCGGAGCGTTGGTAGCGGTGAAGACGAAATCCGAAACCGTTGGTATTGCCGTGCCCTCCCTGGACCTGGATGGAGACACGTGTGCGCAGGCGCTCGTCGAAGGGTTCATGCTGGGTGCCTACCGATTCCTGAAATACAAGACGGATGCGAATGAGGACGAGGGGCCACAGCGTCTCGTCATACAGACGTCCGATCAGGACAAGTTGGTGAGGAGAGGAGCGGACCGGGGACGCATCGTATCGGAAGCCGTCTATTCGGCCCGCGACCTCGTGAACCTTTCCCCCGATGAGAAGACACCGACGTTGCTCGCGAAGGCCATCGAAAAATCGGCCAAACGCAGTGGCTACGAAGTGTCCGTCTGGGACAAGGCGCTCATTGAAGAAGAAGGCATGGGTGGCCTTCTGGCTGTGAACCGTGGTTCCATTGAGCCGCCTACGTTCTCGGTGCTGGAGTGGAACCCGGAAAATGCCCGCAACACGCGGCCCGTGGTGCTGGTGGGCAAAGGCGTCGTTTTCGATACGGGCGGGCTGTCTCTCAAGCCTACCAAGGGCTCCATGGACTCCATGAAATCGGACATGGCTGGCGCAGCTGCTGTGATCGGGGCCATGGAAGCCATCGCGAAACTGGACCTGCCCTTGTACGTCGTGGGGCTCATTCCTGCCACGGATAACCGTCCTGGTGAGAATGCCTACGTGCCGGGCGACGTGGTCAAAATGCATTCGGGTGCTACGGTTGAGGTCCTGAATACGGACGCCGAAGGCCGCATGCTGCTCGCCGATGCGCTGTCGTACGCCACGACCTTCTATCCCGAAATTGTGATTGACGTGGCTACGCTCACCGGCGCGGCCGTCGTTGCCCTGGGCGAGCTGGCGGCTGCCGTCATGACCAGCGAGACGAAGGGCGCCGCGGAGCGCCTGGCCGCCATGATCCATGCCGGCGAGACATCGGGAGACCGCGTGCACGCGTTGCCCATGTTCGAAGAGTACAAGGACCAGATCAAATCGGACGTGGCCGACCTCAAGAACGTTGGTGGTCGCGAAGGGGGATCCATCACCGCTGCCAAATTCCTGGAGCATTTCGTGGACTATCCATGGCTCCATGTGGACATTGCAGGGCCTGCCTTCCTGGCAACCGCACGCTCCTACAATCCTGTGGGCGGCACCGGTTTTGGTGTTCGGCTGCTGGTTGAATACCTGCGCACGTACGCAGAAAACAAGCGCTGATCCATCATGTCCGGTGGACGGGTTCGTGTAGCATGCACATTGGGTGATCCCAACGGTGTCGGGCCCGAGGTCGTCCTGAAGGCCCTCGCACACGCCGACGTGCATGCGCGCATACAGCCGGTCGTCGTGGGTTCGCGCGCTGCGCTTGATGCCCATGCGGACTTGTTGAATGCAGCGGAACGGTCCGGGAGGCTCGAGTTTGTCGAAATCGGCGGTCCCTTCACGGTGCGTCCGGGTGTCATTGACGGTGAGGCCGGGCGGCTCTCGATGCTCGCTGTAGCCACCGCAGTGGATCTGTGCATGGACGGTCACGTGCAGGCCATGGTGACCGCTCCAATATCCAAGGAGGCGATTGTCGCGGGGGGCTATCGCGTTCCCGGGCATACGGAGTTCATTGCCGATCGGTGTGGAGCCGACACGGTAACCATGATGATGGTATCCGACGGATTGCGCGTGGCGCTCGTGACGTCCCACGTTCCGCTGTCACGAGTGGCCGCGGGCATCACCGGTGATATCATTCTGGAGCGGCTCGGGACTGTCCATGCATCGCTGATGCAGGATTTTGCAATCGATAGGCCGCGTATTGCCGTTCTTGGACTGAATCCACACGCTGGTGACGGGGGCGTGCTGGGGACCGAGGAACGGGATATCATTGAACCCGCACTGGCGGCAGCCAGGGACAAGGGCTGGGACGTCGAGGGGCCTTTCCCGGCCGACGGGTTTTTCGGCTCGCGATCCCATCTTGCATTCGACGCCGTTCTGGCCATGTATCATGACCAGGGACTCGTACCTTTCAAGTCATTGACGTTCGAGCGCGGGGTCAATTTCTCGGCGGGGCTTCCGTTGGTTCGGACGTCGCCCGATCACGGAACCGCATTTGCCATTGCAGGCCAGGGCATCGCGCGCGAAGCCAGTTTTCGTATCGCACTCGATACGGCCTCACATATTGTTCTGAACAGACAACGTTGACGTCCATGCAGGTCCGCCCGTACTCCGCTCTCGCCCGCGTCTATGATGACATCATGGATTATGTGGACCATGAAGCCTGGGCCGATTACATCGACCATCTGCTGGACGAGCACGACGCCGAACCGGCCAATGTGGTCGAATTCGGGTGCGGGACCGGACAGTTTGCGCATCACTTCCTGGCGCGCCGTCGTGTCGCCTTCACGGCCACAGACGGGTCTCCGGACATGCTTTCCCACGCTGCCGACCGGCTCGATGGACGCGCATCCACGCTCGCTGTGACCTACCCGGGAGCAGCCGCGCCGGGCGGCCCGTACGACCTCGCCATCCTGCTGTACGATGGACTGAACTACCTGCTGACCGAGGACGACATAAAGGGGCTGCTTGCACAGGCAGCGGCTTCACTGGGGCCCGGCGGCCTGTTCGTATTCGATCAATCCACGCCGGCCAACTCCATCAACAATGCCGAGTTCTTCGAGGACGAGGATGACCTGGAAGACGGCTCGTATGTGCGCAAGAGTACATATGACGAGGAAACCCGGATGCATACGACCCGTTTCGAATTGACGCTGGAAGACGGGGTATTCGAGGAGGAACACGTGGAGCGCGCTTGGACCATGCAGGAAATCCAGGACCTGCTCACCGATGGCGGGTGGCGCGTTCTGGCCGCCTACGACGGGTTTTCCTTCGACCCCGCGGACGACGATGCCGAGCGTATCCACTGGGTGGCCGTGCATGATTGATTTCTCGAATGTAACCGTTTCTTATCCGCTACCAGACGGCGCCCGGCGGACCGTTCTCGAGAATGTATCGGTCCATATCGGCCGTGGGGAGTTCGTATACCTGGTCGGACCAACCGGATCGGGAAAGACGTCGCTTCTGAAACTGCTGTACCGTGATGCCCTGCCCGATGCCGGTACCATCCGGTTGGCCGATTTTCGGTTCGAGTCCATGAAAGACGAGGAGACCCCGTTTCTTCGTCGGGCGGTCGGCATCGTATTCCAGGATTTCCAGCTCCTGCCGGACCGAAACGTGTTCGACAACGTTGCCTTTGCACAGTACGTGACGGGCAAGTCCGGCAAGGGTGTCAAGAACAGGGTGGTGCAGGTGTTGGCCCGTGTCGGGCTCACCCACAAGCGTCGGAGATACCCGCACGAGTTGTCAGGGGGTGAGCAGCAACGGGTCGTGATTGCCCGGGCCATCGTGAATGAGCCGTGGGTGGTGTTGGCCGACGAGCCGACCGGCAACCTGGATCCGGGTGTGGCAGAAGAGATCCAGAAACTGCTGATTGGACTGCACCGGCAGGGAATGACCGTCATCATGGCGACACACGACTACCGTCTGGTGAGAAAATTCCCTTCGCGGACGCTGGCTGTCCTGAACAAGCGCATCGTGGAAGTCGACCCGACGAGTCTGGAAGGGCGTTGATCATATGGTTGCCCAGGGGGGGGCAAGAAGCTATATTGCCCAGATACGTCTTTTTGGCAACCAACCAGCTTCTCGATGGACCTCCTAGCCCAAATTATTGAAGAGGTAAGCACCTTCCTGTCCCCGATCCTTGTGGTCGGACTACTTGGCGCGGGTGCCTATTTGACGCTTCGACTTGGATTCGTCCAACTCCGGCGACTCGGTCACGGATTTGCCGTTACCTCCGGCAAATACGACGATGATGAGGAGCCCGGGGACGTAACGCACTTTCAAGCGCTTACGACAGCGCTTTCGGCCACTGTCGGGATTGGCAACATCGCCGGTGTGGCACTGGCCATCCACTGGGGTGGTCCCGGAGCCCTTTTCTGGATGTGGGTGACTGCTCTTCTGGGTATGGCCACCAAGTTCAGCGAAGTGACACTGGCGCAGCATTACCGTGTCGGAATGGATGGAGGCCGTATGGCCGGGTCTGTCGCCGGTGGCCCGATGTATTACATCGAGAGAGGCATCAAGGACGTCTACGGATGGAATTGGAAACCCATCGCCATGTTCTTCGCCTTCATGCTCATGGTCACGTCATTCATGACGGGTAACGCCATCCAGGCGAACACCATTGCGACCCAGGTAGCCGACAACTTCAACATTGACACATGGATCACGGGTCTCGTAACCATGACCATTGTCGGTATCGTCATCGTGGGCGGCATTGGACGAATTGGCAAGGTAACCAGCATCCTGGCGCCGGTCATGGCCGCCGTCTATGTGTTCACCGCCCTTGTCATCCTGTTCCTCAACCTGGAAGGAATTTTCCCGGCCTTCAGCACCATCATCAGCGAGGCATTCAGCCCGACGGCTGGCGTGGCAGGAACCGGAGCCGGCGTGTTCATTTTCACGCTTCGATATGGGGTGCAGCGCGGGTTGTTCTCCAATGAGGCGGGACAGGGCTCGGCGCCCATTGCCCACTCCGCAGCGAAGACGGATGAGCCGGTCTCGGAAGGCGTGGTTGCGCTGCTTGAGCCGTTCATCGATACCATTGTCATCTGTACGATGACCGGCCTCGTGATTATCCTCACGGGCGCCAACGTGGCGAAGATTCCCACTGACTTCGAGTTTACGGATGGCAACATTACGTTCGTGGAGGAGGATGACTTCCGCGGCGTGACAGCTGTATCGCCGCCGGAGACGTACGAAATCGTCAATGGCGTCCCGACAGCTACCCCGAATCAGGCCCGCATGGCCTACTACGATGTGGCCGTCGATCACTTCTGGATCGATGAAGAGCAATCAGTTCCGTTTACCGGGACCATCCTGCCTGGGCAGGCGAAAGCCGTCGCGGCAGACGGAACGGAGTACGAAGTGCTGCACGGAAATGCCGTTCGAAACTCATCCCCGTTGACGACACTCGGATTCGAGCGCGGGCTGGAGCCGATAGGCTTGGGTGCACTGGGGCGCTATATGGTCCTTCTCTGTGTATTCCTGTTTGCGATCTCGACGGCTATTTCCTGGAGCTACTACGGCGATCGCTGTGCGAACTACCTCTGGGGACCGCGCGCCATTGTGCCGTACAAGGTCGTCTTCCTTGGATTCCACTTCATTGGTGCCGTATTGGCCGTGACGACCATCTGGGATCTTGGAGATGTCGCGCTTTCGCTGGTGACGCTTCCGAACGTGATTACGTTGGTATTGCTGTCCGGTTTGCTGAAGAAAATCACCGACAGTTACTTCCAGCGTAAGCCGTGGCTTTCACAGCCGAAGGCAGCGCTGGGCAAAAAGCCCAAGGATCAGACACCCCGATGAGCGACGGCGTCACGGTCGTCGACCACCCGCTGCTACGTCGTGATTTGACGCGCCTCCGCAGTGTGGATACGCCCCACGGCACCTTCAGACAGGTGCTGTCGGGCGCGTCCGCGTATCTGGCGTACGAAACCCTGCGCACGGTTCGGACGCGCACGGTTTCGGTACAGACACCGTTGGAAGAGACAGAAGGCACCGAGTTCGACGAACAGGTCGTCGTGGTACCCATCCTGAGGGCTGGGCTCGGAATGGTCGATGGATTCATCCGGTTCCTGCCCGATGCCCGCGTGGGTCATTTGGGTATGTATCGCGACGAATCGACGCATGAACCCATCGATTACTATGCCAGCTATCCAGATGGGCTCGCCGATGCGTTGGTTGTCGTCGTAGATCCCATGCTGGCAACTGGCGGCAGCGCTGTTGGAGCTATTTCGCATCTGAAGAAAGCGGGAGCCAAGCGTCTGGTCATGGTGTCGCTGGTATCTGCACCGGAAGGTGTGGCATTCCTGCGCAGCCAGCACCCGGACGTACCTATTGTGACGGCCGCCATTGATCGTGAATTGGACAGCAACGCGTATATCCGGCCAGGTCTCGGGGACGCCGGGGATCGTATTTACGGAACCACCTGAAAAACCTTCCATGCCCGGACTCCCTCATAGACTCCCACAGAGACTGCCCGTGAGACTCGCCTCCGCGCTGTTGTGCGTCATGCTTCTGCTTCCGGCGTCGGCCTCAGCGCAGACACACGAAATCACGGGCCCCCAGGTAGTGCTTGCAGATATACCGTTCACGGTGACCATGGACATCACCCGGGATTCACTGGCGCTGTCGGCGTACTCCATTATCGTGGAGGGCCAGACGTACCCCGTTGTACTGAACAACGATGGCGACGTCGTCGCGGAGAACGTGCGGTCGGCGAAAACGGGAGTTGTGGAAATTGTCATGCACCGACTCGGGGAAGTGGTCGATTCCCGGCCCGTACGCAAACTTCCTCCGTGGACGTCCATTCTGCCGCCACTCCTGGCCATCGTAATTGCGCTGCTGTTCAAGCGGGTGGTTCCGGCCCTTTTCCTCGGGATCTGGATTGGCGCCATGCTGGCCATTGAAGTATCGGTTCCGGGGCTGTTGATGGGGCTGCTGAGTTCCTTCCAGGTGTACGTCCTGGACGCCCTCTCGAACCCGGACCATGCATCGATCATACTGTTCTCGTTCATGATCGGCGGCATGGTGGGAATCATTTCCCGCAACGGCGGCATGCAAGGGGTGGTAAACCAGATCGTCAAGTGGGCCAGTACAGCCGTCCGGGGCCAGGTGGCTACGGGCGTTTTGGGCGTGGCCATTTTTTTCGATGATTATGCCAACACACTGGTTGTGGGTAACACGATGCGGCCGGTGACGGACAGGCTCCGTATTTCGCGGGAAAAGCTGGCCTATCTGGTGGATTCTACGGCCGCTCCGGTTGCCTGCATCGCGTTCGTGACAACATGGATCGGATATGAGGTGGGTCTCATTGGTACGGCCGTGGCGTCTCTTGATGGGCTCGATGAATCGGCCTACGGGTTGTTCCTGTCGTCGATTCCGTACTCATTCTATCCGGTGATGGCCATCGCATTCGTTTTCATGGTGGCGATCACCCAACGTGATTTCGGCCCGATGTACGATGCAGAAGTACGAGCGCGTACAACGGGCGAGGTCCTGAGCGCGACGGCTGCCGTCGACGAGGCCGCTGCAAACGAGACGGAAACGGCTCCCAAGGAGGGTATCCCGCATCGCATGATCAACGCCGTCCTTCCGGTTCTCGTCCTGGTGGTGGGCGTGCTGGTAAGCCTGTATGTGACGGGAGAAGGAGACAATCTACGGGACATCATAGGATCGGCAGACTCCTACAAGTCGCTCATGTGGGCATCACTCCTGGGCGTTCTCGTGGCAGCCCTGCTCTCCGTCAGCCAGCGGATCCTGAGTATTGCCGAGGTTGTGGAAGCGTGGTACAGCGGGCTGAAAGGCATGTTGTTTGCCATGATCATCCTGGTTCTGGCATGGTCACTTTCTGAAATCACCAGCGTGCTCCATACCGCAGACTTCCTGGTGTCTGTTCTGGGTGAGACCGTGCCTCCCAGCTTCGTTCCTGCCATCGTCTTCCTGCTGGCGGCCGCTACTGCCTTCGCGACGGGTTCCAGCTGGGGGACCATGGGCATTCTGCTGCCGCTGGTCCTGCCGTTGGCATGGGCGGTCATGGTCGTGAACGACATGGTGGGAGTACATGACTACCACATTCTGTATTCGACGATCTCCACCGTGCTTGCGGGCGCGGTCTGGGGCGATCATTGTTCCCCTATTTCCGACACGACCATCCTGTCGTCCATGGCGTCCGGATGTGACCATATTGACCACGTGCGGACACAGCTTCCGTACGCATTGCTGGTTGGATTCGTGGCGCTGATTATGGGTATCATCCCGGCAGGACTTGGTCTTCCATGGTGGGTGGGCATGAGTGCAGGCCTGATCACGATTTTTGCCATCCTTAAAACCGTTGGACGCAAAGTAGATGATGCCTGACAACTTCATTGATGCAGATGACCGTCCGTGGGGACGGTGGGAGGAGTACCTGAATGAGCCTGGATACCGCGTGAAGCGGATCATCGTGGCAGCCGGGCAGCGACTGTCCCTGCAGCGACACGCGCTCCGAAAGGAGCACTGGGTGATTGTGGCAGGAGAGGGCCTGTTCCACCTGGATGGCACGGAGACACGCGTTGAAGCCGGTTCAACGGTGTTCATTCCCGTGGGCGGCGTGCATCGCATCACGAATGACGGTAGCGAGCCGCTGCTGATCGTCGAAACCCAGCTTGGCGTGTGCGACGAGGATGATATTGAGAGGCTTGAAGACGACTATGGCAGGTCCTGAGGCATGCGCGTGATTGGGGCGGGTTTCCGGTCTACGGATACCTTCGGTCTCCAAGGCCCGGAAACCCACCCCGATCACGCTCCCTGCATCTGCAGCCCATACCTTCTGTTTTCGGGAGTCGGGTAGGGATGTTGAACCGATTCCGGTCTACGGATACCTTCGGTCTCCAAGGCCCGGAAACCCACCCCGCCCCTGCGTCATTTTCGGGATTCAGAGACGCGGTTCGTGAACACGAATAGGCTGGCGGGGCAGCTTGCACGGGCGCGGTGTCAGAACGGGGCTTTTTCGAGCTCGTCGAGCAAGCGGTCGGCGACTTTGCGTGCGAGGTCCGGGGCGCTGCCCCAGGCTCGATTGTTCAGGAGCACGATGGGGGCGCTGTCGTGTTTGAGGGCCTGCAAGCTGAGGGCGACGGTGTCGAGGACCATGTCCTGTCCACCTTTCGATTGCTCGATTTCCGGGAGCGTCCTGTCGAATGGATAGGCTGCGGCGTAGGCTTTGGCATAGGGCACGCGAAGGGGCGTGAGGAGCCGTGAGACGACCTCGCGGCGGGCCGATGTCAAGCGCTGGCCTGACATCTTCCATTGATCCCTGATGGGGGGCAGCCATGTCCAATGGCTGAAAACATGGCCGATGCCAACGGATTCGAGCCAGTCGAAGTAGACGGGCTCCAGCAGGTGTGGAGAACGTATTTCCAGGTGGCATCCAAGGTCCTTGCCGGGGGCCATGTTCACGGCATCGCCGACGGCCTGGAAGAATCGGGCCAGAGCTTCGGTGTGCTCTGAGGCGGCGGGTGAATCGGCTTTTCGTTGATATTCCTGTTCGCAGATGATGCCGCCTAGACGATTGCCCAACAGCTCCCGGGCAGGAAGAACGAAGCCCTTGACGAACATGTCGACGTTCAAGAAGTCGGGATTCTCCCGGTACCCCTTGCCATCGCGGACTATGCGCGCGAATACCTGTTGGGGTGCTTTCAGGTAGAACCGGGCGTTGTCCGGCGCATGATCGGCGTACTTCTGCAGCGCGAACCAGTTGGTGCCGGCTTTTCCGTCGGGCTCGACCAGGACGCGGTAGAAGGTGAAGTCCAGTTCCAGGACCTGGAAGTGGTCAAAGTATTCGCCCACGCTTTCGACGGGGACCTGTCGCTCGTCGAAGGTGCGACCGCCGAGCTTCCGTTTTCGCGAGGAGACGCGGTCAGTCCAGGCATCTGAATATATCTGGCCAATCCACCCTGCGTACCTGTCGCTCGCGGTACCGAAGTGGACGTCGGGGTGGATGTCCCTGAAGTCGTAGGCCTGAATCCGGTCTCGAACAGTCGACATCAGACTGACTCCCGCTTGCTGGCCACCTGTCGCTGGATGTGCCGGGTTGACAGCCCAATGCCAAGGATGAGGAAGACATAGTAGCCGAGGAAGCGCCAGACGAGCAGGGATGGCGCTAGCAAGGCCGTATCGGGCAGCATGGAGCCGAAAAAGAGCGCATACAGTCCTTCAATACCTCCGGCGCCACCGGGCGTGGGCATGATGAGCGAACTCATGGACATGGCAATGGACCGCAGGAACAGCAGCCACTGGTCCACGTCGGGCACAAAGCTCAGGAAGATGAAAAGGACAAGCACGTAGCGCGCGATCCATGTGAACGATGTGAGCAGTATGCCGCGTGCGAAGAAGTCCCACGGCTGGCGTCTGAGTACAGCCGCACGTTCCTCGAACGTTTTCATCTCACCGGCCACCTTTTCGCGGTACCTACGCAGTAGTGGCAGCCGGAACAGACGGTCGGCAATCTTTCCGAGTACCTCGGGCCGAAACAGCGTGCTGTAGGCGAATACACCTGTGTAGGCAGTGAATACCAGAAAATAAAGTACAATCGTCCAGACTCCGAGCAGGCCCACGTGCGCCGGGATGACCTCGATGAAGAGGGCCGATACGAGAACCAGCGGAACCGTCATGGCAAACCATACCTGGTCGAGCAGCATGGTGTAGGTCATCATGGCGGTCACTTCGCCGATATTGATGGACTGGTTCTCCGGACGCCCGACCCGGGACTCCCTGGAGATGTAGTAGGCCGCTACCGGTGCCCCGCCGACAACAGACGGCGAAACATTCGAGGCAAAATCCCAGGCCAGTTGTGCCCGTAATCCTTCTCGAAAGGAGAGTCGATGCCGGGAAATGAAGCTGAGGCGCCACCCGCCGGTGACGACGCGTACCACGACCGAGGCCACGGCACAGGCCATGAACCACGGATTCACCGTGTGGATCATGTTCCGGATGGCCCCTTCATCGTACGTGTAATACCCGATGATGGCCATGACGCCGAAACTCAAGAGGAGAGGCCACGCGATGTTGAATACGGATATCCGGGGCGCATCACCGCCGGCAGGCATGTTCATGGCATGACCCGCTTTAACTTGTCGTACGTGGCGCGCAGGCTTTCCGGCAACACTTTGGTGTGGGCTGTCACGGGCATGAAATTGGTGTCGGATGACCAACGCGGAACGATGTGCATGTGGAGGTGATCCGGAATACCGGCACCACCGGCTTGGCCCAGATTCATACCGACATTCATGCCGTCGGGATGCAGTGCGGCATGAATCCATTTCATGCAGTCTCCCATGAGCTGCATCATGGCCGTTTGTTCATCGCTCGTGAGCTCAAGCCACGTCTCTACGCGACGGTTCGGCACAACGAGGATGTGACCGGTGTTGTACGGGTACAGATTCAACAGCGCAAAGCACAACGTGCCCCTGTACAGCACAAGGTCAGCCTCATCGGTATGCCGTTCGTGGATGACTTCAAAAATGGAAACTCCGGACCGCTTTTCAGACGGAACGGATGCGACGTGGCGCGAGCGCCAAGGACTCCACAAATGCTCCACGGGACTATTCGGCTGATGGGCAGTTCATGTTTACCAATCAATGCCCGCCTATGATCCGCTTCGACCTTCATATTCACTCTACTGCTTCCGATGGCGCTTGGGAGCCGGCCGAGGTTGCCAGGGCGGCACACCGTGCCGGTCTGGAGGGCTTCTCCCTGACCGACCATGACACGCTGTCGGGGCTTCCGGCGGCTGCGGACGAGGCTGCACGGCTTGGCCTGCGTTTCATTCCCGGAGTGGAAATCAGCGCTACGGTTCTGGGGCGGGAGGTGCACCTGCTTGCGTATGGCGTGGATCCGGATCATGAGGGACTCGCCGGATTCCTGGAGACACAACGCCGCCACAGGCAGCAGCGGGGGGAGGCGTTCCTTGACATCTTCAGGCAGCAGGGCGTGCTGCCTCCGGGAGCAACATTGCCCGAAGTGGATGCGCTGACACGTCCCCACCTGGCGGCATTGCTTGTTGAACACGGTGCCGCGACGGATTTCCGCGACGCATTTGAGCGATTCCTCGTTCCGGGCACGGCGACCTGGGTGGACAAACCGTTACCTGATGGTGCGGCCGTGTTGGATGTCGTGCATGCAGCCGGTGGGGTGGTCTCGTTGGCGCATCCGGGTCATGCGATGCTCCATCGCGTGATCATAACGCTCATTGGCGACGGTCTTGACGCGCTGGAAGCGGTGCACCCTGCCCATGACGACCTGCTGGAAACCTACTACCGCGGCGTGGCCCGCCAGAACCGTCTCATGGTGACTGGCGGCACGGATTTCCACCGTCCTCCACGTGACGGCCGGGCGGGTTTCGCGATAGGCGATCTGGGGTTGGAATCCGTCCCTTTCTGAACCAGTCCCCGCTACCTGCGTTCGCCACAAATCATGCCCGCTTCCACTCTCGCCAGACGACCGATGATGCCATTGAGGGTTCTGTTAACGGTGCTGCTTGTGTCCGCAGCCTTCGCGCGGACCAGTGCGGCTCAGACCGGATGGGTCTCCCATACGTCCATGCGGAGCGCGACGGCCCTGTCCGCCGGCGATGCTGCGGTATGGGTGGCATCGTCGGGAGGTATCTATGGGTACGACATCGAGTCGGGAGAAGTCAGCAAGCTCACGGTTGTTGAGGGGTTGAGTGGAGTGCAGGCCCGGTCCATTGCAGTCGATGACGTCCGTTCTACCGTGTGGGTCGGATACGGTGATGGCATCCTTGACCGCGTTGACCTGGACACCGGGCTGGTGACGACCATTCGGGACATTGCCCGGGCCGATCAGTTTGCGTCCCGTGGTATCGGGCACATCCTGGTTCGGGACGACCTGCTGTACGTCGGCACGGATTTCGGAATCGTGGTTTTCGACCCCGCGCGTAATGAAGTACGTGATTCCTACACGCGTTTCGGCGCCGCATCGCCGGCCATCGCCGTCAGGGATATCCTGATCGGGACGGATGCCGGAGGTACCGAGCGCATATGGGCCGCATTGCCGGAGGGCATCGCAAGTGCGCCGCTTTCGGCGCAGAATCTTCAGGACCCGTCTGTCTGGAACGTGGAAGCGCCCAGCATTGGCCAGAATGATGTGTTTTCGCTGGCATTCAATGGAACGTCTCTGGTCGCCGGAACGGCGACGGACGCCTACGTGAAGACATCGGCCGGAAACTGGTTGCGTTTGGGTCTGTCCGGTGAAAAGGTATCACGCCTGGTCTCGCTCGAAACCGGCGTGCTGGGTGTGGATCCTTTCCGCCTGCTCCGCATGTTCGCGACGGGTGGCCAACAACAGACAATCCTGGATGGTGTGGATCGCCCCAATGGCATTGCTGTGGCCGGCGATGGCAGTGTGTGGGTCAGTGATGCAGTGGAAGGACTTGTGAGGGTGCCTGACCCGGTGCTTGGGCAGCAACGTGCAGAGCCTTTGCAGTTGGTGGTACCCGACGGGCCGGCGAATGGCGATTTCTCGACGCTCGAGGTCGGTACGGATGGTACGCTCTGGGCCGGAGGGGCGAATACGAGCAACTCCGGCTTTCACGCCATGCACCCTGATGGATCGTGGACGGATTACATTTCCCGTACGCAGCCTGCGTTGGTTGGCCGGGATCGCTTTCTGTCCATTCACGTGGCCGAAGACGGTACGGCGTGGGCTGGTTCCGAGGGAGGGGGTGTGGTCCGCGTTTCTGAAGACGGTACCTTGTCCGTCTACGATGCTACCAATTCACCTCTCCTGCCGGCAACTGGAACAGCGAATTTCGTACCGGTGAATGGTATTGATGGTGATAACCGTGGTGACATATGGATTACCAGCCGTGCCAGCGGCACACCGTTGTATGTGCTGGAAGATGACGGGACGTGGCGGACATTCGGTCCATATGCAGGTGAAGGCTTGACCACGCGGGCATCGGCGTATGGGTCCATTCATGTTGACTCCTTCCGCCAGAAGTGGATCATTGTACAGAACGAAACGAATTTCCAGCTTGTGAAGGGGCTCATGGTCCTCGAAACAGGTGATCCGGTCACGTCCGATGATGACCGGTTCCGGTATTTCGGTAGCGCCGGAGCGGCCGGTCTCGGCCTGCCGTCCATCGGCGTCAACGCGATTGCGGAGGACCGGGATGGCCTGGTCTGGATCGGGACGGACTCAGGCCCAGCGTTCTTTGTCAATACCGGTATTGTTGCGCGCGATGCTTCGTCACGGGCCATCTGGCCTCAGTGGGCAGACCGGTCAAACGGCACGTTCATGCTGTTCGGACTCCGGATCAATGATATCGCCGTAGATCCTGCCAACCGGTTGTGGTTCGCTACCAGTGAGGGAGCGTGGTTGGTGGAACAGGTGGAGGGAGGCTTCCGCCCCGTCATCCAATTGACACCCGACAATTCACCGATGTTTTCGAATGAGATTCTGTCCGTCGCCGTCGATGAGGCCACGGGTCGCGTCTTTTTTGCGACCGATCGTGGAGCGTTGTCATTTGCCTCCGATGCCGTGGCTCCTTCGTCGGAAGTACAGGACCTGAAGGTCTTCCCGAATCCATTGCGGATAGATGGACTTTCCAACCCCGAGGTCTTCATCGAGGGGCTGGTGGAAGTCACGGAAATCCGTATTGTCACGCCTGCCGGTGCCCTGGTGCGCCGACTGTCGGGCAGGGGAGGCCGTATTCGGTGGGATGCCCGTAACGAGCAAGGCGAGCTTGTTTCGTCGGGAATCTATCTCGTTGTGGCCGTTGGGGATGATGACGAAGGAACGGCGTACGGAAAGATTGCGGTCATCCATTGAAAGTTCAAACGAGCCCCGGTTGCCCGGAATGATATCAAAACCCTATATTTCTGGTCTGTGACATTATGGTGACCGTAGCTCAGTCGGTTAGAGCGCCAGGTTGTGGCCCTGGAGGTCGGGGGTTCAAATCCCCTCGGTCACCCCAGGACTTTACGGTCCTATAGTTCCTACGCCGCGTTCGTCTAGGGGTCTAGGACGCCGCCCTTTCACGGCGGTAACACGGGTTCAAATCCCGTACGCGGTACAAGCGAAAGCCCTCTCTGTAACTCCTTGCCAGCCAAGGGGAAGCGGAGGGGGCTTTCTTGTTTGTATAAACTGGGATCCGAATCAACTCCGGCCTCTGAAGGAGCCAGAAAGCCCCCCTATACGTGTTGCTCGTGAGTTATCAGGGGCATCATCTTGCGGGAGAACTGCGCACTTGTCGTTTCATGAGTGGCACACGATACTACGATGACTCACCACTCGTATTGATGCATTCATGCCGCTTCTCAGTCGATTGCTCATCAAAACGGCCTTCGTTCACTTGTTTTCAGGGCTCGTCCTGGGAATCGTGTGGGTGCACCCGTCGGTGTTCCATTTGCTGACAGTTGGCTGGCTCACCCAACTGATTTTCGGGGTTGCGTACTGGTTGTTTCCGCGGCATTCCAGAGAGGCGCCTTTTGGTCGCTTCCAATTGATTGGCGCTGCGTGGGGTTTGCTGAATATTGGTCTCGTCCTGAGAGTCAGTTCTGAGTATCGTGCACACGAGCCGCTCTGGGGTGGTGTATTGATCACCTCCGGTGTGTTCCAGGCTGTTGCGTCTGCACTGTTCGTTGTCTACTTCTGGAGTCGCGTGAGGACCAAGTAAACATGCCAAAGCACAGCGTTATTCTGGTGCGATGCGCTCTCCTGTGGTTTCTGGTGGGTGTTGGGCTGGGATTGGCCATGTTGCTATCGCGTGCTGGCTACGGATGGCCCGGAGTCTGGCCGCTACGTCCTGTCCATGGGTGGATCATGCTATCTGGATTCATGGTGCAGCTGGCACTCGGCGTCGCTCAGTGGATTTTGCCACGAAACAGAAACATGCCGGCACCCGGCCCGACCCGGACGTGGTCTGCGTTGCTGTTCTTGAATGGTGGAGTCGTGCTGATGGCTCTGAGTACGACAACACTCGGTGTTTCCGTACATGTGGCAGGGATTGTCATCCTGGTCCACGGCCTCTGGCCGAGGATTCAGTCCATCGATGTATTGAGAGGAGAGATATGACCTTGCATCCTCCAAGCCTCCAAAACGTTCGGTGATCGTTATTGTGTATCATGGAATGTCCTCATAACAAACCAGATACCGTCATCATGTCCCGACTGTCCATCGTTCCGATTGTTCTGTTTCTGGCAGCGACGGCTGTCCAGTGTGGTCCAGAAGCCATTCAAGGTGAGGAGGTAGCCGTTTTGACGTCGGCTCCTGCCGTGCCACCTCCCATCACCCGGTCGTATCCGACAAAAGTCATCGTCGAATTGGAGACTACGGAGAAGGTAGCCCGCCTGTCGGACGGTGTCGATTACACATTCTGGACGTTCGGTGGCGAGGTCCCTGGCAAGTTCATCCGGATCCGGGAGGGAGACCTGGTGGAATTCCACCTCAACAATCACCCGACCAGCAAAATGCCGCATAACATCGACTTGCATGCAGTCACCGGTCCCGGCGGCGGGGCAGCGGCGTCGTTCACGGCACCAGGAAAGGGTACGACGTTCTCGTTCACTGCCCTGAATCCCGGGCTCTATGTGTATCACTGTGCAACGGCTCCAGTCGGAATGCACATCGCGAATGGTATGTATGGACTCATTTTGGTTGAACCGAAGGAGGGTCTCCCACCCGTTGACCGCGAATATTATGTGTTGCAGAGTGAGTTCTACACCGGAGGTGACTACGGAGAGGCAGGTCTGCAGCCGTTCAACATGGAAAAAGCCATTGAAGAAGACGCCGATTACGTCGTGTTCAATGGGTCGGTCGGCGCGTTGACGGGCGACAATGCGCTCACGGCTACAGTAGGGGAGAAGATCAGGCTATACGTGGGTAATGGTGGTCCGAATTTGATTTCCTCTTTTCACGTTATCGGAGAGATATTCGACAACGTCTACACAGAGGGAGGTACGGACATCAATCAGCACAACGTGCAAACGACTCTGGTGCCTGCCGGAGGGGCCGCGGTGGTAGAGTTTACAGTGGACGTGCCGGGCAATCTGATCCTCGTCGATCATGCCATATTCCGTGCGTTCAACAAGGGTGCCCTGGCCATGATGACGGTGCACGGTGACGAGAATCCGGATGTCTACTCCGGTCTGCAGGAAGAGGAAGTGTATCTACCGGAAGGTGGCGGAATCCAGGAACTGCCAGGTTCGGCGGGTGACAACCCGGGCGCTGGCCTGGATGCGGATCCCATGGTAGCCGGAGCGCGCCTCTTCGCGTCCAACTGTGCAGCGTGCCATCAGCCCGAAGGGCAGGGGCTGGCAGGTGTTTTCCCACCGCTGGCTGGCTCGGATTATCTGCTCGACGATCCTACTCGTGCCATCAATGCTGTTGTTCACGGATTGTCTGGTGAGATTGTGGTCAACGGCCAGACGTACAATGGCGTCATGCCGGGAGTTCGGTTGTCCGATGCCGAGGTTGCAGCCGTTATGACCTATGTCATGAACTCCTGGGGCAATGACGGACCGGAAATCAGTCCGATGGATGTAACGCGTGTGCGGAGTCAGCACTGATCCTTCCACCATCCTGTCTGAGCAGGGGGCTCACCGTCGAATCGACTGATAGGCCGACGGTCGAAAATCCATGAATTGGACGACGGAGGCAACCTGTCCGGGATTGTTCGGGATTGTTCGGTGCTGCCGGCGCGTATATATCATCTACTATTGACATAGTACGACAAAGGTCATACTATAATGGTAGTAGATCAATCACGCTGGCAGCCATGAAGCGAAATTCCGTTGGACCGTTGGGAGAGACCGAACTGGAAATCCTGAACATCGTCTGGGATCTCGAATCGGCCAGTGTGGCCGATGTTCTGGACGAAATTCGCAAACGGAGGGATGTGGCCTATACGACGGTCATGACCATCATGCGAAAGCTGGCTGACAAAGGATATCTGCAGTACAGGGAGGACGGCAAGACGTATATCTATTCCGCCGCGCGTCCAGCCGATGATGTTCGAGGGAATCTGCTGGCAGATCTGGTGGACAAGGTATTCCTGGGCTCCGGCATGGACCTGGTCCGCACCCTTGTGAAGACGGAGCACCTGACCAACGCCCAACGGGCGGAGCTCCGGGTACTCATAGAGTCCATGGAGGAGGGGACCGATGGAAACGCTTGAATGGATTGGAGCACATGCCTGGAATGTTTTCTGGCTACCTGTCGTGCTGTGGTCGGTGCCTGCGGCCGTGGTTTGGTTGGTCGCGGGTTCGGTCAAACTGTGTCCCCGACACAGACTGGACCTTGTCATGGCCACACTGCTGGCCCTGCCGTTGTCATTTGTGGCCATCCACATTCCGGGCGGATGGTTTGGACAGGAGCTTGTGACCACGAGTGCGTCCCAAGGCGACCCGGTGCTGTTCGGAACGGTTCTTCCGTTGGTTGACGCGGCGGCAGGGGTGGAATGGAGGTTCGCAGGTTTATGGTGGTCCGTTCTTGCGTTTGCGACACTCATCGCCGGGTTCGGGCTGATGGTCGGCGTGGCAAGACTGACTCGAAGCGTGCGCTACGCCGCGAACCTTCGCCGTAGCGCTACGATTGTGACCGCTGGACCGCTTATCGATGCCCTTCAAGAGGCCAAAGCTCGTGTTTCCCTGTCCAGATCGGTGATCCTCTGCCTTTCAAAGGAGGTGCCGTCGCCTGTGTGTACGGGGAGTTTCCGTCCCGCGATCATTCTCCCGGATGCACTTGATCCGGAGATCCATCTCGTGTTGCTGCACGAATTGCAGCACGTGAAACGTATGGATATGGTCCGAGCATGGATCGGTGCTATCCTGGCAGCCGTCTTTTCATTCCATCCTCTGGTCCATGGGCTCCGGTCGCGGCTGAACGCACTCATCGAAATCAATTGTGACTTGGACGTCATGTCACTTGGTGGCGTTTCCCGGCACGCATATGCCAATCTGCTGGTGCGCTACGCGACGGGCAACGTGAACGACGACTTGGCACTTTCACTTGCAACATCTCCCTCGGAACTGAAAAATCGAATCCACGCCATGAAATCACACTCGCGTTCACTCGTATCTCTCCCGGTTGGCCTTCTGATCGGTGTCGTTGTGTTGCTGTCCGTCTCGCTGGTGACAAAGTTTCTGGAAACGCCTGTGCCGCCATCTGGAGATGGCGTTCAAGATTCCGTCGTGTCTTCGGACGCCGCTGAACCATATGAAGTAGCCGAAGGCATGCCTGAGTTGATCGGAGGACTGGATGGTCTGATGGCTCGCATCGAGTACCCTTCCATTGCGAAGCGTGCAGGTGTGGAGGGGCGTGTTGTTGCACAGGTAGTTGTGGATGCAGATGGAAGACCGCAGGACGTTCGTCTTCTCAGGGGAATTGGTGCGGGTGCTGACGAAGAAGCTGTTCGCGTGATAAAGGAGTCCAGATTTACTCCAGGACACCACGGTGGCCGCGCCGTTACCGTCAAGACGGTCATTACCGTTCCATTCAGGCTTTCAGATACGGATACGTATGTAGCTCCGCCATCGCTGCAACTCGGCGTATCGCCATCCAGGTATGAACTGGATGGTGAGGCAGTGGAGCTGGGTCGACTGCGGTCCATCGTGCGGCAGCGTGTCCAGATGGGACCGACAAATGTCACGCTCACTGTGGATCCGGGCGTACAGGTTGGTCAGTACTTCGACCTTCTGTCCATTCTGGTATCCGAGGGTGTCATCGGAATCCGCTACAACGTTGAAGGCGCATCAGACGAATTCACGCGGTTGGTGCTGCCGCCAGCCTGAATTCGTTCACTTGCTTGGGTATCATGTCACCATGATGTTGGACCCGGACGAATACCGTGCATTGAAACGATTGAACCGGGTTCTGAGCGCTCGGACGGAGTCGGTCATTGTTGGGGGCATTGTATTCTTCCTGACCGCGGCATGGGTCGCCAGCCTGGTTGTTGGCGTGGCGCTGGTCGTTACGCCCATTCTGTTATGGTCCCTGTACGAGGCACGATGGCACGGGTGGATGGCTGGGTTCGTCATTGGTGTGGGTGCGCCCATTGCAGGATGGTTCGTACTTGAAAGTGGCAACGCCTATATGGCCTATGCCTTGGCGGTGGCGCCCCTGTTCATCTTCTATGTGCTCGTTCAGATACTGGCCGAGCGGGTTCGGGAGGCCGTCAGTGAACACGAGGCATTGGCGGTCATGGAACAATAAGCGATCGCAAGTCGTTGTATTACAACAATTTGTTATTATAAAAGGGTTCTGAAATGAAGACCAAGGAAGAGACACTGCACGAACGCAAAATGGAAGCACGAATCAAGGAAATGAAGGCCGATGTGGCATCATGGAAGGCACGTGCCTCCAGGATGGGAGCCGATGCCGAACTTACGATCCGCACGAAGATCGATTCGTTCGAAGAGATGCTTGATAAGGCTGCCGATGCCGGCGAGGACCGTTGGGATGACTTTGCGGACAAGCTTGAGTCGAATTGGAAGTCGCTGACCGAGAAGGTGAAAGCACGAATGAGCTGATGCCTGTCAGCGTTTCGTTCGCGTTTCGTTCAGGTTCTCCCCCAACATGCTGACTACTTATCTACTTCTACTCGCTGCCATCCTCGGTATTTTTATTGCCGTGTACCATTTCGCGACGAAGCGCTGGGCCGCCTCCCGGGCTTCTGAAGAGACATGACACGACCCGACCCGCAGCCTAACGGCCCATGAAATCCTCGATTTCATGGGCCGTTGTTGGTAGTCCCAACGTGAGTATTTCTGCACCGGAGTCGGTGATGAGGATCATGTCCTCCAGGTAATATGCATCGTCTCCGAGCGACAGCATGGGCTCGAAGTCAATGACGCTTCCGGACTGCAGGACCGGAAACACGGCCTCGGCGCTTTCAATGCCAATGCCATGAACGTGCCATGCGACCTTGTCGATCATGTCCTGCAAGACCGTCTGTCGGCCAGCGTCCGGTTCGGCGGCGAGGGCCTCCTTCAGAGACCGGGTCGATGCCGTGGCCACGGAGTCTATGGATACTCCTGCAGCCATGACCCTGATTCCCGCCCTGTACGCGCCGACAAAGTGGTCCCACACGAACGCCTGTTGCTCGGTGAATGAACCGGAAACCGGTACCGTGCGGCCCACATCGCCGCCATATCCGCCTGCCATGCATCCGATATCGGCGCGCAGCAACTCGCCAGCCTGCATGACGCGGTCCAAGTTGTCGTAAACGTGGAACGAGTTTACGAGGCGTGACAAATGTGCATTCGGCCCCGCCATCATCCAAGGCCAGAATGAGGGGCCGTTGGCCCCGGCATCCAGACACCCCGCGACGACGGCCGCCTCGGCCTGTCGCTGGTGGATGCCGGGGACAACGGCCCGCATGCCTTGTCGCAGTGCGTGCGTGGACATCTGGGCGTTCAGGCGCAATTGCACTATTTCAGTGGAAGACTTGGTCCAGCGAAGGCTGTCCAGCGCCGTGCGTACCGCGCTGTCCGTTGGCATGGCACCTGAGTCGGCAGGGGCGAACTCGGACATCGAGCGCACGTCATCCACCCCTGTCATGGCCATGAGTGTATCTGCGTCCGGCCAGGCGAGGAGCGTGGCTTCGCCTCCGAAGGCGCGTGGTGGGGCACCGGTGAACAGGGTCACCTTCCTGGCCGGTGAATCGAGCCGCAGAACGGCATTCGTTCCCTGCACCCGTCCTGTCAGATAGAAGAAGTCCGGATTCTGGATCCACGCGGGCTGCTCCATGGCCTTGGCATCCATGTTGGTGGAGATGTCTACCACTGCGAATGGCAGGGCGTCCATGACGGCTTCTTGCCGGGCTTGAAGCGTCGAAACGGGTGTCGCAACGGGTGCTTCTTCAACAGGTGTTTCAGTATCCGATTGTACGCATCCTCCCAGCAGCACCAGCGCGAAGGACAAAGAGATTCGAATCATGGTCATTCGTCGAACTATGGTCTTCTCCGGGTGATGTGAAGGCCCAGCAGGACCACCGCCAATGGCCAGACGGAGAGCGGGACCTGCTGTGGAAGCAGTGTCGGAAGCAGGGGCGATACGATGGCCACGGTGCACAGGACTGCGGCAACGATCCGGTACCATTTGGCGGATGATGCCTTTTGATAACGCCATCCGGCCCAGGCGTTCACGGGGAATGCCCACAAGAGGTTCACATTCCAGCTGGTGACCGTGTGCATGGTGCCCAGCCACATGAACAGGAGAAAGAGTCCGAGGAGGCCTGAAAACCAGAGCAGGGAGCGGTCAACCAGCTCGCGGCGGTGCCAGCGATTCACGCCCGGCAGCCACGCGACGAGCGCGAGGACAGCGGCCAATGCCCACAATACATACGCGAGCCATGGCGCCGATCGCTCAGCGGTTTCAGGTGGCGCAATCCACAGGACGGTATCGGTCCGTGCGACGGCGGGGGATGCCCCAATGGTCGATGCATCGACCGCTGACATGAGTTCGTATGGCAGGAAGGTCCGTTCCGCCGCCGAGGGCACGCGGTCCATGGGAAGGCCCAGTACGAGGTCAATGCCGATGGATAACGGATTGTCATTGGTGAGGTACCCCTGGATGAGGTCCCGGTATGTGGCCGCCCCTTCGAAGGATGGATTCATTACGAGGCCCGCGTGCTCCCGGAGCAGTTCCAGGATGCGTGTGGAGCAGTTGTCACGAACGAAATCGTACGGGTAGTACCGATTGGCGGGCTCCAGATTCTCAAGGACGGCCGCGTACAAGCGCGCTACCTGATCGGGCGTGAGGGCCAGTTGCTGGCTGAAAATGCTGCGTTCTTCCGACGCATAGGCCCGTACAACAGAGGCCCCGCCAGCCACGGACAGGTAGTAGCGCATGTCCCCATAGGTGAATTTGGGGATGAACATCGGGTCCGATGGGTCGAAGGTGCCATAATTGAATACGGCGTCGAACCCGACCGCCGGGTCCACGAACCGCAGGCCGCTGTGTCCGAAGACGGCGTGGACGGCCGTGCCCGGAGACATGGTGAGCAGTTCAACGTGCGCATTCTGCGACAACTCCGGGGGAAGTTGGGCGTACGCGGTAGTCGTGAACAGGAGACACAGGACCGATACCAATCGCTTCATGACCAAGTCGGAAATAGTACTGCGCGAATTGTGGAAGGTAATTCCGGCGCCGGAAACAGAACTCCTGCATGGCAACCCGTTCCAGTTGCTCATTGCCGTCATTCTGTCGGCCCAATGTACCGATGAGCGGGTCAACAAGGTCACGCCGAATCTGTTCGCCGTGTATCCCGATGCTGCATCCATGGCGGAAGCGGCTCCGGAGGAGGTGTTTCACCTCATTTCGTCCATTTCCTTTCCCAACAACAAGGCGAAGCACCTGGTGGGTGCGGCCCGGCGCATCATGGACGTTTTCGACGGCACCGTGCCCGATACAGAAGCCGGCCTGGTGTCCCTGCCGGGGGCCGGACGGAAGACAGCTCAGGTCGTGCTTTCCGTGGCATTCGGCAAGGAAGCCCTGGCCGTGGATACGCATGTTTTCCGCGTCGCCAACCGGATCGGATTGGTCCGGGAGGATGCAACGACGCCTGAGAAGGTGGAAAAACAGCTCAAGCGGAAGTTTCCGCGTGATGCCTGGGGCGATGCCCATCACCTGCTCATCTTGCACGGTCGGTATACGTGCACCGCGCGGAGTCCCCGATGCTTGAAGTGTCCGCTGACGGATGTCTGCAAGACCTACGCACGCATGCAGCGGCTACCCGACCCCGTTTCCGGTCTTGAACCGTCCAAAGGTGCATACTGGTGTGCCACCCGGAAACATTATTTCACGGCTCCGGACCATGTGACGGACCGTCACGGTACGGAGCAGGTCTCCTGTCCACGATGCGGGTCCATGAATGTGTTTCATGCAAAAACGGGTGAAACCACGAAGCGTGTTCGCGATTACCGCGTTTGACCTCAGAGCCTGAATCGAATTGTCATCAGATCCCCACCCCATGCAGCAGCATCTCCTGGTCATTCTCGACGGATACGGAATTGCCGAAGATCCATCCGTAAGTGCCATTGAAAAGGCACGAAAGCCGTTCCTGGACAAGATATTCAGCGAATGGCCGTCCGGAACACTGGATGCCTCTGGCCTGGCCGTGGGTCTTCCCGACGGACAAATGGGCAACTCGGAAGTCGGTCATATGAACCTGGGCGCCGGCCGTGTGGTGTACCAGGACATGACGAAAATCGACGTCGCCATTGAGGATGGATCGTTTTACGACAACGACGTGCTGGCCGGCGCCGCACGGATAGCCGCTGAGGAGGGTACGAAGCTGCATTTGATGGGTCTGGTGTCTGATGGCGGCGTCCATTCTCACCGCCGGCACATTGTGGCCCTGTTGGAATTGGCGCAACGGGCGGGCCTGGATCCGGATCGCGTATGCCTGCATGCGTTCATGGACGGACGCGATACCGATCCGCAGAGCGGGGCCGAACACATACGGTGGGTGGAAAAGCGGATGCGCGCCATTGGAGCAGGCCGCGTGGCTTCCGTCATCGGGCGCTACTTCGCCATGGACCGTGATAATCGCTGGGAGCGCGTGCAGAAGGCCTACGATCTGCTGGTGCACGGAACCGGCGATCGCGTTGCCAGCGCGGCGGACGGCATCGAAGCGCAGTATGCGGCGGGCACCACGGATGAATTCCTGGAGCCCATGACGGTCGGCACTGAAGTCGAAGCGGAGTCATCCCGCATAGAAGACGACGACGTTGTGATTTTCTTCAATTTCCGGTCTGACCGCGCCCGGGAATTGTCCAAAGCCCTGACCGATGCCACGTTCACGGAGTTCGAGACTGAAATCCTGGATGTCGAGTTGGTGTCGTTTGCGCGGTACGACAACACATTCCCGTTTCCGGTCGCGTTTCCGAAGGACAACCTGGAAAAAACGCTGGGCGAAGTGGTGTCCGACAGCGGCGGCAACCAGTTGCGTGCTGCCGAGACCGAGAAATACCCCCACGTGACCTACTTCTTCAACGGTGGGCGGGAAACGGCCTTTCCGGGCGAAGACCGAATCCTGGTGCCGTCGCCGAAGGTCGCCACGTACGACTTGCAGCCCGAAATGAGTGCGCCGGAGCTGGCCGAACAGGTCGCGGAATCCATCCGCGAGAATGACTTCCGGCTCGTGGTCGTGAACTTTGCCAACCCGGACATGGTGGGGCATACCGGTGTCATGGAGGCCGCTGTAGCGGCCGTGGAAGCCGTGGATGCTGCCGCGAACGTCATCGTCACGGCCGCCCGGGAGAAGGGGTATTCCGTATCGGTGATTGCCGACCATGGCAATTGCGACCGCATGAAGAACCCCGACGGATCACCCCATACGGCCCATACGACTGTCCCGGTGCCCCACTTGATCATGCTCGACGGGTTTACCGGACCCATCCGTCATGGCAAGCTCGGCGATGTAGCCCCGACCATCCTGCACATCCTGGGTCTGGAGCAACCGGCCGACATGACGGGCGCGTCCCTGGTAGACCTGTAGCTGTCAGCGCCAGTCGAGGGAGAAGGGAAGCAGGGCCTGCGGCATGCCGTTCAGGCTGCCCAGTGTCTCGAGGTGGGCCATGCGCCGAGCCAGCGGCTCCGGCAGCTTCACGGAAGGTGACATGACCGACCCCATGGAGCGTGTTATCCTCTCCACAAACGTCTGCGGGGCAGGGTAGTGCGCCACGCGGAGTTCGTCATCGCCGATTTCTGCGCGTTCCGCAGCAATCTCGATGGCCCGATCCAGGCCGCCCAGTTCATCGACCAGACCGACACGCAGGGCATCGGTACCGATCCAGACCCGACCCTGCGCTACTTCGTCGACGGCCTCAACAGTCATGTCCCGTGCCGCGGCTACGACTTCCAGGAATCGTGCATATGTGGCATCGGCCTGATTCTGCAACAGGGCCAGTTCTGCGTCCGAGGGCGCTCGGTAACCTGACATCATATCGGCATACGGACCGGTAGTGACGCCGTCCGTGTCAATTCCGAGCGTTTCATTCAGCAGGGTTTCTGCGTCAAACGTCAGCGTGAACACGCCAATGGATCCGGTGATGGTCGATGCCTCGGCGACTACATAGTCTCCGCCGGTGGCCAACCAGTAGCCACCGGACGCGGCCACGTTGCCCATGGACACAATGACCGGAATGTCGGCATCGAGTTCATCCAGCGCCGCGCGCATGGCATCGGCCGCAGGGGCGAAGCCACCTGGCGAGTCTATCCGCACGACGATGGCTTTCGTGGAAGAGGAGCGGGCCGCATCCCGGATGGCCCGTACGATGGTACCGGAAGCTGCCATGGACCCACCACCAAACGGTGACAATTGTTCGTTCTGGCCAGCGACCATCATCCCATTTACATGAACGACGGCGATGGGTGCCTTGGAGAGGCCCAGGGCCGGTGTGGCCCGCGCATAGCTGGAAATGGACACCGTGGGCAAGCGGTCATCGATATCACCCCCCAGGGCGCGCTGGAAGGCCTCGCGAACATCGGCGTCATAGGCCAATGTGTCGGCCAGTCCGGCTGCGACCGCCTTGTCTGCCGAGAACATGGCATCAGAATCCATCATGGCCGACAGGGTAGTCGGGTCAATACCACGTCCTACGGCGACGCCTTGCGTAAATACGTTTTCAATACCGTCGACAAGAGCTTGGAGCTGCTCCCGGTTCTCCGGCGACAGGCTGGTCCGGACATACGGCTCAATGGCACTCTTGTACGTTCCCGAACGGATGACGACGGGCTCAATGCCAACCCGGTCCATCAGGTCGGCATAAAACATGGTCTGGAGCGAAAAGCCGTTGTATTCGAAGATGGACTCGGGATCCAGGAATACGCGGTCGGCCTGTGCCATCAGAAAGTATTCATTCTCGCGCACGTAGAAGGCATCGCTCGATGCATAGACGGGTTTGCCCGACGCCTTGAACGTTTCAATAGCCCGTTTGACTTCTTCCAGTGCGGGCCACGAGGCCGTCATCAAACTCGGTCGGATCCACAGTCCGTCAATCCGCTGGTCATCACCAGCGCGTTCAATGCCGTCAACGAGATCGGCCAGGCCATAGGATGCCTCTCCGCCGAAGAGCTGCGTGGTCGGATCGCCCGAAACGCGGTCGGGGAGTGTACCCGACAGGTCCAGCACGAGCACGGAGCCCGAACGAACGGAAGGTGTCGTGTCTGCAGCAGCCACGAAGGCCATCACGAACAGAAAGCCGACAAAGAACAGCAGTCCGATGGCGATGAACGTGCCAAGGATGTTGGCAACGAGCGTAGAGAGAAACTTCATGACCGGGCGGTTGGTAGTCCAAAAACCGTTGTACGCCAGCGCAATACCCTGCGGTTTCCCCTCATCCGGATATTCCCACCCGACCGACGCCATGGAGCAGGTTCTATCGTACCGGATCCCCGTCCTGCACCCTCTTCTGGTGCACTTTCCGATTGCACTCTCCCTGTGCGTTTTGCTGGTGATCTCCTTGTGGGTGTTCACCGACCGGCCGCGCCTGCTGGTCTGGGCCATCTGGGGTCAGGTTCTGGTCCTTTTGGGCACATGGGCGGCCTGGTGGACCGGGGATGAGATGAAGGCACAGAGCGAGGGCGTCCAGATAGTCGATGAATTGGTCGGCCTGCATGAACAGGTGGCTGATTGGTCCCTGTGGACAGCCGCGGTTCTGCTTGGCGTGCTGTGGGCGACGGCTTGGTGGACGTCACGGGACATGTCGCAGTCGGGCACGGCGTGGTATGTACGATGCCTTGTGGGCGCTGTCGCTCTGGCGTTTGCCGGGCTCATTGCGTGGGTCAGCCACATCGGCGGCGTCATGGTATGGGGCATTCCTGCGCCCTGACTGTCCACGAGTGTAGACAGTTGAAACGCCCGGTGTGACCTCTGGGCGAGTTGGCACGGCTTTTATAGCAGAACAGTCAGGGTCCATTCGTTCCCAACTGAATCTGGAGGTCTACCATGCGTGCCAATCGTTACCGAATCCATTCCATACGGGCCATCGTGCTCGGCATGATCCTGCTTTGGACCATGTCTTCTGTGCCTGCAATGGCGCAGCGTGGACGTACCGATGCCGGCCAGCGTGTCGAGCGGAAAGCATCGACCAAGGTCTCCAAGAAGTCCGCCGACCACAGCCCAACGCGTGCGACACGTTCTTCTGCTGGCACACGCTCGGATCGTGCGACACGTTCTTCTGCTGGCACACGCTCGGATCGTGCGACACGTTCTTCTGCTGGCACACGCTCGGATCGTGCGACACGCGCTACGCGCCCGACTGTGAACCAGCGCTCGGATCGTCGGGTAGAAAGCCGAGGGAACCGGTCAAACCGGGTCGAGCGCCGCGCACCGGAGCGAATCTACATTCCTTCGAAGCGGGTCAACCGTTACCGTCCGGTAGTTCGGTACGACAACCGTATCCGTATCTCGCACCCCCGCATTCACGTCAACATTGCATGGCCGTGGCAAATCCGGTACCAGCGTCATTGGGCGCCGCGCTACCGGTACCGCCAGGTGGTGATTGTCCACACCGGTTCAGGCCGGAGTGCGCGCAGCGAGCAGGTGGAAATGGAAACGACATACAGGCACCGCGTGGTATTTGCGGACGACCGTAAAGCCGTGCTCGCCATTGAGATCGAGAACGTGGCTGTCTATTCCGACGGTCGGTATGTCGGATCAGTGGACCATATTCCGGCCTCGTTGGCCAGACTGGAAGCGACCGTTTACCGTGATGGTGAAATCACATTCGACCGGGATGTTTTCCTGGTTGGTGACCGTCGGTCAGGCTTTGAAATGATCAGCACGCGGTTCTACAATGACAATGTCATGAGTGGATATCGCGCGAATGATGGCTACCGCGTCGGTCGGCTCGACTTCCGTCGCGATAGGGTGAACCTGACCCATAGGTCCCGACTGTTCGATCCGTTCAGCTCGTACGGTCACATTCCGATCTCGCTCCTGCCGGAGAATGAGGGATGGTTGTGGGACTTCGGCGCCGATGCCATCAGTGCGGTTTCGGACGACTACGACGGATACTACGGTGGTGCATGGAGCCCACGTGCAGGCGTCGCCGACCGATCTGCATCCTTCGAAACCTCCTTCACGGCACCGAATGGCCTGGACGTCCGGCTGTCCCGTGAATCCAGAATTCAGCGCGTCGAATAGCGGACCCTGGTAAATCGACGCGTTGATAGGCGCGGCCGCTCGCTCCGAGCGGCCGCGCCGTTTTTTTGCATGAATGGCACACAGGTCCGGGGAAACACAGACCACCCGGAGGCGGTTGGAAACCCTATGACCCGGATAACCAGAAATGTTCGAACAGCGCACCTTTCCGATCGACAGCGATCGGTGCTGCAACACGTGGTGAAAAGCTTCGTGGATACAGCGGGACCGGTAGGTTCGCGTCACATCGCGGAGGTCTACGGTCTGGGGTTGAGTCCGGCATCCATCCGGAATACGATGGGAGAGCTGGAGAAGCTTGGATTCCTGGATCATCCCCACACGTCGGCCGGTCGCATTCCGACTGAGTTGGGATACCGCGCATTCGTGGACGAGCTCATGGACGCCGCCGTCCTGCAGGAAGAGGAACGGATCCTGATGGAACGCCAGCTTCAACTGCTGGTCGATGACACGGACATGCTCATCCGGGAGTCTTCGCGCGTGCTTGCACGGCTCGCGCGACTTCTCGGCGTTGTGTTGTCTCCGCGGCTGACCACCGGTGTGCTGGACCGGCTGGATATTGTCCCGGTATCGTCCGAACGGGTCATGTTCGTGCTGAGCGTCCGGGGTGGCCTGGTCCGGACCATTGTTTTCCAGGTGGGTACCGACCTGAAGCGGGACCAGATTGACCGGTTGGTGACGCTCTTGAATGAGCGACTGGCTGGCCTGACGCTCGACGAAATCCGGGCGACGTGCGTTCCCCGCATCCAGGACCTGACCGATGAGGACACAGGACTTGTCCGCCTCATCCTGGATCGCAGTGCCGATCTGTTCTCTGAGGACGCAGCTGGCCGTACGCTTCAACTGGATGGCACACCATTCATGTTGTCACAACCCGAGTTTGCGGACTCCTCCACCGTCCGGCAACTGATTGAGCTCATTGATGATCAGCCGGGTATGGTCGAGTTGCTGGAGGCCGTTCCGGAGTCCGCAATGGAGTCTGCGAAGGAGCCCGGCCGCGCCAGGGTTCGCATTGGACATTCGCCATCGCTGCGCTCCATGCCGGACGTGTGCCGCCTGTCCATCGTCACAGCTTCATATACGAGAAGCAACATGCAGGGTACAATCGGCGTAATCGGCCCGACCCGCATGAATTATGGTCGCGCGGTTGCCCTGGTTGAGGGCATGGCCGCACTCATGAGCCGTCCGGACAACCCGGACGCCTGAACCCATCTCCCCAGATACTGGCATGGATCAGAACGAACGCTCGGGCGATACGCCTGAAAACGAGGAGGATATCGTCCTCCAGGCCATCGATGAATTGGCCGATCGTGCAAAGGAAATAGACGAGCTCAAGGAAGAGCTCGGCAAAGCGAATGACCAATGGAAACGAACGGCCGCTGAATTCCAGAATTACCGGCGCCGGACCGAGCAGGAAAAGGCCCAGATGGTCACGTTCGGCAAGAGCATGGTCGTGACTCAGTTGCTGGATATCGTGGATGACTTCCAGCGGTCCCTCGAGGCAACGGAAAAGGCCGAGGCCGAGGTTGACGGTGAGTTGTCGCCAGCATACACGTCGCTCAAGAGTGGCGTCGGGTTGGTCTACCAGAAGTTGATGGACGAATTGACTCGTGTTGGTGTCGAGGCCATAGACGCTGAGGGTCAACCCTTCAACGAGGAAGAACATGAGGCGCTCATGCAGCAGCCAGCACCCGAGGGTGTCGAACCGGGGACCGTCCTTGGTGTGGTGCAGAGTGGTTATCGAATGGGTGATCGCGTACTGCGGCACGCAAAGGTTGTGGTGGCAAGCGAATGAGGGATTATTACGAAATCCTGGGTGTCGGGAAGGATGCAGGAGCCGATGAGCTCAAGAAGGCCTATCGCAAGCTCGCGCTGAAGTACCATCCGGATCGGAATGCCGGAGACACGGCCGCCGAGGAGAAGTTCAAGGAGGCGGCAGAGGCCTACGAGGTTCTCTCGAACCCGGAGAAGCGGCAGCGCTACGATCGTTTCGGGCACGCAGGTGTGCGCGGGAACGGCGCCGGAGGGCAGCAAGGCTTTCAGGACATCAACGACATATTCAGTGCGTTCTCGGATATTTTCGGGAGTGGCGGAAGCATTTTCGACGATGTATTCGGTGGTGGCCGCGGTCGCGGCCGTTCACGTGGTCAGGGTCGTCCCGGTAGTGATCTCCGGATCAAACTGCCGCTGACCCTCGAGGAAATTGCCGAGGGCACGGAGAAAAAGATCAAGGTCCGGAAATATGTCTCCTGCGAGACGTGCTCGGGGCGCGGTGTTGAGAACCCGGAAACCGACCTGGCAACATGTGGCACATGTCAGGGAGCGGGTGAAATCCGTCAGGTCACGCGGAGCGTGTTCGGGCAGTTTGTGAATGTGCAGCCGTGCCCGACATGTCGTGGCGAGGGACGTACCATCACGAACCCCTGTGATGCGTGTGCTGGCGACGGACGATTGAAGGGCGAGGAGACCATTACCATCACGGTCCCCGGTGGCGTAGTGGAAGGTCACTACCTGACCCTGCGCAGCGCAGGAAATGCAGGCATGCGGGGTGGTCCGTCCGGTGACCTGCGTGTGGAAATAGAAGAAAAGCCCCACGAGCACTTCACGCGTGAAGGGCTCGATGTGTTCTACGAATTGTACCTGTCCATTCCCGATGCAGCGTTGGGTACGGAGCAAGAGGTTCCGACCTTGAAGGGGCGCGCCAAGCTGCAAATAGACGCCGGTGTGCAATCCGGCAAGATCCTGCGCATGCGGGAGCGGGGTATTCCTGACATCGAAAGCAGTCGTCGCGGCGATCAAATGGTCCGCATCCACGTGTGGACGCCTATGCATTTGACGGAAGAAGAGCGGGGAGTATTGCTGAAGCTGGCTGCATCGGAGTCATTCAAACCCGATCCGGATTCCCTGGGAGACAGGAAATCGTTTTTCTCACGCGTCAAGGACGTTTTTTCCTGAGGTATCCCCATGAGCCATGAACCACAGACCGGCGTGGATGCTGCTGCATTCCGTCGAGGTTTCCGGCACGTACCGACGGTCGTAACTGTTGTGTTGTTCGAACAACATGATGAGGCCAAGCCAGTGGGTATCACAATCGGGTCCTTCGTAAGTCTGAGTCTGGAGCCCCCGCTTGTCTGCTTCAATATCATGAAGTCTGCCCGCATCCACCCGACAGCGATGGAAGCAAAGGATTTTGTCGTGCACGTCCTCAGGGATGACCAGAGCGACCTGTCCGACCGGTTCGCCATGCCACATTATTCAAAGGACGATCAATTGGATGGCGTAGGTACGGCCGATGGACCATTCGGCTACCCGGTGCTGGACGATGCACTGGTCCGGTTTGATTGTTCCATGGAGCAGATACATGATGCCGGAGACCATTCCATCCTGGTAGGACGCATCCTGAATATCGAGGAAGGGAAGGGAGGACGCCCGGTGGTTTATCACCAACGCGCCTACCACGCAATTGGCGATCACGTGGCCGATACGTCGCTCGAAGAGGACTGAAGGTTCTCTCCTGCCGACCCGGTTCCGAACAGGGCGAAGTCATACGCGGCCGGATCATGGGGGCGAAGCAACCGACAAACGTCCGTCAGTTCCATGACGGCCTTCCAGTCATTTGACTTTCGTGAAAGCAGACCGGCGGAGCGGGCTTGTCGACCGGAGTGTACATCCAGCGGCAAAGCCAGGTGTTCTGCTCCCATGACGTCCCAACACGCCAGGTCCACGGGGCCGGGACGGATCATCCAGCGCAGGTACATGACAAGGCGTTTGCAGGCGCTACCGGTCGAAGGTCTGGCAATGTGCCGGTTCATACGTTTGGGTCGTCCCGGAATCGACGCCAATAGCGTGCCGGAGAACTGCTCAAGCGCTCCGTCCAGTGCACACGCGTTGTCCCATGCTGTGCGGAAGAGCCCCTCCAAAGATCCGTGGTCGGTCAGTGTGGACTGCACAGACAGCGCCAGTCCCAAGGCATCGTCCTGGTTGAATGTCCGGTGGACAAACCCTTTCAGTGCCTGACTGGAAGGAGACAGGGTCCTGATGAAGGCATGTGGCCGGTAATCCATCCGTTCACACAGGTCACCCAGTTTGGCGAGCATGATATCCCGGCGTCCCCAGGCCAGCAGCGCAGCGAAGAGCCCGATGATTTCCTGATCGGCCGGGTCGTCGAAGGCGTGCGGGACGGAGATCGGGTCATCTACGATGAAGCCGGGCTGCTCAAATCGCGCTACGACAGGGTCCAGCCATGCGCGAAGTGCATCCCGTTGCTCAGGCGTCATGGGTCATGAGGGTGAGGGCGCGTTCCAGATCCACATTGCCACCACTGACAATGATGCCGACGCGTTTTCCCCTGATCTCGATTTTGCCGGAAAGGGCTCCGGCAACGCCCAGTGCGCCAGTCGGCTCAATCACCATCTTCATGCGGCCCCACACGAAGCGCATGGCGTCGACCAGCGCACTGTCCGGTACGGTGATCATGTCGTCCACATTGGCGCGAATGAGGGGGAAGGTGATGGAACCGAGGTACGGCGTCCGCGCGCCATCTGCGATGGTATCCGGATTGTGTACGGTGTGCAGCGTACCGGAATAGAACGAGCGGGTGGCATCGTCCCCGGCTTCGGGCTCTACGCCGACGACGCGGCAATCCGGGGCAACGGAGCGTGCAGCCACGGCGCAGCCGCTCAGGAGTCCGCCACCGCCACAGCATACAAAGAGGACATCGAGTCCCGGAATCGCCTGCAGCAATTCCAGCCCTGCTGTTCCTTGGCCCGCGACGACGTCCGGATGATCGTAGGGAGGAATCAGCGTGGCGCCGGATTCCGCGGCAAGTTGATTCGCCACGTCCTCACGGGTGGTTTCGCGCCTGTCGTATCCGACCACCTTGGCGCCGTAGCCCTCGGTAGCGACACGTTTCACGGTAGGCGCGTCCGACGGCATGACCACGGTCGTCGCAATACCAAGGAGCGACCCCGCCAAGGCGATCGCTTGAGCGTGGTTACCGGACGAGTACGTCAGAACCCCTCGCGCACGTGCGTCACTGTCCAGTCGCGACAGAGCATTGAACGCCCCGCGGAACTTGAAGGCTCCGGTCCGCTGGAAATTCTCGCACTTCAGGAAAAGGTGCGCACCAGCCAGGGCATCCAACTGCCGAGACGTCATGACAGGTGTCCGGTGCGCGTGCCCGGACAACACGTCCGCTGCGGAGAGGATGTCTTCGAAGCGGACGGGAAGGGGAGATGGGTCTGTCAAGAATCAGTCGGTCTTGGCGCTGTCTGCGTCCTTGGCGTCTTCCACTACTTCAGCTGTAGTGACTGCTCGCTCAATGAGTACGTCCACGTCCGTGACCAAAGCAGCCAGCGCACCGACAGCCGCGATGACGGGTGTGAACATGATGGCAGCAGTAGCACCACCGACGCCGACCGAGAGGGGCACCTCCAGAAGAACGCGGCCTTCTTTCCGGATGCTGACCCGGCGCGTGTTTCCTTCTTCAATGAGTTCCTTCACCTTGGTGACGAGATGGCTGCCTTTGACCTTGACCTCGTCTATCGTGGTTTTTACGCGTTCCTTGTTATCCATGGGGGTTCCTGAAATAAAAATGACTGGTCTGCTTAAGGTCTTGTGGTATTACGCGATGAACATCCTTGTGTTGCGCAAGGAGCGTGACACGCAACGTGCCGGGGATCACCCGACGGAAGACATACTCCTTCACGCTATCTTCACGAAGGGTTGGTTTAAGGCACACGGCATTACGCCGATATCGAACAGGAACCGCCACAACAGGCGTTTAGACCCTACATCATACCATAGGAGGTACATACCATGGGCCAGCAGCAACTTCTTCTTCTCGTACTTGGAATCGTCATCGTCGGCCTCGCCGTCGTCGTTGGAATCCAGGCATTCTCAGAAAACATGAAAAAGGCTAATGCCGACGCACTCGTCAATGACGCCGTCCGCATTGCTTCCGACATCCAGGCTTGGAAACTGAAGCCAGCAGCCTTCGGTGGCGGCGCTGACGCCAGCGGTTTCACCGGTCTTACATGGGCCAAACTCGGTTACACGACGAACGCCGATGGTGACTTTGAAAACCTGAACGGTACGTTCACGCTCGATGCAGCGACCGATACGGACGCACCAACGGTGACCGCCAGCTCCATCGAGGACAGCGACAATGACAACCAGGTGCTTGTCACAATCGCAGGCACGTCCCTGAGCGACATTACGACGGCAGTCTCCACTGTGGACGACGCAGCCGCCTAATGAGCATCGCGATCTGAGTAGTACAGGCCCGTAAGCCTTCGAGAGGGGGGCGGCGCGAAAGCGCCGCCCCCCTTTTTTTGTTTGCGTCCGGCAGTTAAGGTCACTCCGGATCCGCCGATACGAAGACTACAACCCCCAAACCGGAATCATTCCATGGGACAACAACAGCTTATGCTCCTGGTCATGGGTGTCATCATTGTCGGTGTCACCATCATGGCGGGCATTTATGCCTACCAGGAAAAGACGCGGCAGATGATCGCTGACAATCTCGTGAACAGGAACCTTGAGATCGCCAACGCGGCCGTGTACTACAAGACCAAAATGGATCCGTTCAACGGCGGAAACATGTCCTATGCCAACTTGGCAGATGACGGCCTGGGGACTCTGCGCATGGAGATCACAACCAACTACGGTACGTTCGGCATTACGGCAGCCACAGAGACGACCCTCGAAATTACGGGTGTCAGTATTCGAGACAATACCATTGGCGCCCGGACGTACGTGACGGAGTATTCCATTACACGAACGGATATCGACTACGAGGGTGGAATCACGCTCGACGGGGAAGCGGACGAGGAAGAGGGCTGATCATCATGGCTGTAAAGGAATTCAGGTTCAACGGTATCAACCAGTCCGGCCAGCCGGTCCAGGGGACCGTGTTTGCCTCTGGTGCAAAGGCTGCGCGCAAGCGTGTCGATGCCCTCGGTGAACGTCATGGATTCCGGCCGCAGGACCTCGCCGAACGCCAGACCTTCTTGTACAAGGTTCGGCACGTAAACGGCAAGGTCATCAATGGCGAACAGAAAGCCTTCTCGGAAGAGGAACTACGCACGGCGCTGGCCAAAATGGGTCTTGAGGTCATCAAGATCCAGAAGAAACTGTTCGACATCCAGCGGAAGCCGCCGCAGCAGGACCTCATCATGTTCGTGCGCCTGTCGGCCAACCTGCTGAAGGAAAAGCTGCCATTTGACGAAGTCCTGAACCTGCTGGTGAACGACGTATCGTCGTATTCCCTGAAGCAGGTCATTCGTGACCTGAATGGCGACCTGAAGGGCGGCATGGAAGCGCAGCAAGCATTCATGAAGCAGCAGCACATGCTGGGCAAGTTCACGGCATACATGTTGGGTATTGCATCCCAGACCGGCAACATGTCGGAAATCTACGAAGCGACAGCCCGCTTCCTGGAACGCCAGAACGAGTTCAAGAAGAGCGTAAAGTCGGCCATGGTGACTCCGGCGATCACAATGGTTGTGTTGATTGCCGCATTTGTCTGGTATGTATGGGTGATTTTCCCCCAGACGGCCGGCCTGTTTGACGGCTTCGGCATCGAACTGCCACCCATGACGCGCGCCACGCTCGACTTTTCCGAGTGGATGGACAGCAATTATATGTGGCTCATAGGGGGCTTCCTGGTTGGGCTGGGGGGGCTCATGGCCTTCGTCCGCTCCCAGAGAGGCATGTTCCTGATCCACCAGTACATGATCCGGATTCCGGTCATCGGATCCCTGCTGCACAAACTGAACATTGAAATTTTCTGCCGCGTGTTCGCCGTGCTGTATTCCGGTTCGGGCGAGAACATTTCGGTGATCCGGATTGCCGCCGAAGCATCGGGTAACCGGTACATCGAGCATCGGGTCAAGACTGTGACCATTCCTCTCATGGTGGCCCAGGGTGCCGACCTGGTCAAGGCCATGGAAGCATCGGGCGTGTTTACATCCATGGCACTGGCTCGCTTTCGCAGCGGCGCCGAAACGGGCAACGTGCGGGCAGCGGCCCGGCAGATGGCCGACTACTACGAGAATGAGACATCCCTCAAACTCAAGTCGACTGTTGAAATGATCCAGACCATTGTGGCCATGATCATTACGGCCGCCATTCTGGCCCTCACGGTTATTTCTTCTGAGCTGGCTTTGGTTCAGCCGTCAAGCACCGATATGATGAAATAGAACCATGGGTAATTCCTTCTTCAACATATCGAAGCGTAGCAAGGCGAAGCAGCCGTCCGAGGAAAGCCTCTTGACGGATATCCTGGACGAACTGTCGACGCTGAGTCCTGACGAGTGGGCTGCAGCCCTGGGCGCAGCAGACAGCGGGCAGGAAGAAGCCTACATGCTTGAAGATGTCTACGGAGCGATGCCCGATGAAGTCGGCGAACGCGTCGATGACCTCATGGACGACCACATGGTGGAGAGTGTTCTGGAGTCGATGACTGACGAGGATGCAGCCGCTCTCTGGATGCAGAAAAATATTGGCCCGGAAGAGGATCGCCCTGCAGAGACGCGTTCTCCTGTCGCGGGCGTAATCAAGGACGAACTGGTTCTGAATCTCCTGCACGCCGATGTGGTCACCATGACCCAGGTGTTCGATGCCATCCGGCTGAAGGAAGAAGGACAAGAGCTGTGGCGCGTGCTGTGTGACCTGGATTTGACCGATTCAGAGCGCATTCGACAGGAAGCAGCCCGTCATTCGGGCTACCGGCTGGAGCCGTTCCTGGGCAATCGCCCGACTCCTGAACTGCAAACAGATCTGTCCTTTTCGTTGGAACAGGACGACTACGTCCGTTTGCTGGAAGCAGGTCTGCTGCCTATTGACCGAACACCCGACGGTGGACTCATTCTAGCCAGTTTCGATCCATTGCATTCGACGGTCCAGACGGCTCTGTTGTCGGCACCGGAAGCATCCGAATGTGTGTATGTGTCCCGTTCCGAGTTGGAAGCCCCACTGCGTACCCTTCAGGAAAAGGTGATAGGCTCTTCGGGGTTGTCCCTCGATCCGTCGAAGGATGCAACGACAGAAGCTCCCGCTCCGGTGGTTCCTGTCAGGGTTACGCAATCCGATTTTGAGAAGAGGATCGCCAAGGACCGCGTTGTAAAGGCGCTGATGGCCGATGACGTGGTGAGCGAAGCCCAGGTCAAGGAAGCAGTGGGTATCCACGCTGCCGAAGGCGGACGCGACGCCTTGTGGCGCATCCTGGCCGACTTGCCATCCGTGAAGCGTGAAGACGTGTACGGGAAGGCAGCTGCTGTCTATGCATTCAAGCAGGAATCCCTGGCGCCGGGGCGGCCCGATCACGACTTCGTGAAGCTGACCATGGAGACCCTGGCTGACGATCATCGCGAAGAGATGCTCGAAATGCTGCTGTTGCCGTTCGAGCATGCCATCGATTTCGATACCGGAGCAGGTCGTATTGTTTTCGTGACACCGGACCCGACGCGTCCGGATGTCAACAAGCTGCTCCATTTGCTCGACGTAGGTCGATTCGAACTACGCTATGCCGCGGAATCGGAAATCATCCGCCTGCTCGATGAACTGTTTCCGCGCAAGAACGAATACCTGGAGCGCATAACGCAGGAGACCGAGGCGTTTGACCTCGGTATGTCCTACGACGAGGGCGAAGATGTCCTGGATGAGGATGCCCTTGAAGCAGAGATGAGCCGTTCGAAGCTCATCAACCTGTTCGAGGCGTCGCTCATGGAAGCTGTCCGACAGGGCGTGTCGGATATCCACATGTTTCCGAATCAGAAACGCCAGGTGGAAATCCACTTCCGTACCGATGGCCGGCTGAAGAAGTGGCATACCGAAGAAAAAGTACATCCGGAAGCGTTCCTGGCCGTGGTCAAGGACAATTCGACCAATGTTGACCGGTTCGAGCGCGACATGGCGCAGGACGGTTTCATCCAGCGTGACATAGACGGGGCCCTTATCCGGTTCCGTGTGTCCATTTTGCCGATTGCCACGGCGAACCAGGAAATCCGCGCTGAAAGCATTGTCATCCGTATTCTGGATGACCGGAAGGTCCTGACCGACATCTCCAAGCTGGGTATGCTCGAGTCGGCCATGGAGCGCTTCGACCGCGCCATCCGGCAGCCGCATGGTATGGTCATTCTCACCGGTCCTACCGGTTCAGGTAAATCGACCACATTGGTGGCTGCACTCTATCAGGTCGTGACGCCGGAAGTGAACGTTCTGACGGTTGAGGATCCTGTCGAGTATATCATCAAGGGCGTACGCCAGATCAAACTCAGCCACAAACTGGACCTGGAAGGTGCCCTGCGCGCCATTCTTCGTCATGACCCCGATGTGGTCATGGTGGGTGAGATGCGTGACAAGCAGACCGCCGAGCTGGCCATCAAACTCGCCAACACGGGTCACCTCACGTTTTCGACGCTGCATACAAACGATGCACCGGCGGCCGTATCACGTTTGTACAAGATGGGCATCGAGCCTTTCCTGATTGCCTATGCCATCAACCTGGTCGTTGCACAGCGACTCATCCGGGAAGTTTGCAGCAAGTGCAAGGTTGAAGACAACGATCCGGACCTGGTCCTGTTGAAATCACTCGGGTTCGAGGAGAAAGACATCGAAGGCACAATCTTCTACAAGGCCAACCGAGGCAGCTCCTGTCCACAGTGCAATGGAAACGGTTACAAGGGCCGCCGTGCTGTTTGTGAGACGCTTTATTTCACCCGTGAAATCCGCAATTTGATTGCCGAATCGGGTGACGCCATTGACGAAGAGGCCATCCGCGATTTGGCTGTCGGACAAGGCATGCTGACACTTCAGGACTCCGCCCGTGAGCTCGTCAAGATGGGTGCCACGACGGTTGAGGAAATGCTCCGGATCACGTCCACGACCTGATTCCAGCCGTTACGCTCCCAGCATGCATGCGGCAATCCGCTCCTGCTGTGCCATTGTCAGTTCGGTATGCATGGGAAGCGACAGTACTTCCTCAGCTGCCTTATCTGTTTCCGTGAGCTCAGTCCGTACGTGCAGGTCAGCCCGGTGGGCATAGACCGGAAGTCGATGCAGCGGAACGGGATAATAGATGGCCGACGGAATATTGTCGGCAGTCAGTGCCTTCTGGACGGCATCCCGTCCACGTCCTATGCGCAGCGTATACTGATGGAAGACGTGGGTTGAGGCCTGGTGCCTGAAAGGGCGTGCGATACCCGGCACGTCGTCAAGGAGGGCATCGTACCGATCGGCGGCTGCAATGCGGCGCGCTGTGAAATCGTGCAATTGGTCCAGATGGACGCGCAGAACAGCAGCTTGCAATGCATCGAGCCGGCTGTTTACGCCGACGACTTCGTTGTGGTATTTCTTCCGCGACCCATGATTGGCAATGAGGCGTGCTTTGTCGAGCAGTTCGGGAGAGCGTGAGACAATCGCACCACCGTCGCCAAAACAGCCCAGATTCTTGGAAGGGAAGAACGAGAGCGTTCCGAACGCGCCCCGCAGACCAGCCTGCGTACCGTTCCAGGATGAACCGATGGCCTGTGCTGCATCTTCGACAACCGGAATACCGTGCCGGTCGGCGATGGCCATGATGGCATCCATGTCGGCACACTGACCGAACAGGTGGACGGGGACAATGGCACGCGTTTTGTCCGTGATGACGGCCGCCAGGCTCTCAGCATCCATCGTGAAGGTATCGGGCCGGATGTCGGCGAACACGGGAACGGCGCCAAGAAGCGAAGCTGCTTCGGCCGTTGCCACAAACGTGAAGGAGGGAGAAATGACCTCGTCGCCGGGTCCCACTCCCAGGGCCATGAGGGCAATCTGCAACGCATCGGTCCCGTTCGCAACCGTCGCAACAGGAGCGCCCAGCCACGCACCCAATTCGGACTCAAAAGCGTCTACTTCCGGGCCGCGTATGAACGAGGCCGACGAAAGAACGCGATCAATAGCAGCGTCGATGGGCTCCTTCAGGCGGGCATACTGCCCGGCCAGGTCCACCATCTGGATGGGGTCATTCCCAGTGTTGGGCATCGAGTCGTTGTTCTGGTGGTACGGGCCGGACGGGGCGGGCTGGCGAACCCATGTAGACCATGGCGGGATCGGCATGTTTGGTGAGCAGTGCACCAGCAGCGATCATGGCGTCCTCTCCGATTTCAATGCCCGGCAGAATGACGGCGCTGACGCCGACCCGGGCACCGCGGCGCATGGTCACGCCTTTGAAGTGCTTGAACCGCTCTTCGGTACGGCCGGCAAAGGCATCGTTGGACGTTCGCACGCCCGGAGCCACGAATACGAAATCTTCCAGGGTTGAATAGGCTGTGATGTAGCAGTTTGTTTCCAGCTTGCATCGCCGTCCGATGGAGCACTTGTTCTCGATGGCCACACCGCGGCCCACGATGGTGCGTTCGCCCACATGAACATGCTCCCGAATGGTCGCGCCGTCGGCCACCAGGACGCGTTCGTCCAGCGTACAGCCCGCGTACAGTACAGCATGTGTGCCGACAATGCATCCGTCCGCGATCCGGCACCCGGGGAGTTCTTCGCCGGTGGTAACAGCAGAGTTGGCTGCTCGCATGGGCTGCTTGCCAATGGAGGCCCCATCGTCAATGCGGACCGAGTCGCCGATCATGGACCCCGAACGAATGACAACGTGATGCCCGACCCGGCAATTCGCGCCAATGCGGACTCCTGGTTCAATCACGACGTGTTGGCCGAAGGTAGTTCCGGGGCCGATTTCCGCATCGGGTGGAATGATGGGTGAAGTCATGGTGCACAGGCACGGGTTGGGGCAATAAAAATGGGGGCGCTCCGACAGGAGCGCCCCCAAACTTACGGCAGCGGACGCAAGGTCTGCCAAAGCAAACCGTTCGTGCGCCGAAGGAAGAACCGGATCAGTTCGTTCCGAGGGTCTCGATATAGTGCTCGGCCGAGGCGCGGTAGCTGCCGAAGGTCGCATTCTGGAACGCGGCTTTGGCTTCGGCGGTGTCGCCACGGTTCATGAGCGCTTCGCCCTTGACGAAAAAGATCTTTGCCTTGTCCGTGCGGCTTCCGCGGTGCAATTCAAGTGCTTTGTCCGCCATCTCGACCGCCAGGTCGAAATTGCCGAGTACCTTGTTGGCTTCCGCCGTGTAGTAATACGTGTCTGAATCGGCGTCGACGTAGTTCTGCATGGCGTCCAGGTGCTCCAGGGCTTCCGTGGCATCGGCGCGCGAGGCACGGTTGCCGCTGCGGCTCAGCGTGCTGGAGGCCAGGTAGATGTACTGGTCACGGATGGCCGTTTCCGCTGCCCGGGCCGTCTGGGTATCGGCGTTGTCCGTACCAACCGTCATGGCCTGCTGGTACGCCGTGACGGCATCGTCCCAGCGATCCAGCTTCTTCAGTGCGGAGGCACGGGCCAGGTAATTCTTGGCATAGTCGGGGTCCTGCGTGATACCACTGTTGAAGTGCTCAATGGCCTGGTCGTAACTCTCCTTTTCCAGGAGGGCGCGGCCCAGGTTGTACTCAATCTTGGCTACGAGGCCACGGGCGCGCGACTCGACGGCGGTATCGCCTTCGGCCTTTGCACCGTCAGCGGCTTCCTTGAATTTCTGGATGGACAGCGTGTAATTCTTTGCTTTGGCGGCTTCAGCGGCCTCATTGAACGCTTCTTTGTAGGCCTGACCGTAGGCCGGGGCGACGCCGAGGAGTGCGATCAATAGTGCCGGAATGGCGGCAGCGCGAATGATCGAGGTAAGCTTGCTCATCGTGTTTCGTTGCGTGTTCGGAAGTTCGTACGAGGGCCTCATGACGGGAAGACGTCATGGGAGAGATTCCCAGGCCCGGGCGAAGTTGCACCAACGCGGACGAATTTCGTGAAGTTTCCTGAAATCTTGAAGGTGACGCAGATTGGCCCCTAAAAATTGGGGCGCATGGTCCGGTGTTCGTAAAAATCGTGGATGATACCGGCTGCTTCCTCGGGATCGTCGGTGAGATGAAACAGCGCAAGGTCTTTTTCGGCAATGTTTCCGGCCGCCAGCATGGTATTCCGGATCCACTCCAGGAGCCCCGACCAGAATTCGGTCCCCATGAGCACGACCGGAAAGCGGCTGGATTTGTCGGTCTGGATGAGCGTAAGGGCCTCGAAAAGCTCGTCCATGGTTCCGAATCCTCCCGGTAGCACCACGAAGCCCTGGGCGTATTTCACAAACATCACTTTCCGCACGAAGAAGAAGTCGAAGTTGACGAGCTTGTCCTTGTCGATGTACGGGTTGTTGTGCTGCTCGTGCGGAATATTGATGTTCAACCCCACCGATGTGCCGCCGGCCTCCTGGGCACCCTTGTTCGCTGCCTCCATGATGCCGGGGCCGCCCCCACTTATGACGCCGAACCCACGATTTACCAGGGCACGCGCTACCTGGCACCCAAGTTCGTAGTTGGGCGTGCCGGGTCCGGTACGGGCCGACCCGAATATGGAAACGCATGGACCCACCTCCGACAGGGTCTCGAAACCGTCCACGAATTCGCCCATGATGCGGAATACACGCCACAGGTCCTTGATGCGGACATCCTGCCACGCGTCGTAAGGTTTGTGGGAATCTTCAGGAGGGAAGGACCGGGACGGAGTCATGGCACATTGGGTAGTGTATCTTGTACAACCTATCCAGATTGCAACCAAGGTTCAATAGCAGAGCATGAAACTGATCATTCCCATGGCTGGGCGCGGAACGCGCGTTCGCCCGCATTCGCACGTGACACCCAAACCGTTGCTGCCGGTGTGCGGCGTGTCCATGGTCGAGCGTATTGTCAATACTTTCAGTGGCGTTCTTCCCAGACCCATCACCGATGGTGTATTTGTTTTGGGTCCGGATTTCGGGCAGGAAGTGCGGGATGAATTGACAGCCATTTGCGCCAGGCACGGAGCAAAAGCGCATTTTGAAGTACAGGATGTGGCCCTGGGAACAGCTCACGCCGTGGCGTGCGCGCAGGATCACATGGATGGCGAAGGTATTGTTGTGTTTGCGGACACCCTGTTTTTCATGGAGCCGGGATTGGACCTGTCGGGTTCCGATGTCGTGGCATGGGTGAAGCACGTGGAGGATCCGTCGCGCTTCGGTGTAGCCGTTCGGGACGGTGACCGGATCGTGGAATTGGTTGAAAAGCCCCAGGAGCTGATTTCCACCGAAGCGCTCATCGGTATCTACTATTGCCGCGAACTGGCCCAACTCCGCGAGGCCATCCAGTATCTGTTCGACAACAGGATTACCGGAGTCGGAGATGAGTACCAATTGACCGACGCGTTCGACCGGATGCTGAAGCAGGATCTTGTATTCAAGACAGCGACGGTGACAGAGTGGCTCGACTGCGGGACCATACCAGCCCTCATGGAAACCACGAAAGTGATCCTTGCTCATGAGAAGCATGCACCCGATGCCGGATCGGTTCACGATGCCATCATCCACGAACCGGTGTTTCTTGGGAAGGGTGCACGGATAGAGGGCGGCGAAGTAGGACCCAATGTGTCCGTGGAGGAAGGCGCCGTACTGACGAAGTCCCGTATCAGCGACTCGGTCGTGTTTGCACATGCGACGGTGCGCGACGCGACGCTGGTCGACTCATTCGTGGGACGGAACGCCGAAGTCGTCCGGTTCTCGGGATCGCTGAATATTGGAGACCACAGCACCGTCAGCGGCTGATCCATGCGTGTCTATCCCGCTTCCGGCCCGGCAAAGGTCGGGTTTGATGTCGTACAGGATGCCGTCCGCGACGCCCTGCGTTCGGATGCGGCGTGCGAGATCCTGGACGAATGGTCTCCGGAAGCGGACACGGACAGGCTGAATGCTGAACTGCGCCGGATCGAAGAGCTTGTGGCAGGCATGGAATCGGACGAACGGGTTCCGTTCTCGGCCATTCCAGATGCCATGGAGGCCATTCGGCGGAGCGCGCCGGAAGGTGCGATGCTCTCGCTGGAGGACCTTCTCGATGTCGCACAGGTCATCCGGGTGGCGCGTCAGGTCCGATCCTGGTTTGAATCGCGGGGCGCACGGTATGCCGCCATTCGGGAAACGGTTCTTGGAATTGAGGTCCCGGCTGATCTTGCGACGGCCATCGGGACGGCGATCGGCGACGACGGCCAGGTTTCCGATGCGGCGTCGCCGGAACTGCGCCGTATTCGACGGGCATTGATGACGGCACGCAACCGTGTCCGGGAAGCCGCCCAGCGTGCCCTGCGCGATGCATCGGCGGCCGGGTATGCCACCGAGGACCAGCCGACCATTCGAGGTGGCCGGGTTGTCATTCCGGTTCGTGCCGAAGCCAAGCGGAAGGTGCAGGGCTTCGTACATGATGTATCGGCGTCCGGACAGACGGTCTATATTGAGCCAGCCGCCGCCCTGGAGTACAACAACGAGGTACGCGAGCTCGAAATCGCCGAAGCGCACGAGTTGGAGCGGATTCGACGCGCGCTGACCGACGGCGTGCGTTCCGCGCGAACCGAACTTGCGGATGCAGTCCGCCGCCTGTTGGCGCTGGATGTCCGCTTGGCCAAGGCAAGCGTGTGCTACCGGATAGGCGCCACCAGGCCGGAGGTGCACGACGATGGCGTCATCGACATCCGCGACGCGCGCAATGCGGCGCTCATGCTGCACATGATGAACGACGGGTCGGGCCGCTCCGTGGTACCAATGGACGTCGCACTGAATGACCAGCAGCGGATTATGGTCATCTCCGGTCCGAATGCTGGTGGAAAATCCGTTGCCATGAAGGCCCTGGGCCTGTTTGCGACCATGTTGTCCCACGGATTGCTGCTCCCGGTAGCCCCTGGTTCCCGGTTCGATCTCTTCCACGCGCTGATGGTCGACATCGGGGACGAACAGTCCATGGAAGATGACCTGTCTACCTTTTCGTCTCACCTCACGAACTTGCGACACATTGTCGAACAGGCAGACCGGAATACACTCGTTTTGATCGACGAAGCCGGCACGGGTACCGACCCGGAAGCCGGCGGTGCCATGGCCCGTGCGGTGCTCGAACAACTCGCCGATCGTGGCGCGCGCACCGTGGTCACGACCCATTTCGGCCCGCTCAAGGTCTATGCCCACGAAGCCGAAGGTGTCGTGAACGCCTCCATGCTGTTCGATGAAGAACGACTGGAGCCGTCCTACCGCTTGCAGACAGGGCTGCCGGGTTCTTCCTTCGCATCGGAAATTGCCCAGCGTGTCGGCTTGCCTGGCGTTGTGATTGAGCGCGCGCGGGAAATCCTGGGCGATTCAACACTTCGGGCCGACTCCCTGATTGCCGATCTGGTTTCCAAGAACCGGTCACTCGACGAGCGTGTCGGCCAGGCAGAGCGTGCACTCGAGGACGCCCAGGCCAAGCAGGCCCGCCTCGATACGCGGCTCGCTACGCTCGCCGCCGAAGGAGACGCCATCCGCCAGAAAGCCCTGCATGAAGCCGAGAGTATCGTAAAAGGAGCGAATAGGGCGGTGGAGCGGACCATCCGGGAAATCCGCGAATCACAGGCAGCACGCGAGCAGACGGAGCGGGCCCGGGAACGGCTTGGCCGCACGAAAGAACACATTGAAAGCCGGGCCCGCAAGGTGGATGCCCGGGCGAAAGGGCCGTCTGCCAAAGGGCAGCCGGCGACAGGGAAGAAGCCGAAGTCAACTCCGAAGAAGGTGTCGGAAGGGCACGGTTCCGGGTTGTCCGTCGGCGATCAGGTCCGGGTGGATACTGGTGACGCGGTCGGAGAGGTCGTGGAGATATCCCGGAAGGACGTGCTGGTGGCGCTTGGGTCCATGCAACTCCGGGTCGCGTCCGACAGGCTCACGAAGGTAGGGGGACCCAAGGAGCAGCAGGTCCGGGTATCGCACAGTCTCCAGTCTGATGGCGCCCTGTCCATCCAGCAGGTTTCGCAGCGACTCGATATCCGGGGTCACCGCGTGGACGAGGCGGTATCCAAGCTCATGCCGTTCCTGGATCGGGCAATAGGGGCCGGTCTGGATCGCGTGGACATCCTGCACGGAAAGGGAACGGGTGCTCTCCGGCAGGTTGTGGCCGACTACCTCGACTCGACGCCGCAGGTGGTCCGGCATGGCGAGGCACCCATCGAAGAAGGTGGTGCAGGCATTACCATTGTCCACCTCGCATGACGGTCGTCCAGTGATCTGGACATTTCAGTCGCAGTATACTGTGTTTCCGGGCGATGTCGCGCTCCGGGCCCGTTTCTTGCTACATTGTCCCGTCATGGAAAACCGAGTACGAACTGGAAATGCGGCAGGCTGGGGAGTGCTGCTCCTGATTGTCCTGATGCCCGTGTCTGCACGGGCGCAGGACAGCAATCAGGTCATGCAGGCATTGCGCGCTGCCGTGATGCAGGCTGATGCCGTTGAATTGTCGCGCATGTCGGCTCCGACGGTGGAAATTGCCCTGTTCGGTGAGTCGAAACGCTACTCGCGCAGCCAGGCGGTGTTGCTCCTGCGATCGTTTTTCGAGGAGTATCCCCCATGGGAGTTCGAGATTTCCGATTTCACCAAGACGGCCACCGGATGGTTCATGGAGGGCTCCTACGCTACCGGTGATGATGCGCGCCGCCTGCGTGTCTACATTCGGCTCCGGCGCCATGACAGTGGCTGGTTGGTGCGCGAATTGCTCATTGAGGAGGCCACAGATGGGCCCAGATAGTCCCGGACGGTGGTGGCGCGGTCATGTCGCTACAACGGGGGTGTTGCTTGTGCTGCTCCTGGGTACGTGGGCGCTGCGGGGCTGGGACGTGGCCCGGCTGGCTGATTCTGCCGACATGGAGGCGGAGCGCCGCACAGAACGCGTAGCCGCCGACGTCCAGCAGGAGCTTTCCGGTACGTTCCTTGCCATGGAGCGGGACGCTCGGGCGTGGGCTCGTTCCACAGAACTCATTGCGGCGCTCAGGGCGCACAGGTCGGGAGACCCACGGGACCCTGAAGGCATTGTGCGCTTCGTATCGGCCATCGAAACGGACGGATTGTCCGGCATGGAGGTCTACGATCCCGTTCCGAGGTTGCAGGCCTGGGCCGGGCCGCTCATTCCCCTTGATGACGGGCCGGAAGACAGCCGCTTTCTCGAGAAGACCGTATTCCGCGTTTCCTTGGACTCCGATCGAAGGACGGCCCTGGTGGCATGGTACCCGGTGCTGGATGGAACCGAGATCGTAGGCGCGGTCCGGGTGTTGCGATTGGTTGAGAACCGGGTCCCTTTGAGAAACGAATACCTGCGGGACTTCACGTGGTCGGAAGAATGGTCCAGGGAAACCGGCATGCGCGTGGTATTCCGGTTCGGTGCGACGGCCGGGCCCGGAGCCCGAACGTTGGAGGCACCCGATGGCACGCCCGTTGGCAGTCTGCGGATCTGGCCCCCCGACCAAGCGGATATCCTGGCCGCCCGAACGGCGTTCTATACCGACCTCATGGTGTTGTGGACCGTGTTGGGACTACTGTATGGACTGGGATCCTGGACCAGGCATGTGATCGCTGAGAGTAAGCAAAGACCTACGCCCCGACACGCACTCCGGTTGGTTCTGGGAAGCCTGTTCCTGATGGTGGGCGTGCGCTGGGCCCTTTTGGCCATGGATGTACCGGCCCGATGGCAAGCTGGAAAAACGCCACTGGCGCCACTTTTTGACCCCCAGCACCTGGCAACCACCTTCGGCTTCGGCGCCTTCCGCACCACGGGCGACCTGGTCATTACAGTCATGTCCGTGGTGTTCGTGGCGTGGACGCTGTTGCTCGTATCCCGCCGCGTGGCTGCAAGACCGGTGACGGCCGTCAGGATTTCGGCACGGAACCATGTGGTCCTGTTCCTGGGCCAGCTGATTGTCGCCGGCGGGCTGGGGTGGCTCATGCTCTCGATGGTCCAGCGCATCATCCTTGACAGCACGCTTGACTACACGCAGCGATCGGGACTGGTACCGGAAACCCTGGTAATCGTGGTGCTGGCCGCCTTGCTGGTGCTGTTGCTGGCCTTTGCCGTGATTGCCGCACGGGCATTGCGACTGGCCGCAGCCATGTCGGGTGCTCCGGACCTGCTTGAGGAGCATCCTGCCCGGGTGGTCATTCTTGGCTCCCTGGCCGGTCTCGTCGCCGCCGGCCTGCTCGCGTGGACCGTACAGGTGGACGGTATCCTCCTCTTTGTCTTTGTGATGGTGACCATGGCATGGGCCATTGTGCAGCCATTTCAACCTTCGGTCGAATCAACGCCGGTGGCCCTCCGCATCGTATTGCCGGCGCTGCTGCTGGGGGCGCTTCTGCTCTATCCGATGATCGACGCCGGCATGTCAAACCGCCGCGTTCTCCGCATGGACGATGCCTCCCAGGCATTCATGGAGGAGCGGGATGCCCGCGTGCTGTTTGCGATTGAACAGGTCCTGGATCGGGCGACGGTACCGGGCACCATTCCGGCTGGCGAGGATATCCGGCTGGACAGTACATCGACCCGCATCGTGGAAGGGTCCCTTGCGCGCTCCCTGGGCAGCCATGACATTGCCGTGACCATCCTTACGGTGGATGGCCTGGTTCGTGGTCGGTATACGGACCTGGACCGGCAATGGCCTGGAGGCGATCGGGAAGAGGAGGATTTCCCTCTCCTCAGGGCCATGTACGAGGACGCGGGTCAGCCTCCGATGATGATTGAGAAGGTCACGGACCCGAGGAATCAGTACCGCTTTTCCTACGTGGGCATGGCCCCGGTTCAGACCGGCGGGTTTGTGGTGGTCAGGGCGGTGCCGCGACCGTGGGCCAGTGGAGGGGTCATTCCGTTCCCTCGTGTATTGGTGCCAGCCGGCTATTACGGGACGCAGTATGCGGACTTGTCCATTGCGGAGTTCAAGGACGGCGTGTTGGTACGCGCCCAGGGCGACGCCTTCGGGCGGACGTTTCTGGATCCTGCTGTCCGGGAGGCACTGCGCCGTTCTGCCACGGTCATGCTGCAGGAGCAAATACGTGACCGGACCTATACATCGTTTTACAACGAATCGGAGAACGGAACGGTCATCGGGGTCCGGGAATCGGCTCTCAACCTGTTCGACCATCTGTATTTCCTGCTTCGCGTGATTGTATCGGGGCTTTTTGTGGCTATTCCGGTCTACCTGGTTGTGATTGTGGTGCGGTTCAGATCCCGCCACCTCCGGGCTCAGCGACGCTTCAGGGACAAGGTGCTGAATGCGTTCTTCGGCGTGGGCATCGTCACCGTTGCCGCGATGGGCTTTGTAGGCCTGCGGGTGGTGACGGGGGAAAACGAACGTGCCATTGAGTCGTGGCTTCGTCAGCATCTGGACCGGGTGGAGGATGCGCTGCTGCTGGAGGCCCGGCCGGGTGAATTGCCGTTCCAGGTTCTGGAACGGATGGATGTGGACTCCCTCGCTGCCCGGGTCGGACTCGACGTCAATGTGTACCACAACACGACGCTTGAGAAGGCATCCCGGCCTGAACTCGTTCGGGACCGGTTGATTGAGGAGCGGCTGCCCGTTCGCGCCTATGAGGCACTCTATTTCGATGGGTTCCGGTTCGTGACCGATGATCAGCAGCTGGGATCATTCCGGTATACCGCCGGATTCCGGTCACTGCCCGATGAACAGGGGCAGCCCCACTACGTGGTGGGCATACCGACCCTGCCCGAGCAGGAACGCATTGAGGAGGAGCGCGCCCGGACGTTGGCATACCTGTTCGGCGCGTTGTTGCTGCTGGTCCTTGTGGTCATGTTCACGGCTTCGATCCTGGCCAATGCGCTGACCAGGCCCATTGCCCAGCTCCAGCATGGCCTGCGGGCCGTCGCGGCCGGACATTTCCAACGGATTGGACCGCTCGGGAGCCGGGATGAAATCAGTGAACTGGTCGATTCGTTCAACACCATGCAGGATCAGCTCGAGGAAAGCCGCAACCTGTTGTCCCAGCAGGAACGACAGTTGGCGTGGCGTGAGATGGCGCGCCAGGTAGCTCACGAAATCAAGAATCCGCTGACGCCCATGAAACTGAGCATCCAGCACCTCCAGCGGGCATTCCTGGGCAAACGTGAGACCGATGACGGATTCCCGGATCGCTTTCAGCGCACGACCGATACGCTCATTGAGCAAATCGGCACGCTGGCCCGGATTGCCGATGAGTTTTCGTCGTTCGGGCGCATGCCGACACATGTCCGCGAGTCCATTGACCTGAACGCCGTCATCCGGGAGGCGGTGGACCTCATGCAGGCCGAGGAACGGGTGGATATCGGTCTCTCACTTACCGACGCACCGTTGCACGTCTCCGGAGATCACGACGCCGTCCGGCGCATGTACATCAACTTCATCAAGAATGCCATCCAGGCGGTTCCGGACGGGCGGACGGCGCACATCCGGATATCGACGTCCTTCGACGAAGGGAATGAGGAACGGCCCATTGTCAGCCGGATAGCCGATAACGGTGTCGGCATTCCGGAAGACCTGCGGGACCGGATATTCGTTCCGTCGTTCTCGACGAAAACGAGCGGGACCGGATTGGGCCTGGCCATTGCCAAGCGTACCATCGAAGCCATGGACGGTGACATCGGGTTCGACTCCATGCCCGGACAGGGAACGACGTTCTGGATCCGCCTGCCCGCTGATGGAGATTGAACACCCCCGTCCCTGTGGGTATCTTGAAGAAAAAAAGATGGACGTGCCGGAAGGAGACGAAACCGTCCCGCTTCACATTCCGCCGTTTTCACGGTCGTGTCAGGCGGCTGTGGAGGGCATGTGGGAGCAGGCCAGTACCCACCCGTTTGTAGAGGCCCTGGTTGACGGGTCGCTCGACAGTGACCGGTTCCGGTTCTACCAGATGCAGGACGCCCGGTACCTTGAGGCCTTTGCCGATGCGTGCAGCCTCATTTCTGTCAGGTGTCACGACCCGGATCAGAAACTCTGGTTCATAGACGGCGCGCGGCTTGCCATCGTGGTCGAGCAACAGCTGCATCGGGAATACGGAAAGCGTCTTGGGTACACGGCGCAGGACATCGCCAGCCTTGAATTGACGCCAAACTGCGCCGCCTACCGGAATCATATGATTGCGTCGGCGCAGACAGGCTCCCTGCTGGTGGCCTTGGCTGCGCTGGCACCATGCCCGTGGTTGTACACCGATATAGGGCAGCGACTGGGGACTACCGTGTCGGGACTTCCGGCGTCGCATCCTTACCGGGATTGGCTGTTGACCTATTCCGATCCGGGATTCGTGACGTACACGAACGAATTGCTCCAATGGTTGGAAGATGCCGCGAAGGGAGCATCTGCCGCGGAACTTGGGCACGCCGTGTCGGCGTTCAGGGCCAGCGTCCGCTACGAGTGGATGTTTTGGGAGCAGGCCTGGACCAAACAGGCATGGCCTGTGGCATGAATCACGGATGAAAGGATGAAGGCAATTGTAGTTGGAGCAGGTGTCGTCGGATTCGATGTGGCCAAGCTGCTGTCCCAATCGGATAACGACGTCATCGTAGTCGATGTGGACCAGGACGAACTGGACCACGTGCGCGACAAGCTCGATGTCATGACCGTTCACGGCAACGGGACGTCCTCGACGGTTCTGGAAGAGGCTGGCGTCAGGGCGGCGGACATCATGATTGCCGTTACGGCGATCGACGAAGTGAACATCATTGCCTGCATGTTGGCCGACCGGATGGGCGTTCCAACGACCGTGGCGCGTGTACGATCGTCCGAATTGTCACGTACCGAATCGGTCCTGAAGTCATCGGACTTCGGTATTGACCTGGTCATCCACCCGGAAGAAAGCGCCGCCGCCGAAGTGACCCGCCTCATTCGCCGTGCAAGTGCCACCGATGTGTTGACCATGGCCGACAGTCGCCTGCATCTTGTGGGACTGCGACTCGATCCCGACTCGCCTGTCCTGGGGCGATCCCTGGTCGATGTGGCGCGGGACCATCCCGATCTCAGATTCCGTGTCATGGGCATTGCCCGTGGAATCCGGACCATTCTCCCGGGTGGAAATGAGCGGTTCCGTAAAGGGGACCAGGTATTCGTGCTCGCGCGTCCCAAGGATATTCCGCAGGTGTTGTCCATCGTGGGCAAGGCCGATCACAAGATGAGCGACATCATGATCCTTGGCGGCACCGATGTCGGCGCCAAGGTGGCGCTCGCGCTGTCCCAGGACAAGAACAAGCGTGTGAAGCTGGTGGAGCCCGACAAGGAGCGGGCCATTGAGTTGGCAGACGTCTTGCCATCCTGCCTGGTCATCCATGGCGAAGCGACCGACATTGACCTGTTGGTGACAGAGGGATTGTCGGACATGGATGCATTTGTGGCGGTGACGGACGACGAAGAGTCCAATCTCGTCACGTGTCTGCTGGCCAAGCACCTGCAGGTACACAAAACGGTCGCCTTGTTGTCCCAAGGGGCCTACATTCCCATCAGTCAAAGCATTGGCCTGGATGCAGCCGTAAACAAGAAGTTGGCCGTTTCGAGGGAAATCATGCGATTCCTGCGTGGGAAGCATGTGAAGTCCGTAGCCACGGTCCACGGCATGGATGCTGAAATCCTTGAAATCGAAGCCAGCGACCGCGCACGCATCACGAAGGACAGCCTCATGAACCTGAAGCTGCCGAACGGTATCCTCATTGGCGCCGTCCTGCATGGCTCCGAGCTGGAGGTAGCCGCCGGTCTCACCCGGATTCAGCCTGGTGATCGTGCGTATGTGTTTGTCATGCCTGCCATGGTAGCCAAAGCAGAGGCGCTCTTCGCGGGCGGATGACATGGTCCTGAATCTGAGAGCGGTCCTTTCGACACTGGGTATCCTGGTATTCTTCCTCGGGGTTGCCCTCGTGTTGCCAGCCTTGGTCGGACTCTATTACGGAGAACCCTCCTGGACCAGTTTCGCGATCGTCGCGGGTGGGTGTTTTCTCCTCGGTACCGTCGCCTGGACCACACGGGGCCCGGAGGAGGACCGTGAGTTGCGCATCCGGGAAGGGTTCGCCATTGTGGCCATGTCTTGGGCGCTGTTGTCGCTCATCGGCGCGCTGCCGTTTGTGATGTCGGGTGTGTTGACATCGTATTCGGACGCGTTCTTCGAGACCATGAGTGGCTTTACGACCACCGGAGCAACCATTCTGGGTGGAGGCGGGAATCCGAACATCGAGGATATTCCAAAGGCATTCCTGTTCTGGCGAAGCCTCGCCCACTGGATGGGAGGCATGGGCATCATTGTGCTTACCCTGGCCATCCTTCCGCTTCTGGGCGTCGGAGGCATGCAGTTGTACAAGGCGGAGGTACCAGGTCCCAGCGCAGACAAGCTGACGCCGCGCGTACAGGAAACGGCCAAGCGACTTTGGCTCATCTATGTCGGCATCACAGTTGTTCAGGTCCTGTTGCTGTTGCCGGCCATGTCGCTTTTCGACGCCATCAACCATGCCATGGCGACGATGGCCACGGGCGGTTTTTCGACCGTGAACGGATCGGTCGGGCAGTTCGGATCGGCCTACATCGATTGGATCATCACGGTATTCATGTTCTTGGCTGGCGTGAACTTCGCTCTCCACTACCGGATGCTGCGGGGAGAGGCGATCACCGTGTTCCGCGACACAGAATTCAGGGTCTATACGGGCATTGTCGTTGTCGCGACGATTTTCGTGACGCTCGGCACCTGGCAGCCCGCCATGGCCTGGCTGCCCACGTTCCAGGCCGACTCCGTGTTCGCCGGATACGGTTCGTTCATGGAGGCGCTTCGCTATGGTGCCTTCCAGGCGACGGCCATCGTGACCACAACGGGCTTTGGTACGGCAGACTATGAAATATGGCCTCCAATTGCCGTGGGGGCCCTGTTCCTTTGTTTCTACATCGGTGGAATGGCCGGTTCCACGGGCGGTGGCGTGAAGGTGATTCGCCATGTGCTCATGTTCAAGAACTCGTTCAAGGAAGTCAAACAGCTGGTCCACCCACAAGCTATCCTGCCCATTCGTCTCGGCGGCCGTACGGTGTCGGCCGAGGTGATGAAGAACGTATTGTCATTCATCGTCCTGTACCTGGGCCTGATAGGGTTTGGCACCATGGCCATGGCATTCCTTGGGTTGGACCTGCTCAGTGCATTCGGCGCCACGCTGTCGAGCGTCGGCAACATCGGCCCGGCGTTCGGAACGCTGGGACCCACCGAGAACTACGCCCACGTGCCGATGATGGGCAAGTGGGTACTGTCCTTCCTGATGATGGCCGGCCGGCTCGAGATCTTCACCGTCATCATCGTGTTCATTCCGGCCTTCTGGCGCCGATAGCGGCCCTCACGGTTCGGGATTACTCAGAAAAGTCCCGGTGGCCGAAGTAGTGCAGCACGTAGCGCATCTTTTCGGACTTCATTTTACCAAAGCCAGGGAGGGCCAGAAGGCGTTTCCGGATGGTCGTGAAGTCGGAACCGTCGTTCCACATGTTGGCCGCATTGCCGCCGTATGAATCCGTGACAATCTGCGCAATGGCCTGTGTGCGGTCGGCCATGACGTTCGTGAACCGGTGAACGGCCGGTTTCTCGGCGAACACCTCGCGCAGCACGTCCGGATCCATGGCTGCGATCCTGCTCATGTCCAGGTGTCCCAAGCGCTCCCGGAGCCGGTGAGGCCCGGTGAACGCGTATTCAGCGCGGACGCGTTGGTCGTACAGCATGCCCAGAAGTGCGGCGTTTGCGTTCTCGCAGATGAAGGCATCTTCCTCATTGGTGCCAATGAGTGTACCATCGGCTTTGAAGCGGTCCATCATGCGGGCGAGACCGCCCGAAAGGCTTCCATAGTCGAGAAGGGAAGTCGCGTAAGGCATCAGACAGATGTTTTTCGTTTCCAGCGTGCGCCGTCGGCCGTATCCATGATTTCGATGCCGAGCGCCGTGAGTTCGTCACGGATGGCGTCGGCGCGGGCGAAGTCCCGCGAAGCCCGCGCCGCTTGGCGCTCGGCAACGAGCGCGTCAATACGGGCGGCATCACCGTCGACCTGGTCGGCCGGCTCAGCGGTCGGGTCTTCGGCGCGAACAACACCAAGGAGGTCGTTCATGCGCTCCAGCCAATCCCTGGCAGCTGCAGCGTCCTCTACGGACAGCTCCTCTCCGGCAGACAGGATGCGTTTTACACCCTCGAAGAGGGCAGCAAGCGCGACGGGAGTATTCAGGTCGTCCGACATGGCAGACAGGGCGCGATCGTACAAGGTGCCGTAGGCATCGGAGGCGTCGGCATGGGCCTGCCCGTCAAGCACACGTTCCACGAGGGTCAGGGCCTCACGGATGCGCTCGCAATGCCGTGTATGGGCGCGCACCGTGTCGAACGTGAAATTGAACGGCTTCCGGTAGTGACCGGAAAGCAGGGTCATGCGAAGTGCCAATGGGTCCATGCCACGTTCCGTGACCAGGTCGCGAACCGTATGGAAATTGCCCGAGCGTTTTGACATTTTCTCGCCTTCGACCTGCAGGAAGCGGGTATGCACCCAGTGCCGGGCGAACGGCTTGCCGGTCAGCGATTCAGACTGGGCAATTTCGCACTCATGGTGTGGGAATATGAGGTCCTCGCCACCCGCATGGATATCGATTTCTTCGCCCAGGTATTGCATGGCCATGACCGAGCATTCAATGTGCCATCCCGGGAATCCCCACCCCCAAGGACTGTACCATTGCATGAGATGGGCATCGTCCTTTTTCCACAGGGCGAAGTCCCGCGGGTCCTTTTTCTCGCTGTCCACGACCACGTCCCGAACAGTCTGCTCCAAGCCCTCGGCGTCGCGGTTGCCCGACAACTTGCCGTACCCGGGGAATGATGCCACCGAAAAGTAGATGCCCTGTGATGTCTCATACGCATATCCACGCTCCAGGAGGGTCTCCACGGCATGGATTTGCTCACGCATGTGCTCCGTGGCGCGGGGGCGCACTCCGGGCGCTCTGAGGTTCAGCCGGTTCCAGTCCGCCATGAGTTCATCGGCGTAGTACCGGGCCAGGTCCCAGACATTGGCGAACTGCTCGCCTTCCTTGGAATGCAAGGCGCGGGCCATGCGGTCCTCGCCCGTTGGATCGCTCACGTCATCTTCCGTAAGGTGACCAACGTCCGTGATGTTCGTGGCGTACCGGACGTCGAATCCCAGGGCGGTTGCGGTCCGCAGGATGAGGTCTGCCGTAACGAACGACCGGAAGTTGCCAATGTGAGCGTAGGAGTAGACGGTGGGGCCACAGGAATAGAACGTCAGGCGTCCTTCCTGGATGGGTACGACCGTTTCCACCTGACGGTGGAGGGTGTTATAGAGGCGGAAACGTGATTCCAACGGACTGTCGGGTAGGCCATGGGTGCGTGATTCCGTGCCTACGCCGGCCCGCCCGGAGGGTTCGCATCCTGACGTGTGTCGGCATGGAATGGATGTGCCTTGGGGGGCGTCTAACCGGCACACACATCAAAGGGTAACCCCTCATGAAAATGGTATTCCGGTTCACGGCTATCGCGGCCGTGGCCCTGTTGGTTCTGCCAGGTATGGTCTCGGCCCAGGGGCGCATGTCTGCTGAACAGATGCAGGAGCGGTTCGACGAGAATTTCAAGGAGCTCAGTTCCAAGCTGGCGCTTTCGGACGAACAGGCTCCGGCCGTGCGTACGGTATTGCAGGAACAGCAGGACAAGCGACAGGAAATGATGACGGCCATGAGGTCCGGCGGCGGCTTCGGCGGTGGGCGCGAAGGCATGCGTGAAAACATGGAAAAGCTGCAGGAAGAAACCACCACGAAACTGGCCGGCATCCTGAACGAAGCCCAATTGGCGGGGTACAAGGAATTCGTGTCTGCACAGAACAACCGGCCCCGTGGAAACGGAAACGGTCGCAGGAACGGCGCCTCCCAGTAGTGTATTCATCGGTCTCCATACCGCATCCAATCCGCCATACGGTGTTCAAATCTGCCCACCTGCGTGAGACTTCGACACCGACGCATGCGTCGGACGATGTCGAGCTCGTATCGGGAATGCTGGGAGGGAATGAACAGGCATTTCGTCGCATCGTGGAAGAACACGGTGACGCCGTAGCCCGCGTGGTAACGGGTATGTTGGGGCGTACGGCGGAGGTGGACGACGTCGTACAGGATGTGTTCATCAAGTTGCATGCGCACCTGAACACGTTCCGGGGTGATGCTTCACTACGGACCTTTGTTACGCGGATGGCCATCAACCAAAGCCTGGATGTTCTCCGGAAGCGGAAGCGGCAGCGCTGGATCCAATCCTGGGGATCGCCCTCCGATCTGGATCATGCCGGCGCGGCGGTTGAGGGTCCGGAACCCATGGAGTCCAGCGATCTCGATGCATCCCTTCGACGGGCGCTCGATACGCTTCCTGAAAAACAACGTATGGTTGTCGTGCTTCGTCTGGTGGAAGGATTGTCCACAGAGGAAACGGCGGCCATGCTCGGCATCAAGTACGGCACCGTGCTGTCCCGCCTGAAGCGGGCAACCGACCAATTGAAAGAAACCCTCACACGATCGGGGTTGCACCCATGAACAACGAACAAAGATTGGCGAAAGCTCTTACCGGAATGGTTGAGCGTGAGAAAAGCACGGTCATTCAACCCATGCTGACAGATCGGATCGTGCGTCGCGCCCGTGAAGAGGGCGTTCTCCAGGCAGCGGCACGCGCGTCCGTCTCGGTCGGCATTGTCGGCTGGGCGCGTCCATTGGTGTTGGCATCACTCCTGCTGCTGGCGGTCCTTGTCGCCTACAATTTCCGACTATCGACAGGACTGCCGGGTGTCGACAGTACCACCGATCGTTTGTTCGGATTGCCGAGCGTAACCGTCGCGGTTGCCTTCGATCCCGACTTCGAAGACCATTGATTCCATGAAAGCATCTACAAAATCGGTATTGCTACTGGTCCTCACGCTTCTCGTGGGCATCGCCATCGGAGCGGTTTCCTGGTCCATCGTGCACAATCAGCGCATGGAGAAATTGCGTCAGATGAGGCGGGAAGGAGGGATGTACGGCCTCATCGACAAATACGTTGACCCGACGGATGCCGCACAGGAAACAGCCCTGCGATCCATTGCCGACAGGTACCAGGGTGACCTCGAACTGCTTTATGGCGAAGCTCGCAAGGAGCGGAATGCCATGCTTGACTCCATGCGCGCTGAATTGCGCACCATCCTCACGCCTGCTCAGCAGCAGGCCATGGCCGACTGGCTGGACAGACCGTCCCGCGAGAACGCTGCTACACAATAATCCAATCGTCTGTTCATGAAACGTATCATTGTCATTGCCCTCGTACTCGTCGTCGCAGCAGCTGCTGTCTGGTACGTCATGCGGCCCACGAATACAGGAAGCGGGGTTGAGTACCGCTTCGTGAACGTGACCAAGGGTGATCTTGAATCCGTCGTTGCATCGACCGGAGCCTTGGATGCCGTCACCACCGTTCAGGTGGGTACGCAGGTGTCCGGTATTGTCAACAAAATCTATGTCGACTTCAACGACATCGTCCGCAGGGGGCAGCTCATTGCACGAATTGACACCACGCTCCTGGCATCGTCCGTACGGGACGCGAAAGCCGGTCTTGAGCGCTCCCAGGCGCAGCTCGACTTCAACAAGAAGGAGTTCGATCGCATAAAAGAGCTGTATGAGAAGGAGTTCACGACGGAAGTGGCATTGAACCAGGCCGAATACAACCTGGAACTGGCCCGGACAGGCGTTCAGACGTCCCGGATCAACCTGGAGCGCGCTGAGCGCAACCTGGGGTATGCGACCATCTATTCGCCCATCGACGGCGTCATCATTGAGCGGAATGTGGATGAAGGACAAACTGTTGCTGCCAGTCTTTCAGCGCCCCAGTTGTTCCTCATTGCCAACGACCTGGGCCGATTGGAAATCCTGGCATCGGTCGATGAAGGTGATATCGGTCTTATCAAGCCGGGTCAAGAGGCCCGGTTCACGGTGCAGGCCTATGACGATCAGGTCTTCACGGGAACGGTGCGGCAGGTACGACTCCAGTCGACCGTGGATAACAACGTGGTTACATACACGGCTGTTATTGACGTGAACAACCAGGACGGGAAGCTGCTTCCGGGTATGACCGCGACGGTCGATTTCCTGATTGAACATGTGGAAGACGTACTCATGGTGCCGAACGCGGCGCTACGGTTTCGACCCACGGAGCGGATGATGAACGAACTGCGTATGCGTTTCGAAGCCCAACGTGCGGAACGTGAGGCAGCGGGTGACTCAACGCGAACCCGTGGCGGACAGACCGGCGGTGCGCCGGAAGGCATGGCAGGTGGCTTCGGTGGGCGTCCTGGCGCATCCAATTTTGCGATGTTGTGGTACCTCGATGCCGATGGCGCACTCCAGATGGCCCGCGGTCGGACCGGTATTACCGATGGGTCGCAGACGGAAATAATCTCGAGCGATCTTTCGGAGGGCATGCAGATCATTGCGGGCGTGACGGAGACGGAGCCGGACGGTGGTTTCTCAAACCCGTTCTCGTCCAACACCGACACGGGTGGCAGTCGATTCTCACGCGGCGGTGGATTTTGACATGACAGATTCCAAGGACGCTCCGGTCATCCGGACAACCGGCATCACGAAGGTGTACCAGATGGGGAAAACCCTGGTGCATGCCTTGCGTGGCGTCGACATCGAAATCTGCAAAGGGGAGATGGTGGCCATCATGGGCGCATCCGGCTCGGGTAAGTCGACCCTCATGAACATCCTCGGAGGCCTCGACTACCCGTCTGGTGGCGTCTACGAATTGGATGGCATCAAGGCCAGTTCGTTGTCCAAGAACAAATTGGCCGACGTTCGCAACCAGAAAATCGGATTCGTCTTCCAGGGGTTCAACCTGCTCTCGCGTACCACGGCTGTCGAGAATGTGGAGCTTCCACTGCTATATGACCGTTCCGGTCGCGTAAAGAATCCGCGCAAGGCCGCCATCCGGTCACTGGAACGTGTCGGGCTCGGCGAGCGGACCGACCACATGCCGAACGAACTCTCAGGAGGTCAGCAGCAGCGCGTGGCCATTGCCCGGGCTCTGGTCACGGAACCAGCCATGTTGCTTGCCGACGAGCCGACGGGAAACCTGGACTCCGTCACGACCGCGGAAGTGATGACGCTGTTCCAGGAATTGAACGACAGTGGCATTACCATCCTGCTGGTTACGCATGAGCACGATGTAGCCAGCTATGCCACGCGGGTCATTGAGTTGCGCGACGGTCGTGTCATCCGTGATGAACATCAAGAGCGGGCATCGGCCAAGGCGGACCTGGAACGTATCCTTGCCGCCCGGGAATTGGAAGAAGCAGACGTCAACTGAGAAGCCGAACATGCGCGCATTACGACTCATAAAAGTAGCCGGCAAAAGCATCATCAAGAACAAGATGCGGACGCTGCTGACCATGCTCGGTATCATCATCGGTGTCGGAGCGGTCATTGTCATGGTCGCCGTCGGAGACGGGGCCAAGAGCCAGATAGAGGCACAGATCAAGAACCTGGGGACCAACATGTTGGTGGTTACGCCAGGATCGTCCAGCGCCGGCGGGGTGAGTCGTGGCATGGGCAGTTTCAACCGCCTGAGCCTCGAAGACGCGGAAAAGATCAAGAATGAAGGACTGTACATCAGTGCCGTGACCCCGGTGGTGACCACGTTTTCGCAGGTCATCGGTGGTTCCGGAAACTGGCGGACGCGGTTGAACGGCGTCGATATGGATTACCTGCTCATCCGGGATTGGAATCTGTCCTCAGGCTCGTGGTTCACGTCGCAGGACGTGCGTTCCGGCAAAAAGGTGGTCGTGATAGGCAAGACCGTGGCGGACAACCTGTTTGCCGGTCAGGACGCCGTTGGGCAGACCCTCCGGATCCGAAACGTTCCGGTTCAGATCATTGGTGTGTTGGAGCCCAAGGGTCAGACGGCGGAAGGCACCGACCAGGATGATACGATTCTGGCGCCGCACACGACCGTAAGCCAGCGACTGAGCCGTTTCCGGTTCGTGTCCCAGATCCTTGTATCGACGCCTTCCCAGGGAGACATTCCGGCAGCACAGGATGAGATTACGGCCATTCTCCGCGAATCCCATGGACTGGCCAGCTACGACGAAAATGACTTCGAAGTGCGCAACCAGACCGAACTGGCCGATGCGGCATCGGGCACAACGGAAGTCATGACGCTGCTGCTGGCAGCCATTGCATCCATTTCGCTCCTGGTGGGCGGCATAGGCATCATGAACATCATGCTTGTCTCCGTGACCGAAAGAACCCGGGAAATCGGCATCCGTATGGCCATTGGGGCCCGCGGGGGCGATGTCCTCACGCAGTTCCTCATCGAAGCCATCGTCATGAGTATCCTTGGCGGCGCCATTGGCGTCGGCATCGGGTTCGGTGGCGCGGCGCTCGTTGCAAATATCACGGGATGGACGACCGTAGTGGAAGCTCAAACAGTGATCGTTGCGCTGGTGTTTTCGGCTGCCGTTGGCATCTTCTTCGGATTCTACCCGGCCAGGAAGGCCGCCAGCATGAATCCGATCGATGCCCTGCGTTTCGAATAGAAATTGGTGTCAGCGGCCCAGTTCACGCACCATGTGGCCGATTTCAGGCAGGATGAGGCGTTCCATGGCCAATCTGACCGCGTGAACCGACCCCGGCAGCGAGAAAATGATCATGTCGCCCATGCGTCCTGCGGACGCGCGGGACAGCATGGCGGCAGAGCCGATTTCCTCGAAAGACAGCATCCTGAACAGCTCGCCGAAACCGGGAATGGGGCTGTCATAGCGGCGGGCCAGCGTGTGGTATGTGGTGTCTCTGGACGACAGGCCCGTACCACCCGTGATGATGGTCACATGCACGCCTGTTGCCGTGTCAAGGAGGCGTTCCAATTCGTCCGGGGAGTCCGGGATGATATGCCGCTCCGACACCGTATGTCCTTCGGCAGCGAGCCGTTCGCAGATGACGTCACCGCTGGTGTCGGTTTCCAGTGTCCGCGTATCACTGCAGGTGATGACGAGGCACGAGGCCCGATGGGCGTGACTTGCCGCTCGGTGTTCTGAATGACTCATGTGTCTTCCGGGGTGGGGTGCGGGTCTGATTGCTGCTCTGCTTGGTGTGGATGGTCGGAGTACCACCGCGGAGGATCGTATCCGTGTCCGCCCCAGGGGTTGCACCGAACGATACGGTGAACGGCCAGCACGCTTCCTTTCAACGCACCGTACCGTGACAACGCTTCGATGGCGTAGGCCGAGCAGGTGGGCGTGAAATTGCAGCCACCTCCCATGTGGGGAGAGAGGATGAGCTGGTACAGCCGGACAAAGCCAATCAGCACCTTTCTGGGAATATGCAGTATGGCGCGGAAAAGCACGTCAGCCGGCCTGTCGCGGCCTGGCAATCCAGCCGATTCGTCCGTCCGGAAGGGTGACGGCGTCGAAGGCTCCCTCACGCGCCACGATATCCTGCGACTCCCCAGCAGGCAATAACGCCATGGTGGGGGCGGCGGGGGAAGGCTTCGCCTTCACGGCGGTCGGACGGCTGGGGGTCAGGGCGTCCAGGGGCGTGGAGAGCGCCGCCAATGTGCGTGCCGGCACGAAGGCCGAGGTCCCGTCCGATCGCCGAACGCGGTACGCGTTCCCCGCCGCCCCCACGATGCGCAGTGCCGAGCGTTCGCCGGAGGATGAGGAGGCGCCCTGCCACGAGCCCAGTGCGTCGAGGGCGACGGTAGGCGACTCGGGGCGCATGCGCGGGCGGAAGACGAACGGCCATGGATCATTGGGGCCGTTGGCGTAAATGCCGAAATGCAGGTGAGGGGGCGTCGTCCGGGCATTGCCGGTATTCCCTACGGTTCCCAGCGTATCTCCGGCTGCGACCCGTTGGCCCTCTTGGACAAGCTGTTCATCGAGGTGCGCGTAGTAATAGTTCGCGCCCGTCTCTGTATCGCGCAGCCAGACGGTCTTGCCGCCGAGGCCGCCAACACGGGTGCTGCGGACCAGGCCATTCACGGAAGCGACGACCGGCGTTCCTCGCCGGGCAAAGATGTCCAGGCCGTGGTGCTCACGCCGGCCACCGTCACGCGGATCGCCGAAACGACTTCCTACGTCATGGAACGTTCGACCCGAGACCGGAAACAGGATGGATGCCGTCCGCGAGAGTGTCAACGTAAACGTGCCGTCCACGAGCAATTCCGGTTGAACGCGAATAACATACCGGCCGCTGCGGAGAATATCCCATGACACCGTTTGCGTGGAGTCGGCACTTGTTACCCTGTGCAGGCTGAGTCCATCGGATGTCCGGTCCTCGAAAATATCCATGAATACCTGCATGGAGGCCGGTTCACGGGCGGAAACATCCGCGATGAGTCGTTGGCCCCGGATCATGTTCACGGACACGGAGAAGGCCTCGGGTCGGGCAGCATCGACGAACAGAACCTCGCGATGTGGCAATTCAACGTCCAGGGGCGTGACAATGGCGCCTTCAGCCTCCAGCAGCCATCGTTGTCCGATGGCTGCATCCAGCAATCCGGACTGGTCGAGCGCGTGGCGGTATGCATCGTGCAGGGAAATCGGACGGTAGGCGTCCCGGATGGGCTCCAATACATCGGAACAGCCGCTGGCGATGAAACCGGTTCCCATCATCAATACGGCAAGGACGGCCGCAGACGGGAAGCGATGCAATGTTGATATCATGTTCCGTGGAAGAGAGGAGTCGGACATTCATGAACTACGCGGTCCGACTTGGAGGGTTGCGGGCGCGCGTCTGATCAGAACCGGACGCTGAGGGACAGGGTCCGGGCACCCACCCTGACATCGGGACGTGGAAGGTGCGCGGGACGCACGGTGGCAGCGGTGTCCGTACGGTGCCGCCGCACCAGCCAGGCCGAGACGAACGTGCCCAGTGCGGCGCCGGCCACGACATCGGAGGCCCAGTGTTTGTCACGTTCCAAACGGGCCATGGCGGTCCCGACGGGGAGGGCATACAAGCCCCAGACCAGCGGCGTCCGATCCCGATAGTACAAGACCCAGGGCGTGATGATGGAGAACGCGCTGGTCGTATGGCCGGACGGGAAGGAAGAGTGGCCAGACAGGGGCTCGAACCGGAAGGCCGACTCCGATTCATGTGGTCTGGATCGGCCGACGATTTCCTTGATACCGTAGGACAAGGCGCCGGAATACATCCAGCCCTGGAGCGATGTGAACGCTGCATCCTGGAAGCGCGTGTTCCGGCTGGCGAGCGATACTGCAAACAGGCCGAGAACCGGCCACCGCGCCTCCGGGGCTCCCAGATGGTTCGTTGATTCGAGGAACTCATGGAAGGTCCCGCCTTCATACGCGACCCGTCGTACCTGGGGGTTGGTCTGGGCATCCAGCGTACTGGTCGGGATGAGGAATGCAAGGGATGCGGTAATCCAGACCGTTTCCGGCGTGGCCAATTCGCCACCCAGGGCACGCGTATCCGCGACCAGCCAGTCCACGAACCTCGACGACTGCGCATTGCACGGGGGCGTCATGGCGCCAACAACCAACATTCCGGCAAGGAACGATGCCACCAGGGCCGCATGGGTTGTTGTTCGCATCGGTTCTATTCTCCTTCCACGACAATGGAACGACGGCCGAAGAGGGTGGACAGCCCCTGCATGACCTCCTGGTTGGGATCCACGACCATGGTACGGCTCAGGATACGGCGTGGCCGCGGATCGCGACCCGAAACAAGGTCGAAATAGAGCTTGCACTGTCCCCGTGCGTCCGCCAGCAGTGCTTCAAGCGCCTCGACCTGCTCCATCCTCAGATCATCGGCCGCGACGCGCACGATGAGTGACTTCACCATCTGTTCGCGCACCTTCCACATGGGTACAATGTCGTTGCAGATGATCTTTGAGGACCCGCCGCGCATTTCGACGGCGCCCCGGGCCAGGACAATGGAATCCACCTGCAGGTATTGCTGGATGCGGTCGTAGGTATTCGAGAAACAGACCACCTCGGCCTGCCCCGAATAATCTTCGAACTGACAGAACGCGAATGGCTTTCCATTGCGTGTCACACGATGCTGTACCTCCGTGATGATGCCGCAAAAGGTGTATTGGGGTCGACTGTTCCTTCCCGCAAAACTGTCCTCGACGGGAGGCTCCTTCTCTATGAGGTCCGGGATATCGGTAATCTGGTTCTTGGCAAACGCCCGGGCTTCCGGCCCGAAGGCCTCCAACGGGTGGCCGGAAACGTAGAAACCGATGGTTTCGCGCTCCTCCTTCAGCAGGCGTGCCTTCGGCCAAGGTGCAATGACGGGCAGGTTCGGTTCCATGCTGGCCGATCCGTCACCCCCGGGCTCGCCGAACAGGGACATGGTGCCCGATGCCGCATCGGCCTGGACCTGTTGGCCGTACATCATGGCCGTTTCCACCGCCTCCATGAGCTGCGCCCGATGGCCATCGAGCGCATCCATGGCACCCGCGCGGGCCAGGCTTTCAGCTGCCTTCCGGTTCACCGCTCGCAAATCCACCCTGCGCATGAAGTCGAACAGCGACTCGAACGGACCGTTGGCGGTGCGATCCTCCACGATGGCCTCGATGGCTCCAAGTCCAACGCCCTTGATGGCGCCGAGCCCGAACCGGATGGATCCGGAACTGACGGTAAAGCGGGCATTGCTGTCGTTGATGGAGGGGGGAAGCAGCTCCAGTCCCAGGTGACGCGCCTCCTCAAGCACAACGGACAGGCGCTTGGTGTCGTTCATTTCGTTGGTCATGGCCGCGGCCATGAACTCAGCCGGATAATGTGCCTTGAGCCACGCCGTCTGGTACGCCACAATGGAGTAGGCCGCTGCGTGGCTCTTGTTGAAGCCATACCCGGCGAACTTGGCCATGAGGTCGAATACCTCGTTGGCCGTCTTCTCGTCAACCTCCCGCTTGCCTGCTCCTTCTACGAAAATGGCCCGTTGGGTGACCATCTCCGACTCTTTCTTCTTGCCCATGGCGCGCCGCAGGATGTCGGCAGACCCAAGGGAATAGCCGCCCATCACCTGCGCCATCTGCATGACCTGCTCCTGGTACACGGGAATGCCGTACGTCGGCTCAAGGATCGGGATGAGCATCTCGTGTGGATAGGCGACATCCTCTGTGCCATGCTTACGGGCAATGTACATGGGGATGTTGTCCATGGGCCCCGGTCGGTACAGGGCGTTCATGGCAATCAGGTCGTTGATGGCCGTTGGCTTGAGCTTGCGCATCCATTCGCGCATGCCCGATGATTCAAACTGGAAGATGGCGACCGTATCGCCCCGCTGGAAGAGCTCATAGGTGAGCGGATCGTCCAGCGGGATCGCGTCCAGGTCCACGTCCACGTCGTGGTTGGCGCGGATCAAATCCAGTGCATCGTTGATGACCGTGAGCGTTTTCAGGCCCAGGAAGTCCATTTTCAGCAGCCCGAAGGACTCCACCCACTTGCCGTCGTACTGCGTGGTGACCACATCGTCGGCCCCGGCCTTGCCTTTTGCCACGGAAATGGGCACATAATCGCTTACATCACCGGGAGCAATGATGACGCCCGCTGCATGCACGCCCGTATGACGGGCCGAGCCTTCCAGTACCTTCGCGTAGTGCAGGAGTCGCCGGACCTGTTCGTCGTCCCCGTTCTGGAGTTCACGGAATTCCTTGACGTCCTCGAGCGCAGAGGTGAGGGAGGATTTCGGGCCTTCGGGAATGAGTTTGGCAATCCGGTCGGCTTCGGGAAGGGGAATCTGGAGCACCCGGGCCACGTCCCGGATGACGCTGCGTGCACCCATCGTACCGAATGTCACGATCTGGCACACGCTCTCGCGACCGTACTTCTTGACCACGTAATCGATGACTTTGCCCCGGCCCCGGTCATCGAAGTCGATATCGATATCGGGCATGGACACACGCTCCGGGTTCAGGAAGCGTTCGAACAGCAGGTCGTACTCGAGTGGGTCCACGTTCGTGATGCCCAGGCAATAGGCTACAATGGAGCCCGCCGCCGAGCCACGTCCAGGCCCCACGCTCACGTTCAATTCCCGGGCTGCCGTCGTGAAGTCCTGCACAATCAGGAAATAACCGGCATACCCCATTTCGGCGATGATGCCGAGTTCGTGGTCAATACGCTCGGTGACTTCCGACGGAAGTTCAGGATACCGGTCGCGGGCCCGTTCCATGACCAGGTCCCGCAGGTAGGCGTCCATGTCCGATGCATAGGCCTCCGGCAGCGGGAAGTGCGGCATGAGCAGCTGGCCCATGGGCAGGTCCAGGGAGCACTTGTCCGCAATGGATGTGGTGGTCTCCAAGGCCTTCCGGACGGTGGCATCGTCCACATCCCGCAGCGCGTGCTCCATTTCAGAGGCCGTTTTCAGGTAGAACTGGTCGTTCTCGAACCGCATCCGGTTCGGATCATAGAGGTCCTTTCCCGTCTGGAGGCAGAGCAGTACGTCCTGTGCTTCGGAATCCTCTTGCTGGACGTAGTGGACATCGTTCGTAGCCACGACCTCCACGTCGTATTCCTTGGCCCACCGCAACAGAACCTCGTTACACGTATGCTGGTCCGGAATATTGTGGTCCTGGATTTCGATGTAGTAGTCGTCCCCGAAGATGTCCAGGAACTGCTCGAACACCTTCTTCGCTTCCTGCTCTCCTTTCTTCAGGATCGTCTGAAGGACCTGTCCCTGGAGGCAGCACGTCGTGGCAATGAGGCCATCGGAGTGCGCTTTCAGTGTCTCAAGGTCAATCCGGGGCTTGTAGTAGTAGCCCTGCGTGAATGACAGGGAGGATAGTTTGATCAGATTCCTGTAGCCTACGTCATTCTTGGCCAGCAATACCTGGTGGTAGCGCACGCGGTCGCCCCGATCCTGCATGCCTGATGCCGTGACGTAGAATTCACAGCCTATGATGGGTTGGATGCCCGTCCGCTTCGCCGTGGTATAGAACTCAGGGACTCCGAACAGATTTCCGTGGTCCGTGATGGCTATGGCAGGCATTTCCAGTTCGTGGGCCCTGGAAATCAGATTCGAGATTTTCGCCGCTCCGTCCAGAAGTGAATACTGGGTGTGGCAATGGAGATGGCAGAACGGCGTCATGAAGGAGGCGTATTCGGATCAATTCGGGAGAGGGGAAATAAACGAATGCCAAGCGCCCGATCAATGAGAATCAGCGAGAAACCACATGAATTCGAACCCGCCCGACTCAGCGCACGACGTAATTTGCATTGATGCATTGGCGCAGGCCGATCTCATGTTCTGGAATCAGCTGTCAAGAGCCTTTGCACCCCGCCCCGGTGAGCCGCCTTTGTTGGCTCCTGCCATCCTGTTGGTGGGCAGCGGGGAACGCGCTGAGCGTGCAGTAGGCGATCCGTTGACCGGGCCACAGCGTGAGCGGGGCAGCCTGCAATTTCCGGTTGCGGCAGCGGCGGCGTTCGAGCGAAGCATTCGGGAGGAAAACAAGAAGGTCGTTTTCGAACTCACGGATGCCGGAATTCCGTCCGTCGGGTTCATCGCCGGCGACAGAAAAATGTTGATCCGGAACGGACCGGATGTGGACGTTGGCAACTGGCGTCTCGTAACGGAATCGGTAGCCAATGGGGTGCTGCCGGTCGTCTCGTCGATTGCCTCATCCGAGGGCGGATTCATGTCCGATTCGGACCCCGTGGAAGCAGCCCATGCACTGACCGGAAGCGGCCAAATCGGGGGGCGATTAATCCTTATGGTACAACGACTTGTACCTTCGCTTCGAGCGGCCCTTGAAACGGGTGAACCGGTGCCCCTGAGCACCCTTGTGGAAGAAGGCGGAATGCCAGCTTGGAGGGCCTCCATGTTGGATGGAAATGAGCTTGTCCACCACGTGGAGTGGCTGGGCCGAACAGCCCCCTGTGAACTCGCCTGACACAGGCCCTCTCAATAAAAACGGCTTCATTAAGGCAAAAATGCAGTTTTCAGCTTGACTCGCGTTGAGGGGTCATGTACTTTGCTGACAACAATCACGAGGGGCATATCAAATTCCTCGCTGAGCCAACGTATCACCCATGGAGGAAATCCAATGAGCAGATTTGCCGATCTCAAGAGCTTTGTTGATGGCCTTGAAGACGACTTCACGAAATTCTACGACAAGGGCAACAAAGCCGCCGGCACCCGTGTCCGCAAGGCCATGCAGGACATCAAGTCCATGGCGCAGGATATCCGCGTGGAAGTTCAGAACAAGAAGAACGACTAATCCCGTTTTCCTGTTATGGATTCAAGAGGCCGCACCTTTCGGTGCGGCCTCTTCTTATTTTGTGCATACCGTTACGTGATCTCCAGACAGTAATTTCTCCCCATGAAGGGCCTTCATACAGTATTTCCAGTCGTTTTCACGACCATCCTGTCCGTCCTTGCCGTTCCGGCGTCCCATGCGCAGGATGCTGCTCCCGACTCCATCCAGACCTGGAAGAAGGAACTGACCGGCAAGCTGTCCGGAACGCAAGCCGGTTTCCAGAACTGGGCCGAGGGTGGTGTCAATACGCTGGCCTGGTCCATGGGACTCGACGGCCGCGCTGAACGGGAGGATGGTGCATGGACGCAACGGCACACCATTCGCCTGTCCTATGGCCTGGTGAAGCAGGACACGCTCGATTTCCGGAAAGCGGAGGACCTCATCCGGCTCACGTCCACCTTCAACTATGCAGGTGATGGGTTCCTGAACCGGTTCCAGCCGACAGCGGCCGTCGGAATCCGGTCGCAGTTTCGTCCTGGATACAATTTCGAAAAGAACCCGCTGGGCGACGGCCGCACGCCTCCGGTGAAGGTATCGGACTTCCTGTCGCCGGGTACGTTCACACAAAGCATCGGTATGAGCTATCAGCACAGTGAGTCGTTCCGGCAGCGCCTCGGTATCGGTGCCAAGGAGACCGTTGTCCTGATTAAAGAGTTGAGACCGTTGTATGGGGTCTCCTCCGACAAGTCCATCCGGTTCGAGTTGGGTATTGAAGCATTCTCCGAATTCGACAAGGAGATCTTCACGAATGTGCATTACACGTCGACGCTGGGTCTGTTTGCGGCCTTCAATAAGCCCGATGCACCTGACTTCCTGTGGGAAAACCTGGTGACCATGAAGGTCAACTCCTGGCTTCAGGTCAATTTCGAGTGGGTCCTTCTCTACGATGAAGATGTGACGTCGCTGGTCCAGGTCAAAGAAGTCGCGACGGTCGGCATCGTCTACCACATCCTCTGATGCGCGGGTGGCGACCACAGCCGGAGTGGATCGTCTATGTGGCGGTCGGCGTGCTGCTGTGGTTCGTCCCGTTGTTCGACCGGCTGCATGTTGAGAGTGCTGCCGTGGTGGCCACGGTGGCCTTCTTCACCGCCGGGCTTCGTCGGCTCTCGGGCGCGCGGCTGCCTCATCAACTTGCTGCACCCTTCCTGGCATGCTGCCTGCTGACCTTGTCAGCATTGTGGGCGCCGAATTGTGACTGGTTGCGGGGCGCCGGCTTCTTCGTGCTGTTCGTTCCGGTGTCGGTGGTGTTTGCGTTTTCGGTGGCAGACTGTGCAGAAGCGTGGTGCCGGCGCCCCAAACTCTGGTTCGTGGCGACCGGGCTGTTCGTTTTGCTGGCCGGGCCACTGTATGATATCGGGTGGCACCCTCAGTTCTACACGTACAACCATATTTTCGGGGGCGTATTGGGCCCGATTTACGACGAGGAACTGGTGGTCCGACCGGGGTTGTTCGTGTTCAGGGGCGTGACCCTTTTGTGGGCAGGCGTGCTTTGGAGCGCCGCCCGCCGGAAATGGGCCCTGACCATTCCCGGCGTCGTCGTATTGGCGGCGGCCTACGCCTTTTCGGGTCCTTTGGGTTTCAATACCCCAGCCGCGTGGCTTGAATCCACGTACTCCGGCCATGAACGGACGGCGCACTTCGACATCCATTACGACGCGGACGCGGTCGACGACGCGGTGCTCATCCGGCTGATGGATGACCATGAGTGGCACTACGAACGACTGAGACGCCTGACCGGCGTGGAGCCCACGGAGCGGGTCATCTCGTACGTGAACGGATCGACCGATGCGCGCGCCCGCCGGACGGGCGCGCGCTACACAAGCGTGGCCCCGGTTTGGCTTTCCCGCCCTCAGATGCACCTGTCGTTGTCATCGATCCAGTCCGTGCTGTCCCACGAAATGGCCCACGTGTTCTCACGCGAATTCGGTACCCGTCTCGTGAGAGCATCCCCGTTGGTCGGGCTCGTTGAAGGATTCGCTGTAGCCGTAGAGGCTCCGGACGGGACGGTGCCGCCGACCGATCAGGTGGCCGCAGCGTGGTCCGGACACGTGGACGAGGCAGCCGAACGGATGCGCATGTCACTGTCTCCCAACGGTTTCTGGGGTGGAAGAGGGGCGGTGTCGTACACTACCACCGGCGCCTTCGTGGCGTACCTGCTGGACCGGTATGGAATGGAACCGTTCCGTTTGGCGTATGCCACCGGCCGGCTGGAGTATGCATACGGGCAACCTGTTGACAGCCTGACCGCGGGTTGGGCCGCCCACCTGGCGGGGCTCGAGATGCTCTCGGTCGATGCCGGTGCCCGCGCCCGGGCACGGTTTTCGGTGCCGTCGCTGTTCGAGCGCGTGTGTCCGCACTACGTGCCGCCGCGTGTAACACGCTACCGCAAGGCGATTGAGGACGACGACCGGCCAGCCATGGAGCATTTGGTAGCCGACGAACCCGACTTTTTTCCGGCCTGGCAGGCGTTGGCTGCCTTCCAGTTGCCCGATGAGCCCGACGCAGCCCGGCATTCGCTGGACCAGGTGCCCCGGGAAGCCCGGACGGATTCCTGGCGGCTCCTCATGGCGCACGTGCAGGCCCTCACCGGTCGTCCCGACTCAGCCCGTGCGGCGTATTCGGACCTGTCCAGCCGGACGCCGGTATCGGCGCGCATCATGCGATTGCGTCTTGCCGCATGGACGGAAGCCGTGGCGGAGGGACAAGCACCTGACGTGGCACTGTTTACCGAGCCCCATGCATCGGCCCGGACCCGATTGGAAGCATTGGGCGATGCAGGAAGGACGTGTGGTGCCGGCGAGGCTGTTCTGAGCCGCGGAATGTGCGCCGAAATGGACCGTATGAGGGATTACTGGGCCATGCGATCGGCCTATGATGCCGGGGACCTTGCCACAGCGGATTCCGTTGGACAGGTGGTGCGAGTCAGCAGTCTGGCCGTGGGTGACAAGGATCTTGTTCGCCTGATGGACGACTGGCTGGCGCGCATTGCCTGGTCATATACCCAAGCCCGCCAACCATGATGCGAACCGTTTTCCCTCTACCCATGTTGGCGACGTTGTTGGTGCCCGTGATGTGCCTGTCCCTGGCCTGCGCCGGCGCGGACGAGGCCCGTGATGGCTCGGCGGATGGCGGAAGGTCGGGCCATGCCGGACCGGGCGCCTCCGGTGGAATGAACCTGGCGGTCGATGCGGAAGCGATTGGGACCGTCCAATTGCATGCCCGCGGCGATGAAACAGCCCTGCCGGTGGCCCGATTGGGGTCCAAGGGGACGTTGCGTCTCGCATTTGACCTCGTGGAAGCCAATGGCAGGCCACTGTCCGTCTGGTTTTACCACGCTGACCGAACGTGGCGCCGGGATCTGTTTCCAGCCGAATACATGGGCCGATTCCAGAATGACTCCGTTCTCGATTACCGACCGTCGAACGGCACGCTGGTGCCGTACACCCACTACGAGTATGCGTTTCCGAACGAGGCCATCGAGTTCACGATAAGCGGAAATTACATTGTGCGGGTGACGGAGCAGGGCCTGGAGGATGATGTGCTGTTCGAACGGGCGTTCTTCATGTCGGAGGACGAGATGACCGTAGACATGCGTCTGGACAATGTGTTGCTCATTGGAGCACCATTCCAGGGGGTGCAGCCGTTCATCAGTTTCCGGCCTGACGATCCGGCGGTGAGCCCTTTCGATTACTCGGTCTGTTTTGTCCGCAACCACCTGTTTGAAGCGCCGCGATGCGCTGACGGACCGTCGTTGGCCCAAAACCCAACGCTCCTTTTCTACCTGGAGCAGACCAATGCGTTCGTGCCGACCGACCCGACGTTCTACCTGCACCTTGGTGATATCCGCACGGGCGGTCGCATTGAACGCGTCAGTCAGTCGCAGACGCCGTGGCACGTGTGGTTGGAGCCAGACCAGGCGCAGTTTCCGGGTTCTTACCCGGCTCCGTTCCTGAACGGACAACCGGTGTTGCAGCGCTCGGTGCCCGGCGTAGCCGAGCCATCATTCGGAGCAGAATATGTTGACGTCACATTCCGGTTCATTCCCATCGCCTCCGTGCCGGCCCAGGGCGGTGTCCGCCTGAGTGGTACGTTCACCGGGTGGCATCCGTCATCGCCCATGGAGTGGAACGCCGAGGAGGGGTGGTACGAACTGACGGTACCGGTAAAGCAGGGGCAACATGAATATGTGTATTCCAGTCCCGACCCTCGATTGCAACGGGCGCTGTCGACCGGGCAGGCACAATTCCAGAACCGGTACACCACATTTGTCTACCTGGATGATATTCGCCGCCAGACCGACCGATTGCTGGCCGTCAAGGGTTCACTTTTGCCCTGATCCGGGTGGATGCAGACTGCCCTGTGCCCTACTTTTCACGGCACAATCCAACCATCCCGGTTCTGTTCCATGCGTTCCTTGTTGCTCCTCCTGTCCATCAGCCTCGTTACGGGCTGCGTCGGTCCCCGCACGTCGACCACGCCGGCTACGAAGACTGCTGCTGAGGCATCCACCACGTCCAAAGACAATGACGGCCCAAAAGCTTTCAAAGACGTCATCAAAGACGATTTCGAGAAGGATGAAGGGGTTTTCACGGTGTATACGGACGAGCAGAAGAGGTACTACGAGATCCCCGATGAGCAGATTGGTCGGGAATTCCTGCTCGTGACCCGGATTGCGAAGACAGCCGAGAACCTTGGGTACGGAGGCCAGAAGGCCAACACGCAGGTCATTCGCTGGGAACGAAACGGTGACAAGATGCTGCTGCGGGTGGTGGGTTATGAAAACCAGGCCGATGAGGAGGATCCCATTTTCCAGGCCGTTCGGAACTCCAACCTGGAGCCTATCCTTCGGGCGTTCGACGTGGCCGCCTACAACGCCGATACGACGGGCGTCATCATCGATGTCACAGATCTGTACCTGGACGATGTGCCCGCCCTTGGACTGCCTGCCTCCAGGCGTTCAGCCTTGCAGGTGCGCCGATTGGACAAGGCGCGCTCCTACATTGCCTCGGTGAAGAGTTTTCCGGAGAACGTCGAGGTGCGGCACGTGCTGACGTATGAGGCTGCCCAGGCACCATCCAACAGTTCGACCAATACCATTACCGTCGAAATGGCCCAATCCATGGTCCTGCTGCCGGCCGAGCCCATGGAGCCGCGGCTGTGCGACGATCGGGTGGGCTTGTTTTCCGTCCGGTTCACACGGTACTCGAGCGAGCAGCAGAAAGTGGAATCACGCTGCTATGTGACGCGCTGGAAGCTGGAACCCAGCGATCCCGAAGCCTACGCACGCGGTGAACTGGTAGAACCGGTGGAGCCCATTGTCTACTACATCGATGCCAACACGCCTGAAAAATGGCGCGCCGCCCTCATGCAGGGCGTCGTGGATTGGCAGCCAGCCTTCGAGGCAGCCGGCTTCAAGAATGCCATCCTGGCCCGTATGGCACCCACGCCGGAAGAAGATCCGGAGTTCAGTCCGGAAGACGCGCGGTACTCGGTCATCCGGTATTTCGCATCGCCCATCCAGAATGCATCGGGGCCGCACGTCCACGATCCGCGCTCCGGTCAGATCCTGGAAAGCGACATCAACTGGTACCACAACGTCATGCAGCTGCTGCGGAACTGGTACTTCATCCAGACGGCCGCGGTGAACCCGTCCGCACAGGGTGCCACCTTCGAAGACGATGTCATGGCAGAGTTGGTCCGTTTCGTATCGGCCCATGAGGTTGGCCACACGCTCGGATTCCAGCACAATATGGGCTCGTCCTATGCCTACAGCATTGAACAGCTCCGTGACCCCGTTTTCACGTCCACGCACGGCACGGCTCCGTCCATCATGGATTATGCCCGCTTCAACTACGTGGCGCAGCCAGAAGACGGCGTCACGCAAGTCGGCCCCATGGTTGGCGAGTACGACAAGTGGGCATCGAAGTGGACCTATACCTGGTTTCCCGGGAACGCCACTCCCGAGGAAAACCACCTCGTGTTGAATGAATGGGTGAAAGAGCGGGCCGGCGACTACCGGTTCTGGTTCGGACGCAGCGTGACGGGCGATCCCCGGAGCCAGACCGAAAACATTTCGAATGACGAAATGGAAGCCTCACGCCTGGGCATCCTGAACCTGCAGCGCATCCTGGACCGTCTGGTGGAATGGTCGTCCGAAGAAGGTCAGGATTTCGATGAGCTGACCGACCTCTACAACAATGTGGGCAGTCAGTACAACCGGTATATCGGGCACGTGGTGAAGAACGTGGGAGGCATGTACGAGACGCTGAAGACGTCCGACCAGGAGGGCTCCGTGTACGAACCCGTTCCCGAAGCGCGCCAGAAGCGGGCGGTGACGTGGGTCGCCGATCAGGTCTTCACGACGCCGACGTGGCTCATCCGGGAAGACATCCTCCAGCGCGTGGAATCGGTGGGCACCGTAAACCGCATCCGAGGTTATCAGACGTCGGCCCTGAACCAGTTGCTGGATCCCCAGCGACTGGCCCGGCTCATCGAGATCGAAAACAGGTTCGGAGAGGCGTCGGCCTACACCGTTCCTGAACTCATGTCTGACCTGAGAGGGGCGCTGTTCAGCGAATTGCGTGCCGGGCAGGCCGTGGATGGCTACCGTCGGAACGTCCAGAAAGCCTACGTATCACGCCTTGAGGACATCCTGAACCTGTCCAATTTCAATGCGACCGGGTTCTTTGCTACCAACGGATTCACGTCGTTGCGGCCCGATGAATCGGATCTGAAAACGTATGCCCGCATGGAGCTGGAGCTGTTGCGGCCCATGCTGGTACGGGCAGAGCAGCGCGTAGCCGATGCCGTGACCAAGGCGCACCTCCGGGACCTGACTGCGCGCGTGGACCATCTGCTTGATGGCGACGAGTGAAGTACCTGCTGGCGGTCATCGTCCTTTTGTCGATGGCGGTCTGGTTCAGTGCATCGGCGGTCGTTCCTCAGCTGACGGCCGAGTGGCATCTCAGCGCGTCGTTGCAGGCGTGGATGACCATGTCCGTGCAGGTGGGATTTGTTGTGGGGGCGCTGGGCGGCGCGGTGCTCAATATCGCGGACCGGTGGCCAGCGCCCCGTGTCATGGGCGTCAGTGCATTCCTCGGCGCCGTGGTTACCGCGGCCATTGCGTTGTGGGCTGATGGGCCCGATCAGGCCATACCGCTTCGTGTCCTGACGGGCGTTGCCATGGCGGGTGTGTACCCTCCCGGAATGAAAGTGATGGCCAGCCTGTGCCGGGAAAACCGAGGAGCATGCATCGGGCTGCTCGTGGGTGCGCTGACCGTTGGATCGGGCGTGCCGCACGTGTTGAACGCATTCAGCGGGCTTCCCACGTGGCGAACCGTCCTGCTGGTCACGGCGGCGCTGTCGGTGGTTGCCGGTGTGCTGAGCTTCGCGTTCCTCCGCATGGGACCGTATGTCGTGGCGGCGGCGGAATTCCATCCGCGACACGCACTCCAAGGCTTCACCCGCCGCCGCGCCCGCGCCGCGAACATCGGCTACTTCGGGCACATGTGGGAACTGTATGCCATGTGGGCGTGGGTGCCTGTAATGCTTGTGGCTTCCTGGCAGGACGCTGGTTGGAGCGTGAGCGGAGCTCGGCTGGCAGCCTTTGGCATGTTCCTGACCGGTGGTGTGGCGTGCGTCCTGGCCGGGCGGAAGGCCGACGTCTGGGGACGGCTGCGGGTCACGTCCTGGTCACTGGGCATCTCGGGTGCCTGTTGCCTGGGCGTTGGCCTGCTGTTCCAGTATCCGGCTGCCCTGACCGCGGTCTGCCTTGTGTGGGGCTTCTTTGTCATCGCCGACAGCGCCCAGTTCAGCGCCCTGGTCTCGGAGGAAACTGACCCCGAGTTCGTGGGCACGACGCTCCAGGTCCAGACCAGCGTGGGATTCCTGATCACCCTGGTCTCGCTGCAGCTGGTTCCGATGATGATCGAATGGGTCGGATTCCGCTGGGCATTTGCGGTGCTGGCGCTGGGTCCCATGGTTGCCCTTGCATTCAACATTCCGGAAATGAAGCGTCAACAGAGGGAACAGCCTTCTATATCGCAATGAGCACAAAGGCGCTCCAGATGGCCGGGTCGGCGAGGGGCGACGCCTCCCGCAGGAACGAGACCTTTGTATGCGCAAGGGCGGTTTCCGGGTCGTCACCGGCCACGATGTAGGCGTAGAACCGGACCATGAATTCTGTCGTGGCGACATCGTCCACCGGCCAGTTGGAGACCAACGCGCGGCTGGCCCCGGACAGCCCCATGGCAATCCCGAAGTCGAATGCTGCCGACAGACCTCCCGTCCGACGGGCCGTTGAACACGAACTCAGGACCAGCAGGCCTGTCGGTATATCCAGCCGGGCCAGTTCGGCGGGGCGCAATACGCCATCGGTCATGCCTGTGCGGGACCGGGCGAACAGGATACCCGAATCGTGGGGTGTCGTAGAGTTGAAGTAGCTGTGCGTAGCAACGTGCAAGATGTCTGTGGGCCGTGCGGCCTCCCGGGCGAACATCCCCTCGGTGGCATCACGGATGTATCGGGTGTCCGTCCTCCCGGACCGTCCCAGTACATCCCGCAGGGCATCCGTTTCGGTGCGTACACCGGGCAGCGGACTCCGGCGCAGGCCGGCATGTATGGACTCGGGCCCACGCTGCGACGACACTCCCGGAAGGGCAGGCATTGTTGGATCGGGAAAGGTGACATCCAATACCGTGGCGCGCAGCGTCCCATCCCTGGCAAACACCGGTGTGTCCAGCCATGCCGCGGATGTATGGGCATAGCTCACCGTCTTCCGCTCCACCAGGTAGGTCAGTTGGTGAGCCGGTCCGCCAACGGTCAGTACCTCGAACGGAATATCGTACAGTCCTTCATCGGGAGACACGACGATCGGGCCATCGCCCAGCAACTGCTGAATGGGAGTCAGCAGCATGGCGCCTGCCCGCCGCGCCGCGTGTTCCTTCACGGCTCGGGTGCCGCTTTGGAGCGCCCTGCGGAGCGAATCCACAACCGTCGTGACCTCGGGCTCCGGACCAAGCGTCACCAGACGTGAGGAATCTGCGGTAACGACCAGCGCATGCACGGACGAAGGCGACCCTCCGACGAAATAGTTTACATAGGACCCACCCGTCCTGCGGGCCCATTCCATGGTCGCAATGCGCGTGTCATCGTGTCCGGAAGACATCGCCTGTGCGGTGCGGGGCTCCGCATCTTCGTGTAGCGAACGGGATCGTTCGAATTCCAATTGCATCCGCACCCGCTCCGCAATCAATTGCGCCACATCATCGTCCCGTGACCTGGCACTCGACTCCGCCGCAGCCAGTGCCGATTCAACATTGATGAGCTGCTCCAACGTGGGCACCACGGCTTCCTGGTTCCGGGCAACGCGTCGGACGAACAGGCCCTTACGGGCCTCCACCGCATGCCAGGCCAGCGCAACGTGGCCGTCAACGATGGCCCGGTCGGTCATTCCCTTGTACAAGGCGAGCGCCGTGTTGTACCACAGGCGATCGAACTTCAGCGACCAGGAGCCGGATTGGAGTCGCTCGGCCGTGGATGCGGCCAATGCAATCCGGTCCATGGACGTGGCCGATGGAATGGCCAGCCACAACCGGTTCGCTTCCAGCCACTCCCGGATACTCTCTTCGACAGGCGGATCCGTAGCCAGCGTGGAGTCCGATACCGGCGACCAGGGACAATGACGGACACACTCGTCGACCCACTGCAGCAAGGGCAGAGCCCGGTCCGGCTCCCGGTTGTCGATATGGTACCGTGCCAGGGCATTTGCCAGACGGAACGAGACCGGGTGCCCGGCCAGTCTGGACGATTCATAGGCCCGCTCGAGGACCTCTGCAGCCGCTGCCTGCCTGCCGGACTGCATGAGCAGGGCTGCCCGGTCTGCTTCGAACGACCACAACCCCGGCGTATTCACAAGGCCATGGCGGCCCGCAATGTGCAGGGTCTCATGTGCCATGTCGCGGGACTGGTCCAGGCTGTCCAGGCGCATGTACGTGGCGGTCAGGTTTGCCACCGTATTGATGAGGGTGGCACTGCTGTCCCCGAAAACGGCCTTCTTGATGGCCAACGCCTGGTTCAGTACGTTCGTTGCTTCGGCGTGCCGGTCCAATCGCATGAGCGCCAGGCCGATGTTGTTCAGGGAGTACGCGTACTCGGGATCGAACTCGCCGGCCGTTCTCCGCCAGATCTCGGCCGCCCGCTGATGGAAGTACAGTGCCTTTTCGTGCTCGCCGATGGAGTGGTATACATTTCCCAGGTTGCCGATGGACCCGCCGGTTTTAGGGTGCTCGGGACCCAGCAGCGCAACGCGCTCCGCATGGACGTGCTGATGCATGCGCAAGGCCTCCGTGGAGCGACCGGTCCGGTAGTACACGTTTCCCATGTTGTTACGGGTGTTCAGGGCCAGGTACGCAGACATGCGCCCGGATGCGGGCAATACGTCCAAAGCCTGCGCATAGCGTTCCAGGGACCGTACGTACCGTGCGCTGGCGTGGTCGTGATAGCCAAGCGAGTGCCACCCGTACCCCGCAATCTCGGAAGGACCGGAGGGCAGGGCCAGCAGCGCACGATGGCAGGCTTCTGCAAACGGTGCGGCATCGTCATAGCGCCCGCTTCGCACCTCGATTTCAAGCAGCCCGCAACCCCGCACCACAGCGTACGCCGTTCCATCGGGGCCGGGCAGCCTGGCGAAATACATCCGTGCTTCGGCATACCGCTGCTGTGCTACGTACGAGAGGCCCACCAGGAGGGCTTCGAGAGGGTGGGGATGCCCTGCGTGTTCCGTCTTGATGACCTCCGCGTAGTCGGCCGCCAGATAGGCCGACTCCAGGTCCGGGGTTCGGGCGCACTGGCGGTGTACCAGGGCCCACGTGCCGAATACGGCCAATACAACCAGGAAAGGTGTCCGTAACACGGTGGCGGGTGGGAGGGTGGAACGTTCAATCCACCAGAAGACACGGCGTTCTGCCCGGCATAACCTCGGGAGGTGCGGGAACTGCCTGCAACCGCGCCGGACCTACCAGCGCACGTTCAACCGCACATTCACCAGGCGGGGTGTAAGCCGCGTGGGGATGCGCTGCCAGATGCCTTCCGCATCGGGTACCCACGAGTAGGACACCGTGTTGGTCATATCGAACAGATTCAGGATCTCGGCGGTCAATTCGATGGACAATCGTGACCCGGTCACCTCCGGTGGAATTTCCTTCGATGCACCGATGTCGAACCGGAAAAAGCGTGGGAAACGGGCAGAAAACCGGTCGCCGGGTGCCTGCGTCACAATATTACCCACTTCCGGACCCGGGACCGGCGGCGTGTAGGGCAGTCCCGAACCGTACAGCGTCCGCATATGGATTTTCCAGGTTGGATCGCTGGGGATGTAATCCTGCACGAAAACCGATACCGTATGTCGCTGGTCGGTCGGCCGGGCAACGACCCCGTCATTGCGCGCTGTCGTGAATGCATCGTCAAACTCTTCCCGCGCGACCAGATAGCTGTAGTTCACCCAGCTTTCCAGCCCCGGCACCAGTTCGCCGCGGATCTGCAGGTCCATCCCGAAGTGCCGACCGCGGGCGTCATTTTCGCCGGAGTACAATACGCGGACATTTTCGACATCGTACGAAATGAGATGGTCAATCCGCTTGTAGTAGAGCTCTCCGCGCAGATAAAGCCGCTTCCTGGGCACGAAGTACTCGGCGCCAAGGATGCCCTGTGCCGACCGTTGTGATTTCAGATTCCGGTTCAGCGCGCCCAGAATGCTCTCGCCGACCTCCGGCTTGCCGCGCAGTTCACGGTAGGTGGGCGCCTGGTAATACACGCCGGCCGACCCGAACCATGAGACGGTGGGCGTGTGCCGAAGGCTGAACGACACGCGTGGTGACACCGTCCATTCCCCGGTGAACGAGTAGTAGTCCACGCGCGTGCCGCCCGTGGCCGTCAGCCGGCCCGGATCGGAGCGGTTGACATCGACCGTATGCTGGGCGTGGAACGATGCCTGCCACGCCGAGAAGGAGGCCGCGTCCCGTATGGAGTCGGCCACGATGCGCACGACATCGCCGTTCAGTCCGCGTCCGACGACGACGCTCTTTTCATTTATCCGGTCCTGGAACTCCATGCGGCGCAGCGACCAACCGACTTCGGAAGCATTGCTCACATGCGTCCGCATGATGCGCCCCTGGGCCGTCACGGCTCGCACGGCCACCCGGTTGTCCGCGAAGTCCTCCTGACGACTGGTACCCGTCGGGAAGAGGCCGTCGCCGTCCTGCGGATTGTCGGAGCTGGGGTCCACCGCAAACAGGAGCGCCGTTCCCGACAGGTCCAGCTCCTCCGTTTCCTCCGTGTCGTACAGGCTCATGTCGTGCTCTGCTCGCAGGGTGGACGAGAATCGGTTGGACAGGCGCACGCCGAGGAACGACGTGTCGTAGCCGTCGATTTCCAGGTTGTCGTCATCGAAACGGACCCAGAGCGACTGCAGGTTCGAGGGTGCCAGGGCTTCGTTCTGCGACAGCGTACCAAAGAAGGTCTTGCGAGCGTTCGGATCGAGCTCGAATGTGTGCGAGGCCAGCATTCCGAGCACCTCCAGTTCATGCCCGTTCGCAATCGTGTAGCCCGCGTACCCCTGTGCGTCCAGATAACGCGGCTGGTATTCGCCCTTCAACTCCTGGGTCTGGAAAAACCGTCTCGCCTGCGCCGCCCGCACCGATCCAGCAAGGCCCAATCGTCCACCGAGCAGGGCCCCGGAGCCGGTGACACCATAATCGAGGAGCGATGCATAGGCCGAGACGCGGGCCGGATCGCCAGACCGCTGGGGCCGCACGTATTGCACGTCTACCGCGGAGGACAACTTGCCGCCGTAGCGGGACGGGAAGCCGCCGGTATAGAGGGTAATGCGCTCCGCCAGGTCGGCGTTGACGAGCGACAGGCCTTCCTGCTCGCCGGTCCGGGGGCGGAATGGCAGGAAAATCTCGAAACCGTTGATGAAGAACAGATTCTCGTTGAAGCCCCCGCCGCGCACCGAATACTGATTCGACAGCTCGTTGTTGGCCGATACCCCGGGCAGTACACGCAGCGCCCGCAGGGCATCGCGCACCGGAACGGGAATATTGGAGACAGTTTCGGGTGTGATTTCAAAGACGCCTGCTTCGAGCGGCGCCCGGGCTTCGACCGTAACCTCATCCATTTCGAAGGTGGAGGGGGCGAGCGCCAGCGAGCCCCTCAACACCCGTCCGGGACGCACGTCCACGGTATCGAATTGCGTAACGAATCCGATGGCGCTGTATCGGAGCACAAACCGCCCCATTGGCAGCTTCAGCTCATAGCGACCATCGGTATCGGTGGCCGTGCCGAAGTCCGTGCCATGCACCACCACCGAAGCACCCGGAATCGGAAACCCCGAATCGGCTTCAGAAACGGTTCCAGCGACGGCTCCCCATTCCTGCGCCAGCGCGCGACCGGGCATCAACAGGATAAACGCGCATACGATGGCGATCGGGACGGCACACAGTGGTGCGCTCGGAAGAACAGGTCGGGCCATCGGTGGGCTCACATCGCTGGTTCGGGAGAGAAAACGTGTCCGTAACGGGTGGGCGATGGGCAAGCGGCATTTGTTCGGTCACTGAGACGACCGCCCGTCCGGCTACGTTCCCAACAGATACTGCAGCGGCAGGTGCATGCGCCGCCGCCAAGCGGCAACAGAGTGGTCGTGGCCTTGGAATACATGCGATGTAAACGGTACACCAAGTGTGCGCAGGAGCACATCCACGTCCTTTTGGTATGCTTCGTACGATGCATCGGCCCCGTCGGTACCATGATCAAAATAGATCCGGTTCGCGCCTTCGAAGGGCAATTCCGCCGCCATCCAATTCACCATGTAGTCGCCCATGAGCGGCCAGTGCGTGGACAGGGCTGCGCCTGCGCCGAACACGTCGGGTCGCTTCACGACGGCATATACGCTCATGAGCCCGCCCATCGATGCACCCATGATGAACGTATTCGAAGGGCCCGCCGCTGTGGCATACCGCGCGCTGATCCATGGCATGAGCTCATCGGTCAGGAAGCGCAGGTACTCATTTCCAAGGAGCGGCTCCGATGCCGGAATCCCCGGTCCGTTCTCGAGTTGCCAACGGGCCTCCGCCAGCGTATCGGGCGGAAAATAGTCGGTCATGACATCTTCCGGAGCCAGTTCCAGGATGCGCAGCGCCGACGGACGCACCGCTACCAGAATCGCCGGCTTGATGGCCCCCCGCTCCAGCAGCGCCGGCATGACGTGATCGGCCCCCATGAATCCATCCTGGAAGTAGACAACGGGGTAGCGCGTGGCACTCGTGGAATCGTACCCCGGGGGCAGCCACACCAGCACGTCGCGCGGCTCAATGTTGGTCGATGCAAAGGCCGGAAAGACCTGGACATCCGGCGCATCGCCCACGGGCGGTTCCGGCAGGATGGGCACCCGGGCGTACGCAAACTCGGACGATGCACCGGCCGGCGCGGCGTCGCCTGCCGCCGCGGATCCGGCGCTGTCCCCACCGCCCGTGTCCCTACCGCACCCGGACAGAACGAAGAACGCCAGGATGATGGCCCCCAGCACGAGAGGATTACGGTGCCGCCTCATGCGTTCAGATGCAGTTTCATGCCGTGGTGGCTGGCCGTGAACCCGAGGTCCTGGTAGAACGCGAGGGCTTCCGGACGGCGGATGTCGGTCGTGAGCTGGACCATCACACAGCCCCGAGAGCGGGCGCGGCCAATGGCGTGTGCCACGAGCTGACGCCCCAATCCGCGCCCGCGCACACCCTCTGCGACACGGACCCCTTCGATCTGGGCGCGCAGGCCGCCGGTATACGTCAAATTCGGCAGGAACGAGAGCTGCAAACACGCGACGACCAGATCTTCGACCTCCACGACCAGCAATACATGATTCGGATCGGCGTCGATGGCCTCGAATGCCTGAACGTACGCCTGGCCCTCGGCCGCCCGGTCATCTTCCCGTACCACACCCAGGGGATCGTTGCGGAGCAGGGCCACGATGGTGGCGAGGTCGCGACGGTCGGCTTCGCGAATCATGATCCTAGTACGCGCGGGCGAACAGAACGCGGCCCTTCGATGGAGCGCCCGAGACGGGGTCCGTGCCCGGCGTGTCCGTGTCGTCGTAGTAGCCGGGGAGGGGGATGCAGCGGATGGTCGCCTTCGTCTCTTCCTTGATTTTCAGCTCGGTCTCGGCCGTACCGTCCCAATGCATGCGGATGAATCCGCCCTTTTCATCGAGCGTTGTCTTGAAATCGTCGTACGTGTCCACGACGTGCGTGTTTTCTTCCCGGAATGCCAGGGCGCGGTCGTACAGCCCCTGCTGGATTTCCTCCAGAAGTCCGGTAATGACCGACGCCAGACCCTCGCGGGCCGTTGACTGTTTGTCCCTGGTATCGCGTCGCGCCAGTTCCACGGTGCCGTTTGCCACATCGCGCGGGCCGATGGCAATCCGGAGCGGTACACCCTGCACCTCGTACTCATTGAACTTCCATCCCGGTCGGAAACCGTCGCGGTCATCCACCTTGATGCGGACACCGGCAGCTTTGAGTTCTTTTTCGATTTCGCGGGCGGCCGCCATGACCTGCTCGCGCTCTTCATCCTTCCGGTAAATGGGTACCAGTGCTACCTGCGTGGGGGCCAGACGGGGAGGCACAATGAGACCCTGGTCGTCAGAGTGCACCATGATGAGGGCGCCGATGAGCCGCGTCGAAACGCCCCACGACGTTGCCCAGACATGCTCCAGTTCGTTGTCCTTGTTCTGGAACGTGCAATTGAAGGCCTTGGCGAAATTCTGTCCGAGGAAGTGGCTGGTACCCGCCTGCAGCGCCTTGCAATCCTGCATGAGCGCTTCGATGCAGTACGTATCGACAGCGCCGGCAAACCGTTCGGCCGCCGTCTTGACGCCCTTCACGACCGGCATGGCCATCCATTCCTCTGCGAATGTGGCATAGACATCGAGCATCTGCCGCGTTTCCTGCACGGCTTCGTCCTTCGTGGCGTGGGCCGTGTGCCCTTCCTGCCAGAGGAACTCCATGGTGCGCAGGAACAGGCGCGTGCGCATTTCCCACCGGACGACGTTGGCCCACTGGTTGTATTTCAGGGGGAGGTCGCGCCAGGACTGGATCCACTTCGCGTACGTGTCCCACATGATGGTCTCGGACGTAGGCCGCACGATCAGATTCTCCTCGAGCTTGGAATCCGGATCGGCAATGAGGCCCAGCTCCGGATCCACCTTCAGCCGGGAGTGGGTCACGACCGCGCATTCCTTTGCAAAACCCTCCACGTGCTCAGCCTCCCGGGCCAGGAACGACTGGGGGATGAACAGCGGGAAGTACACGTTCTCATGGCCCGTCTCCTTGAACATGTCGTCGAGGGCTGCCTGCATGTTCTCCCACAGCGCGTAGCCGGTGGGCCGGATGATCATGCAACCACGGACAGGGGAGTAGTCCGCCAGCTTGGCATGCTTGACCACATCCAGGTACCACTGGGAGTAATCGGTTTCGCGGGGCGTGATAGCGTCAGCCATAGTGTACAGGGAGTGGGGTCAATCGCGGACAGTTATTCAGGATGGACAGCTATATACGGCCGTTTTTGGCCAATCACCGTCTTTGGTCCGGTATTTGCCCTACTTTTCACCGAAACAAATACGCGCAGGGGACCTACACTACCTGACCAGGGTCGCACGTTCCTGAAACAACGCCACCACGATGATGCCTACGAGACTCCCGCTCTTCGAATCCGCTTTCCTGCCCATCCTGCTCATTGCCGTTTTCGGCCTGACCGGGTGTTACACACAGATTGCGGCGCTTGAACCCCTGAATGGAGGGTTGACCCGTGTCGAAGCGGATTACGAGGATGACGGCGATGTCGTTGTCCGCAAGTTCTACGAAGACGGCACCGTCGACCAGGATTACTACTCGGAAGGGTACGACTGGTACATGCACGAGCCGTTCACGTACCGCCGCTACTTCTCCAGCTTCTACGATGCAGGCTACGGCGTTGACTATTACGGCGGCTGCGGCTACTTCAACTACTGCGATCCCTATTTCGGCAACCACTTCTCGATGTCGGTCGGATTCGGCTATGGTGGTTGGGGATACTCCCGCTTCGGATTCGGCTACTCGTCCTTCGGCTACAGCCCGTGGGGATGGGGCGGATCGTACTACAGCCCCTGGGGATACGCTTCGTATCCATCCTACGCTTACTACCCGCCCTATTATGGTGGCGGCAGCGTCGGCACCGTTCGCGGCACACGTGGCACCTACGGCCCCCGTGGCTCGACCATGACACGCGACGCCCTTGCCGGCTCTGGCTCAGGCTCCGGCGATCTCCGCGGCGGACGCGGCAACACCACAACTGTTGGTGGCTCCCGCAGCACACTCGGAAGTTTTTCCGACCGCCAGGTCGTCTCGGTAGGTTCGTCCGGCTCCACGCTCGGCAAGGATGTAGACCGCCGGACCACGCGCTCCACGCTTTCGAACGGACGCACCACGGAATCGACCCGTGCCCGCACCTACGGACGTACGTCGACCACACGCAGCCGCGCGACATCGACCAGCGGATCGACGCGTACCCGCACGTATGATACCGGACGTACCACGCGCACGCGCTCCTACGGGACAAGCAGCAGCACGCGCAGCCGCACCTCGGAAGGGGCCGCTCGTTCAACGCGCACACGCTCTTCGGATGCAGGCCGCTCGGCCGCACCGCCGCGCGCCCGCACCGATTCAGGCGCCTCGCGTTCGTCAGGAGCCGCCCGTTCCTCGGGATCGTCAGGCGCTTCCCGTTCGTCGGGCGCCACGCGTTCTTCCTCCGGCGGCGGATCCCGCTCCAGCAGTTCGGGCACCACGTCCAAGCGTTCGGGCCGTAACAACAACTGATTGTCACGTCCTTTTTTCCTTCGCAGCACGCGACACCACCACCCGTGCGCTTCCATAAAAATGTAACAATGAAAGTTACAATTATGTCACACCTACGCACTCTCGTGGCGCTCGTCGCCGTCCTGCTGGTCCTGCCAGCCTCCACGTCCGCACAGGACGGAAACGATGCCCTGCGCTTTCTGCAGCAGCTTCCAGGCCTCACAGCACAGGCAAATGGCATCGCCGGCACCGGCGTTTCCGGACGGGCCGATGCATCGGCCTTCCGCACCAACCCGGCCGGTCTGGGATGGAACGAAAGCTCCTGGTTCGCGGCCAGCCTGTCCAACCAGAACACCACCGACTCCGGCTTCTTCAGCGCTCCAGGCTCCAGCGCATTGAACGAGACCGATGTATCCCGCACGGGCCTTGCCAGTCTCTCATATGCCTACCGCGTCCCGACCCTGCAGGGCACGCTCGTGGTCGGCGCCGGCTTCAACCAGACGGCATCCTATTCGCGCAGCCTCTTCTACGACGGCACCAACAATGCGAATTCCCTGACCGATTACCTCATGCCGCTCCCGGGTGAATTCGAGCTCGATTCCGACGCCCAAGGCGTCTTTCCGACGTTCTTCCGCGACCTGTCCTTCATCGCCTTCGAAACCTTCGCCATTGACCTGGACCAGGGTCTGGTCGATGCCGGGGAATCCGTACCCTTCCTGCCCGCTGTCTCGGCCGGCACGGTTGGGCAGTCCGGCTTCGTGGAGGAGGGCGGACGGTCCTCTGAACTCAACTTCGCCGGGGCCATCGAGGTCTCAAAAGACGTGATGGTAGGCGTGGCCTTGAACATCCCGTTCGGCACCTACGAATTCGACCGCGAACACTTCGAGGATGACTTCAACAATGACAACGATGGCTTTGGCGGCACCACCGACTTCAACAGCCTGACCTTCTCCGAGTCCTTCACGTCCGACATGGTGGGCGTCAACCTCCGCACTGGTGTATCGGCCAAGGTAGGAGGCGCCGGCCTCGTAGGCCTCTCCATAGAGACCCCGACATACCTGTCGGTTGAAGAAACCTACTCCACGTACCTGAACGTCGCCTTCGACAACGGCGACACCTTCACCTACGGCGATGGAATAAGCGAAACGGCCGGCTCCGGCGCGTTCGACTACACGATCATCTCGCCCTGGAAAGTGGGCCTCGGTGGCGCCTACACCGTCTCCGGCCTCACGCTCATGGGCGATGTCGAATGGGTCGACTGGTCGCAGCTCGAACTGGACTCGGATGACTACGCCTTCGACGCCGAAAACCAGGACATCCGCCGCGCCTTCGATGCCGTGCTGAATCTGCGCGTCGGCGCCGAGTTCGAAACCAACGGCTTCACCGTCCGCGCCGGCTTCGCAAACAACCCCGACCCCCGCGACAGCAGTTCGCCTGTCGTCGCCGCCGGCGTCGTAGACCGCGCCCAAACGCACGTCTCGGCCGGCTTCGGCTACGCCTTCAGCCCCAAGGTCGCGGCCAACATCTCCTGGACCCGCTCCACCTTCGACGACGAGTTCAGCCCGTATACTGAAGTCGCCAATGCGCCAGTGGTGTCAGAAGAGATTACACGGGACCGTGTCCTAATTGGCTTTACGTTCGGGTTCTAAACCCCGCCAGACGAACCGCCCGATGCAGGCCTCTCGGCGCTACGAATCCCTCCGGGATTCAAGGCGCCTCGACACCTACACCGGGCGGTTCTGTATTCGGTTGGTAGTATCCGGACTATCTTCGGGCTTTACGTTCGGGTTCTAAACACCCAACCAAGAAAAGCCCGGCGGCAGCTTCTCGGCGCCACGAGCTCTGGAAGGCCCTGTTTCGGTCTGCATTGCCCTGCGTGCAATGAGGCCCGAAGCAGGGCCTTCCCATATTCGTGCGGGTTCATCCCCGTTCACGACCCCACGGCGTCGAGCGGACTGCGGATGTACACACCCTTGTTAAGCACATGCGTGTAGATCATGGTCGTGCGGACATCCTCGTGGCCCAGAAGCTCCTGAACCGTGCGGATGTCGTACCCTGCTCGCAGCAGATGCGTCGCAAAGCTGTGCCGCAGCGTGTGGCACGTGACGCGTTTGGTCAGTTCCGCGAGCCTTGACGCCGTCGAGACCGCCTTCTGGACGCTACTCGGGGAGATATGATGTCGGACCCCCGTATCGGGCGAACGTCTCGAACTTGGAAAGACATACTGCCATGACCATAGGGTCGCGGCGCGGGAAGATTTCCGGCGGAAAGCAAACGGCAGGGGAGCCCGGCCATAGCCAGCATTCATATCCTCCATGTGCAGCGATCGCGCGTACCGGAGTTGCCTCTTCAGCGGCACTACGAGGCGCTCCGGCAGCATGGTCTTGCGGTCCCGGCGTCCCTTGGTACCGGTCAGGTGCAGCAGTCGATTGTCGAAATCTACATGCTGCACGCGCAGGCCAATGGCTTCCGAGATGCGCAACCCAGACCCATACAGCAATCGCGCCACTAGCCCTTCGCACCCGGTCATGAATCCCAGAAGCAGGTTCACCTCACGTTCCGACAGAACAACCGGAAGCCTCCTTCGGCGCCGCGCCCTCTCGAACCCGCCGAACGACTCGATATCCACCCCCAGTACATTCCTGTAGAGGAACAGCAGCGCATTCAACGCCTGATTCTGGGTCGATGCAGCAACCTCTCCAGCCGTGGCGATGTCCGACAGGAACGTGGCCACATCCGCATGCCCCAGTTCCGCCGGATGCCGCATGCCATGAAACACGATGTACCGACGCACCCACTGGAAATACGTTCGCTCGGTAGACTCAGCGAGACCCCGCCTCCTGCAGGCAACCCGAAAATGCCGCCTCAACGTGCCAGGCCTATCCTTGACTGCCACTTTCTGGTCATGACACGCCAGACACACGGACATACCCTGACCGGCGTCCTATGCCGAAACACCTACCCATCGATACCAACGCGTCCTATGCCGAATCGATTGCACCAACACATTGTTCTCCTTATGATTACAGCAACCACGCCGGCCCATCATCGCGCTACAACATCGCACGGTGCGTCGGTAGAAGATTAGTTATGAGGAACCCGAATAGATTTCTGGGTCACTGAGGTTGCCGACCGCTGAGCCAGGAAGAGGCCAAGTATTCTGACATGGTCAGTGTTCTTATTTGGCACATCAGCACCAGGCCTTCGGCGGGAGGTCGCGGGACGAACAGCGAGCCAAGATGAATGGAGACCTGGCCGAACGTTTCGCCGTGAACACGCCCTCCGGCACGTCGAGGTGGTCCAGACCACACAATCCATGGCGACCGTTGCTCTGCCATTCCGTTCGGGTTCCGTCATAACAAGCGAATGCTACGGACTCGCACGGCCACCTGCTGCTTCGTTGCCAGAGGGGACGTCGATCCGAAAAACGGTCGATTTACACTATGCGGGTGTGGCCAGGATCGACTAGCTTCGAGGAAGGTGGGCATCAGCTCGCCGTAGATTCGCGAACCGTTAT
>Ga0098037_1000004_pt1:370000-438643 | contig 438643 bp, 375 predicted proteins | sample 5_EtaG_FD_75050 | JGI IMG/M metagenome (GOLD analysis project Ga0098037, IMG submission 75050) | Marine viral communities from the Subarctic Pacific Ocean - 5_ETSP_OMZ_AT15132 metaG | ecosystem: Environmental > Aquatic > Marine > Oceanic | place: Pacific Ocean | collected 2015-01-08 | reverse complement strand
CGGCTCCGCCGCCCCAGCAGCAGCCGCCGATGCAGCAGCAGTCGCCATTCCAGCCGGCTCCGCCGCCCCAGCAGCAACCGCCGATGCAGCCGCAGTCGCCATTCCAGCCGGCTCCGCCGCCCCAGCAGCAGCCGCCGATGCAGCCGCAGTCCGAGTCAACGCCGCCGCCTCCATTCGAGATGCCGGCGCGACAGGGAAAACAGCCGATTGCGGATCCGAATGCCGGATACACGAACCGTCCGGCCTTCGAGCAGCGACTGGATGGATATTTCGCTGCCCGGGAAGACGATGCAGAACCATTTCTGCTACTTGCCCTCCGCATGGATCGTTCAGAAAAGAAAATGGCTCGGCCATTCGATTTCGACTTCCTGATGGACCTCGTTCGCGAAGAGCTTCGCCGTGGTGATGACATGCTCGTCAACATCGACGAGGAGCGCATGGTTGTGCTGTTATCCAACAGCCGGGCCGATCAGGCCCAGCGCTTCTTCGCACGACTGAAGGACCGGCTCCGTAAAGAATCTCCGGTACAGGCCGATCATCTGTTGCACTCCGTGTCGGCCATTGTCGTGCCGGACGGCCAACCCTTTGAAAAAGCCAGCGAGTTTCTCACCTATGCACTCGATGAGGCATAAGCCATCACACATATGATGCGTCGCATATATAGTCTCTTCCTGCCGGTACTTTTCGTACTGCTGGTTTCCGTGCCCGTCGCGGCCCAGGACCTGGTCACGCAGGAACGGGCCGCGTCGCTCATAGAGGAAAACCGGTTCAGTGAGGCCATTGTCCTGCTGAACTCGGTCATCATACCTGCAACCCGGGATGCCCGCTTGTACCTGTTGCGCGCCGAAGCCCACGAGGGTCGCGGTGACCTGCCGAGTGCTGCGCGTGATTTCGAAAAAGCACTCGAGCTCAATCCCGGCTCTATCGAGGCGCGGGACGGCTTGCGTCGTGTCCAGCAGCGTCAAGCCGGACCGGTCGTGAATGACTCCAACCTGGAGAGCATGCGCCGCCTGGTCGAGCTGAATCCGGACAACCTGTCCTATCGCATCCGATATGCCGATGCCCTGTTCGAAGCCCGCCGGTTCAGGCAGGCAGCCGAGCAGTATGGCGCCTACCTGGAAAAGACCCAGGGTACTCCGGATATCGTCCAGAGCTACCTCATTGCCATCGCCGGCTATGAAGGGGACAATGCTCTTGGCGAGCGCGTGGCCGAAAAGTATACACGTCTCTACAGCAACAATGACGACCTCTGGATGCGGCTCGGTTACTTCCGGCTGTGGCAGGGCAAGCGTCGGGAAGCGCGGGAAGCGTGTGACCAGGCTGTTCGTCTGAACCCGAACAACCGGGAAGCCAAGGAGTGTCTCGGAACGTCGCAGGACCCGAATCTGGCGGGTGGAATTTCCCAGTATCCGATCGATGTCCTGTTCCGCGAATTGAAAGCCGAACCAGGAAATGATGCCAAGCGGTTCCAGCTTGTTGACCTGTTGGTTGACGCAGGACGCTATTTCGAAGCGCGCCAGCAGCTTGAAATCCTTTCAGCTCGCCACCGCTCCTCTGAGCAGTGGACGGAGCGCTATCGCCTGGTCGAGAACCGGCTTCAGACGGAGCCCGCGGCCGGCGCCGGTGCATCCACATTCATCGTGGATCGTCTCCAGCGCGCCGTCAATGCATCGCCCGGAAACGATGGATTGCGGATGGATCTGGCCGAAGCGTTTATCAAGTATGACCGGTTCTTCGAAGCCTTTGACCAGTTGCAGGAAGTAGAGCCACGACAGGGCAATACCGAGCGTTGGCTCCGGATGTTTGTCCAGGTGGACCAGGGGCTCATGGCCCAGGGAAATGGCGTGTCGCCAATTTATCCGATTGACCGGTTGTCCTACCTGTTGCGCTTTGATCCTACCAACACCCAGACGCGATACAACCTCGTGGACGAGTTGGTAGCTGCGACCAGGTATGCAGAAGCGTACGATGTCCTGATTGATCCGCGATACGCACAGCCCATGGATCCCGGGTACCGGGGGCGTCTGGAGTCCATTGAGCGGACCCGTCAGACCATGGCGCGTAACCGGATTGTGGAGCTGGAAGCCGTTTTGGCTCAGGATCCGCGCAATGAGGCGGCGCTTCGTGAGATCATACAGAACTTCAATATCGTGGGCCGCGCCGATGATGCCATCCGGACGTATGTGACCCTCATCGAAATGCGTCCCGAGGATCGTCAGCTCCGCATAGACTATGTGAATGCGCTCCGGCTCAACGGCTATGCAGAGCAGGCGGTCACGCAGGCCAAATGGTTGGCTGACCGGGACGGCTCGAATCCGGATATCCAACGACTCTATGTAATGACCCAGTTGGCCGCCGGCCAGCTGGATGCCCGCGGCGAATCATTCCTCGCGGCCTTGCTGGCACTTTCGGCAGCCAACGATCCTGAACTCCTGTTCGAGGCGGCATCGTACCGGCTCGCAACACAGGATGTGGACAGAGCGGAAGTGCTCGTGGATCGCCTCGAAGCACTCAACCTCCAACAGTATGCACCGCGCGTCGATACGCTCCGGCAATTGATTGCCCGCGAACGGCTGCGCCTGGCAGACGAAGAGCAGGTGGCGATTCTGAATGAAGCCCGTCGGCAGGTATCGGCCAGGCAGTTCCAGGCGGCCATTGCATCGTACAATCGCTATTTTGAAGCCCGTGGACGACGGACACGCGCCGAACTGACCGAGTATGCCCAGGTCCAGGCGGCGGCCGGACAGTATGATGAGTCTGTTTCTGTTTTCAAGGCCCTGCTCGCAGAATCGTGGGACTTCACGATTGCAAAGGAGCTGGCGCGTACCCAGATAGCCCGCGAGGACTATTCGGGTGCACTGTCCACGTTGGAACGGCTGCAAGCCGAGAATCCGCGTGACTACGAGGTCCGCTTCATGCAGGCCGAGTCGCTCCGGCAGTTGGGCATGTACGCCCAGGCCCAGGCCATTTACAACGAGGCCAAGCAGTTGGCCGAAAACTCGGATTACGTGGAAGGCCGCGTAGTTGGCATTGACGGAGATATCCGCGCTGCCATTGCCGAGAGCGGTGAGTGGACAGGCTATGACTTTGCCGGCGTCGTGGTACCGACCACCAGTGCGACGCGTTCACGCGGCGGCGGAACCCGGTATGACCGGTGGGCCCAAGGCATGCAGACGCAGGTTACCTTGCCCATCAACACGGTCCTTACGGCCGGTGTGACATCCCACTTCATAAGTGGTACCCGGCGACTCGTACCGAATTCGGAAGTGGTGCGTGGTCGTATAAACCAGGTTTTCCTGGGTGGATACGTTGACCTGACTCCGCCACTGCCATCCGACCGTGCATCCTATTCGAACAGGGTGTCCGGAGAAGTGGGTATTTACGACTATGAAGGTGCCCGCACGGTCGTTTACGGTGGCATCCGGTACTGGAGACAGGAACTCGGACGTTACGAAGGCTCGGTGGGGCTGCGGACCGGTGAAGGCTCCATTGACCTGTGGTCACCGGGTGGTGGGCAGTTCAATCTGCGTCTCACCCAGTTCGACGTGAAGGGATCGTCCGTGACGGTCATGCCCGATTCCGTGCTCCGCGTAAACGGCTCCATAGCCCTGAACGTGGTACGTGACAACTTCGGCAACACGGCGAGCAACAGCGATACCAATTTCGGCTCGGTCATCCAGCTCGAAGCGGGCTACAAGATCGTGGACTACACGTACCTTGGCATGACCTACTACAACCAGCAGTACCGCTCCACGGTCGATACCTACTTTTCGCCCCGGGATTACCAGGTCTATGACTTCTTCCTCGAATACGAGAAGGAGGATCCCCAGAACTGGTATATCCGCATCCGAGGCGCGATGGGTATCATCGCAAAGAGCTCCGGCTTCATCTCCCGCCGGTTCGAGGCGGACTATATCAAGCGTCTGGGCAGCAATTTGTCCATTACACTGTCCACGTCCATGGGTGCCTCCACCAGGACACTTGGATCGGGTGCGACCTCATTCATTGACAAGTACAACACGTTCACCTTCTCGGGTGCACTGTACTGGACCCTGTAGCCTCCATGCCCGAAACACAGAACATATCTCAGGATCAGCAGCAGGACACGAGCCTGTCTGTGACGTCCTCGGGCATCCCGGTGACGCGCACGGCCTTTTCGCCCGTGCGCAGCCGTCACGACGACATGCCTACGGCGGCAGAAACGGAGGAAACGCTGTTTCGCCGGGTTTTCCTGTATGGATTCCTGTCGCTGGCGTTGTTCATCCTCATTTACGTCTTCCTGTATGATCCCGGGGATTACCTATTCCGCCTGACAGGCTGGAGTTCGAATCTCCGCGGCAGTGGGCTCATCGTGTACTCATCGATTGTGGCCCTGGTGCTGTTCCTGGTCATCCTGCTGTTCCGGTATCTGTCCCTCATGAACATGGCCTACCTGAATACGGTCAGGCACACGGTTCGACAGGGGCACGACACATCGTTCCTTCCCGGCATATCCATCATTGTACCCGCCTACAACGAGGGGATTCTGCTCCAGTCGACGGTTATGTCCCTGGTAAACATGGATTATCCTGCCTTCGAAATCATTGTCGTGGACGATGGCTCGACCGATGACACACGGGAAGTAGCCCGTGGTCTCGTGGGGCACTACCGTGACGGGCATGTGGAAGTACGGCTGGTCGAGAAGACCAATGGTGGCAAATCAACGGCGCTGAATGCCGGAATCCAGGTGTCGCGCTACGACTTCCTGCTGAATGTGGACGGGGATTCGCAGTTGTCGCCCGATACCCTGCGCAAGACCATCCGGCACTTCGTGGATCCACGACTGGGTGCCATTGCCGGTAACGTGAAGGTGCTGAACAGGAATAACATCTGGACCACGCTGCAGGCGCTGGAATATGTTGAGGGACTGAACATGGCTCGTTCGGCCCAGTCCATCGTAAAGCTCGTGAATATCATACCAGGGCCACTCGGGCTGTTCCGCAAGCAGGCTATCATGGACGCGGGGTGGTACAGCTCGGATACCTTTGCCGAGGATGCAGACATTACGCTCAAGATCCTGCGGGCCGGCTGGCGCGTGGAGTATGAGCCGGACGCCAAGTCGTACACGGAAGCCCCCAACCGGATTGTGGACCTGCTGAAGCAGCGCTATCGTTGGACGCGCGGCATCCTCCAGGCCGTGCGCAAGCACCGTGACCTGTTCTTCAACCCCACCATCAACTTCGGTGGAACCATCGTGATGTGGTCCATGGCGTTTGAGTCGCTCATATGGCCCATCATGAACGTGTTTGCGAATGCGTATTTCATCTTCATCGCGCTCGTGTTCAACATGAGCTATTACCTGGTCTACTGGTGGCTGTCGCTCACCATTCTGGACCTTATTGCGGCGCTCTATTGTATAGCCGTGGAAAAGGAAGAAATACGTTTGGTGTTCTACTCGTTGTTCTACCGGCTCTTCTTCATCCTCATCATCGATGTCTGCAAGACCTTTGCAACGATCGAGGAGTTCCTGGGCTTCGGTATGAACTGGGGCAAGCTGGAACGTATCGGCACCGGCTCGAAACAGTAGGACGCGCGTCTCACTTTGATTCGTATCCCGTCTCACGAGAAGCGGACTGCGATCATAAGTGCTTATTTTCGGTTATATAGGCCGAATACCAATTTTGGGCACGGCGTTTGATATAACCTGTGCAACAACCTTCGCCCGCTCACGACGAGACTACGATCATGGAACTCGTTCCCATTCTTTCGACCATCATCCTTGTAGGTACCATTGCCACGTTCATCCTGGCCGTGGCCGCCTACATCCTGTACAAGATCCGCGAACGGCGTGCCCGTGAAGAGGGTGTCGTACAGACGCAATCTGCGCCGGACTCTCATGTGCTGGTTGCTCCGCAGCAGCCACAGATGATTGCACAGGCCCAGACGCAACCGCAGACAACGCCACAGACGAACGTCTACGTGTCACAGCAGCGGGAACAGCAGCACCAGCAGCATCAGCAGCAGGCGCAGACCGTTCCGCAGGTCGCGGCGCCGTCATCGCAGCAGAACTCTCTCTTCTGGGAGTACACGGACGAGGGCTTCGTGCCCGTCCGTCCCGAAGATGCCGCCAAGGAGCAGGAAGAGCGGAGGCAGTCCGAGCAGTCAAATGATGACGGCTTTGCATGGCTCTGATCTGAGCTAATCCTTTTTCGGCTTTGGTCGATACCGGATACACAGATATGCGTACCATCCAACTTGAAAAGATCAGCACCGTGTGGTTCCTGACGCTGGGAGTAACATCCCTGGCGGCAGGAATCCTCGTGTATATCCTGCTGCTCGAAAGTGCGTTGGGGGCATTCAGTATCCGTGAGGCATCGCCTACCCAGATCGGGGTTGACACGCGACCTCGCGTGGCGCTGCTCAACAGTGAATACACGAAGCGGACGCATCGCATCCTGAACCTGCGTGACACCAGTACCGCGTGGGTTGATCAGACACTTATTTCCTGGCGCGAGTTTTTCATAAGCCAAAAGCCTCTCATTCCGTTCACGGACATCAGCGACGATGACCTCGAGTACGGAGACCTGTCCAACTACCAGGTGCTGGTCCTGCCATCGGTTCGTGCCATGAGCGACCTGCAGATCCAGCGGGTTCAGGAGTTCATGCAGAACGGCGGCAGTGTCATGGCTACGTGGACGCCGGGTCTTTACCGGCCGGACGGCTCTTGGCGTGGTTGGGATTTCACCGAAGAAACGTTCGGTGTCCAGTTTGAGGGATACATGGAGCGCGGTCAGGGAAATTTCCGGGTCTATGCTGACACGTTTCCCGGGGTCATGCTCGATGGTATTTACCTGCCGAGGTATCTGACGGAGTCGGATCGGTTCATACCGCCATCGACCGGCGACGAAGAACACAAACAATTTCGTGACCGGCAGGCATTGCGTGCCGAGTCCATGGATTTTCCACCGCTACAGGACTATGTCTGGTTCGATACCCTGAATTCAGTGCAACCAACGGTGGACTGGGCGCGAGCCCGCCAGATCCGCGCCGAGCTTCGCGACCTGAACGGAGAGCTGCGTGAGCAGGATGCCGTGGTCGTGTCCTATTTCACGTGGACGGGTCGAGATTCCAAGAATCAGATTCCATATCCCAGCACGAGCGGCGGCATTCGTCGACTCACCATGCGGTCCAGTACGCCCCTTGCCGCCGATATCCCCCCGGCCTATCGCGTGAAAATCCAGGTGTACAACCCGGGCGTGAAGGTCAGCGTCAGCGAACCTGACCGCGCCAAGGCAGCCGCATTCTGGTTTGATTTTGCCGTGGAGGACCTCGTGTCCCAGAACCAGCTCGAGGAGAGTTCAGGTATCGTTTACGGTACCTATGGTGCTGGACGGTTCGTTTACATGGGCTTCCAGCGGAACGCCATGGGTGTCGGACGGGAGGATGTCGAGGACTGGGAAGTGCTCGGTCTGTACTTCCGGAATGCCCTGAATTATTTGCGGCGGATGCCGACGATATGGGTACATGACTGGCCCTACAACTACAACGCGGCCGCCATGGTCGTGGGCGTAGCCGAAACACCGGCCGGAATTGGCCGGTTTGGTCCCATCGCCGACATGCTCGATGCCCGGGACATACCCGGAACGTGGCTTGTGAAGCCCGAGGAAGCCTCTCCCTATACGTCACTGCTCCGTCGCTTGCACCGGCAGGGTGATGTGGCCGTGTACGATTCCCTGCGCCTGGATGCCGACGGGTTGCCCGAGAACCAGGCACCGCGGTTGAATCGACTGCGCGCATTGCTCGAAGGCATCGTGGATGGTCCTGTCCAGGGCTACCGTTCCTCCGAACGCGGCATCCTGAGCGCCAATACCATGGGTGGACTGGTCCGATCCGACTATACCTATTTCCTTCCGGACTCGATTGGCCGACGGATTGGTCCGAAGATCATGGGATATCCGTTCCAGTCGCTGACGCGAATAGGCACGACCATCAAGGGTCAGCAGGACGTGCTCCGCGGGCTCGAGGAGGACGGGCAGGATCTGCTGACCGGACTCATGCTTGAGGACGTGGGCCGCGTGTCCTATGAAGGATCGCTGTACAATCTGGTGTATGATGCGGAAAAAATGGATATGTCTACGCTCCGGACACTGGTCGGCACATTGGACGAAGGAGACTTCTGGGTAGCGCCCGGTGACTCCATCGCGCTGTGGTGGCGTCTGCACAAAGGCTTGAACGCCGATGTCGAGCAGCGCAGTCCATCCCGCATATTCGTGCGCGTATCGAACGACAATGGCCACACGGCCAAGGAAGCGACGGTTTCGATCGCATTGGGCCGGTCGGTATCGGCCGTCAATGTGCGGCCTGAGCTCATCAACATTTTCAAGCCCGTTCCCGACGATGTGGACATCCCCCCGTACACACTCAAGGAGAATGGCACCATTCTGGAACTGTCCATCCGGGAGCTGAAGCCCCAGCAGTACCGCATTTTCCATATTGACCTGTTGGGAGACCAGTACGCCACGGAAGTCACGGAAAACGAGTAGATGCGCAACGCGTTTGCTACATATCGCAGGTCTGCAGGAGCTGCCATCCTGATCATCATCGGATTCCTGGCTACCCTTGGAGTTGTGCTGGTGTTGTTGCCCATGACGGTTGCGGCCCAGCCTGTCCAGAAATACGTCAGCGTGACCGCTCCCGCACGTACGGTCGCGACCGACCTTTCTCCCCTGTTCGATGAGGGGCGTCCACGTGTCGGTCTGTTCCGCTCCGGACAGACTGCACAGTACATCGGGGGAAACGAAAAGCTGGTTGAGGATGCTGTCTACTTCTGGGAGTTGTTGCTTCTGGGACTGCGCATTCCGTACGAATCCATTGACGATCGCGATGTGGATCGGCGCATTGACAGGGACTACGAAATCCTCATCATGCCTGTCGCAGAAGCCCTTTCGGATCGGCAGAAACGCCGCCTCCGCGAATACGTGGAAGATGGCGGCAACATCATTGCGTCCGGACGTTTCGGTGCATTCGACCAGGAAGGAAACCGGTCCGATGGCTCCTTCTTCCGGTCCATTACCGGGGCTGAATACATTGAAGGCATTCCGGCACAGCCGTATGGATACCTTCAGTCGCTCACCGGAAAAGGACCGGTGTCTGCCGGCGTGGATCCGGGCTATCAACTGAACATCGCGGCGCAACAGCCACTCGCCGTTGCCCGTCCTGTTGAAGGTCTGGGCTTGGGTCGCTTGGTAACCTATGCCCCTTCTGATCAGGCGGCATTCGATTCGCTCACCACCGCGGTTTATAACGAGAAGGGAGACGGTCACGTTCTCTGGACCCGTTTCCACGGCCACGAAGTATCGCGGGAGGACATGCAGCAGTACATGTGGCAGCGCCTCGTCGTCAACTCCATGGTCGACATGGTCGATGGCATCAGCGTATCCGTTGCACCGTGGCCCAATGCCTTGCCAGCTGCGCTCAGCGTAGTCGCCCTGCCGACCGTCGGGTACGACCCCATCGCTTTCCTGGGCGGCACCACCCAACTTCTGGACCTGCTCGATACCGCGCGCATTCCGGCATCCTTCTACCTGACCTCTACTGAACTATCGTCTCTCAACGACCTGCGCAACCGGCTCATCACCATGGGAGAGGTCGGGATTACCGCAGAAAGTGACCGTGTGCTGAAAGGACAGCCCATGGAAATCCAGCGGGACCGCATCCTCCAGGCAAAACGGGATCTGGGGATCGAAACGTTCCATGGCATCTATCCACCAGGCGGATTCTTCGATGGCAATACCATCCGCGTCATGGATGATCTTGCTGTCGATTACCTCTTGCTTCCGGGCCTGAACTCCTGGGCGCCGGGTGAACTCGACTGGTGGAAGTATGTCGATTACCGCGAGCGACTCAACCAGGAAGAGATTCCCGAGGAGCCGCAGCTCGAACTATTCGTACCGGGACAGTCCGCAGCATCAGCGCAGACCACGTCCGCACCTGCGGCCAAGCAGCTTCCGGATGCCGTCGCCACCGTCTCCATCATTGAAGGCATCGCCAGCTCCTACGAGGACTCATACACCCTTGTACGTGATGTCAACGGACACTATGTCCTGCCCTACTATCCCGAAACCTATTCCGCACGTTCAGCCGGAGCCGCCGACCTTGAACGCACGCTCGCTTTGGCCCGTCAGGATCAGACCTGGATTGCCACCGTCAGCGATGTCCTCATCTGGTGGCGTCAGCGGCAGAGCATCCGTCCTGTCATCCTTTCCATAGGAAGGCAGGAAATGCATGTCGAAGTCAACAACGACAGTGAATCCATTGTCGCCGGTGGAGCCACTCTCGAAGTAAAAATGGGCGACCGCAAGGTCAAAAACATGCGTGTCGCCGGTGGTGAAGGCATGGTTCGCATGTCCGATGACGGTAAATATGCCTACGTACACCTGCCGCAGCTGGATTTGGGGCCGAGGAGGTTCGTCTTAACGTGGGACCGCTAGAGTTGTAGTGGTGGCCCGGATTGGGCCATTCCTGCGTTGGACTTCGTCTCGGGTCGTTGCGGCGTACGGTGCGTACGCCTCACTCCTTCGTCTCGCCCGCCTTGGCCTGTCCCAATCCTGATCCACCACGGGTTTTGCATGGGGCCCGGATTGGGCCATCCCTGCGTTGGACTTCGTCTCAGGTCGTTGCGGCGTACGGTGCGTACGCCTCACTCCTTCGTCTCGCCCGCCTTTTTTACCGGAACGGCTTCCGATTGGACAACATGCCCATGAGGTCATCCGTGCCCATGGGTCCGTGCCGGTACACGAAGGGTTCGCCGTATTCCGCTCCAATCCTGTATCCCGCCACACGCATGCGGGCTTCTACCCATTTCAGGAATCCCGGATTGGAAATGAACGTCTCCGGCTCGTCGTCTCCAGCCTTGTAGTCCGGGGAATGGAACTGGGACGAATACGCCAGCAGAGCACGCGTCCGCTGTTCCCAGTAAGGCGTCACGTCCACCACCAACGTGGGCTCCAGTTCAATGGATTGGATGTAGTGCAGCACATGATGCGGCCGCCACGGCTCCTGAATGGACCCATCGTCGCCGTGTGTCTCGATTTTTGTCAGTCCGGCCTGGAATGATGCATCTGTTATGAGCCGGGCTGCATCACGGTGGTCCGGATGACGGCATTCCGGCGCGTTGATGAGGATGATGCCCGGCCGGAGTGCCCGCAGGACGCGAATGACCTTCAACCTGTTGTCGGGCGTATTCTGGATGTCACCATCTGCAATGCCCAGGTTCAGACGGACCGATGCGCCCAGGATGTCGGCGGCCGCGGCCGCTTCCTGTGCGCGCAGTTCAGGTGTTCCCCGCGAGCCGAGCTCTCCACGGGTGAGGTCCACGAGGCCAACACGGGCGCCCCTGTCGACAAGCGAGCACACCGTCCCCCCTGCAAACAGCTCCACATCGTCCGGGTGGGCACCGAAGGCAACAACATCACAGGTCATGATACTACCAGGTTCACGAGACGACCAGGGACATAGATTTCCCGTCGGAGCGTCACGCCATCCAGATGGCGGGCTACATTCGGGTCTGACTTGGCCGTCTCCAGAATGGATTCCTTCGATGCATCGGCCGGGATCGAAATACTGCCGCGGAGCTTTCCGTTGACCTGCACCGCAAGCTCAAGGAGGTCATCCTTGAGCAGAGCCGGGTCTGCCACGGGCCACGGCTCGTAGGCCAGCGAGTCGGTATGCCCCATCCGTGCCCACAGCTCTTCGGCCATATGCGGCGCCAGGGGTGCCAGCATGAGGACGAATGACTCGGCGACCACACGTGGAATGCGATCCATTTTGACCAGCTCTGACGTGAATTCAATGAGGGCCGCAATGGACGTATTGAAGCTCATGCGCTCCATATCGGTCGTCATGCGATCGATGGTCTTGTGCAGCGAACGGAGCACCTCGTCCGTCGGTGCATGGTCCGAAACCAGCAACGTTCCGGTCTCATCGTCCACGAAATTACGCCAGACGCGACGCAGGAAGCGATTCACGCCAACGATGTCGCGCGTATTCCAGGGCTTGGAGGCTTCGAGCGGTCCCAGATACATTTCGTACAGGCGCAGCGTATCGCACCCGTACTGCTCGTTGATTTCGTCGGGACTGACGGCATTCTTGAGGCTCTTGCCCATCTTGCCGTATTCCTGGGTCACCGGCTCGCCATCGTGGAAGAAGCGGCGGCCGGGCTGGTCCTGCACTTCCGTGGCGGGGCGGCCATCCTGGTCAACCACTTCCGTCGCATCCACGGCAATGCCACGCTCGTCACGGTAGGCATACGCCTGGATATATCCCTGGTTGAAGAGGCGTCCGAAGGGCTCCTTGGTGCCGACGTGTCCGAGATCGAAAAGCACTTTGTGCCAGAATCTGGCATACAACAAGTGCAGCACAGCGTGCTCGACGCCGCCGATGTACAGGTCGACGCCATTATCTCCCATCCAGTACCGTTCGCGGTCCGGGTCCACGAATGCGTCGTCGTTGTTGTTGTCGATGAAGCGCAAATAGTACCAGCAGGAGCCAGCCCACTGGGGCATGGTATTCAACTCCCGTTCGTAGACGACGCCGTCGATTTCGACGTGTCTCCAGGACTCCGGTGCCCGGCTCAGCGGTGGGCGGGGCGGAGCGTTCGGGTCCTCGGTGGCTGTGGGCTTGAAATCATCCATCGGCGGGAGTTCGACGGGCAAATCAGACACATCCACGGCGCGCACCTCGCCATCCGGGCCGTGCAAAATCGGGAACGGTTCGCCCCAGTAACGTTGCCGGCTGAAAAGCCAGTCTCGCAGCTTATAGGTGACTGTACCCTCACCGTGGCCGTTTTCTTCCAGCCACGCGATCATCCGGGCCTTGGCCTCCACGATGTGTAACCCATTCAGGAAGCCGGAGTTGATGGCTGGACCATCGCCGGTGTAGGCCTTGCCGTCGAAGGATTCCGGGGGTTGGACCGTACGGACAATCGGAAGATCGAAGGCTTCCGCAAACGCCCAATCCCGCTCATCCTGCGCCGGGACGGCCATGATGGCACCCGTTCCGTAACCCATGAGCACGTAGTCCGCGATCCAGATGGGAATACGCTCCCCGTTGACCGGGTTGATGGCATGCGCACCCGTTGGTACACCGGTTTTGCTCTTTGAATCGGCCATGCGATCGATATCACTCCGCTCGGCCGTTTCCTTCCGGTACGCCTCTACGGCGGCACGTTGGTCCGGCGTCGTGATCCTGTCGACAAGGGCATGTTCGGGCGCCAACACCATGTACGTTGCGCCGAACAGCGTATCCGGGCGCGTCGTGAAGACGCGGATGACGTCCTCGTGGCCTTCCATATGAAAGTCCACATGGGCACCTTCGCTGCGGCCAACCCAGTTGCGCTGCATGAGCTTGACGGGCTCCGGCCAGTCGACATCGTCCAGGTCGCTGACCAGACGGTCTCCGTACGCCGTGATGCGCAGCATCCATTGCTTCAGTGGCCGCTTGAAAACGGGGTAGTTGCCTCGTTCAGACCGCCCTTCGTTGGTGACTTCCTCATTTGCCAGCACCGTTCCGAGCTGCGGGCACCAGTTCACCGGCACCTCCGCAAGGTAGGCCAGGCGATGGTTCGCCAACTCCGCCTCCCGCTCGGAGGGGGATTTCATTGACCAGGAGGGGTCATCCTTCGCGAGACGGGTCTCCAGTTCGTCGATGGGTCGTGCCGTGCCGGCCTCGGCGTCGTACCAGCTGTTGTACAGCTTCAGGAAAATCCACTGCGTCCACCGGTAATAGTCCACGTCCGTAGTGGCCAGCTTCCGGTCCCAATCGTAACTCAGGCCTATCGACTTCAGCTGACGCAGCATGTTGTCGATGTTCTTCTCGGTCGTTACCCGCGGATGTACGCCGTGCTCAACGGCAAACTGTTCGGCCGGGAGCCCGAACGCATCGAATCCCATGGGATGCAACACGTTGAATCCGCGCATCCGCTTGTAGCGGGAAATGATGTCGGTGGCAATGTAGCCAAGGGGATGTCCTACATGCAGACCGACGCCACTCGGGTAGGGAAACATGTCCAACACGTAGAACTTGGGCTTGGACGTGTCGGGATCCTCCGGAGTACGGAACGTCTGGTTGGATTCCCAGTGGCGTTGCCACTTCGATTCGATCTCATTGAAAGGATAATCGGCCATGGTCGGAAAGGGATTTACATCCTCAGAAGTTATTCAGATGGCAGCATCTGCTCAAATCGGCTCAGCTCGGTACTCAGGAGGTCATACAGGTTCTGCAGACGCGGTGTCAGCACGCGTGACATGGAGCGACGGACCGATGAGTAGAACCAATGTTGCAACTCGGGGCCCCGGGACAGACCGCGGCGGCCGGGGCCACTGGTGAAGATGGCCTCACCCGATGCCATGCTTTGGTTCATGGTCCACAGATTATGCGTCTTGTCAGCAAGACAAATGGCCCGGGCGGCTTCCGGCATCCCCGGAATGCCGGCAATGTAGGTCTCCTTTCGGTACTCCCATGTAACAGGCTTGCCGTCGGGCACTTCCAGGGGCTCCGAGACGTGTCGGACCAGTCCGGCAATGTCCGGCCCGACCAGCTCCTGCAACTCCGCGTACGCCATCCACCGGCCCTCTGCGTTGGGATCCTCCAGCACATCATGCAGGAAGGCTGCCGCCACCGTGGTGTCATCCCATCCGTCGCGAAGAAGGATCATGGCCACGGAAGCGGTATGGGCAATCACCGGAATGGGTGGTTTGCCACTGACGCCGAACGAAAAGGGGGCGGGACGCCATGTGCCTTTGCGGTGCGTACCGGCGTGCCATTGGGCGGCCAGTTCAACCGCCTGCTCTATCACCGGGCTGAAGAGGAGCATGTCAGAGTGTGATGACCTGGTGGGAAGTGGTGTCCAGATCCATCTCGTTCAGAAGGCGCATCGCCAGGTCCGGACCGTATTTGTTCATGAAGAAAAGCGGGGACACAAACCGTTCCTGAAGGGAGCCGGATGGCACAAGGCTACCCATGGCACGCTCCAATTGCTCCCGGACCAGGTCGTGCTGGCCACGCTCGGCTTTCACGACACGGTCCTTCAGTTTGGCCCACTCCTTCATGAACGACGCGCGGACGGCCTCCGAGGCCTTCACCAGAGAGCGGTCCACCGATTCAACGACCGGCTTTATTGCGTTGACCGCTTCGTGGATGTGTGCACCGGCATCCTTGAACGCTGTATCGAGGTCCACCTCCATCTGATCCAGGACCACACGCCTGAAGAGGCGGTCAATCTGGTCTTCGAAATCAGGAATATCCAGCTCGTATCGCTCAACGATTTTCTCAATCCGGCGCTCGGACAGGGTAATGCTGGCACGCGGATATATGATGGGCATGGGCAGGTGGGCCCACTCATACAACGATTTGAACTGCGCGAAATAGGCAATTTCGCCGGGTCCGGCCACATAGGCGGCCGTCGGCAGGACAGCATCCTGCAGAAGGGGACGCAACACCACGTTCGGACTGAATCGGCCTGGGTCGGTTGCCAGCAAGTCGGTAAGCTCCGCCTCCGTGACCGGCGGTCCGCCTCGTATCACCAGCCCGTTTTCGGTGGCATCGACAGCCTGGCGCCCGGATTCCTCATGGAGGAACAGGTTCGTGGCCGATGCCGTGACCTGCACATGATGGGTCTGCTCCAGTTCTGCGCTGGTTTCCTCGAGCCGTCGGAGGGCACCTCGCCAGTCATTGATTTCGTACTCAAAGACATGGTCGCCGAGAGCCTTCAGGGCCATGTCGTCGGGAGACACGAATACGACACGTCCCGGACCCAACATGGCATTCATTGTCTCAACAAACGCCTGGATGAACGTACGACCCGGCCGGTAGGCCGACCGGAGCGTCGCCATGAGACCGTCCCTGAAATCAGTTGGCTGCAGGAGCGCTTCCATCCGATCGAGGGTCGCGGCAATGTCATCCGTGAATTCCAGACGGCCAATGGACCGACCACCCGATGGCACGGCCGGGTCATACCGGACGCGGACGGGCGCATCGCCGTCGAACATGCCCATCCAGGCGACCTCATCGAAGTCATGATCTTCGCCTTCAAGCCAGAATACCGGTACGCATGGATGCCCGGTCAAGGATTCAATATGGCCAGCGAGTTGAACCGTGGAAAGGGTCTTGTAGAGCGTGTAGAGCGGGCCGCCGGCAAGGCCCAGCTGCTGCCCTGTGACGACGACCGAAGACGCGGGGTCTTCGAGTCGCGCAATGAGTGGCTCGGACGATTCGGACAAACCCCACGTCGCTGCCTGGCCCCGCAGCATGGCTACCAGCCGCGTGCGGTCAGGATGAGCAGCGGCAGCCTCAGCGGCGCGGCGTTTCAGGTCGGCGTCCTTCCGGAAGTCTCCGTTGAAGTACGGGGCGAGCCGCTCGGGGTGCTCAATGTAATCGCGGAACAGGGGGGAGAACGATTCGAACGATGAGAATGGAATGCGTCTCAATTGGTATCACTCTTCAGCCGTGAAATGTCATCCCTGAGTCGGGCCGCCCGCTCGTAGTCTTCCTCTGCGATGGCAGACTGGAGTTGCTCTTCGAGTCTTTCAAGATCAGACTTGGGTTCGTCGGTCACGTCCACAATGGGCTCATCGGTGTCATCGTCTGCCTCTACATCATCGATTTCGATGGATTCAGCTGAGTCGTCGGTCGGAATTCCGGCTTCGTCCAGCACGGAAGCTGCCACGAAGATGGAAGCCTCCACCCGTACAGCCAGGGCGACGGCGTCGGATGGACGGGCATCAAGCTGGCCCGCGGTTCCGGAAATGGAGTACCGGATCTTGGCGAAAAATGTACCTTCGCGGAGTTCGTCAATGACCACGTCGGTTACGTCGGCCCCCACGGCATCGAACAGATCCCGCAACAAGTCGTGCGTCATGGGTCGCGGTGGCTGGATCTTTTCCAGTTCGAGCGCAATGGACTGCGCCTCGAACGATCCAATGATGATTGGCAAGCGTCGATTGCCATCGACCTCACCCAATACAAGTGCGTAGGCTCCTCCGCTGGAGGGGCTGGTCGATAGACCGATGATGTCTACCTGGATGAATTCCATGCCGGATCGGTGGGTTGCAGGGCAGATGACAACGCGGCCAGAAACGCTTTGTTTTCCATGTCCGTACCGGCGTTGACGCGAAGATATCCTTGGAGTTCGGGGTAGCCACCCATATTGCGAACCAGCACGCCGGCGTCGGCAAGTTGCTCGAGCAGGGCTCGGCTGTCCGTTGGCGTGCGGAACATCACGAAATTGGTATCAGATGGCACAACAGTAACGCCCTCCATATCGGAAAGCGCTGTTGTCAGCTCCCGGATGGACTGCTTGATGTCGTCAATCCGTTCTTCCACGACCGTGTGGTGACGCAGCAGCGTAAGCCCGACGGTTTCTGCCATGCGATCCACCATGAAGGGCAGACGCGCTTTCAGCATGTGGCCCATGACTTCGGGGTGGCCCACCAGGTATCCGATGCGCAGCCCGGCCAGTCCAAAGGCCTTGGAAAGGGTGCGCACGACCAGCAGGTTGGGATGATCGTCCAACAGGGTCATGGCTGACGGCTGCGGATTGAATTCATGGTACGCCTCATCGACCACCACGAATCCCCGCGCGGAGCGCACAATCCGTTCTATTTCCTCGAACGTCATGGCCAGGCCCGTGGGATTGTTCGGGCTTGTGACGATGGTGACATCGGGATCGTGTGTTTCGATGGCCGCCAGGATGCCTTCTGCATCAAACGACAGGTCCTTTCTCGGGGCGACAGGGACGACGGTCGCACCAAACAGGCGAATGACACTTTCGTAGAGTGCGAACATGGGGCGCGGGACAACGACGGGTCGGCCGGGGCGCATGAGACACAGCCCGAGCGTGTGGGTCAATTCATTCGATCCGTTGCCGACGAGGATGTGCCCTGGCGTGACGCCCAGATGTGCAGCCAGGGCTTCGATGAACCTTGCTGGCTGTTCGGAGGGGTATCTGTTGAACGGAATCTGGAAAAACGCTTCGAGCAGCTCTCGCTTGAGTGCCGGAGGGACGTCGAACGGACTCTCGTTCTGGTTCAGTTTGTGCGGAACCTCTCTGGCTCCCGGGACCACGTACGGGTGTTCGCTGCGGACTTCTTCACGCAGGCGGTCAATAAGTCGGGAATCAGGTGCCATCACGTTGTTCGGGAGTTGGGCGTCACGGTGTGTTCACTATGCGTTCCCCTCACCCGGGTAACGGGTGTCCAGTTCCCCGTCAAATTCGGAAAGATCGGGAAGACGTGCCAGCGGATCTCAGACCCGGTCGGCGATGAGCCCGAGGATGAGGCGTTCCAGGTCCTTTCGCACCCGGCGTCCTGTTTCGAGGACCTCTTCGTGGTTGAGCGGCGCGGCATTCATGCCGGCCGCCGGGTTCGTTATGGTTGACAGACCCAGGACCGACATTCCGAGTCGGTGAGCGACCAGCACCTCGGGAACGGTACTCATCCCCACGGCATCGGCCCCCATGTTCCGGTAGGCACGGATTTCAGCCGGAGTCTCATAATTGGGGCCCCGCGTCCACAGGTAGGTCCCGGATTGTGTCTGAACGCCGAGCCGATGGGCCGTACGCCGTGCAGCTGCCATCCACACGTCGTCATACGGCGATGCCGACGGCCGCGATCGCTCTGCCCCCTCCACCGATTCCAGGGGGTTCTCGAATGCCCAATTGATATGGTCGCGGATCCACATGAGCGTGCCCGGCGGGAAATCGGGATTGATGCCGCCCGCAGCGTTCGTTACCACCACATCGGAGACGCCCAGGCCCGCCAGCAACCGGACAGGAAAGGTCACGTTGTGCATGGAGTGCCCCTCATACAAATGAAGGCGGCCCTGGACGAAAAGGACCGCTTTCCCATGCAAGGTCCCGGCCACCAAACGCCCGGAATGCCCCTGTACGGTTCCCGCCGGATAGCCGGGGATGTCAGCGGTATTGATTCTTGTCGCGTCTTCTGCGAGATCGGCCAGCTCTCCCAGTCCGGACCCCAGGATGAGACCCATGGACGGTTGTTCCGGCAGGCGTTCGCGTACCCAATCGACTGCGGCTGTCATGCGTCCTGCTTCAGTTTAACCACCACCATGGTCATGTCATCGCTGCGCCCCATACCCTCAATGAAATGGTGTACGTCCTCCGTGAGCAGACGCAGGATGGCGGACGCCGATCGTGAGCCGACCTGGGCTACTTTCTCAGCCAGGCGTTCGTCTCCATACAGGTCCCGTCGCGAGTTCATGGCCTCCGAAAAACCGTCGGTGTACAGAACCAGCGCATCGCCTGGCTTCAGCATGACGGTCTTTTCCTCGATGCCGTTGTCGAATATCTGGCCGTCCTGGAAACCGATTGCCATGCCTGCCGGACGCAGGAATTCATAACTCTCTTCCGATGCCCGCCTGAGGATGGCCGGGTTGTGGCCGGCGCGGGCAAATGTAAACGCACCGGTTCCGACGTCGACCACGCCGTAGATCATTGAAATGAAGGTGCCGGAAGGGACGTTGATGCAGAACAGGTGGTTCAATCGGCGCATGACCTCGGCCGGCGAGTCCTTCTCACGTGCCAGGGTCTGCAGGATGCCCTTTACCAGCGTCATGTAGAACGACGCGTGTATGCCTTTTCCGCTGACATCCCCGATCACGAAGGCAACACGTTGCTCATCGAGTTCGATGAAGTCGTAATAATCACCGCCGACCTCGTTGGCCGGAAGGCACATGCCTGCAAGGTCGAGGCCGGCAATGCGGGGCATGGTGCGTGGCAGGAACGTAGCCTGGACTTGGTAGGCGATTTCGAGTTCGCGCTTGACGCGTTCTTGCCCGGCCATCTCGGTGACGTATTCCGGCACGTACTCCTTCAGGTCCCGTCCCGAACGGCCACTCAGAATGGCAATGAGCGCGAAGACAACCAGGGAGGTAAGCAGGAGGACGGTCAGGAGGAAATCTATCCAGGCTGCTGATCCGGATACCAGGAGTCCTTCCTTCTGGCTCCATAGTACGCTCGATACAAAGAGGGCCACGAGGACCGTCATGAGGTCGTACTTGTAGAACGTCGCAGCAATGATGAGTCCCGACAGAGCGCTCACGATGATGCCTTCCTGCGTCATATGGACCGGGGACGGCGAAATCTGGAGCAGCATCGTACCCAGGGCCACCAGCGGGATGATGACGATTGGCTTGCTCGAGATGCGATACGCCACGACACCGAAACTCATGAGCAGCAGCATCGTGGTCAGGTAGGAGATCGCAAAACCGCCCGCTACATCGGCCACAACAGGTCTGTAGACGGTGTCGAGCAGCATCATCTCAATGAGGCGTGGCTGCAGGTCGTCGAATACCATCATGCCGAGCGTTACGACACCCAGCAGGCTGCCGCCAATGAAGATGCCCCGGAAAAGCATGGCACCGAATGGGACGTTTTGCACGTCACCATGACGGAAAAGCACCAGCGTCCGCAGTTTCCCGGGGAATCGGTCCCTGGAGAGGGAATCCGTCACGCCGGACAAAAGAAACACGAATAGGGAAACGGCCCCTGCGACGACCGAAAAAATTACGATCCGTAGCAGGATAAGCGCCCAGAGGGGCCACATAGCCCCCTGAAACAGCAGTTGTTCGGCAAGTATGAATGTGCCTCCGAACGTCGTTCCGACAATCACGGCATCAAGCATGGCGCTTTTGACATCCACGAGTCGGGCCACCAGGCGCCGGAAGAAAACCACGATGATGATCAGGGCCAGCAATGCGTAGCCGCCGAACTGAATGAAGCGCATGACCGAATGCAGGATGGATCCCCGGTCTCGGTCCGGATTGTACTCAACATTCAACGCGCGCAGCGTACCCGTAGCCGTAACTTCGGCCCGAGCGACGACAATCTGGCCGGCAATGGGCGGTGACGACACCAGTGTGACCCTTGCCGTGCGTTGCGCATTCCCCGGTGGCACACTCAGTGAGTCGGTACGCCATGTAATATCCCGAAGGGCTGTACGGCCCAGATGGTAGTTCACCAGATTCTCGATTCCGGACGAATCCACCAGCACGAGTTGTTGATTCTCGAGAAGCCGAAGCCTGTCCTCTTCGTGAAGGGGCACGAGGGGGGGCGAGGTATCGAACCGCAACCGGTTCAACAGCGTCGTGTCCGGCAACGCAGACAGTCGGGCGCGGGTAGCAGCGACACCTCCGGTATCGCTGCTGGCAATGGCGGCCAAAGCCGACCGGTTTATCGTGTTCAGGGATGAGCCGAACCGCCGGGCTGCTGCCCCGAGATTGTCGGTGTCATTGGTGAATCCAAGTACTGCACCGCTCTGATTCAGGTGGACCTGGAACACCTCCTGGCCGACAACGAATATGTCGTCATCCGATGCATTGGGGTCGCGCAGGCGGTATAAAACCTTCCAGAAGTAGCCCGGCACCGCTTCTGCGGCAGAGGATGCCAGGAAGTCGGATGCATCGCTGCGACCCAGGATATCCTGCAGATCGGTAAGCAGATCGACGTCGCGTACGAGTGATGCCTGTACCTCGAATGCATCCACCGAAAACCCTTGTGCGGACAGGAATACGTTGGCTCGGTCCGTAGCCTCCTGCTCGGAAATCTCGTAGGAAGCCGCACCGTCTGGATGCAAACCCGGCAGGAAAACCACGAACGCCAACAAACCAAGTGCCCCGACGATGAGGATCATCACGTCGGTACTGGTCAATCGGAATGGTTCTGGACGACGGCCGGTAGTCATTGTCGATGAGATATGCGGAGCGTAAGCTCCGAAAATACACGATAGAAACCGGAATCACACCGATAGTCTCAATCAAGTCGGGCCAGGGCACTCCGGATAGCCTCTGCATCGTAGCCGCGGCGCATGAGATACCGGATTGTTTTCTGTTGTCGAATCCCGTCATCGGCCTCGCGACGGTACCGTTTCAGGGTCAGAAGGACCAGTTCGTCCAGCTGTTTCGATAAGGCTTCCGGATCTACAGCATCTGCCAGTACAGCATCGGCCATGGCAGGGGCTATGCCTTTCATGATGAGGTCCACACGCACCCTCTGAGGGCCATGCCTGCGGAGTCGGGACTCGGCGAACCGCTTGGCGAAGTCGGTGTCGTCGATCATGTTCCACTCGGTCAGCCTGTCCAGGATGCGCGCTGCCACGGCCTCATCGGCTCCCAGCCGGCGCATCCGCTCCGTCACTTCCTTGGTGGACCGCGGGCGGTATCCCACGAACTGCATGATGCGTTTCAGGACCCGGTAGTACAGATCCTCGGCCAACATGCGTCGGCAGTCCGCTTCCCCGAGCACCTTTCCGTTGTGGAGACCCTCGGCCGTGACAATGCTGGCATGGAGTCCGAAGGCGTAGCTCCCGTCCATGTGAATGGAGCACCGATCAGCATCCTTCCGCTGCCATGTGAGGCCGGTGATGGTACCGCCACCTTCGGGTGGTACGACAGGTTCAACAGGTTTGATGTGTCCGAGTGCCATCAGGGTGGTCCTATGGAAATGCGTACCGTGTCCACGGCCACGCCGCCTATGAAGCCGAGGCCGCCGGTGACGTTGCTGGTCGGTGTACGGGTGCTGGAGTCTATGCGGCCAGACGCAAAAGCGGCAAAGGCTGAGTCGCCTCGTGCGATGCCGATAAGCAGTTCATGCAGCGGAAGGGGACTGTCGGCACTTTCGACCGGAACGGCATACACTCCGCGCCAAGCGGCGGCCGCCAATCGAGACTCGGGCTGTACGGCGTTCGGCAGCAGGAAAAAATCGAGGACGGATGACGAAAACGCGTTTTCGGGTACCAGTTGGGTTTCCACCCACAGCCCGGGCTGCAAGCCGTCCCATGCCATGTCAACCTCCACGGGAAAAATGAATCCCTGCGCGGCATCCAGTCCCAGATCCAGGGAATCCAACCCGATATCGAGCGAGTCGACCAGCACGGCCGGAATGGCGCGTTCAGCAGGTCGCACATCGGCGGACGTCAGGCGGATCCGGGGAGGAACGCGCCCGCCGCCTTCGGCATGCTGGTCCCCTCGGGTCACGCGGACGGTGAAGAAATCCCCTTCCATGATGGGCCTGGCAACGATGCCGTGAGCGACGGGTTCATATCGGCCGTTTTCCGCGTGTGCATACGGTATGTCCTGTCCATTCAGGGTAAAGGTGACCTCTGCATCGGTGACCCCTTCGGTCAACGTCTGTCGGGTGGCCGACAAGCCATGAGTCGACCGGACATGCACAGGCGGTGTATCCGGTCCAGCAGTCACATACGACTCCACGACCAGCAACGGTTCGGTCGTGGGCTGCACGACGTCACAGGCGCCCAACAGGACGCACAGTGCGAGTACAGCGGTATGGTAGGCGGACCGGGTCATCGGATGCGCATCTCAATGTCGAAGAGGGGCAGGAAGGGCAGACCCAACCGGTCCCTGGCCGTGACCTGTTCGGCGTTCGGGTCAAACGACTGGCCAATCACATTCCGTCTGAAAAACACGTTGAACAGATTGAGTTCTGCTTTCCAATCGGCGTTCCATGCAGAGAACCTGTATCCAACGTGTACATCGGACCTGAAATAGGCCGGCAGGCGCCCATTGTTCACGTCGGGCCGATACAGGACATATACGATCTGACCCGAGACGCGATCGGACACGGCGTACCGACCTTCCGGAACTGTCACGGGATACCCAGAGCGCCATATGGTCGATACACCCGCCGTCCACGGCCCGAATGCACGTTGGACAACGAGGGAGCCGTTCCGGGGCGCATCGAACCGCGCAGGCCTGAATACGTCGTCTGCTTCCGAATAGGGTCGGTTTCGAGTATACGAGCCCGAGTACGACCCAACGACACGCCAACTTGCACGTCGGAAGTCCAATCCCAGCTCAACGCCGCCTGCACGCTCCTGTCCACGATCGTACTGCGCCAGCAGGGTGGAGACTTCGATTCCTGGCCCCAGGAGTCCGTCCCGGGTGCGGAATTCATCGTCCGGGAGCAGGACGTTCCGGCTGCGCCGCAGGTACACATCGGCGGTAAGGGTCAGTCCTCCTGTCGGGCGGTATTCGAGTCCACCCGTGACCTGTCCGGATCTGGAAGGGGGGACACCTGCACTGGCAGGTACCCACCGGCTGGAAACAAGGTTGTAGAGGTACGCCAGGCGGTCCTGGATGCGTTGCAGGTACTGGACCTGGGTCGATGCCCCGGCACGCAGTATGAGTCGCTGGGGGTGTACCACAAATTGCAGGTTCAACCGGGGCGATGCACGGATGTATTGTCCGCCCCCGAAATAGCTGACGCGCAGTCCGGGAAGGATGCGCAGGTTCGGCGTCGGCTGCCACAGGTCCTGGATGTAGGCGGTCAGTTCCGGGCTCACGGCATCCTCCCGGTCGGACAACGGCTCCGAAAAACTGCCCGTATAGGTGATGACGGCGTCGAGCTCGGACTCAAATCGTCTCTGGACCATCTGGACGCCGGCCCGGACCTGGTGCGTGAGGGAGGCATACCAGTCCAGATCCAGCCGGGCACCCAGGTCATCTACCAGGACGGAATAATCGGACGACACGAATGCGGACTGGCTGGGACGGATATCTGTGGACTCGCGGGCATCGTACCGTGATTCGTACAACGTGGTTGTGAGGAACAGCCGTTCCGACAGCAGACGCTGGAAGCGGACACTGAACAACCGGTTACCCCACCCTTGGTCCACTTCAAAAAACAGATCGGCGGGGCGGAGGAAGGAATTGATGTCGAGCGATACATCGAACGGCAGACGCAAATCGAGCACGTCCCGCCCGGTGTAATAGGAGATGGAAAGCGACGATTTGGCGTCGGGCCTGTACGATAACTTGGCGCTCCAGTCATAGAAGTAGTAACCCGTCCGGAGGGTGTCGCGGCGACCGGCATCGTCCGATACCGGGTGCTCCCGTCCAATGATCTTGTCGATATAGGATCGCCGGCCCGACAACATGAACGATGCGCGCGGGGAGATGGGGCTTTCGATGAGGAACCGGGCATGCAAGGTGTTCACACCGGCGGTTACCTGCGGGTCGGAGCGGCCGCCGTCGCGCATTTCCGCATCCAGGACCGATGAAAGGCGACCTCCGTATTCTGCCGGGAAGGCGCCGCGGTAGAGCAGGATGTCCCGGAATGTCCCCGTCTGGAACGTCGAGACCAGACTGAAGGCATGCCAAGGGTGGTAAATGGGGACGCCATCAATCAGGTACAGGTTCTGGTCGGGTCCGGCACCGCGAATCATGAGTCCGCCCGATGCCTCCCCGGCGCGCTCAATACCGGGTAACCACCGGAGGGATTCGAGAACATCATCCGAGCCCAGTGTGCCCGGCAAGGCACGCAGTTGAGCGGTTGGCAGCGATACCAGGCCCGGCGTCGAGTCCAGGTCGGCACGGACGTTCGGAGCGGCTTCAATGACAACGCCGTCCACTTCAAGTGCGCTCGGCGTAAGCGCCACCCCGATGGGGTTTCCGTCCACGACAAGCAGCGTATCGCTGCTCAGGTAGCCCACGTAACTCGTCACGACCCGACGCCGTCCGGTCGGAACACCGGGCAGGGCGAAATACCCGGCTTCGTTGGTAATGGCGCCGGCACCCAGTGCCGGAACCTGTACGTGTGCGCCGATCAGCGTTTCGCCGCTCCAGGCGTCGGTCACGAATCCGCTCAGAATATGTGTCCGGTCACTGAAAGGGTCCACCACCAGCAGAATCAGGACGAACTGTGCGGACGATATCTGCTGGACCCGGAAGGGTAGTCCCGTAACCAAGCACACCAGGGCATCCTGGGCCGACGTGCCGGTGTACCGACAGGTCGCCCGGTAAGGTTGGACAACGGTACGGCTGAATACAACATCAACGCCCGTCTCCACGGTGAACGAAGCCAAGGCTTCGAGCAGCGGAGTACGGTTCACGTCGACCCGGATGTCCTGGGCCAGAACAGGCCCGGTCAGGCCGACCAGAAGGAGGATGGACAGGATACGCAGCACGCGGCCTTATAGCCGTCGCCATGTCGGGCGTTCCTACGGCTTGATCGCGGCGATGCGGTACCGATGACCCGTTTCGACGGGCTCCACGGACGCACCGAGGGCCGATGCCACAACAGCCAGGATTTCCTCCAGGCCTTGGTCACGATCGAACGTCCCGGTCAGGACCTGTGGTGACAGGACGGAATCGACCTGGATTTCCACGCTGAAGGCGTCGGAAAGAATAGCCGCAACGGAGTCGATGGGCGTGTCACGGAAAATGAACAAGCCTGACCATGCAAGGTCGGATGGGTTGGCTGCTTCGGGCTCGGAAGGAGCCGTTCCCGATGCCACATGCGTCGCCGAGCCGGGCTCCAGAATGACTGACAATCCGGCAGCAGAGACCGATACGCGGCCGGTGACCACCGTCACGTCCGTGGCGGTGGGGGTGTCAAGGACGCCGAATGAGGTACCCAGCACGGCTGTCACGGCATCGTCCGTGGCCACCGTGAATGGAATATCGGATGGCACGACATCGAAAAATGCGCGTCCGGAAAGGGTTACGGTCCGGGGAGAATCTTCCTGGAAGGACAGTTCGGCGCCGCTCTCAAGGCGTACGGTGGAGCCGTCAGCGAGCGTGATGGGTATACCAGCCCCGGTAATGCGTTGCATGCCGTCGGGAGCGCGTACCAGGATGGCAAAAACCAACGCGGCCGCAGCAGCGGTTGTCCAGGCCACACGGCGCAACACCGAAGAGCGCCGTGGAGCGCGATCGGTTCGCTTCGGGGCGGTGGCAGCGTTCACTGACTTCCAGGCATCATCGAAGGCCCGGATATCATCGGACAGCCGGTTCATGATGGCGGATACAGCCGGATGGGTCTCTGACGCTGCTTCCAGGCGGCGCTCAACGTCTGTCAAGGATTCCCGCTCCGTAGTGTTCAGCAGGTCCGTGCGACCCGACCGGGCCAATGCGACCCGGACCAATTCTTCCGTGGATGGCAAATCATGTTGCAGTTCACGGCCTGCCGCCTCTGAAACCTGCAGCCACAACGCAACGCGGGATGCCAACACGGGGTCGGCATCCAAGGCAGCGCGAACGTCATCGGTCCACGCATCGGTGTGCAGTATGAGGTCGAGACTGTCGTCCATCAAACCCATTGCCGTCACGAAACGGGAATTAGTAACATGAGAATCATGGCCAGCGCATCCCGCATTCGCTCGAAGGCGCGCTTTACCTGCATTTTCACGGCCGCTTCCGTGGAATCGATCATGGACGCAATCTCTTCATACCTGAACCCGGACTCCCGCAGTTCAATGATTTCCCGTGCCTTTGGTGTGAGACTGGACAGGGCGGTCTCGACATCCATGCGGTGGGCCGAGTTGGTTGGATCCACCTGCTGATCAGGCGGGTCCTGGGCATCGAAGAGCGTCTCTTTCGGGCGGTAGCGACCCCGGTAATAGTCCTGCAATTCGTACAGGGCACCTTTCATGGCAAAGGCCTTCAACCGTGAGTTGTCCTTCAGGTCTTCCAGGCCGCGATGTACGCGGATGAGGCTGTTCTGCGTCAGGTCATCGACTTCTGCACGTAATCCGACCCGGTTGATGAAAAAGCCCCGCATGACGGGCTCCAGTCTTCGCAGTAGCGCATCGCGTGCTTGTCCGTCACCCTTTTTTGCGCGCTGGGCCAGCGATTCGAAATCTTCCATTCAGACTATCACGTTCCCATGATGGGGCCTTCGGCATACGTGCCCAGTATGCTAACGGATGCAGCGACCTCATCAAGATGCCGCAGGGCATTGCGTACCTGCTCGTCGTCGCCCGATCCAGCCAGGTCCAGATAGAAAATGTACTTGCCGGGGCTTCCGACCAACGGCCGGCTTTCGATTTTGTACAGGTCTATATCACGCAAGGCAAATACCGCCAGGCTCTTGAACAGGCCGCCGGGTACGTTCTCGGCCTGGGCATACAGGATGGACGTTTTGGGCGCGCCCGCCGATGCGGACGGAGCCAAGCCGCGGTGCGTGGAGTCGTCCGGGTGGGCCAGCGCCAGGAAGCGCGTATAATTTTCGTGGTTGCTCTCGATGTTCTCAGCCAGGATTTCCAGGCCGTATTCCTCAGCGGCGCGGCGACTGGCAATCGCCGCATGGCGGTGGTCACCGTCCCGGGCAATATCGCGCGCCGAGCCGGCCGTGTCGTATGCTGGAACGACACGGGCATGTTTCAAATGCGAGCGCAGGAAGTCGCGGCATTGTCCGAGTGCCTGTGGATGGGAGTGGACGGCCGTCAGGTCGTCGACGGTTGTGCCCGGAATGACCAGCAACTGGTGGCGAATGCGGAGCTGCGCTTCGGCTACAATCTGGAGCGTGTGCTCCCGCAGCAGGTCATAGTTCCGGTGTACACTGCCGTGCAGCGAGTTTTCGATGGGCACAACGGCCCGTTCGCACGATCCCGTTTCGACCGCTTCGAAGACGTCCTCGAACTCGGGATGGGGGACGATTTCTGCGTCCGGGTATAGTCCACGTACAGCCTCCTCGCTGTATGCTCCGATTTCTCCCTGGAAGGCTACACGCATGGCCGGTCCTACATGGATTCGGGAGACGAAATTCCCAGTACGGTCAGTCCGTTCCGGAGCACATTGCGTGCAGCCAGTGCCAGTTGGAGCCTGGCGCGGGCCAACGCGGGTGCTTCCCCGATGATATGGCACTGCCCGTAGAATTGCGTGAAGGCCACCGCCACCTCCCGCAGGAAGGTCGCCAGTCTGTGTGGTTCGCACGCCACGGCTGCACGCTGGATGGCTTCGGGAAGACCCAGTAGTTGTTTGATGAGGGCTATCTCGGCATCATGGACGAGCAAGGCCAGGTCCACGTCTCCCTCTGTGAGGTCCAACCCGGTCTCCACGGCCTTGCGGGAAATGGAGCAGATCCTGGCGTGGGCATACTGGAGGTAGAACACCGGATTCTTGTCCGATGCTTCCTTGGCCAGATCCAGGTCGAATTCCAGATGCGTGTTCGGGGAGCGCATGAGGAAGAAGAATCGCGTGACATCCTCCGTCACTTCATCCATGAGCTCGTCGAGCGTGACGTACGTGGCCTTCCGGGTACTCATTTTGACCGGCTGTCCACCCCGCACGAGTGTTACGAACTGGTAAATGATGACATCGATGGGCTCGGGATCGTACCCGAGGGCGGTTACGCCATTCACGACATCCGGGAAGGTTGCAATATGGTCTGCTCCGAAAATGTCGATGATGCGATCGAAGCCGCGTTCCAACTTGTTCACATGGTACCCGATGTCAGGCAGGCGGTACGTGGGCTCGCCCGATGACTTCACCAGGACAGTGTCGGCATCCTTCCCGAATGCTGTGGTCTTGAACCAGACGGCACCATCCTTGTCGTAGGCCAGGCCTTTCTCCCTGAACCGATCAATGATGCTCCATACCGTGTTGTCCTCGTAGAGCGTCCGCTCGTTGAAATACGAGTCCATCTGGATGCCAAGACGCGCCAACGTGCCTTCGATTTCCTTGAAAATGCGGGTTTCAGCCGCCTTTTTGAATAGGAGTTCGTCCGCTTCCTGCAACAGACTGTCGCCGTGCGCCGCCACAAGCTCCTCGGCGATCTCCATGATGTATGCGCCCAGGTACCCATCATCGGGAAAGGGCTCCGGCACGGTGACGCGGTCCAGGCCTTCACCGACTTCCTTCAACGGTGTATCGGGCCGTACCAAGGCGATGTACCGGCCTCGTACGGACTCTCCGAGCACACGCATCTGGCGGCCGGCGTCATTGAAATAGTATTCGCGGGTAACTGCGTATCCCGACCAGTCGAGCAGGGTGGCTACGGCATCGCCCAATACAGCGTTCCGTCCGTGACCGACAGTCAATGGACCCGTTGGGTTTGCGCTCACGAACTCGACCAGCGCCGTCCGTCCCACGCCGGTGGTCGACCGCCCGAAGGTATCACCGGCTTCAATGAGGGAGGCCAGTTCATCGTACAGCCATCGGCTGGAGAACCTGAAGTTCAGGAAGCCTGCGCCGGCCATGTCGACATGGTCTATGCGGGCCGGATCCAATTCCAGGTGTGCCATGATATCCTGGGCAATCTGGCGCGGAGCCTTCCGGAAGTGGCGTGCCAATTGCATGGCCGCATTTGTCGACAGGTCGCCGTGATCCGGGTTGGCCGGTTGCTCGAATTCAGGTGTAAAGCCGTCCGGAGCGCCGCCCATTTGGTCCAGCGCACGGTGAAGTTGGTCGGCGAGATACTGTTGCATGGTCATTCCTCCGGTGGCCGGGGTCTACTCGCGTCACCCGACACGGATCCCCTTTTGCCCCGACCCAAACCTGGAGGCCCGATGTCCGTAGAAGCCGACTCGAACCAATCCGAATCCCATGCAACGCCTGCCCATTCTCCTGCTCTTGGTTGCCATTTCGCTGCCGGCAAACGCCCAGGACGACCACGCCTTCACCATTGCGCGCGTGAAATACGAAGGCGGTGGAGACTGGTACTCCGATCCGGAATCGCTCCCAAGGCTGCTCGAATTCGTGCGGACCAGCACGCTTCTTGACGTTGCGCCCCGGGAGGAGGTTGTTGAGCTGTCCAGCGATCAGCTGTATGCCCACCCGTACCTCTACCTGACGGGCCATGGCAACCTGTCATTCTCACCCGATGAAGCGCTGCGCCTGCGCACGTACCTGGAGAGCGGCGGATTCCTGCACATCGACGACAATTACGGCCTGGACAAGCACATCAGGCGCGAACTGAAGAAGGTGTTTCCGGATCTGGAGATGGTGGAATTACCGTTTTCGCACCCGATTTATCATACACAGTATGAGTTTCCGAATGGTCTTCCGAAGATCCACGAACACGATGGCGGACCGCCGCAGGGATTCGGCTTGTTGGATACCAGCGGCCGGCTCATGGTGTTCTACACGTTTGAAACCGACCTCGGAGACGGGTGGGAGCCGGAGTCGGTCCACGACAACCCACCGGAAAAACGCCTGACGGCCCTGAGGATGGGAACGAATATTCTCGTTTATGCCATGATGAATTAGGAAGCGCCGCGTACCTTCCCGTCTCCATTTTTACCCCTATCGTCCAACCCTACCGTACGGATGTCCGTTCTTGAACAGCAGGATCCGGAGCTCTATGCCACATTGGCCCGTGAGGCGCAGCGCCAGAACGAGGGACTTGAGCTCATCGCATCGGAAAATTTCGTAACCAGGGCCGTTCTTGAGGCCATGGGATCGACCCTTACGAACAAATATGCTGAGGGCTTGCCCGGCAAAAGGTATTACGGAGGGTGTCAGTTCGTGGACCAGACGGAGGAACTCGCGCGGAAGCGGGCTTGTGAGCTCTTCGGGTGTGACTGGGTCAACGTACAGCCCCACTCCGGTGCGTCGGCGAATGCGTCCGTCTATCTGGCGTTCATGAAGCCCGGCGATACGTTTTTGGGTCTCGACCTTGCGCACGGAGGCCACCTTACGCATGGAAGCCCGGTCAACTTTTCCGGCATCCTCTACAAGGCGCAGTATTACGGCGTGGAGAAGGATGGACCCAAGGCCGGCCGGATCGACATGGACCGGGTTCGCGAGAAAGCGCTCGCCATCCGCCCGAAAATGATTTCCATCGGTGCGTCGGCTTACAGCAGGGACTTCGATTATGCGGCGTTCCGTTCCATTGCCGATGAAGTGGGGGCGTATCTGTGGATGGACATGGCCCATACCGCCGGTCTCATTGCGGCAGACATCCTGAATGACCCCATGCCGCATTGCCACGTGGTCACCACGACAACGCACAAGACGTTGCGGGGTCCGCGCGGCGGGATGATCCTCGTCGGCAAGGACTATGAAAACCCCTTCGGGAAGGTTGCCCCGAAGTCGGGTCGGGTAAAAATGATGACCGAACTGCTCGATTCTGCCGTTTTCCCGGGCATGCAGGGCGGTCCGCTCATGCACGTGATTGCTGCGAAGGCGGTGGCCTTCGGAGAAGCGCTTCGTCCCGGATTCCGTACGTATGCCCGGCAGGTTGTAGAGAATGCATCGGTCATGGCCGGGGCGTTCATGGACAAGGGCTATGACATCGTATCGGGCGGTACGGACAACCATCTGGTACTCATCGATCTCCGTTCCAAGGGCATTACCGGGAAGGACGCCGAAGCCGCGCTCCAGGCGGCGGACATCACGGTGAACAAGAACATGGTGCCCTTCGACACGGAAAGCCCATTCGTGACCAGCGGCATCCGGATTGGCACGCCCGCCATGACCACGCGGGGTTTCGACGCCGATGCATTCCGGCGCGTCGTGGATCTCATTGACGATGTGCTTTCCGCGCCAGCCGACGAACAGATCCAAGCCGCAACACGCGGAGCCATTCACGAGATGACATCCCGTTTTCCATTGTACGATTTCGTGACGGTGTAATGGCGACCCTCTCTTCTCCTGCTTACGATGAACTCGTTGATCTGGGGCGGCGGCTGTATGACCAGGCGCTGGTCCGGCGTGAGCAGGAGGAGATCACAGACCCCCGGGGGCAGCCCATTGGTTGGCTTCTGGACACGCGCATTCCGATGTTGCGTGGAGACATCATGCAGGAGGTGGGACGCGTCCTGTCGGGTCGGCTGGCCGCACGCAGTGTGCATCAGGTCGCCGGATACGGATTCGGTTCATATGCCCTCGTGTCGTCTGTGGTTGCTGCGGCATCCACAGGTCCGTTCCTTGGTGGGTTCGTACGTGAGGCCCGGAAGCCACACGGCCGTCGACGATTGGTGGAGGGGCCGCTCGAACGGGAGCACCCGGTCGTATTGCTGGACGATATCCTGAACAGTGGTCGCAGTGCCTTGAAAGGAATTGACCTGTTGCGCAGTGAGGGATTCCAGGTCGTCGGCATGATGTGTCTGTTCCATTTCACATGGAGTGGAGGCCGGGCCCGGCTTGAACAGCAGGGCCTGTGGGTGGATTCCATTCTCGATTTGAATCTTCGTCAGGAATGAAAACGCGACTGCAGAAAAAGACCGATACCATGGCCGAGCGCGCCGAAGGCGTGGAAATGGGCTTCCTGGACCACCTGGAGGAGCTGCGTTGGTCGCTGCTCCGGGGCATGGGGGCCATTGTACTCTGCACGGCCATAGCCGGATTTTTCCGGCGCTGGATCATCCAGAACATCCTGCTGGCGCCGAAATCGCAGGACTTCATCAGCTACCGCATTTTCAAGGTCGAGGTCACCCCGTTCGTGATCCAGAACAGGACCATCACGGGGCAGTTTTTCACGGACTGGGGTACGGCGCTGGTAGTCGGTGCCATTATCGGCTCTCCCATCTTCATCTATCAGATCTGGAAATTCATCGAGCCCGGTCTGTACCCGAACGAAAAGGAAGGACTACGCTTTTCCGCCGTTTTCGCGACCTTCTTTTTCATTCTGGGCATCTCCTTCGGCTATTTCGTCATTACGCCGCTGGCCCTGCAGTTCTTTGCGGCCTACCAGATATCGCCTGAAATCCTGAACGAGTTCGACATCACGAAATATTTCGAGATGATCACGTTCTGGTCGTTCGGATCAGGCCTGTTGTTCCAGCTGCCCGTGGTGGTCTACTTCCTGGCAAAACTCGGCATTGCCACTCCGGCAGCCCTGCGCAGCGCCCGGAAATACGCCTTGCTGGCTGCCCTCATTCTGGGCGCCCTCTTCACGCCGCCCGATCCCGTCTCCCAGGTTCTTGTCGCCACACCGCTGCTGTTGTTGTACGAGTTCTCCATCGGCATTGCCACGGTCGTGCAACGACGCAGGGAACGCGCCTTGAAGAAGGCCCTGTCGGACGACCCCACCGATTGAGCGAAGGGTGATTCCGGGAGGATGCCGGGACCACGCAGGCCCCGGCGGCGTCACAGCAACATCTGACACCTTCCGACCGATGCCACCATGCGAGCCTATCGATCCGTCCGCGTAGCCCTTCCGTTCGTTGTTCTGTTTTCTGCCGGTCTCGTCGCCTGGCGGGCCGATGACGATCTGTTTGAGCTGCGGCGCAATTTCGAGATTTTCGGAGCCGTCTACGAGGAACTGGTGGTGGGCTACGTGAACGACATCCGGCCCCAACCCTTCATGCGTGCCGGAATCGATGCCATGCTCGCCGAATTGGACCCCTACACCGTCTATTACGACGAAGCCGACCTGGTAGACAGCGAAATCAGTCAACAATCCTCTTCCGCCACAGTAGGTATTTCCATCGGGGAGCGGGGAGGGCGGCTCACGGTCCTGGAGCCCGGTGCGCACGCATCGGCCTACCGGCAGGGGGTCCGGGTCGGCGATGTGGTGGTGCAGATAGATGGCACGGACGCATCGGTGCTCACCGTGCAGGAAGCCTACAGCCTCATGGGTGGCGAACCCGGTACGACGGTCTCGCTGGTCCTGGAGCGTACGGGGGAGCAGGATACAAGGACGTTCGTGCTGCCCCGCGAGCGGTTCCGTCAGCGGAACGTGTCGTGGGCCGGATACCTGGGGCCCGATACGACAGCGCTCATCGGATACGTTCGTCTGGATCAGTTCGGGGAGCGATCTGGTCGGGAAGTGCGGCGCGCTCTGCGCACGATGTCTCGTGAAGCCGGCCTGAATGGTGTTGTATTGGATTTGCGTGGAAATCCCGGCGGCATCGTATCTGAAGCCATCGATATCGTGGAGCTCTTTGTGCCATCGGGATCGCCGGTCGTGAGTATCCGGTCGCGGTCAGGTGAAGGTGATGAATCCTTCCGCACCGAGATGGAGCCGCTGTTTCCCGAACTCCCCGTGGTCGTTCTTGTAGACGCTTTTTCCGCTTCGGCCTCGGAAATCGTCTCCGGAGCGTTGCAGGATCTGGACCGGGCCGTCGTCATGGGCCACACGACCTTCGGAAAAGGGTTGGTGCAGCAGGTGCGCCGGTTGCCACACAACACGGCCATGAAAATCACGATTGCGCACTACGTCCTCCCGAGCGGGCGGTCCATTCATTCCTCCGAATTGAATACGGCGTCGGCCAGGGTCGCAGTGCCTGAATCGGCGGCGTTCGATACGCAGAGCGGCCGCAACGTCCGGTCAGGGCGCGGCGTCGAGCCCGATATCATCCTCGATGTTCCGTTCGAGTCGGAACTCGAGACGGCATTGCGGGAGGATGGGGCGTTTTTCCTGTTCGCCGACCGGTATGCGGCATCGGCTTGCAGCGCAGGTCCCTCGTGCATGGACAATCGTGACGCCGTCATGGCAGCGTTCCGGAGTGACCTGGATGCCAGGGGTTTTTCGTTTGAAACGGAGGCTGAGCGTCGCCTGAATGCCGTATCGCACGAGTTGGACACCGCTGGTTGGAGCGGACCATCGGACGCAGTCGCTTCGCTGCATGCCAATCTCGACGCAGAAAAGCGGGCCGATTTCGACCGGCATGCCGACCGGCTGTTCACGCTGTTGCAGGCAGAGCTGCGTACGCGGTTGTACGACGAGGTGGAACAGGCCCGCCAGGAAGTGGCGCGGGATGCCTGGATTGCCGAGGCGGCAGGCCTCGTCCGGTCACCCGGCGACTGGAGGGCTGTCCTGACGCAATAAATCGGAAATGGTCCGGGCCAGCACCCGGGCGCCGGCCACAACGTCCTCGTCGCGCGCATGTTCGGTGACGTTGTGGCTCACACCATCGCGTGTCCGAACGAAGACCATACCGCAGCGGTAGGTGCGCGCGAGGATCTGGGCATCGTGGCCGGCGCCGCTGATGAGCGTCCGTGGCGCCAGCCCCTCGGCGTCCATGGCACGGTCAATGGCGGCGCGAACGCCGGGGTCGAATGTCACGGCCGGTGCATCAGCCAGAACGCGGTAATGGACATCCTCGTGGCTATCCAGCAAGGCTTCGATACGATGGCGTGTGTGCTGCAGCGTGGCTGTATCCTCATGCCGGACATCGATCGTGAAGAGGGCCGTGTGCGGAATCACGTTGATCAGGTTCGGTTCATGCCGCACGGTCCCAATGGTGAGGCGCAGGCCAGGCACGTCGGCCGGCAGGCGCCGCAGTTCGTGCATGAGGTCGCAAGCCGTAGCGCCGGCATCGTGCCGGGTTTCCATGGGCGTGGTACCTGCGTGGTTGGCTGTACCGCGCACCGTCACTTCGTACCACGCCAGACCCTGTACGCCCCGTACGCACGCCACAGGCTGTTTTTCGAGGTCCAGAACGGGGCCTTGCTCAATGTGGACTTCCACAAACGCATCCGGTGCCAAGTCGTTGATGCCTCCGCTCCCGGCCATGTCCCACCGGTCCAGCTCATCGCCAATGGATGTCCCGTCCGCTCCGGCTATGGCCCGCACGGCGGCTTCCGAAAGAGAGCCACAATGGAACAGGCTTCCCATCATGTCCGGCATGTAGCGAACGCCCTCCTCGTTCACAAACGATGCCACGATAAATGGCTTGTCAGGAGTCACCCCCGCGTCGACCAGGCTTTCGGCCACCTCGAGTGCAGCCAGTACCCCCAGAGCACCATCGAAGCGGCCACCCGTCACTACGGTGTCGGTATGGGAGCCCGCCATGATGGCGCCCGTGTCGGCGTGACCGGGCACAATGCCAAATAAATTGCCGATGGCATCGATCCGGACTTCCAGGCCCCGATCGCGCAGGACGCGTTCTACATAATCGCGCCCCGCGCGATCTGCCTCTGAGAAGGCCAGACGGGTTACACCGCCGTCCGGGCGCCCACCGATGGCCGCGAGCTCATCAATGCGCCGCAGCAGCCTGGTGTCGTTTATTTCCATGGAGAATACCTGTTGTCGGGATGGGGTGCGTTCGGTAGAAACTGTGGAATGAACACTCCGTAGGAGAAAGGCTGAAGTTTCACATCGGACGCATGATACCCAGAATATTCCCGCTTTTCCTGCTCTCGGCGTTCCTGTTTGGATGCCAGCAGCCGGTACAGAGCCAACAGAACTCCTTCATTCCCGAGGGTCAGAGCCGCTTTTCAGTCCAGGACAGCCTCATGATGAGCCGGTCCACGGCCATTACCCGGGCAGTAGGGTCCGCGTCACCTGCGGTCGTCAGCATCAACGTGACCCAGTTGCAGCAGGTGCGGGCACGGGATCCATTCTGGGACCCGTGGATGGAATTCCTGAATGGACGACAGCGCACGCGGATCATGCAGCGCCAGGTCCAGTCCGTCGGCTCCGGATTCATCATTTCGCCGGATGGGTATGTTGTCACGAACGACCATGTAGCAGGAAGCGCGACGCAAATCACCATTGCGCTACCGGATGGCACAACACAGGAGGCGCGTCTCATCGGGTCTGATCCGGCCACGGACCTGGCCTTGCTCAAGATGGATGTGGTCAACCCGTTACCCTTCCTGGAATTCGAGTTGAGTTCCGACCCCATGGTCGGCGAGTGGGCGATTGCGCTCGGCAATCCCTTCGGGCTGTTCGAGGCATCGGACCCGTCCGTGACGGTCGGTGTCGTCAGCGCCATCGGGCGTGATTTGCAGCCGCAGGAAAACCGGTTCTATCTGGACATGATCCAGACCGATGCCGCCATTAACCGGGGTAATTCGGGCGGGCCGTTGTTGAATGCATTGGGGCAGGTGATCGGTGTGAACACTGCCATCTATTCAGAGTCGGGAGGGTCCATCGGCATAGGCTTCGCCGTGCCCGCCCAACGAGCGTACCGAGTGCTTTCAGAGCTCCGGGACAACGGCTCGGTCGACCGCTCGTATTACACAGGCCTGACCGGCCGGGGGGTGACGCAGCGTATCGCCGAGGCGCTGGGGCTGTCGTCGGCGGCGGGTGTGTTCGTAGAAGACGTGCAAGCCGGGTCACCGGCCGAAAAGGCGGGCTTCCTGCCATATGATGTCATACGGTCCATTGCCGGAGAAGAGGTGGCTACACGGGAGGAATTCGTGGCGCGTCTGTACGACTACCGTCCCGGTGACACGGTGCAGATCGGCATTGTCCGGCAGGGGGATGCCGTGGATCTGACGATGGAACTGGGGAGCAATCGAGACTCCTGATGGGCGGTGGATCAGTGCGAATACGTCCGCCCTTCCACCAGCAGCTCGGCTGACCGACCCCGCGTCCTGAATTCCACCGGGATCGTAATGCGCTCCAATTCATCGTTCACCGAGTACACCTCGAAATGCAGGTGGGGGCCGGACGAGTACCCGGTATTTCCTGACCAACCGATGTGGTCCCCCTCGCGGACCCGGTCTCCGGCATATACGCGGGCTCCGTTCCTGCGAAGGTGTACGTAATTGCCGATGGTGCCGTCATCGTGCCGGATCTTGACGTAGTTCGCCAACGTCCGGAACGAGGGGTCCATGCCGCCATCGCTGAACGATTCCTCCACGGATATCACGAGCCCGCCCCGGGCGGCCAGCACTTCCGTACCCTCTTCCATGTCCCAGTCGATGGCATTCTTGCCCTGGTGGGTCCGGTTTCCGTTGTAGCCCTGCCCAACCAGGTAGGAGGACCCGCGGGCATATGGCAGCGCATACGTGACGCCCGGTGCGTGGCGAGCCGCCATACTGCCTTCGACCCAGCGGAAATTGAATGCATACTCCCACCGATGCCCGGCACGCACGACACGCAGTTCAACGAGGTCGGAGCGGCTGCCGCCGGAAAAACTGCGGATGATCGGTAGCTCTTCGCTGGATCTCAGGTTGGCCAGCTCCATGTCTATGGCCACCGTGATGTCCCATTGAACGAGTAGGCGGACACTCAGGGCCACTCCGTATTCCGTTTCGACGGTCTCCACGCAGAATGTGTCCTCATAGCACTCCTCGGAAGGCATCGGGAGCGAACCCGCGCCCGATGATGGCAACGATACCAGGAGGATGGCAGACAGAAAGGCAATCATGCGATACGGGGCCCGTTGAGGCCGCTGTCACGTGCACGCGGCCAAAAGATCATGTACGTTGCTGGCAACCCGTTCTGTTCCACCGAACACAGCACTTCCAGCGACGATGACGTCGGCTCCGGCTCCCGTCACCTCGGCAATATTGGCCGGTTTGACGCCGCCATCCACCTCAAGATGGGCCTTCGAACCAATGGCATCGAGCATGCCCCGCAGTCGGCGGATCTTGGCCGTGGAGGCGGGAATATAGGACTGTCCCCCAAAGCCCGGGTTCACGGACATTACCAGGACCAGGTCCACATCACCCAGGATCTCCTCCAGTGACGAGAGGGGGGTGGCCGGGTTCAGCGTCACGCCGGGGCGGGCACCAGCCGCACGGATCTGTTCAACGGTCCGATGCAGATGCGTGCAGGCTTCCACATGCACGGTAATGATGTCCGCACCGGCATCGGCAAAGGCATCCACATACCGTTCGGGGTGCTCAATCATCAAATGAACATCCAGAACGGCGCCCGTCTCATCCGCGAGCGGCCTCAGGGCACGCACGACCAGCGGGCCGATTGTGATGTTCGGTACGAAGTGCCCATCCATGACGTCCACGTGCAGCCATTCGGCGCCGGCGTCCACCGCCTCACGGCAGTGCGCTTCCAGCCGTCCGAAGTCTGCACTCAGAATGCTGGGAGCAAGAATGGGCATGGTATCAGGAGAGAATGATGAGTACGACGGCTACCAGCAGGGCATTCACCAGCGCGATGGGCAGGAGGTACTTCCATCCGAGCGTCATGAGCTGGGTATACTTGAAGCGTGGCAGCGTCCAGCGCACCCAGATGAACACGAAGGCGAAGAAGCCCGCTTTGACCAGGATGCTGCCCAGCTGCAATACAGTCAACAACAGTGAGTCGGCGAGGCCGGGGAAAGCGCCCAGGATGACCGATTCGAACGGTAGCAGGTAGCCCCCGAAGAACAGCGTCACGATCACGAACGATGCCACGAAGAAGTTCACGTACTCGGCCAGGAAGAACATGCCGAACTTCATGCCCGAGTATTCGGTGTGATAGCCACCGACCAGCTCCTGTTCGGCCTCCGGCAAGTCGAACGGAGCCCGGTTCGTCTCGGCAAACGCCGTTACAATGAAGATGATGGCACCGATGGGGTTACGGAAAATATTCCAACCCAGGATGCCCCAACCGCCGGCCTGGTCCGTTACGATGGTACTGAGGCTGAGCGATCCGGCAAGCAGCACGACCGACAGCACGGCCAACCCCATGGACAGCTCGTAGGAAATCATCTGGGCCGATGAACGCAGTCCACCCAGCAGCGAATATTTGCTGTTCGAGCTCCAGCCTGCAAGCGTCACGCCGTAGACCGAAATGGAGGTGAGGGCGAGCAGCACCAGCACACTGACGTCCATGTCAGCCACCAGCACGTTATGGGCAAAAGGAATCAGGGCTCCGGCCCCCATGGCAATGACAACCATGAGCATGGGCGCCAGCGAATGCACGAACGGGTTGGCCAGCGCGGGGACAATGTTTTCCTTGAAAACCAACTTCACCACGTCAGCGAACGGCTGCAGGAAGCCGAACGGACCTACACGGTTCGGCCCCGGCCGGTTTTGCATGTAACCGGAGACCTTGCGTTCTGCATAGACCAGCACGGAAGCCGAGACCAGCAGGAATTGTACGATGATGAAGGCGATGAGCGCCGTCCAGTACCAGGCGAGTTCCATAGTTCAGCAGCAGGTTAGAGGGCGGCGGCGCCGACTTCCGTCAGACGCACGCCATTGTCGCCCATGGCTTCGTACGTGGCTCCGGAGAAGGCCGGGTTCGCGTTCGACAGCTCGGCCATGATGGCCCGGGGTCCCTTGTAGGAAAAATCGTGTCCGAGGGCAGCCGCCAACGCAGGGATCGAAACCCACCCTGGCTCGCAGTCCACGAGGTTATCCTCGTTGTACCAGCGATCGAAGGGCGTTCCGTGCTTGTCGGCCCTGCTCTTGCCCAGTTCCATGGCCAACGTGCGATTCACGCCCTTGATGGCCTTGGCCGGGCGCAGCCGCTGCGCATGTCCGTCACAGTTGACGAATGTGCCCACGGTTTCGACAGCCATGGCAGCCGGAAGGGCCACCGCCGCTGCCGGCAACGTCTGGTTCGTCGAATGGTAATGATGAAGGATGACCTGCACACCCGCCAGGTCGGCCGCTTCGAGCAGGCCGGAGCCCACCACGTCCTCTTCCATGACGTACAGCACCGACACATCGCCCGACGTCACACGTGCCTTGAGGGTCTGTGCATCGACCTGGGCAAACCCGAGTCGTTCGCATCCCTGCGCATTGGGCGTACGGTCGTCGGTCCGGAGCCAGTTGTCTCCGTGGCCGGGTTCGACGTGCGGGATGTACTGCGGCCGGGCAGCACCAACGGCGTCCGCCAGTTTGGCCAGCAGGTAATTGTCTTCCGTCGTGGCATGGGCCGATCCGATGAAGAGCATCCGGTCGCCATCCACGCTACGAAGCAGGTTGGCTGCTTCGGCATACGCGTCATCCCAGGTCGAGGCCTGGCCACCGATCGACGGGCCTGAGGGGCGGTCATTGTTGAACTTCTGGTAGTCCAGACGGTCTTCATCCGCCAACCAGTACTCGTTGACGTCCATGTTTGTCCTGGCCGTCACATTCAGGACGAGGTTGTCCTTGACGTAATACGTGCAGTTTGAACCCTTGGCATTCGTTGTGGTCAACGATGGCGTCTGGCTCATTTCCCAGATGCGCGCCTTGAAGCGGTGATCCTTCGACGTAAGCGCTCCAACGGGGCACAGGTCAATGACGTTCATCGAGTACGGCTCGTCGAACTCCACGCCCGGAGGCGTCATCGGGTAGTTGTGGACACCACGCTCGATGATTGTAAGCTGATGGCTCTCACTGACTTCCTGCGTAAACCGCGTGCACCGAGTACAGTTGATGCAGCGTTCGCCGTCCAGCACGACCCGGGGACCGAGCTCTACGTGCTTCGGCTTCGACACCTTGCGGAATTCGAAGCGTGAGCCTTCAGGACCGTACTTGTACGTCTGATTCTGGAGCGGGCAATGCCCAGCCTGGTCGCAGATCGGGCAATCCAGGGGGTGGTTGATGAGCAGGAATTCCAGGTTATCCTTCTGGGCGCGCTTCACGAGCTCACTCGTGCGGTGCGTCTTCACCACCATGCCGTCGGCGATGTTCATGGAGCAGCTGGTCTGCAGCTTCGGCATGAACTGGATGACGGGGTTGCCGTCTTCTCCGATCACCGGCTGGCGGGTTTCCCGATCCATCTGGGGCATACCCACTTCCACGAGGCACTGACGGCAGTTGGCCGGTGCGGACATGGCGGGGTGGTAACAGAAGTGCGGCACGTCCAGGTGTTCATCCAGACAGGTCTGCAGCAGTCTTGCTCCGTCCTCGACTTCGAGGGTCTCGTTGTCTATGATAATCTTCGGCATGGGATCAGGCGTTGGCCAACACACCGCCCGCCGGAACGAGCGAAGGACGGCATTTGGCTTCGAATTCTTCGCGGAAGCGCGTAATGGTGTGGCGCACGGGCCACGCCGCGGCGTCGGCAAGGGCACAGACCGTGCGCCCTTCCATCTGCGAACACAGTTCAATCAGGAGGTCGAGGTCGCGCAGGTTGCCCTCGCCCTCGTCAATGCGCGTGACAAGTTTCTCCAGCCACCCGGTACCTTCACGACACGGTGTGCACTGGCCGCAGCTTTCGTGATGGTAGAAGTGCGTAATGCGTCGCAGGAACGATACCATATCGGTGTCTTCGTCCATGATGAGCATACCCGCCGTGCCGAGCATGGAGCCGGCTTCACGGAGCCCGTCCGGGTCCATGGTGACGCCATCGATCATATCGGCCCGAAGAACCGGAGTGGAACTGCCACCAGGTACCAGGGCCTTGAGCTTCTTGCCTCCCCGCATGCCACCGGCCACGTCATTGATGAGGTCGGTAACGAGCATGCCCGTCGGGTATTCATACACCCCGGGACGGTTCACATGACCGGAAATGCCGTACAGCAGCGGTCCCGGAGCCGTCTGGGCGCCGATGGACGCGTACCAGTCACCGCCCTTCTGGATGATGAGCGGGACGCAGGCCAGGGTCTCGACGTTGTTGATGGTCGTCGGGTATCCCCAAATGCCTTTCTGGGCAGGGAAGGGAGGCTTGATCCGTGGGTAGGCGCGCTTGCCCTCCAGGGAATTCATGAGCGAGGATTCCTCGCCGCAGATGTAGGCGCCGGCACCCTTATGGATGACGATGTCCATCGAGAAGCCCGACCCCATGATGTTCTCGCCCACGTAGCCCTTGGCGTAGGCCTTCTCGAGTTCACGCTCCATGAGGGTGATCCAATCGGCATACTCACCACGAACGTAGAGATAGGCGGTCTTGATGGTCATGGCGTACCCGGCCATCACCATGCCTTCGAACAGCAGGTGTGGATTGTACTCCATGATCTGCCGATCCTTGAACGTACCCGGCTCCGATTCGTCAGCGTTGCAGCAGAGGAACCGGGGGATATCCGGGTTCACAGGAGGCATGAAGGTCCATTTGAGGCCAGTGGGGAAGCCGGCACCGCCGCGCCCCCGCAGGCTGCTCTTTTTGACCTCGTTGGTCACCGATGCGGGATCCCACGCGTCGGTCGTGAGCACGTCGCGGAGTGCCTTGTAGCCCCCGTGTTGCTCGTAAACATCGACCTGATGCAGGTCTTTGACGGGTGGCAGGATGACCCGTTGGTAGGAACGCCAGTCGCCAGCTTTCGATGCCATGATTATTTGATCGTTTCGGAGACGGGACGGACGGAATAGGCTTCCACGACGGAGACATCGGAGCGACGATTACCGCCCATGTCATCCTCATCCTGTGGCAGGGTCACGGAGGTGAATGCGGGCATCTTGCCCTCCCTGAGTGCATCGACCATTGCGTCGATTTTCTCTTCCGTGAGATTGTGTACGTACGGGCCGTTGGTCACCTGGAGCATGGGAGCCGAGCCGCACGCGCCGAGGCACTCGGCCTCCTGAATGGTGAACAGCCCGTCCTCGGTCGTTTCGCCCTTGTGCACGCCCAGCTTTTTCTCGAGGTAGTGCATCATGTCGTACCCACCGCACAGTTGGCAGGAGAAGCAGGTACACACGTCCAGGACATAGGCGCCTTTCTTTTCCTTGAAATACTGCGTGTAGAATGTTGCCACGCCATATGCCTTTGCGTACGGAATGCCCACCGCGTCAGCGACGAGCTGGATGACCTCGGGAGGCAGGAAACTGAATTTTTCCTGGGCCATCCAAAGGGCGCGCATGACGGCTCCGTCGGCAGTCGGATACCGGCCAATCCATGTCTGGATCTGCTTCTTTTCGTCGTCGGTGAAGACCAACTGGTCCGCCGGAATTGAGGTGAGGTCAGCCATAGGATCTATTTGTCGGACTCTCCGAGAACGGGGTCGACCGTTCCGATGAGGATCACCATGTCGCCCATCAGGGCGCCTTCCAAAAGGTGCTCAAGCCCCTGGAGGTTGGTGAAGCTGGGAGTGTTCATTTTGACGCGGGCCGGACTGCCCGTGCCATCGGACTCGATGTAGAAACCGAGTTCGCCCTTCGGCGCTTCGATGGCATGGTACGATGCACCGCCCTTCGGTGGGCACGTGCCGGTGTCGGTATACATGAAGTCATGGATGAGGCCTTCCATGGAGTAGTACACCTCGTCCTTGGAAGGGTACGAATGCTTGGCATCATTCGCGCGGATCGGGCCCTTCAGCGTCTGGAGCTTGTCCAGGCACTGACGAACGATCTTGATGCTTTCCATCATTTCCTCCATGCGGATGAAATAACGGGCCAGCGCATCGCCCTCCTCGCGGAGCGGAATATTGAAGTCCACCTCGTCGTACTTGAGGTACGGTTCGAAGCGGCGAATGTCGTGCTGAATGCCGGATCCGCGCAGGTTCGGGCCGGTCATGCCGCGGGAAATGGCGTCTTCCTTGGTCATCACGCCAATGCCGACGTTGCGGTCAATCCAGATACGGTTCCGGTTCAACAGCTTGATCCACCCCGCATGCGCGACCGGGAAGGTCTCTGTGAACTCGCGGATCATGGCCATGCCTGTATCATCCACATCCGTCACAACCCCACCAATGCGGCTGTGTGAGACGGTCAGGCGGGCACCGGCTACTTCGTCGAAAATGGCATACAGGTCTTCACGAAGCTGGAACGCCCACAGGAATACGGACACCGCGCCGGCATCCATGAGGCCCACGCCCATCCAGAGCAGGTGCGCCGAAATACGGGCCAGCTCGCTCATCATCATGCGGATCCACTGTGCCCGTTCCGGTACCTCGATACCGGCCACCTTTTCGACAGCAAGGCACCAGGCCACGTTGTTCGAATAGGGTGACAGATAGTCCATGCGGTCCGTGTAGGGCATGAACTCCTGGTAGGTCTTGGACTCTGCCAGTTTCTCCATGCCACGGTGCAGGTACCCGATGTCCAGCACGCTCTTCTGGATGGTCTCACCGTCCAGTTGGACAGCACATCGGAGAACACCGTGCGTTGCGGGGTGCTGCGGGCCGATGTTCAGCACCATCTCATTATGGAGCGGATCGACGGGAGAACCGTCACCATGCGGGTTTTCCTCAATCCAGGAATGCTTGGATTCGAGCCGACGGTAAATGGCTTCGTTGTGGCGGGGCCAGAACTTGAGCGTTTCCTTGAAGTCCGTTGTCTGGATAATGCTCATGTCAGTTTTCCTCCTCGCTTTCGACTTCGTCGAAGCTGTTGGGCGGGATCGAGCCGTGGGCCCGTGGGAACGGATCGAGCGTCAGTTCGCCGGTCGGCACCTGCGGAGGCAGCGGCAGGGAACCGGGGATGCCCAGCAACGGAAACTCCTTGCGCAGCGGATGATATTCGAAATCCTCCGGCATGAACATGCGTCTCAGGTCTTCATGACCTTCGAACCGGATACCGAACATGTCCCAGGCTTCGCGCTCGTTCCAGTCCGCCGCCGGGAAGACGGAGGTAACACTGGGAACGACCGGGGATTCCTCCTCGGTCCGGACCTTTATCCGGATGCGCTTTCCGGCATCCATGTTCACGATGTTGTAGTGCACCTCGAAGCGCTCGTCTTCGGTGAACCGGTCACCACCACCCAGGTCGCACAGATATGTAAAACCGAGGTTGTCCCTCAGGAACCGGCATATATCAACAATGCGCGCCGTGGTCACACGCACGGTCCGCTCTCCGGCATACTGCACGACCTCAAGGACATCGTCCCCGAATTCCTGCTTCAGGGCGGCAACGGTGTCGTCTACCAAGGTCGTCTTTTTCGCGTGGGGATTCGCGTCGTCACCAGCGGCGGAGTCGGCCGGCTGAAAATGGAACGAGAGCGTACGCGGCTGTTTCGTGGCCATGAATCCGCTTGCTATTGATTATACAGGCCGCCCGGCGTGATGACATCGTCACCACTCGGGGACAAGACTTTCGGACGCACAGGCGCAATGGCCGGATGGTCCGTTCCGAAATCGCCGTCCTGTCCGACGGAGTATTCGTTCCGGATTTTCTCCTGGATATCCATGAGAGCATGGATCAGGGCCTCCGGACGTGGAGGGCACCCGGGAACGTATACGTCGACGGGCAGGAAGTTGTCAACGCCCTGGACCACGCCGTAGCATCGGTGCATCCCGCCGGTCGAGGCACACGCGCCCATGGCAATGCACCACTTTGGATCAGCCATCTGGTCCCAGACGCGGCGTATGGTGTGTGCCATCTTGTAGCTCACCCAGCCGGCTACGATCATCAGGTCGGCCTGACGCGGAGAAAACCGCATGGCCTCGCTACCGAAGCGAGCCACGTCGTATTTGGGTGCTGCGAAGGCCATCATTTCGATGGCGCAACACGACAGCCCCATGGGCATGGGCATCAGCGAATTGGACCGGGCCCAGTTGACGACCGCGTCCACACGCGTAGTCAGGAAGCCTTCACTCAGGGAGGAATCGTTGGCCATGGAATCAGGAAATGGTCAAATGAGGGCAGATCAATCGAATTCGAGTCCGCCTTTCTTGATGTCGTAAACGAGGCCGATGGCCAGGATGATCACGAACAGGACCACCACGGACAGCACACCGGCTCCGGCTCCTGCTTCCAGGAATTCCGAGAAACTGGCAGCCCACGGATACAGGAACACGACTTCAACGTCGAACACGATGAAGATCATCGCGACGAGGTAGAACTTCACGGAATACCGCTCACGGGCTGAACCAATGGGGTCCATACCGCTCTCGTAGGCTTTGTCCTTGATGACATTGCCCCGTTTCGGACCAATGAGGGATGCTGCTTTCAGCAGCGTGAAGGACAATCCAGCGGCAATGGCCAGCTGGATGAACAAGGGCATGAAATCGGAGAGCATGACGCGCGCGTGGGGTTTCTACCGTAAAGGTCAAAGTACCGCATTCAGGACTGCGTAGTCAACGAAAAACGGGTTGAAGAATCCTTCAACACCCGACAGAACGACAGAGGGCGGGGACGCTTGCGCGCCCCCGCCCCCATCGGCAAGCAGTGTTGATGGTATGTGCGATCAGAAGCTGTACGTCAGACGGCCCATGGCCATCCGACCCAGCTGGGGTGCACCAATGAACTCATGGTGCATGTTGTCCGTCACATTCGTGACGCTCACGTCGAGCCGCAGGCCCTCTGTGAAGTTCGAAAGGTCGTAACCAGCGCCCAGATCCACAAGGAAGTAAGACTCAATCGTTCCCTGGTAGGGGCCGGAGCTGATCGGGAATTCTTCTGTGTACCGACCCGCGGCGTTGACAGACAGCCCGTTCTCGAAGTTGTACTGGAATCCGGCGCGGCCTTTGAACGTGGTGGCGTTCAGAGCCAGAGACAATTCGGATCCGTCTTCGCCCAGCTCTTCAGCGTCAAAGAAATCATCGCTCACCACCGATACGTTGGCGAACAGGCTCAGGGCATCGCTGGCGATGTACTGGAAGGCCACATCCGCGCCGAAGAAGTCGACGTTGCCGAAGTTCCGATACGCCAGCATCAGCTCAGGTACCTGTCCGACGCCCGGGTTGTTCTCCGCCGGCTGCACGATGGCGACCGGTGTGCTGGCGTCAGGAAGGCCGTCACCCGCGAGACTGACAAGCAGGCCGGCGACCTGCGCCGGTGAAAGGCCTAAGCCGCCAATGGCTCCCGCCAGAGTGGCATTTCCTGCAATACCCGCAGCTACGGCAGCGGCCAGGTCATTGGAAAGGTTTGGTACGAACACGAGCGGAGTTTCCATCAAGAGCGGGCCCACGAAATCCTTCCGCTTCGTGTAGTAGACGTCGACGGTGGCAAGGAGTTTGTTGTTGATGACACCCTTGTAGCCCACTTCATAGGTTTCCGTAATGGTCTGATCGAGCGGTTTGATGTTCGTCAGATCGTTCACGAAAGCGGGCACTCCGGTCGTCGGGTTGACGATTCCCATGACGCCGCGAGAGAAGCCTTGCACGTTGGTGCCACCCGCCGGAGCCAGGAGTGCGACGAGCTGACCCACTTCCGAGGCGGGCAGGTTCAACCCGTTCTGCGCCAGCACTGCCTGGATCGTAGGCGTCCCAAGGGCCGCCAGGCCAGCATACATGGAGGCGTAGGTTGCGTCAAGCGGCAAACCCACAGGTGTCGGCTGGCCAAGGGCCGCCGGGTTCAAGGATGATGCGATCAAGTCCGTGCCGGCGAAGGCAGCGAACGCCGGATTGCGTTCCCATGTGAAGCCCTGCGCCGATCCGCGGCCCCGTACGGTGATGAGTCCACCGACCTGTCCGGCCGTGATATCCAGGAAGCTGGAGTTGGTACCGGGGGATGAGAATGCGCGGTTGTATGTGGCGCGGAAGGAGTGCGAATTGTTCGGCTTGAAGACCATGGCCGCCCGCGGCGATACCTGAAAGGCCTCGTAGACGCTGTTGTAATCACCCCGGAGCGCGACGGTCAGGTCCAGTTTGTCTGTGACGTTCGTCGTCGACTGGATGTAGCCGCCGAATTCGTCAATGGCATCGCTGTTTTCGTTCTGCCCCAGGATGGTACCCTTTGTATCCGGCCGGGTCAACTCCATGTCGGCGCCGAGAATGATATTCTGTTTGCCACCCATGAGCGACATGTCGTACTGGGCCTGTGCCACGAACTGGCCGCCATTATCCACGACAGGGTCGACATTGCCGTCACCATCCAGATCCTGGCCGTAGACGTACGAGTCTCCAGCATCATTCTTGTTGTAATACACCTGCGCGAAGAAGTCCTTCAATTTGAGGCGCATTTGGTAGTAACTGTAACCGAAGTTGTCAGCCTGAAGTGTTCCGATTCCCGAAAGAACGGTAGAGGTCAGGCGAGCCATTCCGCCGTTCAGGGTCAGGGAGCCATCGTCACTGAAACGATATTCGACAGAACCGTTCACGTTCAGCTTGCTGTAATCGGTATTGCGTGGTCCGGTTGCTGCCAATTCCGGGCCGTCGATGGCGTTGTTCGGGTCCAATTCCCATTCGTTGGCCTGGCCGTACATACCGGTGACCTTGTAGCCGAGCTTGCCTCCTGCACCGAGGACGCCCGCGTGTCGAAGCTGCGTGGAAAAGAGGGACCGCTCACCGCCCTGCACGGAAATGGTCGTTCCGGGGTGCGCGAATGGATCCTTGGTAATGAAATGGATCACACCTGCGTCGACACCTGCACCGTAGAGCGCCGAACCCGGCCCGCGCACGACTTCCACGCGGTCCACGTCAATGTTCATGTTCGGCATGATGCTGTAAATGTTCACAGCCAGAGAGGCGACGGCAGCCTGCCGATAGTCGGTCAAAACGTATGTGGCACCAGAAAACGCGTTGTTGAACCCACGGAGCACGACCTCGCGACGGTCAATGCCTGTCTGTGCCATGTCAACGCCCGGTGTCGTGCGAAGCGCTTCGATGGATGATGTTCCAACCGAGCTTGCGATCTCGTCCGTGTTCAATATGGAAATGGACGCGGGTGCATCGAGGGCCTTTTCTTCCCTTCGGGATGCAGCAACCACCACTGTATTCAATTCAAGGCCGCGCTGGCTCAAAGTAAAATCAGCCGTGACGTTCCCTCCTGCTACAAGGGTGACCGTTGTTTCCTGGTCCTGGTACCCGACAAAACGAGCGCGAACGGTATACGTGCCGGCCGCGAGGGTGAGGCTGTATTTCCCATCCAGATCCGTGGCGTTTCCATTGACCATGGATCCTGAGGCATCCAGCGCAACCACGTTTGCGCCCGCGAGCGGGGTCGAGTCATCACCATCTATCACGGATCCGGAAATGGTTCCGTTTTGCGCGAAAGCGCTTCCGGTGAACAAGAATGTCAGCACGAGCAGCAACGGCATGAATGCAGTCGCGCGATAGCGGTTAATCATGTCTCTTTTGCAATTGTGAACAGGACTTGAAGGGCGTTCCGACCCCGCATGATACAAACGCGCATCTATATCGACGAACCAATGATTAAAATTGTGGATCAGTGCCATCATGGAGCACCTTTCAGGGGCAGTCCACAGGTAGTTCATCCTGCAGGACAACCGCCGGCTCCAGCGGTACAACGCGTACGTGGTCTCCTACGCGCTGCGACAACCGGTTGTCGGTGTGGACGAGGATGTCCGACGTGCCGAGACGTACGGTAAAGGTAATGTCATGCCCCTTGAACTCCCGCCGGACGATCGTGCCGTGGCATGCCACACCAGGCGCCTCTGCCTCGAGCGACAGATGCTCCGGGCGCAACGAAACCCATGTCGGGCCCGAGGCGGGCTCGCTCAGACGCACCGTGCCGAACGGCACCTGCGCGGTCGTACCACTGGCTTCGGCCAGAACGACGTTGGTGAGTCCCAGGAACCGTGCAACAAACGGGGTTCGGGGGGTGTGGTACATGACTTCCGGTGCTCCGATCTGAAGGATGCGACCGTCTTTCATGACGGCCACGCGGTCCGCGAAGGAGAGGGCCTCCTCTTGATCATGCGTAACCAGGATCGCCGTGATGCCGAATTGCCGCAGGATGTTGCGGATTTCGGTACGTGTCTCATGCCTCAGTCGGGCATCCAGGTTCGAGAAGGGTTCATCCAACAGGATCAGGGACGGACGAGGGGCCACACTCCGGGCAATGGCCACGCGCTGTTGCTGTCCACCGGACAGTTCGTGCGGATACCGGCCGCCCAGCCCTGACAGGCCCATCGAATGAAGCAGCGTTTCCACGTTTGCATCACGGTCTGGCTCACCGCGCAAGCCGAATCCGACATTCTCTGCCACCGTCAAATGTGGAAACAGGGCGTGATTCTGGAATACGAATCCTATTCCGCGCTGCTCGATCGGGATGTTCGGGCCGTCATGTGCATTCAGGACACGCCCCCGGTAGGTAATGGTACCAGCATCGGGAGCGTCAAATCCGGCCAAAACACGTAGAAAAGAGGTTTTTCCGCAACCTGAGGGCCCCAGCAACGCAAACATTTCGCCTTCGTCCACCGTGAATGACAAATCACGCACCACGGCAGGCAGGCTTGCACTGTGCCGGCGATGGATGCCGCTTACAACCAATATGGGGGCCGGCGTCGTCACGTTACAGGCGCAGTCGGATGGGGAAGGGGTCGTCGGGATTCGCGTCGCAGCAAGAGACCGACGAAAATGGCTGAAAACAGGACAATCAGGAGCGCGTGGGGCGCTGCCTGCGCATACAGGGCTTCGTTCGTATGGCTCCAGACGTTGAGGGCCAGCGTCCGGAAACCCACGGGAGAAAGAAGGAATGTGAGTGGAAGTTCCTTCATCATGGACAGGAATACGAATGCCAATGACGCAACAATACCCGGGCGTACGACCGGTAAGACGGCTTCCATGAATGCCCGGAGCGGCGTCCTGCCAAGCACGCGCGCGGACTCCTCCACCGCTGGATTCGTTTGCATGAATGCCGACCTGATGGGGCCCAAGGCCTCAGCCAGGAAATGGATGGCACACACGAATACCAGCAACCCCAGCGTCTGGTACAGGGCGGGAAACAATGCCAGGGAAGCAAAAATAACCGCCAGGGCCAGCGCCAGTGGGGGAATGGCATACCCCATGTATGCGAATCGTTCCAGCACACGGAGGGGAGACCGCGGCATTCGGACGCTGGCATATGCGATGGGAATGGCCAGGACGACGGTCAGCAGCGCGGTCGGCAGGGATGCCGACAGTGATCCTGCCACCGACTCCAGAAGTGCGGGAGTGGCATTGGACAGGCCCCGCATGGCCCAGAATCCCAATGTTGTCAGGGGCAAAACGACGGACACACCGGCAACCACGCCCAAAAAGGGCCATGCAAGCCAACCCCATCCACCCGTCGTTTTCGCGGGGCGAGTCCGGGCGCTTCCAGGTCCCCGTCCGGCCACGTGCGTGTTGCGCAGGACGCGGGCTTCGACGAGAAGCATGGAGCCTGTCAACAGCAGCAGCATGATGGCCAGCCAGGCAGCGTACAGCCGGTCGAATGCCCCTGCGTACTGCAGGTATATGGCATAGGAGAACGTTTCGAACCGCATGAGCGAGACAACCCCGAAATCGCCCAGTACATGAAGTACGATCAGCAGGCTCCCCGCCCAGTACGCCGGCTTCAGCTGTGGAAGAATTACACGCAAGAACACGTCGCGGCCGGACAGGCCCAGCGAGCGGGCCGACTCCTCCAGCGACACATCGAGTCCGGTCAGGGCCGATCTCAGGTTCAGGAACAGGTACGGAAACGTATAGGTGGACAATGCGATCAGCGCCCCGGTGTAGCCTGAAAGCCTGGGGATTTCAATTCCCAGCAGCAGGGCGGAAGCCCCGAAACGGCCCGTGGCGGCCAAAAGGACGTACGCCATGACGTAGCCCGGAATGGAAAGCGGCAACACTCCCAGCAGCGTGATGAACCGGCGCCCGTGCATGTTTCCACGCGTGGCCAGCCATGCCAACGGAAACGCCACGAGCGTACTGGTGGCCAGAACGCCGACGGCAAGCATGAGTGTATTGCCGAGCAGGACCAGGTTCCGGGGGCGCACCAGCAATCCCGCCAACTCCGTGAAGTCGGCGTCCACGGCGCGGATGAACAGGTACACCAGCGGAATGGCGATTCCCGCCACCACGATGAGTCCAGGCACCCAAATGGGCCATCCCCGCACCAGTCGGTATCTGATTCCCGCGGAGCCCACCTACAGGAGTCCGACGTCGCGCAGCAGATTCAGGGTTGCCTCCAGGTCACGCATGCTGTCCAGCGCGACGTCAGGTTTGAGGTTGCCGATCCGGTCGAAATCCGCAATCACCGTGCTCGTCGCGACGCCGGGGACGACGGGATATTCGAACGTTTCATTGGCAAAATAGGCCTGGGACGATGGCGTGAGCAGGAATGACACCAGTCGTTCGGCAGCAGGTGATTCGCCGCTCGACACCAATTGTCCGATTCCCGCTACGTTTATCAGGTTTCCGATGTCACCCGGCTCGAAGAACGTCTGCTCCACCGGATAGGCTGCATTGTCGGCCTTGTACCGGTAGAGGTAGTAGTGATTGGGAATGCCCAGGTCAATCTCGTCATTTGCAATGGCCTCCAGGATGGCACGGTTGTTTCCATATGACACAGCCCCCGAAGCAACCATGGCCTCCAGCCATGCGCGGGTTTCGTTCTCACCGATGGCATGGCGCATGGCCGTTATGGCCGCCTGGAACGATCCGTTGGTTGGAGCCCACCCGACACGTCCGGAATAGGCTTCATTGGTCAAATCGAGGATGCTGGACGGGAGCGCCAATGGATCCACGCGCTCCGACGAGTAGGCCAATACCCGCGCCCGACCGCTGGTGGCCACCCATTCCCCGTTTGTGGCCGCAAACCCATCCAGTACGCGCATTCGGATGGAATCCGCCAGCGGGGACAGCAGGCCGGCCGCCTGAACCGCACCGAGGGCGCCTGCATCCTGGGCCCAGAACAGATCGGCAGGGGACTGGCTGCCCTCCTCCAACAGTGCGACTGCCAATTGGGCCGTGTCACCGTATCGTACGTCGACCACGATGCCGGTTTCTTCCTGGAAGCGTTCCAGCAGAGGCTCTACCAGGGATTGGGCCCGGCCGGAATAGAGGGTGATACTGGTGGTCTCGGGGGCACTGCAGGCCGACAGTGTCAACAGGAACAGTACGAGGGCGATCGGCAGACGTGATGTAGACATGGGATGCACTGTGGGGCGAATCTGTGGGACGAATCTGTGGGACGAATCTTATTTAGAATGAATCTAAATAAGCAGACTGATTCCCGCATCGCTCGTCCTGGATCGCTCCGAAAATTCAAATGGGCCCGATCAGTGGTCCTTCGCCCCACCGTGTCGCAGAGCCATGCCCGAGCGCACGCCCGTGGGTTCACCGTCCAAGACCACGACGCTCCCATTCACCACCACATGATGTACGCCGGTTGCGTAGGCATGGGGCGCACCGAACGCCGCATGATCCACGATACGCGCCGCATCGAAAATGGTCACGTCGGCCATGAAGCCGGGCGTCAGCATGCCCCGGTCGTCCAGACCAAGCCGTTCGGCAGGTAGTCGTGTCATCTTGTCGATGGCCGTGGCCAGGTCCAGTGTTTGCTCTTCCCGGACGTATCGCCCCAATACGCGGGCAAACGCACCGTAATTCCTCGGGTGTGGCACACCAGCTCCCAGGGCCGGAATGCCTCCGTCCGATGAAATACTTGTCCACGGGTGCCGCATGATCCGGGTCATATCCGCCTCGGACATCGAATGAAAAACGCCGGAGCAGCTGCCTTTGGCCACCAACTCCATCGCCACATCGGCTGCGCCTTCCACCGTCACATCCAGCCCCCTGTCCGTCAGGATGTCGGCCAGGCTCTTGCCATTCAGCGTGGGATCGAATGCGCACACCGCCGCTACGATCGTGGCCGGGTCCGCACCCCGTTCAATTCGGATGTGCTCCACAACGTCGGCTCGGATGCGTGCCCTGTCGGCCGGGTCCTGCATGCGCGCTTGAAGGGCTTCGAACCCTCCGTCTTTGGCCCACGCCGGAAACAGGATGGTCAGCCCAGTGCTGGAAGCGGTGTACGGGTAGACGTCCGATGACACATCCAGCCCTTCCGCGCGGGCGGAGTCCACGACGGCGAGGGAGAGCGCACTCTGGCCCCACCGTCCTTTGCCAATCACCTTGTGATGCGTCACCTGTGCGCGGATTCCCGTCGCATGGGCCACCTCAACCACCTCCCGGACGCTGGGAAGCAGGCGTCCCCCCTCATCCCGTATATGGCTGATGTACAGCCCGTCGTGCCGGGCCGCAGGCTCAGCCAGGAATGCGACTTCCGATGCTTCCGCGAACGCACCCGGCGTGTATTCCAATCCGGATGACAAGCCGAAGGAGCCGTCTGTCATGGCCCGCTCCACACGTTGCTGCATGTCCCGGAGCTCCGCTTCCGTGGCCGGGCGGTCATCCTGTCCGACAACCACAGAGCGCAACGATCCATGCCCGATGAACAGCCCGACATTGATGGCGGCCGGCGCCTGGTCCAGAAATGCCAGCGCGACCCCGATATCGATGGGAGACGAACCATCCTGTCCACCCATGACCGTGGTCACGCCCTGCCGGAGGTAGTTCTCCGCCAACGGGCGGGCGACCACCGGACTGTCCGGCATGGACGAGCTCGTGGCATGACTGTGGATGTCGATGAGTCCGGGCGCCACAACCAGGCCACGTGCATCGATCCGGTGTGCGGCGCGGGCACCGGACAGGTCCCCGATGGCCGCAACCCGTTGTCCAGCAATGCCTACATCGGCAATCGTTCCGGCCGGAAGGTCGCTGCCGTACACGGCGCCGCCTTCAATGATGAGCGAATAGACCGGGGAGGTCTGTACGGACTGCATGAGCAATCCGAGAACGAGAAGGAGCATCATCATGGGTGGTTTATCGTTTTTGAGCGCGCTTGAGCGCCCGGCCAGGCATGGCGCCTGTGTGCTTGCCGCCGTCAATGACCACGGTGCCGTTCACCAGTACGGTTTCCACTCCTGTGGCCAGTTGGTGCGGATCTTCGAACGTTGCGTTGTCGCGGATCGTGGCCGGGTCGAACACCACGACATCGGCCAAATACCCCGGGGCCAGGCGTCCCCGTCCTTCCAGGCGCAGCCGTTCGGCCGACATGGACGTGAGCCTGCGAATCGCTTCCTCGAGTGGAATGATGCCTTCATCCCGGACATACTTCCCGAGCAGCCGCGCAAAATTTCCGTAGGCACGCGGGTGCTGGCTCGACTCCAGAACGCGGCCTTCCGGCGCCATGGAGCCGGCATCCGAACCGAAGGCCATCCAGGGAAGGGCGATCTGCCGACGCACATTTTCTTCGGACATCAGGAAATACACGACTTCCACGCGGCTGGAGTCGTGCACGATCAAGTCAATAATGGTCTCTTCCGGCGTTTGTCCCCGTTCCGACGCAATGTCCGACAGGCGACGGCCCGTCAGATACTTCAGCGAGTCCTGCCGGAGGCCGGCAATGAGCGTACCCTCTGCGCCCGCACCCAGGTACAGGTTTTCCCAGTCGTCCGTTGGCGTGCGCATTTCCGTAAGCAGGCCCTCACGAAGCGCCGGGTCCATGAGTCGCTCCCGCCACGCTCCGAACCCACCTTCCTGGATCCACGGCGGCATCGATGCATCGAGGCCTGTCGCGCCGGCCGTATACGTATACATATTGGTGGCCACCTCCACGCCGCTTGCGCGCGCCTCTTCAATCCGGTCAATCACGGCGTCGAGCTTTCCCCAGTTTCCGCTGCCGGCGGCTTTCAGGTGGAATACCTCGGCCCGGACGCCCGCCTCACGCGAAATGGTGAGCAACTCGTCGAGGGCTTCCAGCAGGCGGTTTCCCTCCGAACGCATGTGCGACACGTACAGACCATTGTACTCCGCCACAACCTCCGAGAGCGCAATCAATTCTTCGGTCGATGCATAGAATGCCGGAGCATAGATGAGCGATGTGCCCAGGCCCAGCGCCCCGTCTTCCATCGCCTGCCGGACCAGGTCCTGCATGCGCGCGAGTTCTTCCGGCGTGGGGGGGCGGTCTTCGTATCCAACCTCGTGTACGCGGACGGTCGTGGCTCCGACAAACGACGCCACGTTGGTGGCAATGCCTTGCGCCTCCAACCCGTCCAGGTATTCCCGAAGGGTGGTCCATCGGAATGCGCTGTCGTCCGGGATCTCGTCGGCCTGCATGGCTTCATTCAGGGGCCCTTCGGACGTGCCTTCGCCGAATACCTCCACGGTCACACCCTGCATGAGGTCGCTCATGGACCGGCCGTCGCGCTGCAGCCGTCCAGCTGCCCACGACAGCATATTGATGAATCCCGGTGCCACCGCCATTCCGGTCGCATCGATGGTGCGCGCGGCCGTTTTCCCCGTCAGGTCGCCCACGAATGCTACGGAATCGCCCGCAATCGCGACATCCGTCACGATTCCGGGTGCTCCTGAACCATCATACACCGTGCCGCCACGCACAATGACATCATAATCGGGCGATGCACAGGCCGCCAGGAAGAGCGACAGGGCAAGGACAGCGGTCCGTATGGGCTTCATGATGGGTACGGCCTGGACACCGTTGGTGGGCGAGTGGGTGGGCTTCAACCAAAAGTAGCGGTTGCCCGGCAAAAAAAGGGGCCCGGCGCGCGAAACGCGCGCCGGGCCCCAACGAAAGAGCTGAAAGGGAGGGTCAGCTGTTTTCCGAAACACCAATTAAAACAAATCCGGCATTCAATGCAAATCCGGAACTCAGGAGCGCCGGTTGACCAGCGTGGCGTGGGACTGGTCCACGCACATCAGGAGCACTTCGCTGATGTTCACATGGGCGGGTCGGGTGGTCGCCCATACCACGGCATCGGCCACATCCTCCGGTGTCAGGGGCGTCATGTTGGCATAGACGGTGCCAGCCCGATCGGCATCTCCCTCAAAACGGACCAAGGAAAACTCCGTCTCAACGAGACCGGGATCCACGGATGTCACCCGGATGGGCGTTCCATGGACATCCATCTTCAGTCCCTCGTTCAATGCCCGTACGGCATGCTTGGAAGCGCAGTAGACGGTGCCTCCGGGATAGACCCAATGTCCGGCCGTGGACCCGATGTTCACCACGTGCCCGCGCCCCCGTTCGAGCATGCCCGGCAAAATGGACTGTGTAACGTGCAGTAATCCCTTAACATTGGTATCGAACATGCCGTCGAGGTGCTCTATTGTTGTCTCATAGCTCTTGTCGAGCCCCAGGGCTTTGCCGGCGTTGTTCACCAGCACATCAATGTGGGTCCAGTCCGCCGGAAGACCTCGAATTACATTCTGGACCTGGCCCCGATTTGTGACATCCATACGTACAGTATGTATACGGACCCCGAATTCAGACTGGAGCGAGGAAGCGAGTTCGTCAAGCCTCTCCTTGCGACGTGCGGCGAGAATCAAATGGGCACCGGCGGCGGCCGCCAACCGGGCCGTAGCCGCTCCAATGCCCGAAGATGCGCCGGTAACGAACACAATCTTGTTTTTCAGGTTGTACATCTTTTGCCTCTATTCAATCCATTGTCCAACCCCAACTTACTCAAGGAATCCATGCGGCGTTTCGTTCTTCACTTCCTGATGGTCGGCCTGGTTTCCGGTGCCAGTGTCGTCCTGTCCAATGCGTCCATGGCGCAGACCACGCTGGTCGGCGAACGCATTGCATGCACGGAGGGAATGGCCGATGCATTTCCTTGCGAGGGCGTGGATCTTCTTTCCGTAATGAAACCGGATGACATCGGGGCCGTCGAGGAAAACAGGCGATACAATCTGAACGATATCTGGGGTTGGTCCGATCCCGCCTCTCCATTGGAAGTCGCGATCGTGGGACGGGCGAATGGTACGTCCTTCGTGGACGTGACGGACCCCCTCAATCCGGTGTATCTCGGCAATCTTCCACGGCGCGTCGGCACCGATCCGACATCCTGGCGGGACGTCAAAGTGTATGGCAATCACGCCTACATCGGGGCTGACAGTGCGCCGCACTCCGGCGTCCAGATATTCGACCTCACCCAACTCCGGTCATTCTCGGGTACACCCCAGGAATTTGAACCGACGGCCGTGTATGACGGTATTTTCCAGCTGCACAACCTCTTCATCAATGAGGAGACGTCTACCCTGTTCATTGTCGGCGCGGACGGAGCCAACGTGTGTGGACGCGGGCTGCACATGGTGGACATCTCCGAGCCGGCCACGCCGGAGTTTGCTGGATGTTTTTCGCACCTTGGCACGGGACGCCAGCTGAGTGGATATACGCACGATACCCAGTGCACCATCTATGACGGACCCGATGAGGACCATACGGGCCGGGAAATCTGCTTCTCTTCCAACGAGACGCACTTGTCAATCGCCGATGTGACCGACAAATCGGCCGCGGTCGCCATTTCCAGCGCAACGTACCCCAACGTAGCCTATGCGCACCAGGGGTGGTTGTCGACCGACCGACGATATTTCTTCCAAGGCGATGAGCTCGACGAGAACAACGGACTGGTCTCTTTCCGACGTACCCTGGTGTGGGATGTGCAGGATCTTGACGATCCCATTCTCGCCGCCGAATACAGTGCACCCGGTACATCCATAGACCATAATATGTACGTCGTCGGTGACCGATTGTATCAGTCGAATTACGTGGATGGATTGCAGGTGCTCGACATTTCGAATCCTGAACAGCCCGTCGAAATCGCGTCGTTCGATACGCACCCGGCAGGAGGCACGTGGTCCGGGTCGTGGAGCAACTATCCGTTCTTCCGGAGTGGCGCCATTGCTGTTTCAAGCAGTCATTTCGGGTTGTTCATGGTTGTGGAATCGGACCGAAGCCTGGCGGCTACCGGAACAGAGAAGGCCGCAGAGTTGCCCGAAGGCCTGACCCTTTCGACGGTGTTCCCGAATCCATTCTCGTCGACTGCATCCATTGCGTTTTCCTCCACGACCACCCGTCGCGTGACGGTTGCTGTACTTGACATGACCGGACGGGAGGTCCAGTCTGTGTTCGAGGGTGTGTTGCCCACCGGCACGACCTCCTTCTCCATCAACGGAGACGGATGGGCCGCCGGCGTTTACATGCTTCGCATTTCCGGCGACGACTTTTCTGTAACCAGGGCATTGACCCATCTGCCATGATCAGACTACGGCGTGTGCTCCTGTCGGCTGCTCGCTACAGGGTGGCGTTCATCCTGGCAGCCTTGTCGTTCATGGCGGTCGGTATAGGCGCGCCTGTCCATGCCCAGTCTGCTGAACCGGTCGATGGCAAGGCCCTGATTCCCGGCTCCCCGACCTCCGATGTACCGCTGTCCAAAGGGGCGGCGCCGACGGAATGCGTCGATGGGTTTGCCGGCGTCCATGCCTGTGCCAATGTGCGCATGCGGTCCCATCTGTCCGTGGTCGACCTCGGGCTACCCGAGACCTTCCGGTTGAACGATCTCTGGGGATGGGAGCACGCTGCATCGGGCCGTGCATTTGCCCTGGTCGGTTCGGTGGGCAGCACGGTCTTCGTGGATGTTACCGACCCGGACAGCCCGTTCGTGGTTGGAGAGTTGCCGCGGACGCCGGGTAGCAGCCCCACGTCATGGCGCGATATAAAGGTCAACAACGACCACGCCTACATCGTACAGGACGGGTCCACGGCCGCCGGTCATGGAATGCAGGTCTTCGATCTGAACCAACTGTTGCAGGTGCCGTCCGGCACGCGGGCCATGTTTACGGCGTCGGCGCTCTATTCGAACGTGGGTTCGTCACATAATGTGGTGATCAACGAAGAGACGGACCTGGCCATCATTGTCGGGTCCGGACGGGGTGCACAAACCTGCGGTGGCGGTCTGCACATGGTCGATATATCAGACCCGTTGAACCCGGTGTTCGCAGGCTGTTTTTCCGATTCATTGTCGCGGCGTGGTTACTCGCACGACGCCCAGTGCGTCGTGTACCAGGGACCTGATGTCGCTTGGACCGGACGCGAAATCTGTGTGGGATACAACGAAGATGCCATCGTGATCTCCGACATCACCGACCGCGCCAATCCTGTAGCCGTCAGCTCGGCATCCTATCCACAGTCGGCGTACATCCATCAAGGATGGTTCACGGAAGACCATCGCTACCTGGTCCAGGACGATGAACTGGACGAGCGCGGATTCGGCCACAACACGCTCACCCGGATCTGGGACGTGGAGGATCTGGACGACCCGGTGTTGCTGTCGACATTCGAATCGCCGGTCGGCAGTGTCGATCACAACCTGTATATCAAAGACGACTTCGTCTTCCAGGCGAACTACACATCCGGACTGCGCATCCTGGACATCTCCGATCCAGCACATCCTGTTCTGGGCGGGTATTTCGATACCTATTTCCAGGACGATGACGCTGACTTCGATGGAGCCTGGAGTGCGTACCCGTATCTGTCCAGCGGCGTGCTTCTTGTATCGGACAGGGACAACGGGTTGTTTGTCCTTGAAGCCATGGACTTGGGCCTGACGAACATTTCCGACGTGGTGGTGGAGGGCAACAGCGACCGTGCCACCGTGTCCTGGACGGTCACGTCCGTGCGGGGAACGGCGACCATGGCCGTTGAAATGGCCACGCTCGCAACAGGCGCTGACGATTTCGATCGCGTGGAGTCCATTGACATCACGGAACCCGGCGCGTACCGAATCTCACAATTCAATCTGGAGCCGGGCGCCTACCGCCTGCGTCTGGTGCTCCGGGAGGCAGGAACGCCCGACCAGGTTCAGGTGGACGAAGTGGTTTTCATCCTTCCGGAGCCGATCGCCGTCCAGGGCCCGTGGCCAAACCCGGCCTCCGCGTCAGCCCGGGTCCTGTTGTCCGCGCGGGAGGCACAGCAAGTCCACGCTGACCTGTTCGATGCGCGCGGCCGGCTCGTGAAGCGCGTTTTCGAGGGCAGCATGGCGGCCTCCAGCGTACAAATTGCCGACATCGACTTGATGGATTTGCCAGCGGGTGTGTACTATTTGCACGTGGTTTCAGATCGGAATACCCTCACACGAGAACTCATCCGGGTGCCATGAGCCACCTGCGCTACGTCATCGCGATCCCGGTCCTGCTGCTGACCGTCGCAGGATGCGACCTTCTGGGTGATGACACGACTCCCGGGCCGGGAGAAGTGGGGGACATTTCCTTTTCCCGTCACATCCAGACGACATTCGCGAACCAGTGCACGTCCTGTCATGCCGGTGACGATGCAGCAGGCGGGCTGCAGCTCGATTCCTGGCTGCATACCATCACAGGATCCGACTTCGGCGAGGCCCTCATTCCGTTCGATGGCGACCACAGCCGCATGATCGCACTCTTCGAGGGCAATGCGCATCCCGGAAACGTGTCCATCTCGGACGACGAACTCGGGCTGCTCAAGCGCTGGGTGAACGAAGGGGCGCGCGACGACAACGGCAACGTACCGTTCGAGTCCGCCGCTGACCTCGTCTATGTAGCCAACCAGGGCGATGCCACGGTGTCCATCATCGATCCCGTTGCCGGCGTCGTCGCGCGCCACATCCACCTGGAGGACTTCGGCTTCGGATCGACAGCCAAACCCCATCACGTTGCTGTAGAGCCCGATGGGTCGGCGTGGTATGTGTCCCTGATCGGCGAAAATCGCGTTCTCAAGATTTCCCGTGGAAACGTGTTGCTGGATGAGGCGGTCGTGGAAGCCCCTGGCTTGCTGGCATTGAACCCGGCCAACGGGAGACTGTACGTCGGACGGTCCCTTACGGCTGTGAATCCGCCATCCAGTCTGGTCGAAATCCGTCGCGCGGACATGGCCGTCACCGAAATCCAGACGGTGTTTCCGCGTCCCCACGCATTGGCGCTGAGCCATTCCACGAATGCCCTGTTCAGTGCCAGTCTTGACGTGGACCAGTTTTTTTCCATCGCCACGTCCAGTCGGGATGTGACCATTTCGTCCATCGGCGGCCAGGAGCACGCCTTCGTGCAATTTGCAGCCCGTCCCGGTGCCCATGAGTTGTGGGGGACCGGCCAGCTCAGCGACCAGGTCACGATTTTCGACATCTCGAATCCGCTCGCCGTGGTACAGCGGCAATCGGTCCGGGTTGGCGCTGACCCATGGCATCTGACATTCACGCCCGATGGCGAATCGGCCTACGTGAACAACCTGGCGGCACATCAGGTCACCGTTTTTCGTGGCGACACGGCTACCATCCGTAAGGTGATCGAGGGCAACGGCCTGGCGCAGCCGCATGGCATTGCCGTCAGCAGGGACGGAAGCACCATCTTTGTGTCCAACCGGAATGAGAACGGGACGTATGTGGAGCGCGGGCCTCGTATAGGCGGCGATCATGCGCCAGGTACGGTCGTGCTCATCGATACGGCTACCAACACCATCCGGAAGATTCTGGAGGTCGGTCGAACGCCTGCCGGCATCGGCTCGGCGGTGGTCGTTCCGATTACCGCCGGGAATTGATCTCCCACAGGGTCATCCCTGCGGATACAGCAAACCCGAGCACGCCCCACAACACGACGGTCGCGACTCCGTCCCCGGAGGCCGGCAACTGAAGCGCCCTGTCATCGGCCAGCCACGGCCACAAAGAACGCAGGGAGCCCGCCATGAGGCCAACCAGGACGGCCATTGTTGCATTGTGGTACCTGTCCAGGAGCCAGCGCAGCAAGAGCGCGAAGGAGCCGAGTCCCAGTCCGGCACCAAGCCCGAAAACACCAATGACGGCCATATCCCGGGCATCGATAGCCTCGAACAAGGGACGGTACATGCCCAGGATGAGCAGCAGGAAGGCGCCCGATACGCCGGGCAGGATCATGGCACAGATGGCCACGGCCGCCGCCAGGAAGTAGGCGAGAAGGCTCGGGTCCAGGACCTCACGCGGAGGGAGGCCGACCAGGAAGAATGCCAGGGCCGCCGCGCCGAGCATCCAGAGTGCATTGACAACCGATCGTTCTGAAATCCGTAGCCACGGAATGGGCAGGGAGCCAAGAATGAGGCCAAAAAACAAGCTTCGACTGGCTTCCGGGTATGCATCGAGCCACTCGGGAATCAGTTTCGCGCCAGCCAGCGGAGCAATCAGGACGCCAAGGCTCAACGCGAGGAAGAACCCCCAGGAAACGCCTTGCATCCGCGTGCGGAACGAGTCGAGGTCGAGGCGGATCAGATCCAGGCCGGCCTTGAACAGGGAGCCCAGTAACTCAATGAGGCGCTCATAAATACCGAACAGGAGCGCCATCGTGCCACCGCTGACCCCCGGAATGACATTTGCGGCACCAATGGCCACACCCTGCAATACGTGACCCAGCCACCGGATCATGACACGCTACCGTTCAAAACCGAGCAGCTGGCGGATCTGGAGGTCCCGGTACAATTCCGGGTACGCATGCGGGAATTCCTCGCGCTGCATGGGGTCCAGACGGAACGCCATTTTCAGCGACCGGATGCTCTCCTCAGACTGACCCATCGCAAACAGCGCCTTGGCCTGGCTGAAATATGTCTCGGCGCTGTCAGGCTTCAGGTCCAACGCCTTGCGGTAAGCGCCGAGCGCCTGCTCCACCTGTCCGGCCTCGAACAGGGTCTCTGCAAAATCCATCCAGGCGTCGCCATTCTCAGGCGCAATGCTGACAACGGTCCGGTACGCATTGATGGCCTCGGCCAACCGTCCCAGGTTGTAGGCGCAATCGGCCTTGGCATACCAGAAGTCCGGTGTGTCGGGATTCAGTACAACGGCACGGTTGAAGAAGGTCAGCGCCTCCTCGAACCGCTCCATGCCATCGTAGCAGCAGCCAAGACCATACCACGCCTCAGCATACGTGTCATCGGCCTCAATGGCCTTCTCGAAGTAGTGGATGGCGCTGTCGAACAACTTCAGTTCTTCGAAGGCCAGCGCAATGTTGTAGCATGTGGCGGCGTCCGGTCCTTCAATTTCGATGACCCGCTTGTACGCCGAAATCGCACCGCGCAGGTCGCCCAGGTTGGCCAGCGCATTGCCACGATTATAATGGGCCGATGCAAACTCCTCGGCGATCACGATGGCCATGTCGTATGAATCGACGGCTTCCTTGAACCGTCCCGCCTTGTTCAGGACAATGCCGCGGTTGTACCACGCATCGTTGGAGTACGGGTCCACGTCAAGGTGCTTGTCGTAGCACGCAATGCTCTCCTCTATGGCGTTCAGGCGATCATGGCAGAAACCGAGTTCATACCACACTTCCGGGTGTTCCGGGTTGATTTCCGAACATCGCTCAAAAACAGCCAGTGCTTCCGGAATCCGGTTCAACCGCTCCAGCGTCACGCCGTTGTTGAATAGCGCCTCGTCATTGGACGGGTCTATCCTGAGGGCCTCGGAATACGCTTCCAGCGCATCCTCGGCCCGGTCCAGGCTGTCGAGCGTGATGCCGCGGTTTACGAGGGTCTCAATGTCGGTGGGGTTCAGGCCGAGCGCCTCATCGTACGCCTCCAGCGCATGTTCGTGACGACCCATGTTGTTCAACAGGATGCCACGACGCATCCATGCATCGGACGAATACGGCTGGGTCGCGAGCATCCGGTCCACGACACGCAGGGAGTCATCGAAACGCCCCTGCTCGAAATAGAACGTGGCTATTTCTTCCAGCGTGTCGGAGTCGAACCACGCGGTTTCCTCCATTTGCTCGAATCTGGCTGCGAGTTCCTCCAGGCGCCCGTCATCCGGTGCGTCTTCGAAGTCATCGAAACCGAAGTTGAACATACTCATGTGCTGGTTTCCGTACGGCGGATGGTCAACGCCCCAATCAGGACATCACCGCTTCAAAGCGGTCCGGTCGTAAAGGTTCGCCGCCACGCCGACGATTATAGTAGTGGACCTTGCCAAATGCAAGCACATATATATAACGCGGGAAAGCTACATTATTGCGCTCACCATCCCTGGAATCCACCAATGATCATCAGTTTTGAAGGTATAGACGGGTCAGGGAAAAGTACCCAGGCGCACCGGATCCTGCGCCGACTGGCCGCGCGTGGGATGGAGCCCTTGTTTGTGCGCGAGCCCGGAGGAACGGAATTGTCCGAACGGATCCGGGATCTGCTGCTCGAGCCCACTATGGAAATCGGTCCACTGGCCGAGATGCTGCTTTTTTCAGCAGCCCGGGCCCAGCTCGTGGCCAACCAGATACGGCCACATCTGGAGCAGGGGGGTGTCGTGATCTGTGACCGTTTTTTCGACTCCACCGTTGCGTATCAGGGCGGTGGACGTGGCATAGCTGACCCGGATTGGCTCGATGCCTTCCAGCGCGTAGTCACAGACGGTCTCGTGCCCGACCGGACCTATCTTATACGGGTGCCGTTGGAGGTCGCCGCCGAGCGGCTACGTGAACGGGACCGTTCGGACGGCCCCGATCGCATGGAACAGGCCGGCCGGGAATTCTACGGGCGCGTGGCCCGGGCCTATGACCGGATTGCCGAGCGTGCTTCCAACAGGGTCCGCGTCATTGATGGAACGGGCACGGTCGATGCCATAGAACGTGCCATTTGGCAGGATCTCCAGTTGTTGCTTCCGGACCGGAACTGAGGCTTTCGACGACGGGTACACGATCCATGCCTCATCTTGCACCTGATCAGCTCAACGACGTCCGGGATCGCTTCCTGGCCTACCTCAAGGAACGCGGACTTCGCCAGACGTCGGAGCGGATCGCGATTTTCGACGAGGTCTACGACATCGACGCACACTTCGATGCCGAAGAGCTGTTGGCCAGGCTGAAGAACAGCGCGGTAGCCGTGAGTCGCGCTACCGTATACAACACGCTCGAATTGCTGGTGGACTGCAATCTGGTGGTCCGTCATCAATTCGGAAACAAGCAATCCACGTTCGAGCGCTCGTTCAGCTACTGGCAGCACGACCATCTGATTTGCCTGGACTGTGATCACCTGTACGAATTCTGCGATCCACGTATCCAGAGTGTCCGGGAAATGGTGGCCGAGATATTCGAGTTCGAGATCTCGCACCACTCGCTCCATATGTATGGTCACTGCAAGAAGGCTGATTGCCCACACAGGAAGGCTTCCTGACGACCCATTCGGAGCCGGACTGGGCATTCCGGCGGCCGTGGGTGTATTGCCTTTGTATCAACTCTTGTCCAAAGGACCCCAAGGGACTTTATTTCACGGAGTTGTCCGCTTATCTTGGCTTCCCGGATGAAACATTTCCTTCTCATAGCATCGCTTCTGGTTCTGACTGGCGCCAGCCTGTTCTCGGGCTTGGTGCGCATTTCGGAATTCGATGTCCGGAACGAGGGCAGTGATTTCGTGGTGTCGTGGAAGACGGAAGTCGAGGAAGATGTCCGCTCCTTTGAAGTCCAGCGTCGCACCCCGACCAGCAATGAGCAGTTCGTGCGTGTGTATGATGCTCCTGGACACGGCCCTGACCGCGCGTATGCGTTCCGCGACACGCAGGTCTACAAGTCCGGGTCGGAAAAATTGGACTACCGCCTCGAGGTCGTATATACCAATGGTGTGCGCGAAGTCCTGCGGGTGCAGTCAATGAACTACACGTCCACGGCAGTTCGTCGTACGTGGGGTAGTTTGAAAGCCATGTTCCAGTAGGTCGGCTGTGCGGACCCGGATCATGACCCATCGCCAGGTTGAACGGACACTCAACCGTTTGGCACACGAAATCGTAGAGCGCAACCGCGGAGCCGACAATCTTGCGGTCATTGGTATCCTTCGAAGCGGAGCCGTCCTTGCAGAACAGCTGGTTGTAGATATCAACGAGCTCGAAGGAGCATCCCTGGAGACGTTCGATATCGATACCACGGCTTTCAGGGACGACATGGAATCCGCCGGCCCCCGCGACCAGAATGTCCCCGACCTCACCGATCGTGACGTTATCCTTGTGGATGATGTCCTGTTCACGGGTCGTACCGTTCGGGCGGCCCTCGATGCGGTTGTCCAGTTCGGTCGTCCCCGGTCCATTCAGTTGGCCGTGCTTGTGGATCGCGGTCACCGCGAATTCCCGATACAGCCTGATTATGTCGGGCGCCGCATGCCAACGAAGCATCGCGAGCAAGTGGTGGTCACGATGGAGCCCGACTTCGGCGTGGACGTGGTCGAGTAACGGGTGCTATCGCTCTTCCGTCGGTGCGGACAGGCGCAACCTGATCTCGAATCCTTCCCGCACGCTGGTGCCCGGCGCAGGGCTTTGTGCCCGCACCATCAAGTCCTCTCCTGGTATCGGGTCGGATGGAACTCCGAGCACGACAGAGCGAAGGCGCAGGTCCAGCAGGAGCCGCCTGGCTTCCGTCGTGGACAGGCCCGTCACGTCGGGCACCTCTACCACCGTGTTTCCCAGTCCAGTGGAGTACCACAGGGAGACGGGCGTCCTGGGTGCCACGCGCGCACCCGCCAACGGCTCCTGACGCGTGATCGTATTGGCGTGGGCTGAGGGTATGGAGTCAGGCCGGACGGCCGCAATCAACAGATCACTGATAACAAGTTGATTCTGTGCTTCCCGGATGGGCAATGCTTCCACATTCGGAACAACGACCGTGGTCGTGTCTCCCGAGTTGATCGTCAAGTATATCCGTCTGCCCGGTTTCACAAGGGCGTCCGGCCCCGGCGACTGGTCAATTACGATATCCCGCGGCAGGTTGGGTTTCCGCAACTGGATGGTTTCCGCAACAAGGCCGGCCGCCTCAATGCTGGCCGTGGCCGACTCCGACTCTTCGCTGCGTACATCGGGCACCGTAATGGAAACACCGTGACGTGTATAGGTCGGCATGATCCACTCGTTTACTACAATGTAAAGGAGGCCCCCGGCCACGATGAGTGCGCCGGCTCCAGCAAGCAGGTAGGGGTTGCGGAGATGCCGCCTGATTTGTGTGAGCACAGTCGAGG